>Ga0210402_10002678_pt1 | contig 17200 bp, 15 predicted proteins | sample IncBWC7MmetaG_FD_161055 | JGI IMG/M metagenome (GOLD analysis project Ga0210402, IMG submission 161055) | Forest soil microbial communities from Barre Woods Harvard Forest LTER site, Petersham, Massachusetts, United States - Inc-BW-C-7-M | ecosystem: Environmental > Terrestrial > Soil >... | reverse complement strand
ATCTGCTCGTACTTGTGGCGGCCGCAGTCGGCCTCGCAAGCTTCCCCGGCAATCAGGCCGGCGCCCAGACCAAGCTCAAATTCGTGTTGAATTGGAAATATCAGGGCCCGCAGGGCTGGTTCTTCGTTGCCGAAGACAAGGGCTACTACAAGGCTGAGGGGCTCGACGTCACCATCGATCAGGGCGATGGCTCGGCCGCCGCCGTTCCAAAGGTCGCATCCGGCACGTACGACATCGGTTTTGGCGACATCAACGCATTGATCGAGTTCGCGGCGAAAAAGCCGCAGGAAGCACCGCTCGCGGTCTATGTGATGTACAACCGTCCACCCTTCACGGTGGCGGTGAAGACCGATAGTCCGATCAAGACGCCAAAAGACTTCGAAGGCCGCACCCTCGGGGGAGCCGCGAACGACGGCGCGCTCAAGCTCTTTCCCGCGCTTGCCAAGATAGCCAAGTTCGACGCATCGAAGGTCAACATCACCACCCTTGCGCCCAACCTGCGGGAGCAGATGCTCATGCGCGGACAGGTCGACGGCGTATTTGGATACGTCAACACCATCCTTTTTAGTGCCAAGCTCATGGGCGTCGATCCGGGCAAGGAGATGCGCTGGATAAACTACGGCGATTACGGGATGGATCTCTACTCCAACGCCATTATCGTGTCCCGTAAGCTCGTCAATGAAAACCCCCAAGCGGTCCGCGGCTTTCTGCGTGCCATGAACAAGGGGTTGGTTGACTCCCTGAAGGACCCCAAAGCGTCCGTGGAGGCGGTTCTCAAGCGTGAGCCGCTGATCCAGCTCAACGTCGAGCTTGAGCGCTTCGATGCGACCATCAAGGAGGAAATGAATCATCCCGAGATCGCCCAGATCGGGCTGGGCGATATCGATGATGCGCGCATGAAGAAAGGCATCGATATCCTGGTCGACGCCAACCAATTGCCGCGTACGCCCGCGGTGTCGGAAATCTTCGTGCGAGATTTCTTGCCGCCGAAATCGGAGCGGCCGACCAAGCTGATCGACGCGAAGAGCTAGGTTGCCTCGGTGGCCCGTGCGGCGAAGTCGGTCCGCACGGCACCGCCTTGAACGAGCTGCAAGCTGCGCTAAGGCCGATGGATCTCCAACTCAAGGGCCGTGTCGCCATCATCACCGGACCAGTCAAAGGCATGGGAGCGGCGGTCACCCATGCCTTCGCTGACGAGGGCTGCAAGCTTGCGCTCGTGGGCCGCGACACGGCCGCCATCGAGCCGCTCGCCGACGAGGTCAAAGCCCGCGGCGGCGACGCGATCGTCATCTCCTGTGACGTGACGGACGGCGAGCAATGCTGCGCGGCCGCACGGGCGACGCAGACGCATTATGGCGAACGCATCGACATCTTGCTCAATGTCGCCGGCGGGTCCGGGCCTATCGGCAGGACCGGCGTGGAGACCAGCGAGCACGAGTTCGACGATATCATCGCGGTCAACATGCGCGGCTGTTTTAACACCATGCGCGCGGTACTCCCGGCAATGATCGCGCAGCGCTACGGCAAGATTGTCAATGTCGGCGGGACCTTCGGCATGCGCGGCCGCGCCGGCCGAATGGCCTATTCGGCATCCAAATGGGGGTTGCGAGGCATCACCAAGAGTTTTGCGCTCGAAGTCGGAGTCCACAACATCAACGTCAATTACGTTGCGCCCGGCATGGTTGACGGCCCGCGCTTCCGCGACAAAGTTTGCGCCGACATGGCGCGCCGCCTCGACATCTCCCTGGAGGACGCCGCCGCGCTGCACGCCGCGGATTACGCGCTCAAGCGCGTATCGACCGACATCGATATCGCCAATGCCTGCCTGTTTCTCGCCAGCGACGTGTCGCGGCAAATCACCGGCGTCGACCTGCCTGTCGACGGCGGCTGGGCGATGCTGTGAGGTAGCGGTGAGCGCAAGCGCCGATCTTGTTATCCGCGGGGGCAAGCTCGTCACCCCGGATGCCGTCTTCGAGGCAAGCATCGCAATCGCGGATGGCATGATCCTCGCGGTCGGCGCGGACAGTGCCATGCCTTCAGCGCGTGAGACGCTGGACGCGTCCGGGCTGCACGTCTTGCCGGGGGCGATCGACGTTCATGTCCACTTTCGCGATCCCGGCTATCCCCACAAAGAGGATTTCGCCAGTGGTACGGCAGCCGCGGCCTTCGGCGGCGTGACCACCGTGTTCGACATGCCGAACACCATCCCGCCGACGGGCACGCCTGAGATCCTGGCGGCCAAGCATCAGATGGCAGCCCAGAAGGCGCATGTCGATTTTGGTCTCTACGGCCTGCTCGGCGAAGACACCATTGCGCATGTGCCCGAGCTCGCCAAGACGGTCATCGGCTTCAAGCTCTACATGGGCAATACGTTCGGCAAAATTCCGACGCCGTCGACCGGCGCAATGCTCGAGGCCTTCGAGGTGGTGGCCGCGACCGGCAAGCGCGTTTCGCTCCATGCCGAGACCAATTCCATCATGGAGCGCCGCGAGACGCGCATGCGGGACGCCGGCCGCGTCGATCCGCTGGCGCATCTCGCGTCGCGTCCGGCGGTGGTCGCAGTCGAGGCGGTGAGCCGCGCGGCGACCCTTGCCGAGTGGACCGGCGCGCGCATCCACATCCTGCATATTTCCTCGGCCGAGGAGCTACGTCCGCTGCGCGAAGCCAAGGCGCGCGGCGTCGACATCACCGGCGAAACTTGTCCGCACTACCTGTTCTTGTCGGCGGACGACTATGCCCGCTTTGGCGGCGTCATCCGGGTCAATCCGCCAGTGCGCGAAAAACGCAACCAGGAGCCGCTGTTTGCGGCCCTCGCCGACGGCACCATCGACGTGATCGCAACCGACCATGCCCCGCACGCGATCGAGGAAAAGACGCGCAACGACATCTGGACTATCGATTGCGGCTTCCCCGGCGTCGAGACGCAGATGCCGATGATGCTGACCGAGGCCGCGGCGGGCCGCTATTCCGTTTGCGACTACGTTCGTTGGAGCGCCGCGAACCCGGCCAGGATTTGGGGGCTTTATCCGCGCAAGGGTGTCATTGCGGCCGGGGCCGACGCCGATCTCGCCATCGTCGATCTCAGCCGCGAGTCGACCATCGACGACGCCAAGCTGCAGTCGCGCTCGCGGATCACGCCATTTCACGGCCGTCGCACCAGGGGTCTGCCCTTGCACACATTGGTGCGCGGGCGCTTCGTCATGCGTGAGCGTGAATTGGTCGCAAGCGCGCGCGGATGGGGCCGCTCGGTGCACACGATCCAGAAACTGCCGGCTGCCGCACCGCGCAACACCGACGCCGCCATGGCGGCGATCGTCAAGCTGCCCGTGGTTGCGGGGCGAACGACCGGGCCTGCGGGCGCCCCCAATAACGGCAGGCGGTGATCCATGCCGAGCGCGAAAGTGCATCGCATCTCAGCCGCCGGTCCTGACGATGTGGACGGCATCGAGAACGCGATCATCGGCGGTCGCATCGATCCGGATGGGATCGTGGCGATCTTCGGCAAGACCGAGGGCAACGGCTGCGTCAACGATTTCACGCGCGGCTACGCCACGCAGTCGCTTGGGCTGATGCTTCATCGATTCGTGCCGCGCGAACGCGCCGGCGAAGTGTGCCTCGTGATGTCGGGCGGGACCGAGGGCGGCATGGCGCCGCACTGGGTGGTGTTCGAGCGCTGTGAAGACAGCGAGGGGGAGGGCCCCGCGCTCGCGCTCGGTCGCTCGCACACTGCCGCGTTGCCCGCGGAGCATCTCGGCCGCCTTGGACAGGTCGATCAGGTCGCGGCGGGCGTGCGCGCTGCCATGGCGGCGGCAAGCATCGAGAAAATGTCGGACGTTCATTTCGTTCAGATCAAATGTCCATTGCTGACCGCGCAGCGGATCGCGGAGGCTGACAACCGCGGCGCACGGGTCGCAACGCGCGATACGCTCAAATCGATGGGCCTGTCGCGGGCAGCGAGTGCGCTCGGCATCGCGGTCGCACTCGGTGAGGTCCAGCGGGCGAATTTGAGCGATGACGCGATCGGTGCAGATTTCGAAATGTGGTCGGGCCGCGCCAGCTGTTCGGCGGGCATCGAGCTGAGGAATCACGAGATCGTCGTGCTCGGGATGTCGCGATCCTGGTCGGGGTCGCTCGCCATCGGCCATGCCGTCATGGCGGATGCGATCGACACCGAACCGGTCCGCGCGGTGTTGCAGGGCCTCGGCATTGCGGCGAACGGTCAACTGTCGGCAAGCGAGAGAAATCGCGTGGTCGCCGTGCTCGCCAAAGCCGAGGCGAGTCACGACGGGCTGCTGCGCGGGCATCGCCATACGATGCTCGACGACTCCGACATTTCGCCGACCCGCCATGCCCGCGCTTTTGTCTGTGGCGCGCTCGCCAGCGTCTTCGGTCACGCAGAGATTTACGTCTCGGGCGGTGCGGAACACCAGGGTCCCGATGGCGGTGGTCCAGTCGCTTTGATCGTGGATCGCCACCGCCCATAAATCATGCACTCGCCGGCTCACGCGTGCGTTGCGAGAAGCTGTTGTTCAACGAGCTTTGGCACGCCATGTCATTGAGGCGCCCCGAAAAAATGCATGTCACGAATGAGCAAGGCGGCTAGTTCGGCATGGCATAGCGCTTGCTTCTTATGTGTGCAGGAAGAAATCGGATGCCTGGTAATGCTGCGGGAATGGGCATTGCGCCATGAGCGGAAACAGGCGACCTCCGTCGGGGCTTTCACGACGCCGCAGCGCCACTCCGATCCCAGCGTCAGGGATCCCATGATCCAATTCGAATCGGTGACGCTTGCCTATGGGCGGGGCGAAAGTGCCGTCCAGGCGCTAGACAAGACCTCGATCAAGATCGGCGAGGGCGATTTCGTGGCCCTGGTCGGCCCTTCGGGCTGTGGCAAGTCGACCATCCTCAAGCTCGTGGGCGGGCTTATTTCAGCAACTACTGGATACGTTTTTGTTGCCGGTCGAGAGGTCGGTGCAGAAGACGTCCGTATCGGCATGGCGTTCCAGAATCCGACGCTGCTGCCTTGGCTCACTGTCCGCCAGAACGTCATGCTGCCGCTGAAGATCGTGCAGCCATTTCGTGCCGACTGGGCCCGCAAACGAAAGACCGATTACCGCGACCGCGCGGAAGCCTTGCTGACGCAAGTTGGGCTGTCCGGATTTGGAGACAAGCATCCTTGGCAGCTTTCAGGAGGCATGCAGCAGCGTGCCTCGCTGTGCCGGGCGCTGATCCACGATCCGACATTGCTCCTGCTCGACGAGCCGTTCGGCGCGCTAGATCAGTTCACCCGTGAGGAGCTGTGGGCGGTGCTCCAGGAGCTGTGGCTCACGCGCAAGCCGACGGTCATCCTTGTGACTCACGACTTGCGCGAAAGTGCGTTCCTAGCGAACCGCATCGTCGTGATGAGCGCCCGGCCAGGCCGCGTCATCGAGGACGAAACTGTGCCCTTTGAACGCCCGCGCACCATTGCGATGACCTATGACGCGGGCTTCGTTGCCTTGAACCAGCGGCTCCGTAGTCTGATCGTGGAAGTCCGCCGCGGCAACGAGGTCGCCCTTGGAGCCGCGGCATGACGGCAAAACTGCGCCAGAAGGCGGCCTCCATCGCCCTTATCTTGGGCTTCTTCGTATTTTGGGAGTTCGCCTGCCTCGCGTTGGGCGTGAGCGACATCATCCTCCCGCGACCCAGCCAGGTGTTCTACACGCTGTTCGAGCGCTGGTCCGCGATCATGCCGCACGCCGGACAGACACTCTATACCACGCTAGTTGGTTTCGCGATTGGCGTTGCGATTGGGGTCTTTCTGGGGGCGTTGATAGGCTCGTCAAAGATTGCATATGACACGGCGTATCCGCTGCTGGTCGGTTTCTCCTCGACGCCGAAAATTGCAGTAGTTCCGATCTTCGTGCTCTGGTTCGGCGCTGGCACGGTGCCGGCGATCCTCACGTCGATCGCGATTTCGATTTTCCCGGTCGTGGTGAACGTGTCGACCGGACTGGCTACGACTGAGCCGGAGCTCGAAGACGTCCTGAGAACCTTGAAAGCGAAAAAGCTCGACATCCTGTGGAACGTCGGGCTGCCACGCGCCATGCCCTATTTCTTCGCGTCGCTGAAGGTAGCGGTCACACTCGCCTTCGTTGGCACCGTGTTGGCAGAGACCGTCGCGTCCAATCGCGGTATCGGCAACATGATGATGATCGCGTCATCCACCTTCAACGTGCCACTTGTGTTCGCAGGATTGTTCGTCCTCGCGACCCTCGGCATCTGTCTCTATGTGGGGTTTTCCCTCGCCGAGAGGCATTTCACCGGGTGGGCGAATCGCAAGAGCGAGATCGTCACTGTCTAACCCACGGATCAAGCCGCGGGGCGGTCCGATCACCCGAACCTGGAGGTTGTCATCATGCATATCGCCCGACGCGCCGCGCCCCTTGGCGCGGCCCTTGGTCTGATCGCTCTGTTTGCCTTTCCGGCCGCGAGCCAGTCGCTCACGCCGATCCGCTTCACCCTCGACTTCAAGTTCCAGGGCATCCACGCTTGGTACTACGTCGCGCGCGATAAGGGTTATTTCAAAGCCGAGGGACTCGACGTCGCGATCGACCAAGGGGAAGGCTCGGCCGCAACTATCGCGCGCATCATGAGCGGCGCGTACGATGCCGGCTTCGGCGATATCAATGCGATCATCCAGCAGGCCGCGCAGAAGCCGGGCGACCAGCCGATTATGGTCTATCAGATCTACAGCCGACCGCCGTTCGTTCTGGTCACCAAGGCGGATGGGCCAATTAAGTCCGTAAAGGATGTCGAAGGCCAGACGCTCGGCGGGCCGCCTGGCAGCGCCACGCTGCGACTGTTTCCAAGTTTCGCCAAGATCAATGGCATCGACGCCAGCAAGGTGAATATCCTGAACATGGCTCCCAACCTGCAGGAGCAAATGCTCATCCAGGGACAGGTTGCGGGCAGCCTGGTGTTCAATGTCACAAGTTACATAAATCTCCTGCAGCAGCGGCAGGATCCCGACAGGGATTTCCGCTGGTTCAATTTTGGCGACTATGGGCTTGATCTCTACTCCAACGGCCTCATGGTGTCGCAGAAGCTCCTGAAAGAGAATCCGAAAGCAGTTGCGGGCTTGGTGAAGGCAAGCAACCGCGCATTGAAGGAGGTGCTTGCCAATCCAGACGAAGGAATCGCGACACTCCTCAAGGTCGAGCCGCTGCTCAACGGCAACATCGAGAAGCAGCGCATCGCTTACGCCCTCAAGAACCTTATGACCTCGCCTGAGAATGCGGAGATCGGGTTTGGCGACCTCAAGGACGATCGTCTGGCGCGCTCAGTCAGCGTGATTGTCGAGGCCTACGAACTACCGAGGAAGCCTGCGGTCGCCGATATCTTCAATCGTTCGTTCCTGCCGCCCAAGTCAGAGCGGCAGATCGAAGCGAAGATGAACTAGGTGCAATGGACGCGACCACGCAGACTCTGATCCATGATGCGCGGGTCTACGATCGCGCGTTCGATATCCACAAACCGCCCGAGCGCGATGTGATCGTCAAGGCCGATCGCATCGTGTCGGTCAGCCTGTCTGACGAATTGGCGGAAGAGAAGCGGGTAATCAAGCAGGCGGCGGCGCAGGGCCAGTCCGGTACCCGCGTCGTCGACGGCCGAGGGATGCTGCTGATCCCCGGCCTCGTCAACGCGCACTACCATTCATATGACGTGCTCTCCAAGGGTCGCTTCGAAGACATGCCCTTCGATGTTTGGATGCTGCACTCCCAGCCGGCCTACTGGGGCAAGCGCAGCCGCGCGGAGCTGCGTGCGCGTACGCTGGTTGGTGCCATGGAATGCCTGCGGCACGGCATCACTACCCTGCAGGACATGAACTCCCTCGTGCCGCAGGACGAAGAAACTCTCGACACCATTCTGTCGGCCTATGCCGAGGTCGGAATTCGCGTAGTGTTCTCAATTGCGGTCCGCGATGTCGCCGCGCTCGATATCGAGCCATTCCTGCCTGCCGGCATACCAGGCGAAGCCGCGGCGATTGTGGCCGGTAAGCCGGGCGACGCGCAAGCTGACATTGCATTCGTCGCATCGCAGATCAAACGGCTGGATCCGCTGCCGCGGCGGTTTCATTGGGCGCTCAGTCCCTCGGGACCGCAGCGCTGCTCCCAGGCTCTGCTCGAAGGCATCGCCGAGCTCTCCGAACGTCACAAGCTGCCGGTAACCACGCATGTCTACGAAACGCGGGCTCAGCTAGCGAAGGCGCGAAGCGTCTATTCGCAGCATCAGGGATCGCTAGTGAACTACATGGCCGCGGTCGGTTTGCTTACCACGCGTACCACTATTGCCCACAGCGTGTACATCACGCCGGGCGAGATCGAAAAGCTGGCATGCGCCGGCACCGGCGTGGTGCACAACCCGTTATCGAATCTCAAGCTCAAGAACGGCGTGGCACCGCTACTCGATCTCAAGCGGGCAGGCGTCAACCTCGCCCTCGGTTGTGACAATTGCAGCTGCAGCGACTGCCAGAACTTGTTCCAGGCCATGAAAATGTTCACCCTGCTGTGCGCTGGAATGGATGGTGAGCCGAGGGGCATCTGTGCCTCAGACGCAATCGATGCTGCCACTCTCGGCGGCGCGCATGCGCTCGGGCTTGGCGGGCAGATCGGAGAAGTGAGGCCCGGAATGAAGGCCGACCTCGTGCTGATTGACCTTTCCGATTTTGCCTACCTTCCGTTCAACAGTGCGGCGCGGCAGCTGGTCTATTGCGAGACCGGACGCGCCGTGCACACCGTGCTGGTAGATGGCAAAGTCGTGGTGGAGAAGGGACAACTAACCACCATCAACGAAGCAGATTTCCAAGGGGAAATCGCCGACGTCATGCGGACTGTCGACCGCGACTATGCCGCCCTGGTGGAACGCCAGGAGCCGGCGATTCCCTATTTGCTTCAGGGGAACAGGGCGCTCCAGGCCGCTCCGCTCGGGCTTCGCCGTTTCATTGGCGGCCTTGGGCACTGACGGGTTCTGCCGCTTCCATGTGCAGCATGCCCGCATGTTGATCAATCGGAGATCCACGCGCGAGACTTGTGTACGCAAGTGTATGCAATGCTTCGAAGCACCGATGGCATGGGTGATGCATGAGAATCGTCCAACGATCCCCTGAGTGATCATCGGAGACGACCATGAAACGAAGGGACTTCTTGAAGACGTCAGCGGCCATCGCGAGTGTGGCGGCAGTCGGAGCGCCGTTTGTCGCGCGGACACAGGGGCTTGATACGGTCAACGTCGGCCATTTGGTCGGCATCTGCATGTCGCCGCTGTTCTATGCCAAGGTCCAGGAATATTTTAGGGAAGAGGGCCTCAACGTTGAGATGAAGTTCATGCCCAATCCGGGCGATGCGTTGACCGCGCTCAACAGCGGCGCCATGGACATCATCCACAACCCCTTCACCAACGCCTTCGTCGCGGCGGGACAGGGCGCGCCGGTGCGTATCATCGCGGGTAGTGGCGCAGGCGGCCTATTCCTGGTCGCGCAGAAGGAAACTGGTACAAAGACCATGGCCGACCTCGCCGCCGCCAAGGGCAAGGGGCTCAGGATTGGAACCGTTCGCTTCAACACCTTCGAGCTCACACTCTATCGCGCGCTGGTCAAGGCCGGCGTCGGCTACAGCGACTATGACATCGTGTGGTTCAACGACACCTTGGCGCTGGCAGCCGCGTTCGAATCCAAGAACCTCGATCTCGCGACCCATGTGGAGCCGTTCGCAACTCGACTGATCGATACGCTCGGCGGCGTGCCGATTGCGAGCAGCCTCGACGCATGGGGGCCACATGGGCCGGATTGCGTAACCAACACTACTGCGCGCTATCTGGACAGCAGGCCGGAGGTGATCAAACGCTATTTGAAGGCGATCTTGCGCGCGGATGCCGCGATCAAGGCCGACTTGCCGAAGGCAGTCGACGTGCTCGACGCCGCCAAGTTCTATCGCGTCAACAAGGAAACGCTAGCGGCGGCGTTGCCACGGCAGATGCCGCAAGTCGATATCACAAAGGGCGGCGAAAAGGGCATGGAGATCGCGGTCGCCGACATGGTGCAGCTCGGCTATCTCAAGACACCGCCGCAGATCGTCGATACAAAGCTACTGAAGCAAGTCTTAGCCTGACCAAATGACGGATCGCAGCGGGACGCTGGAGCCCGTCGGCCCTCCTGTGGCGCAGCCGCAGCCGCCGGAAGCCCTCGCTTCCTGGGAGGTGGGTGCCCTCAAGGCGTTCATTCCGTGGGCGGTCGTCATCGCGATCTGGGAGATCGCGGCGGCGAGCGGGTGGAGTGGCGCTGTCCTGTTCCCGCCGCCGTCGTCATTCCTGCGCTACGCGCTGGAAAGCGATTTCCGCGTCGGCTTCGGTGGCGACGCCATGCCGATCCCCGTCGCGATCGTCGTCAGTGCATTGCGCGTGCTTGTGGGACTTGCCATGGGCTTTGCGGCAGCCATTGCCACCGGCATCCTGATTTCGGCGTCCGGCGCGTTCGCCGACATGGTGATGGCCCTCGTTCGCGGGCTTGCGCCGATCGCGCCAATCGCGTGGATTCCGCTCGGAATCGTGCTGTTCGGCATCGGCAATCCGACCGCGATCTTCGTAGTGTTCATGGGGGTATATTTCATTCTGACAATCTCCACGGTGGCCGCCGTCAATGCCGTCGACCAGCGCCTGATCAAGACGGCGCGCAGTTATGGCGCGAGCAGGACGCAGGTCTGGACGCGTGTGATCTTCCCGGCGGTGCTGCCTCAGGTCTTCACCATGCTGCGGATCAATTTCTTCGCCGCTTGGATGGCAGTGCTGGCGGCCGAGATGGTCGGCGTGAAGAACGGCCTCGGAATGATGATCATTCTCGGCCGCGAGATGTTCAACACCAAGCTCATCCTGCTCGGAATGTGCATGGTGGGCGCGACCGGCTACCTGGTCGATGCCCTGCTTGTGCAGATCCAACGCCGTATTTTGTGGTGGCAACCCGCGCCATGACGACGCTTTCATGCCGACACGTCGGGAAGGTGTGGCCGGGCGCGGGCGGCCTCTCGGTGACGGCGCTGCGTGATATCGACCTTACCGTAGAAAACGGCGAGTTCGTCGCAATCCTTGGCCCCTCGGGTTGCGGCAAGAGCACGCTGCTTGAACTGATCGCAGGCCTTGAGCCGCTCTCGTCAGGGCGCATCGCGATCGACGGAAAGTCGGTTTCGGGTCCGGCACCTGGAGTCGTCATGGTGTTCCAGGATCATTCGTTGTTCCCGTGGCTCTCGGTGAAGGACAACGTCGGCTTCGGGCTCGCCATGAAGAAGGTGCCGAAACCCGAACGCGAGCGGCGGGTCGCGCGGCTCTTGGAACGGGTACGACTGTCCAAGTTCGCCAACCACCGGCCGCATCAACTTTCCGGTGGAATGAAGCAGCGTGTGGCGATCGCCCGCGCACTGGTTGAGAGTCCTGAATTCATCATGATGGATGAGCCGTTCGCTGCCCTCGACTTTCAGACCCGCGTGCTGATGCAACGGTTCCTGCTGGAGATTTGGCTCGAATTCAAACCGACAATCATTTTTGTCACCCATCATATCGACGAAGCGGTGCTGCTTGCAGACCGGGTGGTGGTGATGTCAGCTGGGCCGGGCTGGATCATCGAGGAAGTGCGCATCAACCTGCCACGCCCGCGCCGAATGACCGATCCGGGCTTCAACGACTTTCGCGCGCGTTTGACCGAAACGCTTGAACGAGAGGTTATGCGAGCGCACGTCGAAGACGAGCTCCGGCTGGTTTCGCATGCCGCGTGATTCTGCGCCGCTTGCGCTCGGCTTCGCCGACCTGTTCGACCAGCTCGGTACGGGCGATCTGCGCTACAGCGCCTCCGCGCAGGCGCTTTCCGGGCGCGATATCGCCATCGAGGGATTTCTCTCGCACGCACACGGCTCGCGGCCGACGATGCTGCTCGCCGACCAGCCAGGCGTGTGCCCCGACTGCTCGCCGGCTCCGGCCGCAGTCATCGCGCTCCCCGGCGCATCGTCTCCGCCTCGCGAGGGGGCCGATCGGCCCGTCCGCGTCGTAGGTCGGCTCGACTATGGTTTTCGCATCGACGCGGGTGTGGCCTCGATCCTGCGCATCGAAAATGCCACAGTGTTTCCCGTGGAGACGAGCGCTTGAAGCAACTCATTCACGGGGGCCGGCTGCTGACCGCGGGCCGGCTCGATGGCGGGCGCGCCGATCTCTTGATCGACGGCGACACCATCGCGGCTGTGCTGTCGCCGGGCGAAAGCATCACGGCTGACGCGAAGCGGATCGACGCCACCAACTGTCTGCTGATCCCGGGGCTGATCAATGCCCACACCCACGCCACAGTCGCGCTCTGCAAGGCGATGGTGGACCGCTGGTCGCTCGAACTTCTACTGAACGGCTATCCGTGGACCGCGGGTGGACGCACCGTCGAAACCAAATACCTATCGGCCAAGATTGGCGCGATTGAAATGGTGAGCAAGGGTTGCACCGCCTGCTACGACCTTGTCGCGGAAATCCCTGCACCTTCGGTCGAAGGCGTGAAGGCCGTGACACAAGCCTATTCCGATGTGGGCATGCGAGCCGTGATCGCGCCGATGATGGCGGACACGACCTTCTACCGAGCCATTCCTGGACTGATCGAATCGATGCCTCCAGGGCTGCGCGAGAAGGTCGAGGCAGTGCGCGCTGCACCGTATGACGCAAGCCTCGCGACCTGCCGCACGCTGATTGAGAATTGGTCGTTTGAAAAAGATCGTCTGCGTCCCGCGCTCGGACCGACCATCCCACATCATTGCAGCGATGCATTCATGGTCGGTTGCCGCGACTTGGCAAGGGCGCACGGTATCGGCATGCACATGCACGTCGCAGAGTCGAAGGTTCAGGCGGTAATCGGCCCGCGAAAATTTGGCACAACGCTGGTCGGCCATCTGCGCAAGCTCGGGCTGATCGCGCCGAATTTCACGGCTGCCCACGCGATCTGGATCGATGACGACGACATGGCGCGGCTCGCCGATGCGGGCGCCTCGGTCGCGCACAATCCGGGCAGCAACATGAAGCTCGGATCGGGGCTGGCAGCCGCGCGCAAGATGCGTGACCGCGGGATCACCCTTGGCATCGGGACAGACGGTTGTCTGTCGTCCGACAATCAAAATGTATTCGAAGCCATGCGCATGGCGGCGTTCGTTTCCCGCGTGCAGGGGCCCGATCCGCGCCAATGGCTCACCGCGGAGGAGGCCTTCGAAGCCGCGACCAAAGGAGGCGCCCGCGCGCTCGGTATGGAAAACCTGATCGGTCAGCTTGCCCCCGGCTTCAAGGCCGACGTGGTTTTCCTCGACCTGACCAGCATCAACTACGTGCCGCTAAACGAGCCACTGTATCACGTCGTATTCGTGGAGGACGGTACCGGTGTCGACCGTGTCATGGTCGGAGGACGCATGCTTGTCGAAGGCGGCAAGGTATTAGGCCTCGACATGGCCAAGCTGGGAGCCGAAGCAAATGCCGCGGCGAAGCAGCTGGCGAACGTCAACGCCGCGGCGCGCGATTTCGTGCGTGCATTTGAGCCAGTCGTGCTGGATTATTGCGTGGGGCTCGCGCGCGAGCCTTACCATGTACACCAGTGGTGTGGGCACTAAGCCTAAGAACTCACGTCCCTCTTCGCCGCCGCAACCAAAAAATTGATTCGCAATTCCTCAATGCGAGATCATCCAAGGCCTGCTGCCTGGGAAGGTTTTCGCGCGATTCTTGGTACTATTCTTGCCGCGCATGGTGTGGCCCATCGATTTTTGCGTGCAGCATCGACATCCGGCGCCGTGAGCTTTTTTCATATCGGATAGCGTCGATGGTGCATGCGCACTTCGTTCATTGGTGGCGTGAGCCAACCGTCTTTCTGCCGACAGCGCGGCCAAATAGGGCGCGGTCAGGAAGGCCCGCTCTGCCTTGCTCCCGCATCGCGGGCATTCGTTCGGCTGCTCGCATTCCGCCATCGGCCGCATGTCGGTGAATGGTCCGCAGCACTTACAGAGATAGTCATAGACGGGCATCGACCTCTCCCAAACGATCGGAGTCGTTCTGGCGAGGCGCGGGGAACCGGCCTCGCACCGTCGCCGAGCCAGGCATCACCTGTCCGGCGACATCGGCATATCGACCGCGCTCATGATATGCTTGGTCGGGCCGGCAGCGCTCGGCATGACGTCGAAGTCGAAGATGTCGGTGGGAAGCCACAAGGTCGCGCAAGCGTTCGGAATATCGACGACGCCCGAGATGTGGCCCTGACACGGCGCCGTTCCCAGGATCGCGTAGGCCTGGGCGCGCGAATATCCAAACTTTGTGAGATATTCAATGGCGTTGAGACACGCCTGCCGGTATGCGATGTGGACGTCGAGATAATATTGCTTGCCCGCTTCGTCGACTGATATCCCCTCGAAGATCAGATAGTCGTTGTAGGTCGGCGTGATCGGCGATGGTTTGAAGATCGGGTTCTTAATCCCGTATTTCGCCATCCCACCTTTGATCAGATCAACCTTGAGATGCAGCCAACCCGCCATCTCGATGGCGCCGCAGAAGGTGATCTCGCCGTCGCCCTGGCTGAAGTGCAGGTCGCCCATCGAGAGCCCTGCACCCTTCACGTAGACGGGGAAATAGATCTTCGAGCCGCGAGACAGATCCTTGATGTCGCAATTGCCGCCGTGCTCGCGCGGCGGGACGGTGCGCGCGCCTTCGGCCGCGACCTTGTCCTTGACGCTACCCTTGGCCCGGCCGGCATGAGCCGTCGCCGCAAAGGGCGGCGCGGCGAGCGGCGGCACGCGATTGGGGTCGGTCGCGATGAATGCGGTTTCGCGCGCATTCCAGGTCTCGAGCAATTTCTGATCCGGAAGGCAGCCGATCAGGCCGGGATGGATCAGGCCGGCGAAGCTGACACCTGGCACATGGCGGGAATGGGTATAGAGCCCCGAAATGTCCCAAATCGACTTTTGCGCTAGCGGAAAATGATCGGTCAGAAAGCCGCCGCCATTTTTCTTGGAGAAGAAGCCGTTGAAGCCCCATAGGCTCTCCGGCAGCGCGCCGACGTCGAGCAAGTCGACCACGAGCAGATCGCCGGGCTCCGCGCCTTCGATCCCGATCGGCCCGGAGAGGAAATGCACGATGGTGAGGTCAATATCGCGGACATCGTCCGCGGACTCGTTGTTCTTGATGAAGCCGCCGGTCCAGTCATAGGTCTGCACGATGAAATCGTCGCCCGGCTTGACCCAAGCTACGATCGGAATGTCCGGATGCCACCGGTTGTGGATCATATCGTTCTTGTAGGGCGTCTCCGACAGATCAATCTCGATCAAGGCCTTCGGCATTGCGATGCGGCTCTTGTCCAATGTTTGGTGCATGGTTTCTCTCCGTTGCGCGTGAAGACGAGGTTAGACCGCCAGGAAACGAGCAATCGCCGCCTCGTCGACATGCTCGCGAGTGTCGGCATGCACGATCCGGCCGCCTTCCATCACGAGGATGCGGTCGGCGATATCGAGAACGAAGCTCAGCACTTGCTCGCAGACGACGATACAAAGATTGCGGATACTGCGGATGTCGCGCAACAGCCGCGCAATATCCTTGATGACCGAAGGCTGGATGCCCTCGGTCGGCTCGTCTAGCAGTAAGACCTTCGGATCGCTCGCGAGCGCCCGCGCGATCGCAAGCTGCTGCTGCTGGCCACCCGAAAGATTGCCGCCGCGCCTCTGCTCGAAATCGGCAAGGATCGGAAAGAGATCAAAAATCTCGCGCGGAATTTCGCTCTTGCCCCTCACGACGAGACCGGTTTCGATGTTTTCCTTGACGGTCATCGCGCCGAAGATCTGTCGACCTTGCGGAACATAGCCGAGGCCGCGGGCAACACGCTGATGCGTGGCAAGCAACGTCACATCGGTGCTGTCCACCACGATCTGCCCCGAGCGTGTCGGCATGACGCCGATCAAGGATTTCATCAGCGTGGACTTGCCCATTCCGTTCCGCCCCACGAGCGCGACGATTTCGCCCGAAATGACCGAGAGATCGATGCCGTGAAGAACCTCGCTTTGCCCATAAGCGGCAGAGAGATTGCGAACCTCGAACATCTTTCGCGCGTCCTCAATGGCCAAGATAGACTTCTTTCACTTTCGGATTGGATTGAACGAAATGCATGTCGCCTTCGGCGAGTACTTTGCCTTGATGCAGCACCGTCACCCGATGTGCGATGCTTTCCACGAACTTCATGTCGTGCTCGATGACGATCACGGAGCGGTTCTTGATGATTTGCTTGAGCAGTTCCGCAGTCTTGATACGCTCCGACACGCTCATGCCGGCAACGGGTTCGTCGAGCATCAACAGCTCGGGGTCCTGAATCAGAAGCATCCCGATCTCGAGCCACTGCTTTTGTCCGTGACTGAGGGTCTCCGCCGCCCGATCGAGATGGTCGCTCAGAAAGATCATGGCGGCGACGTCCTTCACCCGCTCGCTGACCTCCTCGGTGCGCTTCCAGAACAAGGCGCCGGAGACATTGCGGCCGCGCGGCATCGAGAGTTCGAGATTTTCGAACACCGAGAGGTCTTCGTAGATCGTCGGAGTCTGGAATTTTCGTCCGATGCCGAGACGTACGATCTCCTGTTCCTTGCGGCCGGTGATTTCCTGGTCCTTGAACTTGATCGAGCCCTCCGAGACCTTCGTCCGACCGCAGATCAGGTCGAGCACCGTGGTCTTGCCGGCGCCGTTCGGCCCGATGATGACGCGCAGCTCGCCCTTGTCGATGTAGAGGTTGAGTCCGTTGACGGCCTTGAACCCATCGAAGGAGACGCTGACGTTCTCGAGCGCGAGCAGAAAATCGGTGCTGCTGGCCATGATCGGTGCCTCAGAATGTCATTCCGCGGGCGCTGGAGTGGGCTCGCGTCGACCCCACCCTCTCCAGCCTCCCAGCCGCGGAATAAACTGATCGGTTACGAGACCTGCGAGCCCGCGCGGGAACGCGAGCACCACGGCAATGAACAGCCCGCCCATGGCGAACAGCCACAATTCGGGGAAGGACTCGGAGAATAGGGTCTTGCCCCAATTGACGAGGAGCGTTCCTATGACCGCTCCGACGATCGACTGCCGGCCGCCGACCGCACAGAAGATCACCATCTCGATCGAGGGCACGATGCCCACGAACGACGGAGACATGAAG
>Ga0210402_10002676_pt1 | contig 17209 bp, 16 predicted proteins | sample IncBWC7MmetaG_FD_161055 | JGI IMG/M metagenome (GOLD analysis project Ga0210402, IMG submission 161055) | Forest soil microbial communities from Barre Woods Harvard Forest LTER site, Petersham, Massachusetts, United States - Inc-BW-C-7-M | ecosystem: Environmental > Terrestrial > Soil >... | reverse complement strand
TCGTGGAATGGCATCGTCAAAATAGCTGGCGTCTGCGGCAGAAACAAGCAGGCGCTTGCCGAAGCGGAGCTTGCCGCCAGGTTGGGTTACGATGCCGTGCTGTTGAGTCTTGTCGATCTTAAACACGAAAGCATTCCTCAACTTCTGGATCATGCGCGCGTCATTGCCACCGTCCTCCCGATTATCGGTTTCTACTTGCAGCCTGCCGTTGGAGGACGACTGTTGCCCTACGAATTCTGGCGTCAGTTCGTTGAGATTGAAAACACAGTAGCGATCAAGATCGCACCCTTCAACCGCTATCAAACGCTCGACGTCGTTCGTGCCCTTGCGCAATCAGGCCGCGCCCAGGAAGTCGCTCTGTACACGGGAAACGATGACAACATTCTGAACGACCTGCTCACGAAGTTCGACTTCGGCACTCAGCCGCTTCGAATCGTTGGCGGCTTGCTTGGGCATTGGGCGGTGTGGACCAAGACTGCTGTTTCTCACCTCGCCCTCGCCAAGCAACACTCCGATCCCGTTCCTGGCGAGTTGCTGACGCTTGCTCAGCAAATCACCGATGCGAATAGCGCCATCTTCGATTCCGCACACAACTTTCGGGGATGCATTCCCGGTATTCATGAGATATTGCGGCGTCAGGGCCTGCTCGATGGACGCTGGTGTCTTGACCCTGAGGAGGAACTCTCTCCTGGTCAGAGCGCGGAACTCGATCGCGTGTGCGGATCCTATCCGCATCTTCAGGATGACGCATTCGTAAAGGAGCACCTTGATGAATGGCTTCGCTAATATTGTCCTGCTAATGCTGTTTGTCTCAGGCGTGGCAGAAGCTTCGGACCAAGCCGTGATCGAGAGTGTCCACGCAACCGAAGATGTTCCTCTGCGACTTGATCCCACGTCAGAATTCTGGCGTGCCTCACGCCCCATCTACATGGAGAGGGATAAATTCGGGAAGATTATTCCTCGGTACCGGACCGAGGTCCGGACACGCTGGACGAAGAGCAATCTCTACTTTCTCTTCGTCTGCCCCTATGAGGAGCTTCACCTTAAGGCTGCGCCAAATACTCAGAAAGAAACCAACGAACTTTGGAATTGGGACGTCGCCGAAGTCTTTGTCGGCTCCGATTTTACGAATATCAAACGCTACAAGGAATTTGAAATCTCTCCGCAAGGAGAATGGGTCGATCTGGATATCGACCTGAGCCAACCGCACCATGAAGACGGGTGGACTTGGAATTCCGGCTTCGAAGTGAAGGCGCGCATTGATAAGGGCACGCACACCTGGTATGGAGCGATGCGGATCCCCTTGGCTGCGATCGACGCGCGTCCCCCAGCCGCCGGAAATACCATGCGCATCAACTTGTTTCGGAGTCACGGGCCGCCCGCGCATCAGCAAGCCGTCACATGGCAGTCACCAATGAACGATTCGTTTCACGTTCCTGAACGATTTGGTTTGATCCGGTTGGTGGAAAAGCTCACGAGAAGGAGTGATTCGCTTGGAAATGTCGACTATCAATAGAGCTGGCCTACTCAGCGCGTCCGTAATCCTGACTCTCGTTCCCCCATTTGCTCGTGCAGTTGATCCCTATCCCGTGACTGTGGAACACGGTGTCGCGGTGACGATGCGCGACGGCACTGTGCTTCGCGCGGATATCTATCGTCCGGTCGCACCAGGAAGATTTCCCGTTCTTCTCACGCGAACTCCCTACGATAAACGCAGCGAGGGTGACGTTGATTTCGGCCATAAGGGAGCGGCCCGCGGTTACGTGGTAGTCAACCAGGATGTTCGCGGACGCTACACATCAGACGGAGAATGGTATCCCTTCCTGTACGAATCGAACGACGGCTACGATACTGTCGAATGGGCCGCGGCGCTACCTTACTCCGATGGCAGAGTAGGAATGTATGGAGGCTCGTATGTCGGAGCCACCCAGATGCTGGCTGCAATTGCACATCCGCCGCATCTCGCCGGAATATGTCCGGTCGTCACCGCGAGCAACTACCACGATGGCTGGACCTACCAAGGTGGTGCCTTCGAACAATGGTTCAACGAGTCGTGGACCTCTGGTCTGGCCCAGGATACGCTGAACCGCTTTGTGCGAAGTCACACGAATGCGTTGAACGGCATTGCGAGACTTCCTCTCACTCAATACCCGCTTTTTGAATTGCCCCACGCATCCTCCGACGCAGACCTGTTGCATTCTCTGGCCCCGTACTTTCTCGACTGGGTTGCCCACCCAAGTTATGACGAGTATTGGAAGAGGTGGTCCATTGAGGATCACTATGCCGACATCGGCGTACCCTCGCTCACAGTCGCAGCTTGGTATGACATTTTTCTGGGCGGATCTTTACGCAACTACGTCGGAGTGAAGTTGCAGGGCAAGGACGAAGCCACGCGCCGCGGACAACATCTCCTGGTCACGATCGGCGGCCACGCCGGTTCGAGCCGCAAGATAGGTGATGTAGATTTCGGCTCTGCCGCCCCATTTGACGAGGACGAAACTACTTTGAGCTGGTACGACAATCTGTTCAAGAACGTTGCCAACGATTTCTCGCGCCCCAAGCCGGTCAAACTGTTCGTTATGGGGACTAACGAATGGCGTGAGGAAGACGATTGGCCGCTCGCGCGTGCCCGCAACACAAGATACTTCCTGCATTCGGAGGGAAAGGCAAACTCAGCGCACGGCGACGGCGCTCTGGTGGCAGCAACTCCTCGCTCGGACAAGCCTGACCAGTACGTCTACGATCCTGCAAACCCCGCGCCCACGGTCGGTGGTCCTTTGTGTTGTGACTCCAAACATCTCGAACCCGGGCCCCACGATCAGCGCGCGATGGAAGCACGCTCTGATGTTTTGGTCTACTCGACGCCTCCGCTGGAGCAAGACCTGGAAGTAACTGGGCCAGTTCAACTCGAGCTCTTTGCCAAGTCCACCGCCGTTGATACCGACTTTACGGCTAAGTTGGTGGACGTCGGACCTGACGGATTCGCGCAGAACCTCACAGAAGGAATAGTTCGCGCGCGCTATCGCAATTCCCCAGAGAACACAGAACTCATGAAGCCCGGCCAGATTTACAAGTTCACTGTGGACTTATGGGCAACGGCCAACCTCTTCCGCAAAGGCCACACGTTGCGACTGGAGGTCAGCAGCAGCAATTTTCCCCGCTTCGATAAGAACCTGAACACAGGTGAGAACGCCGGTGTTGGCGGAAAGTCCATACCGGCGACGAACACCATCTATCACGATGCCGAGCATCCCTCGGCACTGGTTCTTCCGATCGTGCCAACCACCTGAAGTGATGAGCAGAAAAACAGGGGCCGCTCTTCGACGCGGGTCCGCAACCGCATCTCAGGAGATTCCATGCCGCACAGCACGTCGAAATGCATCTTCCTTGCCCCCGCACCACGGGTCGTGTCCGACATTTTTGATGAAGACGACCTGTTTCGGTTGCGTGCCCTTGGAGATGTGGTGATTCACGAAGGTGGCCCTGTCACAGAGGAAATCTTTGAAGAGAGCGCCGCGAACGCAGAAATCATCATCGGCCAGATTGACCTGCCCGAACCGCGCCTTAAACGCGCCACGTCGCTCAGGGCAGTGTTCAATGTGGAGGGCAATTTTCTTCCTAACATTGACTACGCCTACTGCTTTCAACACGGCATACGTGTTCTCAACATAAGTCCGGTATTCGCTGAACCCGTCGCCGAGGCGGCGTTGGGCATGGCTATTGACCTCGCCCGCGGCATCACCCGGTCAGATCGTAACTTCCGCCAGTGTACCGAGCAGTATGGTTTGGTCGCGAACACCGAGGCGTTCTCTCTCTTCCGGCAGGCGATAGGTTTTATCGGGTTAGGCGATCTCGGTCGTGCGATCCTGCCATTGCTTCGCCCGTTCGGTTGCCGCGTTCGCGCATACGACCCATGGCTGCCAGCAGAATATATTCAAACCTTGGGGTGTGAAGCCTGTTCTCTGGATGAGGTCCTGCACAGCTCGCGCCTTATTTTTGTGGTCGCGGGGGCCACATCACAGAATCAAGGCTTTCTGGGCGCAAAACAATTCTCCTTAATGCCGCAGGGGGCCGCCTTAGTCCTGGTCAGTCGCGCCGCAATTGTGGATTTTGACGCGATGCTCGATTTCGCCGCGAAAGGCCATATCCGCTTCGCCACCGACGTTTTTCCAGAAGAACCGTTGCCTGCTTCACACCGTGCACGGCACACCGACAATGCAATCCTCAGCTCACATCAGGCCGGCGCAATGGAGACGGCGATCAAAGGGATTGGGAAGCTGGTTGTTGCAGATGCGGAACTGATTGCCCGCGGGCTTCCACCGATTCTGTGCAAAGTTGCTCAGCCTGAGACTGTTGCCCTCTTTCGTAGTAGACCCATCAGCAAAACATGACAGAAGAAACCTACGGGCAAACCTTTCTTGTATGCATTATTGCGGCGCGAGGCAAACCATCCCTAGCTTTACGTTTAACATTTTGGTTCAATTTGTTATCCAAACCTCTTCGCAATGATTTCTCTCGCATTGGTACAGATCGCCTCCTGCAAACGTAATTGAGTCAGGGACAACTCTGGAAAATCTGCCAGGATTCGTGTAGCCCGGCGAAGGCGTTCTTGAGTTGATTCCAAATCCATTGCACGTGTGGGGCAGACCATGTCGTCTCGTCGCTTCGCCGAGGTCCTCTCGCTTGGCATGCTTCTCTCGATGTCCTGCTTGCGTCTGCATGCACAATCCACCTATGGCTCGGTCGCTGGTTCGGTGACCGACAGCACCGGCGCCACCGTCACCGACGCCAACGTGACGTTAACGAACCTGGGAACATCAGAGAAACGCACGCAATCCAGCGGCAGCGATGGCCTTTTCACCTTCGTGAACCTGTTCGCCGGCCAGTACCGGATCGACATCGAGAAACAGGGCTTCAAACATTACGCCCGCCTGTCGGTCACAGTCGATGTGCAGCAGACCACGCACATCGACGCCACGCTTCAGGTGGGTCAAGTCAGCGAAACGGTGGAAGTGACTTCCGAAACGCCCTTGTTCCAGCCTGAAACCTCCTCACTCGGGACCATCGTCGACCAGCGCGAAGCAAACGAGTTGCCCCTGAACGGCCGCAACATCTACAACTTGGCGACGGTCACACCCTCGGTCATTCCGCAAGGCAGCACGCAAGGAAATGTCGTCGGCAAGAATCCCTTCGACTTTGCCAACTACCAGATCGGCGGCGCCTTCGCTAATGAGGGAGCAGAGTATCTCGACGGTCAACCCCTGAACATCGTCTACATCAACCTGCCTTTTGTTGTTCCGACCCAGGACTCAATTTCCGAGTTCAGAGTCCAGAACAACAATCTCGGACCAGAGTGGGGGAAGTTCGCCGGCGGCGTAATCAACATGAGCACCAAATCTGGAACAAACACCTGGCACGGCGAAGCGTACGAATATCTGCGGAACAAGGTTCTGAATGCCAATGAGTTCTTCAATAAGCAATCTGAACTCAGCTCTGGAATCGCGAACAAGCCGGTTCCATTCACACAGAACCAGTTTGGTGCCGCCGGCAGCGGCGCGATTATCAAGAACAGAACCTTCGTCTTCGGCAGTTATCAAGGATTCCGGCTTCGCCAAGGCACGCCGTTCAACACGACGGTACCAACAGCGCAGGAACGCCAGGGTGATTTCTCAGACCTTTGCACAACTGGATTCAGCGCAAGCGGGCTTTGCAACGATGGAGGCGGCACCATTCACCAGATTTACAACCCGCTGACAGCAACATCGCTTACTTCGCCTCGCCAACCCTATCCCTTTAACTGCATCGCGGATAACACTACGTTCTGCCAGACCAACGCCCCCGGTGTTGGGAATCAAATCAATCCGACTTCGGCCTACCTGCTCGGAAAGCTCATCGCGAATCCCACAACCTCTGGCACCCTCCTAAACTTCCTCAAGGATGCCAGTACGGGCGGCGACACCGACGAATATGTGGCGCGCGTCGACCAGACGATCAACGCCAAACACTCGATTTTTGGCCGCTTCACATATTGGAAGCTGCTCAGTTTGGCTCAGGATCCATTCGGTACAGGACTGTGCAAGGACCGCTGCGCGGAGAATACCAAGAGTAAGAGCGTGGCCATCGGTTACAACTAGGTCATCAGCCCGAATACCATCTTTAACCTGAGTGCGAGCCTCAGCCGGTTTATTTACCTGCGCGGTCCCATCAACAGCAGCTTCGACATGACGCAGGAAGGCTGGCCGGCGGCGTATAACTCTCTGGTTCCCAACCTGGAGCGTACCCCGCTGACCCCCTGCTTTGGTCAAAACGATGGCCTGGTGGGCTGCAGCCAGGGACAAAGCGCGATCGCCGATTACAACACGCAGTTCAATATCTCGCCGCACGTGACGATGATTCGCGGCCACCATACTTACACATTCGGCATGCAGCTCGAAGAGGGGTACGACAACTACCTGCAAACCAACACCGGGGGCGGGTTCATCTCTTTCGGCGGATCGTGGACTTCCCTCACGCCCGGGACAGTGGGAGACGGCAACGGCAGCGGAAATGGCGAGGACTTCGCTGACTTCCTTCTCGGCTACGGCAATGGCCAGGGAGCCGCATTCGGCAATCAGACCAGCGGATCGCTGGTCATTTCCGGCCCGATCTCAGGGAAGCAAACCTACCGGGCGTTCTTCTTCGGCTACACGTGGCACGTGACCAGTAAGCTCACCCTGAATCTGGGTGTCCGCTACGAATTACAGGGGCCGTGGTCCGAGCGCTACGACAAGATGACCTACTTCAACCCAACTGCTACCAATTCATCGGTGACGGGCTGCAATGGTACAGCGGGAAGTCCCTGTCTGGGGGATCTATTCCTCGTCAAGACCGGCGTTAACAGCAGCCGCAACAATCTACCCCTTTCCAAGAAAGAGATTCCGCCGCGACTGGGATTTGCCTATGCTGTCGACTCGAAGACTGTGATTCGCGGCGGATTTGGAATCTTCTTCATTCCGAACTACGTTTCGTTCGGAACCAACCCCTACGTCGATCCTGTCAGCAGCGCCACGTCCAACTTCTTCTCCAGTAACGATCACGGCGTCTCACCCGCCGCCACGCTCAACACCAACACATGCGCCGAGCCCATACTTGGCGGGGGTTCGCTCACCTGCACAGGAGCCGGCCCGTTCAATCAGGGTACGTACGTCGGGGGCGTGCCACAGACGGGGGCTAGTGACTTGACTGCGGTGCCGGGCCGGAATCCCTTGCCGAATGTCTCGCAGTACATTTTTGAACCAGAATAACTTTTCGGCAACTGGATATACCGTGCAGAAATATTGTTACCTTGAGCAGTACAATTTTGACATCCAGCTTGAACTACCCGGAGGCTTCTTTGCAGACCTTGCCTACGCTGGGTCTCACGGCGTACACCTGCCGCAGTTCAATACCAACGTCAACCAGATTCCGGACAGCTTCATTGCAACCGCTGCTCAGCAATACGCCACTGGAGGCTCGGCTGCTGTTACGATCGCGCAGCCAGTGGGTACCTATCTTTTTAGTCAGAGTCTTCCGGGTAGCCTTGGCCCTGGAGTTCTATTGCAGGGCCAACTTGATCGTCCCTTTCCGCAGTATTCGGGCCTGAACCTGAACGGATACGGCTGCTGCAGCAGCAACTACAACGCCTTGCAGGCAACGGTAACACGTCGTTTCCAGGGTGGTGGCACCATGCTCGTTTCCTACACCAACGCCAAGCTGATGTCGAATACCGATACGCTTACTTCTTGGTTAGAGGGAGGGACAACCGGGGCGTCGGAGGCATCCAGGACTGGAACAATCTGAAGGGAGAACGCTCGCTCTCCTCACAGGACATTCCACAACGCCTGGTGGTCAGCTACGTGCTCGATCTGCCGTTTGGCAAGGGCAAGAAATACCTCGCCGGCGTGAATGGTTTCGCTGGCGCGATGGTTTCCGGTTGGGGCTTGGATGGCATTACTACGCTCCAGCGCGGCTTCCCAGTAAAGATCAGCTGGGGCGGGGGCGATGCCCTGACCTCCGCCGGTTTTGGAGTGGGCAGTCTTCGACCCGACTATGTCTCTGGTTGTGACAAAAACGTAGGCGGAAGTTCTTTGTCCAGAGTTTCGGGCTGGTTCAACACCACGTGTTTCACTGCACCCTGCGGAAACAACGGCAACATCAGTACCCCGAACAATCCTTGGACCTTTGGGAACGAGCCGCGCGTCGACGCTTCGCTTCGCCAGCAGGGTGTGGTGAATTTCGACTTCGCGGTCTTCAAGCGGACTTCCATCGGAGAGCGAATGAGCTTTGAGTTCCGGGCCGAGTTCTTCGACCTGTTTAACCATCCTCAATTCGGGCCCCCGAACTCAACTGCAACCAGTCCCACCTTTGGGGTTGTTACTAACACGGTGAACAATAGCTTCCGGATCGCTCAGTTCGGCTTAAAGTTCATTTTCTGAAGGATCATTGTTGTATCTGGCGGGCCGGAAGACCTCTTCCGGTCCGCACCTTTTGTAGCCACCTCTGTTAAGCTTGGCGCCCATGAGGACCATTCCTACCATTGACTACTCTGAGGCAAAACGCGCTGTCGATTTGATTGTCGCGAAGGCCTTTGAGACACAAAAGGCGGTGGTGATTGCTGTGGCGGACTGCCGCGGCGAACTCATCGCATTTGCCCGTATGGACGCAGCCCCCGTGTCTTCGGTCGTCATCGCGATAAACAAAGCGTGGACCGCCGCACGCTCCGGCAAGCCTACAGCGGAGATCGGCGAAAAAGTTAAACACCCCGCAAAAGGCCACGATATCGCGTACTATGGCGATCCAAAATTCGTCGGATGGGGCGGGGGCATTCCCGTCTGGAAAGGAGGCGACGTAGCAGGCGCAGTAGCGGTCAGTGGATTGTCGTCAAACGAGGACGCGACGTTAGCGACACTGGGCGCCGACTTAATCATGCGAGAAGGCTCTACATAGTGCTCGGGATCGCGGTTCATTTTCCAGGGAACAGGTGCACTGCCAGAGGAACAGGTTCACCTGGCCTGCGAGCGGGCCTGTTTCACCATTTCCACCAACACTTTTCGAGCTTCAGCCGGATCGTTTGCCTCTCGCAGAAATGCGATTCGGACACCACGCAAGGCATCCGCAGTCTTTACGCGGACATGGAAACCGAGGCGATCGACTGCAGTCATCGTTGCTTCCGTTGACTCGATGCGAGCAAACGTCCGGGCAAGCAAGACGAGCGCATCCTTGTGGTCGGCGTTCATGTGCTGAATGATTTCGGCCGAGGAGTCCGCAAGGGGATCTGGTTGACTGCGGTCATAATCAGATGCAGATACCCAGCCCATGACCCCGAAGCCGCCCACGTAGTACACATCGATGACGTCCATGCGGTAGAACGAAAAGTCTTCAAAATCTATCCAATACTTGCTATTGGCGTGACGCTCCAGGTAGAGCTTGCGCACCTCGGCCAACTCGGTGTTCGGTACCGGCAGAACATTTCCTACTACGGTGACCCTCGATGCGCCGAGCGGTTCACCCTCAGTGTCTTGCTGGGTAACAAGCAAGCTGGCGCGGGGGTCGGCCTGCAAGTTCTGCGTGTGCATGGCCATAGTGCTGATAAGGAAGATGGGACGGCCGTGTTCGTCCAGCCCATAGGGCATCACCGAACCGAACGGGAAACCCGGCTGTTTCCGTGACATGGTTGATAGGCTACCCATGCGGCCCAAATACAACAACGTACGCGCACGCTCCGCGAACGTAGGCTCGGGGACCGGAGGCTGGTCGCTCGCTGGCCCAGGGCCGGCATGTTTTCTGCTGGACGAGGTTGTCATTCGTGGCTTTCTCCTATGTTTCTTCGTCGGGCGGACCTGCGGCGCCGGCGAGATCCTGAGGCTTGATCTTCTCGACATTGAATTTTGCCGCGCGCTCGCGCATCGTCTTCAGTACTTCTTCGAGTGGAGGTGGTTCGCCCTTGATCCAACGCAGCGGATTGACCCGCGCTACCACGAATGAGCGCAGGTACGGGCTGACAAGACCACGTTCTTTCAGCTTCTTCACCGCGGCCGCAACTTTCTCCTCGAGGTCGAGCACCATCGTGGCCCGTTTCTCGTGATCCTTGACGGTTGCGCGGAGCGGTTCATCGGTGAAGATCTCCAGCCGACGGAGAATCGGATGGTAAGCGCCACCTCCGAATCGCGGGACGCGTTCATAGCAGACGCCAAGTGTGACGAGGGCGGCCTGGTCGAGATAGAACGCGAACTGGGACTCGGGACGCGTCGCGTCTTCGTCCACGAGACCACGGTAAATGCGGATGACTTCCAGCGAGCGTTCCTTGAGGTTGTGAGCCTTCTCCGTATTCAGCGCGAGGATCTGCCACGCTATCTCGCGGTCAGCCACAACGAGCGCAGTGATTGATTTCGCCCCGAGGCGGCGCATGGCTTCGAGACGATGCCGGCCGTTGGGAGTCCAGAACCCGACCCGCGGGGCGACAACTGCGATAATCGGGTCGAGAAAACGCCCCGTCTTGTTGATGACATCAGCTAGCCGTTTGTGGTGAGCGTCGGAGAGATCTCGCTGGAAGGGCGTCGGTTCGACCGCATCGATCGGCAGGACGCACACCAATATCGGGTGACCAGCGAGCGGCTCCTTGTACGATCCCACAATGCAGCCGCCGGCTTTGGAGATTGCTTCTGCGACTTCGGCTGCAGCTCCTGTCGGCTGCTCGAGTCGGCATTCGGCTGGGCCGAGGCCCTTCGTACCAGGCTTGGCTTTCCTAGGCCGCCGCCGGGCCGGTGCACGCTTGACCATAGCTGAGAACTCTACTCCAGTTTCGGCATCATTGTCCTCAATCTCCAACCACCGGCACCAGGACCATGCACTCTACGACATCCATGAATTGCGGGCCCGCCTTTGTTGACCCCGCTTGCAGTAAATTCTAGAAGATGTACGCCGTCCTTCTGGTTTCGAATTTCTATTCTGCGCTTGCAACTGCCGTGCTCTTCCTGCATGGGCTGTTCATTTTTTGGGTGATCTTCGGCGCCATACTGGTTCGCTCACGCCCGGTCCTTCGCTGGTTGCATATCGCTTCTCTTGTCTGGGGAATCCTTACGGAACTGCTTCCGTGGCCGTGCCCATTGACTCTGTTAGAGAACTGGCTTGAAGCTAAGGCAGGCGTCGAGCCATACAGGAGCGGATTTCTGCTGCACTATCTTGACCGGCTTGTCTACCCCGATGTCTCTCCCACCGTTCTGACGGTAGCAGGTGTATTCGTATGCGCATTGAACCTTGGGTTCTATGCCCGGCAAATCTGGTCAGCGCTCCATATTCGTTCGGCCAAATGAAACCAAGTCCCACGCTCCCACGGGCGCCGACGTTCGCAACACGGCCAACGCTTGATCTTACTGCCGTTCGACTATCACGGTGACGTTGGCGCGTGTCCGCAATATTTCACCAAAAAGGAACAGATCCGTCAGTAGAGCACGCAGATGACTTGAAGCATTAAGATTGTCAATAAGCTGAGAACTAATCGAAGGCTGTGCGAGCACGAGTTCGAGCGCGACTAGAGAGTCGTTTCCATCGCGCTCTAGCGTGCGACAGAACGCGTCATACTTCCCGGATGGTTCTAGCTGATGATCATGAATCGCTTGTCGGCAGCTTTCGGGCAACCCGATCAGCGCTTCACGCGCTTGCTCGAGTTGGGTTCGAACCTCACGACCTGCAGAACTGCCTTCATCGCTTTGCAAGCCCTGCGCTGCGTAACCTAAGAAGAACTCGTAACACTCTTCAACGACTTCACAGCGCTCGAGAAAGTCAATCGCCATCCGCTGTACTCCTGGGGTGAGACAAACCTTCGATCACCCACCGCTTCGGGTCATGCTCCTTCAAATAAAAGTCGCGGCTCATGGAACCCACAATCATCGACGCGGTGATCGGCAGTTTCTCCGGACGGACGGCAAAATAGACATGAACGATGGTCAGGGTGATCAGTCCCACGCCCGCCAGTCCATGGAGCACGTACATCAAGCCCCACGTCATGTCGCTGAATAGATAAGGATTGCGCGGAAAAAAGATGGTGCGCACCCGAAACATCATGCAAATACCCGTAATAATTACTGCCAAGCTGCTCAACATCACTACGCCATGATAGAGCTTGTTTTCCAAAGGATATTTGGCAAATTTTCTCGGCGATTCCGCCCGCTTTCCGATGAAACGCTGTAAGCGCTTCCAGGTGTCTTCGAGGTCGGATCGGTCTGGCCAGATCGACCAGAAATCTAAGCAAAAAGTGGCGTGAACAATGTGAAACACGATTGAGATGGTCAACACCGTCCCGGCAATCCAGTGATATGTCACCCAATTGAACTGAATTCCAACTTTGGGAAGGAATGCGGTGAACAACAACACAAACATCGCCGCTGCCATGATCCAGTGGAACAATCTGGCGGCCAGGGAGTGTCGCGGAATCCGCGGGGGCAACTCGAGCGTTTCTGAAGTTGAGGTGTCTAAAGCGAAGTCCATTTCTCCGGCGAAGTAGCGGACGTAGATCGCATGCACGATCAGAAAAACAAGTCCGGAAATAAGCGCGACCCAGATCAAGAACCACGCAATGTGGATCGGGACTCTTTGTCCTAACGGACTCGTCGCCCATTCTAGGATGCCCATGCCGCCTCCTGCACTCCGCTGATGGCTCGCTTTACGAGATTTCGCATAAGCGGGATTTTGTAGGCGTTGAACTGCAACGGGACTGCTCCCTGCACTGCCAGCTTTCCCGCCGCTTCGCCGGTGACTGCATTCCGTGGCTTGCCACGTACGGCATCCTCCACCACCTTCAAGCGAAGTGGCCGCGCCGCAACAGCATTCACTGCGATCCGAATATTGTGGATCACGTCTGCCGATGACCTTATCGCCGATGCAACATTCATCAGCGGAAAATCCCAGACATTTCGATCGCGAACTTTCTCGAAATAAAACTCCGCGCCAGCCCACGTCGACGGAATTCGAATTTCAGTCAACAAATATCCCGGGCGCAGTATATTCATGCGCGTGATGTCCAGATCCGGGCCGACAAAGTAATCTTCCGCGTCGACGACCTGCTCGCCTTTTGGAGTTGATATGACGAACTTGGCGTCCAGCGCGATCAAAGCTGGCGCAGTGTCGGAGGGATTCACGGCGATGCATCGCTCCGCCTGCAGGATTGCGTGTTCGCGATTTCTGCCCACAGGTGTATCGGCGTAACAGATATTTCCTCCTGCGCGATAACACGGCCAACCGGCGCGGTAATACCAGCAACGCGTATCCTGAGAAACATTGCCGCCGACCGTCCCCTGGTTACGGATTTGGGGAGAAGCGACAAGTTCGGATGCCTGTGCCAGCACTCCGTATTTCTGCCGTATGACGGCATTCTGTGCAACCTCCGTGAGCGTGGTCATCGCTCCAATATTCACACCATCCGAGGTGTCGCGGATTCCCCTCAGTTCGTTGATGCCGCCAAGGTCGACGACCACCTTTGGCTTCCTGATGCGGTCTTTTAGCCAATCCATGCTGTCCAGTCCACCCGCCAGCACTAACGCATCGGACTCGTGCTGTTGCAGAAGTTTTTGTGCGTCCGCAACTGACGTCGGCTGATACAACTGGAAAGTCGGCATCACATCTCGGATTATTGCCATACAGCTCTCCGTTTTCAGATCGGCTAAATGTGCGCGGTCAACGGGTCCTGCACCGGTCGCCCCGCTTCGAGTGATGTAAGAATTGTGTCGAGGTTAACGGGCGCTCGACGAAAAATCTCATCACCCAAAGCGTCCGAGAGCGCGTTCAGTATCGCTCCACAGCCGCCGCCCACGGGCGGTTCCCCGATCCCGCGGGCTCCCACCGGAGTCTCAGGATCCGGAATATCCAGAGCAGCCCATTGCATATTGACCGGCACGTCGAGGATTGTCGGAGGCTTGGTGTGATGAAAACGCAGTGAAATCGTGTGCCCGTAATGAGGATCAAAAACCCACTTCTGGCCGATGGCGTGACCGATACCCAGAATGGATCGACCGAGGATTTGGCCAGAGAGCGCCTTGGGATGGATGACTGTGCCTACGTCGGCCACGGCGAGAAAATCTGTAATGTCGTATTTGCCGGTTTCAATATCGACTTCGACCTCCGCGAAGCTGGCGACGTACGAGAACGACTGGCCGTCGCGAGGGTACTTGTCCTTAGCTGCGGCCACCAGACCCTGCCCGGCCAACGCGGCAATTGACGCTTTCGTTACCTTATTCACATCGTCGGGTGGCTCGTGTCCATCATATTTGCCGCCCAGTTGAATCGCATGCTGCGCTGCCTGCGCTAAGGTCATCCCTCCGCCGCCCTTGCGAAAGACGCGCTCATTGGAGACTTCATATTGGTCCGGCTTGCCACCCAGAGCTTTGGCCGCGATCTCCTGCAGTTTCTGCTTACCGTCCATGGCGGCAGCATGCGCCGCCCGAGTCATTGCATGCGTGGTCTGGCTTCCTCCCGAGACGCATGTCCACGGCAGGTTCTTTGAGGTGTTGCCCCAGGTCACATCGCACTTTTCCCACGGCACACCCAGAACCTCAGCGACGACGCGGTGTACATCCAGAAGGGACTCCGTTCCCAAATTTCCGACCCCGGACTGGATCGCAATGCGTCCATCTGGTTTGATGACGAACAGACCGTCGAATCCGATCGATCCCCCGACGAAGCAACTCGAAGAAACACCAACGCCTCGCACCTTGGTTCCACTGCGCTTCGGCCGCGCGAGACGGTCCTTCCATTGGAATTGTTCGGCTCCGCGGTCGAAGGCTTCTTTCAGGAACGCGCTCGTGCAATGATTGCGCGTGCCGTTTCTCAGAGGACCTACGGGTGACTTGCCCTCGGGGCAGTTAGCTTTCCGAATATCGACCTGATCGAGCCCCAGTTTGCGTGCCGCCTTGGAAACGATCGTTTCCATGATTACGATTCCTTGCATGCCGCCGGGCGAACTCTGCGCGCCTCGCGGCGGAGTGTTCGTCAGGATCGTGGTTCCTCTCCACCGCATGGCAAGCGGCTGATAAAGCAAGGAAACGATATTCCCTGAAGTGTTCGCGTCCCCCACGGCATCATAGGGACCGTTGTTGCAGATGACAAACATATCGAGCGCCGTAATGCGTCCATTGCTAGCGAAACCGACTTTCATCCGCCCGTTGAACCCGGGGCGTGCGCGCCCGATGAAATGCTCCTCCTCGCGGCTAATGCGCATCATGACCGGCGCATTCGCCTTTTTCGCCAAGAGGGCTGGGATGATTGCGAAGATGTAACCCGTGGCCTTACTACCGAAACCTCCTCCCGTGTACTCGCTGATCAGGACGATCTGGTTCGGATCCATGTTCAACCAGCGCGCCAGGCTGGCCAGTGTTTGCACCGTACTCTGGGTTCCCATGTGAACGAAAGCTTTGCCGTTCTGCCAATAAGCTAAAGTCGTGCGCGGCTCCAGAGTCTCGTGGCTGGTATCGGGTGTAACGAATGTTTCATCCAGGACCAGTGCGGCACTCTTGAAACCGGCATCCAAATCGCCGACAACCCACTCGTCCTGTGCTTTTCCCATCGGCAAGCGGCCATGTTTCCCCTCAGCAAAATCTGCCTCGGTCCACTTGAGTTCCCCGATGTGGGGCAGCGGCGGACTGGACGGTTTCTCTCCCGGCTTCGGTTGTGGCATCGGCGGTCTGATCCACACATTCCCATCGACACGCGGATTCGGTCCACCCGGGCGCAGCGTATCCAACGGGTCGACAGCGAAGGGAAGAGGTTCAAATTCAATATCGATTGCCTCGATGGCTTCTGCTGCCCTGTATTCGTCTACTGCCGCCACCGCCAGCACGGGCTCGCCGTGGTACAGGGGTTCGTTGGTGAGAGCCTTTTCCCCCAACGGGTTCGCCTTGATCGTGACGCCAAGGTCGGTGACGCTATCAGCCGGAGCGGGTAGATCGTCTTGGGTCAGGATTGCTTTCACGCCTGGCATTGCCATGGCTTTCCGGATGTCCAGATGTTTCACGCGTCCGTGCGGTACCGGGCTCAGCAGCAACTTGCAGAACAACATGCCGTCGATACGAAAGTCCTCTGCGTATTTCGCTTTTCCAGTGACCTTCGCATACAAGTCCGGAGTGGGATAATCCTTGCCGATCAGTTTGTACTGCGCTCCGAATTTTTGTTGATTGGGTCTCCACTCCGAGCTAGACATGGTGCGCCTTCCTCATGTTTTCCGCGCCGCGCATCATTGCGGTGAGGATCTTGTCATAGTCCTGGCAGCGGCAAAGATTTCCCGACAGCCCGTGCGCTATTTCTGACCGCGTTGGATTCGGATTGCTTTTCAAGAACGCCACCGCCGACATGATGAAGCCAGACATGCAAAAAGCGCATTGGAAGCCCTGTTCATCGATGACACCCTGCTGCACGGGGTGTAGCGTGCCATCCGGGTTAGCCAATCCTTCAATTGTCAGGATTTTTTTGTCACGCACTGTGTGCGTCAAGACAGAGCATGAGTAGTAGGGCACATCGTCAAGCAATACTGTGCAGGCGCCACACTCGGCGCGGTCACAGCCAAGCTTTGTGCCGGTAAGTCCCAGCTTGTAGCGAAGGGTCCAGGCCAGCGTTTCCTGCTTCATCACATCGACGCGACGCTGTTGACCGTTAACGTTGAGAGTGATGAGGCGCTCGCCCATTCCGGGCGGCTGTTGGCCGAAAACCGAAGAGCTTCGAAACAGATAAGCCGCCGATGAGGTGGCTACACCGCCCGCGATTACTCCCTTGATGAAGTTGCGCCGCGAGACGCCCTTTATTTCGCGGTCCTCTATGACCTCAGGCTCGTCGTCCATGCTGGGCCACCTCTCGAGTATTTGATCCCCCAGCCCCATTGGCATACCGCATTGGAGAATGCGGAACGCAAACCCCGAAGGAGACTCAAGAAAGATAAAATAATTTTACTCCCAAGGAGTTGAGAAAATCTCGTGTGGCTTTGAAAAAGTCACTGAACAAACTGCGCCGTTGGTACATGTGTCACTGGACCCTAGCGGGAGAAAATGGGGCTGGCGATGCGGAATTTCGAGTCAACCGCTCGACTGGCGAACGTGGTGTGCTGGCCGCAAAAGCGACCATAGCGGGTTCACTTTTGTCACCAGCTCGCAAAATACTTCCCAGAAGCGCGTTTGAACGAAGCCGCTTCGCGGCAGACGCATTCGCGTGC
>Ga0210402_10002674_pt1 | contig 17216 bp, 15 predicted proteins | sample IncBWC7MmetaG_FD_161055 | JGI IMG/M metagenome (GOLD analysis project Ga0210402, IMG submission 161055) | Forest soil microbial communities from Barre Woods Harvard Forest LTER site, Petersham, Massachusetts, United States - Inc-BW-C-7-M | ecosystem: Environmental > Terrestrial > Soil >... | reverse complement strand
CGAAATTGTTTTTCGCTGCGACGCAACTCCCGCTATCATGTTGAGTCAGTTCGCCTCACTTCGCTCGTAAGGGAAAATCGTTCGATGACCTGGAAACGCGTGGCGACTGCGGTCGTCCTGATACCGTTTGTTGTGGGGCTGGTGGTTGCGGCGCCGACGTCGTGGGTGACCATCGCGACAACGCTGGTCGTGTTGCTGGCGATGTTCGAGTTTTTTGCGCTGGGCGATGCCATCGGCCACCGAGCGTATCGATTTTGGACCGCGAGCTGCGCGGCATTGCTGGTTTTTTCGCAATTTCTGGCGGCGATGGACGAAGCACATTCGCTGGGCAACGGACTTACATTGCACCGGGTGATTTCGCGATTCGTCGTTTCGACGCCATCAGTCGCCGATGTGTTTTTCATTTTCTTGATGGGACTGGCTGTGCTCACATTGGCTACACGCCGCCCGATGGTGGAGGCGCTGCCTGCGGCCGGCATCAGTTCCAGCGCGCTGGTTCTGATTGCGTTGCCGCTGAGCTTTGCGGTGAGGCTGCACGGGATCTCGCTGTTCGGTCCGTTTCTATTGTTGTTTTCGCTGGTGATCACCTGGGTCGGCGATACTACGGCGTACTTTGTTGGGCGGGCGATAGGTCGTCATCCGTTCGCGCCGCATCTCAGTCCTAAGAAAACCTGGGAAGGCGCGGTGGCGAGCTTTGCAGGATCGATTCTGGTCGGGGTTGCAGCAGCGCATTGGGTGAATATCGGGTTGGCTCATCTGATCGGCATGGCGGCCGCCGGGAATATCGCCGGGCAGATGGGCGATTTGCTCGAGTCCGCCTATAAACGCAGCGCGGGCGTAAAGGACTCCGGCGCGATGCTGCCCGGCCATGGCGGTATCCTTGATCGTATTGACGCACTGATCCTCGCCATCCCGGTAGTCTGGTATTATTGGTTGTGGATCTACTCGCCGCGCGCGTAAGTCCGCCAGGTCTCTGCCTCAGCTCAAAATAACAAAGGACTTCAATCTTCGTGAAGCAGCTTGCCATTCTGGGTTCGACCGGTTCGATTGGCCGCCAGTGTCTTTCCGTGGTGGACGCGCTGGCGCCGCGTTTTGGCGTGGTCGCGCTGGCTGCAGGCAGCAATCTCGACGAAATCGTTGGCCAGATTGAGCGCTATCAGCCGGAACTGGTATCGGTAGCAAATTCGCAAAAGGCCGACGAGTTGGCGTCGCGGCTGCGCGAAAAGAGAATTGCCAAGCTACCCGCGATTCACCACGGGCGCGAGGGAATGCTTGCGGTTGGCACCCACTCCCGCGCCGACATCGTGGTCTCCGCCGCGGTCGGCGTAGTCGGCCTTGAAGCCACCTACGAAGCCGTAAAACTCGGCAAGACCATCGCGCTTTCGAACAAGGAAGTGCTCGTTGCCGCAGGCGAATTGGTAATGGCCGCCGCGCACAAGGCCGGCAAAGAATTGCTGCCGGTAGACAGCGAACACAACGCGGTTCACCAATGTCTGCGCGGCGGAACACATGCCGAAGTCCGCAGGCTGGTGCTCACCGCCTCCGGCGGACCGTTCCGCAAAACTCCAATCAAAGCGCTGGAGACCGTCACGGTCGAACAGGCCCTCGCCCATCCCAACTGGAAAATGGGCAATCGCATCACCGTGGATTCCGCCACGATGATGAACAAAGGCTTCGAAATCATCGAAGCGCGTTGGCTCTTCGACATGAAGCCTTCGCAAGTGGATGTGGTGATCCATCCGCAGTCCACCATTCACTCGATGGTCGAATATGTGGACGGGTCAATTCTTGCGCAACTTGGCGCAACAGACATGCGCATGCCGATTCAATATGCGTTAACCTATCCAGAGAGGGTCGCATCCAATCAGGTAGACCTCGACTGGACCAAGCTCAAGCGCCTGGACTTCGAAAAGGTTTCCACGCGCCGTTATCCTTGCCTTCGATTGGCCCGCGAAGCCATGAAAAAGGGTGGAGCGTGGCCCTGCGCGTTGAATGCGGCCGATGAGGTCGCGGTCGCCGCGTTTCTCGAGCGGCAAATTCCGTTCCTCGGTATATCGGAAGTTGTGGAGGCAGTGTTGGCACGCACTCCACGAATTCGCATCGAGAAGATGGAAGACGTGCTCTCTGCGGATGCCGAAGCGCGTCGAATAGCTAAGGAAGAAGTAAGCCGGCTGGCCGCGAAGGCCATGGCGGTTTCGAGCAACTGACGGAGTTGGCCGTATCGCGGTCAAACTTGAAAGGTTTCACGAACAATGGCATTGGACATTCTGATCGGCGTCGCCCTGGTTCTGGGCATAATTATTCTGGTCCACGAATGGGGACATTTCATCATCGCGCGGATGTGCGGCGTGCGGGTGGATGTCTTCTCCATCGGCTTCGGGCCGCGGCTGTTTGGCTGGAAGCGGGGTGCGACCGATTGGCGGATCAGCGCGCTGCCGCTGGGTGGCTACGTGCGCATGGCCGGGCAGGATCTTTCCGACGTCGACTCGAATAATGTCGCCCCAACCGGCGCCTCCGATGAATTAATGAGCAAGCCGCGCTGGCAGCGTGCGCTCATCGCCTTCGGTGGCCCTGCGGTTAACTTTATTTTCCCGCTTCTCTTGCTGGGCGCTTTTTATGGTGCGGTCGGTCTGCCGCAATCGCGAATCCTGAAGCAGCCGCTGGAAGTCAGCTACTTGTCCACCAGCCTCGAGAAGCCGAGTCCGCTGCAAGCGGGCGACCGGGTGATCGAGCTGGACGGACTGAAGAATCCCACCTGGGAAAGCGCGCTAGGCTATATCGAGCATTTGCCGCAGGGCGCGACGCTTAAGCTAACGGTTGAAAATAAAACTGGGCAGCGAACTCTGCAGGCGCCGTTAAAGGATCCTGCGGCGTTCAGCTCGCTCTTTGGATTTGTGCCGTTTCCGCCAGTGATTGACAACGTCAGCCCTCGCAGCCCTGCGAAACACGCTGGCCTCAAGTCCGATGATCGCATTCTGGAAGTGAACGGCAAGCCGGTCGCGTACTGGGGACAATTTGTTGACGCTGTGCACCAGTCGCAAGGCCAGCCGGTAAATCTGAAAATTGCGCGCAACGGCAAGCCGCTCGATTTGAGCGTCACCCCGCAAAAAGGACTTTCCGATAATCCCGAAAATTACTGGCAGATTGGCGTCGTCAATCAGGACGACATCTATTACCAGCGAGTCTCGCTGCGCGAATCCACCGGGTTCGCGGTGCGCCGCACTGGCGATTTTTTTGTGCAGACCCTCGGCGTGGTAGGGAAGCTGTTCAGCGGGCGCGCTTCAGTGAAGCAATTGCAAAGCGTGGTCGGCATCGCGCAAGTTTCCGGCGATGCGGTACACCACGGCCCATCCGAAGTCATCGTGCTGATGGCGTTCATCAGCGTGAACCTGGGAATTTTGAACCTGCTGCCGATTCCAATCCTCGACGGCGGACAAATCCTGCTCCTGGCCATCGAAGGCTTGATGCGCCGCGATTTGAGCATGGCGGTCAAAGAGCGTTTCGTGCAGGTCGGCTTCGTCTTCCTGCTGCTGCTCTTTGCCTACGTCATGTACAATGACGTCGTCGGCTTGCTTCCGATTCACTCCTGAGGGGGTCGGAGCTTTAGCTCCGACATTAAGCGCAGGCTGATAACGGGCTTTAGCCCCTGAGGAAAGCCTCCTGTTTTCCGGGCTCTGAAACAAATTCCATGGCAGCCACTCCCACACACCGCGCCTCCACCAGCGAACGCATCAACTCTTCCGAAACCACCGGCCATCTCACCAAAGCGCTCAGCGAACGCGGCATCCGCCTGACCCGCCAGCGCCGCGTCATTCTCCAGGTCATGGACGACGCCGAGCAGCATCTCGACGTGGACCAAATCTTCGAACGCGCCAAGCGCATCGATTCCGGCGTCCACTTGGTCACCGTCTACCGCACCATCGAACTCCTCAAAAAAGAACGCCTGATCGACGAGCTGGATCTGCTGCACCTGCGCGGCGACCGCCATTACTACGAAACCCACGGCCCCCGCGATCACATTCACGTCGCCTGCCTGAAGTGCGGCAAAGTCCGCGAATTCGAAAGCCGCCTCTACGAACAGCTCAAATCCCAAATCGAAAAAGATTTCGCCATGAAAGTCACCATCTCCCGCACCGAAGTCGGCGGCTACTGCGCCGAATGCCTGGCTAACGGCGGCTCGTGATATTCGCAGTAAATATCCTTTTATAAATATTAATTAGCTTGACAGCGATAATATCGCTGACCATAATGCCGCACGCTCTAAGTACACCCGCATCTAAAAATGCCGCCCAAGGAGACGCTCGCCAATTTCCTCCGCCCTCAAGCTGCAAGTCGGACGCACTGCTTCTGTATTGGTTTTATCAGCGGTCACGTTGGTCCTCTCGCTTGCCGGCTCACGCGCCCTCGCTCAGCAGGCGGACACTCCCGCTCCGCAGAACCGGAAGCTCCCCATGCCGCCTCCGCCCCCTGCTGCAGTCGACCAGGAGCAAGTCATCGCTTATTGGACCACGGAGGCTGGCTGGAGCAGCGAACTGCAACTGCGCAACAATGCGCGAAGCCAGGATCTGACCGTCACTCCGGCGCTGCGGTTGCCCGACGGCCGCGAGACACCCCTCGCTCCAGTCACCATCAAACCCCAGGACGTCAAATCCATCGATATCGCCGAAGCCGTTGCCGCGGCAGCCACGCCACTACTGGGCTCCTACGGCTCGGTCGTGCTTCGCTTCCGTTCGCCATCTTTGAACTCTCTCTATGCGGCCATGATGATTCACTCCCTTGGTCATGCCATGGCGTTCCACATTGACGCCAGCGCGGAAGACCAGGAGACTCCGGTCGGCACCCGGGAAGGCGTCTGGTGGCTCCCCAAGCAAACAACCAACGACTATCTGGTTCTTACCAATCAGGGCGGAGATGCCCTGGCCGTCGACGTATCGCTCTACAACGCCGCCGGTCAGGAAAATCGTCAGAAGATCATGCTAGGCGCGTACAACTCCAGCCGCCTTTCCGTTCGCACGCTGCTTCAGACTGCAGGCTTCAGCGGCACCTATGGTGGAATTAAAGTTTCCGCTTCCGCTCATGCCGGCTCGCTCGATACCGTGCACTTCATCTTCGACGAAAACGCGAATTTCTCCTCGATCCTGAAGATGTTTAGCCGCGATCCCAACGCCAAAGTTTCCGAACGGGATTTTAACGCCACCGGAATGTGGACCTTGCGCGCTCCCATGCTGGCTCTCTCCAATCCCGATCCCGCCTTGGCTTTTCCGCAGGGAGTCACGCTTCAGCCGCAGCTTTTCGTCCGCAATGCCACCGGCAAACCGGCCACCGCGAGTCTTCGCTTTAATTGGCGTTCGGCAACAACTACCGGCAAAGCCGCAGGACCGCAGCTACGGTTGCTGCCTTATGAAACGAGGCGCATTGACGTCAGTGTCTTACAGGATGGAAAAACGCTGCCAAAAGACGCCAACTGGGCGTCGGTTACGCTGGTCTCCCGCACTGCTCCCGACGAAGTGGTCGCCGTCGCCGCCAGTTACGACGAAACTTTAAAGTACGGCGCGCAAACCCCTTTCTCGGACCAGCTCTCTCACCTATGGAAAGGCGGCATGTGGGAGGTTGATGCCTATCGCAGCTCCATCATCACCGCTGGCAATGGTGGCACCAAGCCAACCCTGGCAGCCCTTAGCATCTTCTATAATCAAGGCACGCAAAAGTACGAGCTGCGGCAGACCCTGCAGCCGGACGAACAAATGTGGATTGACCTCGGCAAGCTGATTCGTGAGCACCGCCTGGACAAGAACGGCAACGCCCTGCCGCCCGACCTTACCTCGGGTTCCTATGAACTCCGCGACCTCTCCAACACCGGCGTTGGCACTCTTTTCGAGGGCAAAATTACCTATGACAAAACGTACGGCCATGCTGCCTATGGCTGCGCCACCTGCTGTGGCTACAACGCCGCCAAGGTTTTCTACGACCCGATCGGTGTTGCGCTGCTGGGCACCGCCGATGACGGCGTATGGGGCTACAGCGTCTGCGAAGGAGATTACGAAGACACCAGCACCAGCTTTTACTATCATTGGAACAGCGCCGCCACTTCGATTGTCACCGTCGATTCCTACGGCACCCATACCGGCCAAGGGGTCGGATCGACCACCTCGAATACCTCCGGCCAACTTGAGAGCACTGCCCACTACCCCATCTGCCCGCTAAAATCATTCAGTCCCGCGGGCCAAGCCAACGTCACGCCCCGCATTGATAGCATTTCGCCCGCCCAGGGCCCAATCGGAACCACAGTTGCGGTGACGCTTAGCGGAGATGGCTTTGGGTCCACCCCAACCGTTAGTGCTGGCACAGGCATTTCGGTAACTGTGAGTTCACACAGCGGCACACAGATTCAAGCCAGCTTTGCGATTTCGGCTTCTGCAAGTGGTGGAAATCACGGTGTGAGCGTGACGGCTGGAGGACAAACTAGCCCAACAACGAACTTCTACGTCCAGATACCAACCAGCCTCTCGATAATAAGTGGGGACACCTCAACACCCGAAGCTTCTTGCACATTCACCTCGGGCGGCCAGCAATATACTGGTTGCGGACTGACGCGCTCCTTTACCTATCAAGTGAATGATCAACTCGGAGATCCAATTCAGAGTGGTGGGCTTGCCGTATGGGACGCGTTCGGAACCGTTTCGCCAAACCCTCTCAACATTGGCGCATTTAATACGACGTGTACGCCAGCCAACACGGGTCCATGTGGCGTCGCAACCAATGCCGCCGGCCAGTTCAATGAAGTGGCTCTAAGTGTTTGTGCCGTAGTATGCCGCAATAATACCGTGTGTGTCACCGGCGGACCGAGTGTGGTCAGTCAAACCTGGCATGTCGGGTCAGCCGCGATTACGCAAACCATCTCTTATTACTGCCAAAAGGTCTTAGTTAACGGTCAGTGAGACAAGCGAGGTGATACGTGTTTCTCCGAGTATTCATGTCCGCCATCCTCTTTACCACGCCAGCGATGCATTCTATCTCCCGCGATGCCGCCAAAGACATCCAGGGAAAATTGACCGCCCAAGTCCCGGCTTACACACTGAATGCAACCGACTTTGGCCACGCCCTCATGATCTTTGGCTCTAGATTTCAGCTCCCTATGGGAATTCAGTGGGTCAGGTCAAGTGATACGCTCAAAAAAGTCAGTCTCTCTTGGCGTAACGCGAGCGTTGAAGAGATGCTTGACAAGCTCGTTAAGTCGCAAGCGGGTTACGAATTTCACGTAGCCGATGGCGTTGTGCACGTTTCTTCTCTGGGAGAAAAATCGGACCCTCAGAACTTTCTGAACTTGAACGTCGAAAAATTTGAAATACACGATCAAGTCGTCGAAGTTGCAAGTCATCGATTACGCGATTTGGTTCGACTGCGAGTCGCTTCGCCATCTGGGGAAGGTCAATTACCAAAAGGCGTTGCGTATAGTCAAGCGACTAACGTGAGTGATCCGCGGTTTAGCCTAGTCTTAGCAAACGTCAACGTCAGCCAAGTGTTGGACAATCTGATAGCGGCTTCTGACAGAAAGATTTGGGTCGTCACCTTCGTTTCTGATAACGCGATGAGCGCTACAGGCTACCGTCGCACCGCCACCCTATGGAACGATGCGACCGTTCCTGATGCTGAACAGCCTGTCTGGGATATGTTCCGTTGGAACGACAGGAGTCCTTAGAAGAAAAAGACTGCATGCTGCAAGGGACGCAAAAGTACCAGCTGCAGCAGACCCTGCAGCCGGACGAACAAATGTGGATTGACCTCGGCAAGCTGATTCGCGAGCATCGTCCCGATAAGAACGGCAACGCCCTGCCGCCCGACCTTACGTCCGGTTCCTATGAGCTCCGCGACCTCTCCAACAACGGCGTGGGTGCTCTTTTCGAGGGCAAGATCACCTATGATAAAACCTACGGCCACGCCGCCTATGGCTGCGCGACCTGCTGCGGCTACAACGCCGCCATCGGTTGGTACAACCCGATTAGTGTTCCAGTGTTGGACACGGCCGAAGACGGCGTGTGGGGCTACAACGTCTGCGAAGGGGATTACGAAGATACCAGCACCAGCTTTTACTATAATTGGAACAGTGGCAGCCCTTCGATTGTCACCGTCGATTCCTACGGCACCCACACTGGCCAAAGTGTCGGATCGGCCACCTCGAATACCTCCGGCCAACTTGAGAGCACTGCCCATTACCCCATCTGCCCACTCAAATCATTCAGTCCCGCCGTCACCGCAGTTGTCTCCCAACGAACATCCGGGACGGTCTCAAGCGATGACGCGGCACTCAGTGCGTACCAGTCAGTAGAGGGATCTGCAAATCTGGGCGCGATCATCGGGACCGGCCCCGTGCCCGGCTGCTTCATCGGAAACGAAGCGATAGGCACAGTCACACCGAGCAACTACACCGGAAACGTGATTATGCACCGTTTCATTCTAAACGACGCGACCTATGAAAACTACACGCAGATTGCCGGCGTGACAAACGAAGACGATACTTCTTCGCCGTCCCTTCGGGACGATAATCCACAATCTGGGGGGGCGGCAGGCAAGGTATATGACCTGGATGCTCCAGGCCAGAGCCCTCAACAAGTAGACACAAACACATACCGGTACAGGGGTAACTTTTATGCATACGCAACGCTTCCAGACGGGACTCGAATATCTCCCTACTACACTTATTACGTACGGGTCTCTTGCAGGAAGACGCCGTCCGGGTTCCAGTTCATAAATGACGTCTCAAATGACAATAAAATCGCGGCCGGGACGACAGCGATAACCTGGAACGCACAATGAGAGGAAATCGCATGAGAGGTCTGCCAATCTGCAGCGTATTATCGATGCTCCTTGTATCGAGCTGCCCGGCTCGGGGCCAAGAATGTGAAGTTCTACGAACCGCAACACCTGACAAGCAGCTCTCGTACCTAAAAGCGGTCAAGCCAAACGCAGGGAACGCCGAATGCGTTGCGTTAGTTATCCAAAAACTTGGAACGGAGAAGTACAGCGCTGCGATTGACACTTTGTCAGGAATGCTGGATTTTCGTCGCCCGCCGATGGGCCGCGAGAAGCAGGGCCTCTACCTTCACGCACAAGGGATTTGGGAGATTTACCCAGCGGCGGGCGCACTCGCGATCATAGGAACGGACTCAAAACCGGCATTGCTAGCGGTAATGAAGTCCGGAACGAGTTCCACTATAGCGCGAGAGAATGCCGTATTCGTTTGGATGGAACTGCACAAATATGAGCCGGTCCTCGGAATCAGCCAGCTGGCCCGCGAAGAGAACGAGACGAATGACCCATCGATCAAAAGCCGACTCGGATGGGCCACCCGCCAAAGTGTGCAATGGTGCAATCCGGCCGACCAAGCTGAGTGCCGACGCGCCGCCGCTCGAAACCCATGATTGTAAATGTCGGGGTCCGAAAGACGGGAAATGCGGCGGACAGGAACATGTGAAGAAATTGATAGCGGGCGGACTGATTGGATAAGAGACGAGGCTCCTAGCGCGGACCGGCCATGATCTATGCGAGTCTTTACAGCTTCGATTATCGTTATTCTGACCTTCGTAGGCACCAGCGCCGATGCGGATTTTGCTGTCGCCCCCGGCAGCGTCCCTATTGAGGCGCTTTTCGAGCACGCAACGCTGGTGTGCAATTGCTATGTCTCGGGGGTCGAGGATCGAACGAGCGAGATAGAAGTCCACAGCGGGCGGTCTTTAAGGCACCAGGTGACGGCGACTGTAGCAGTGCAGGATTTCTACAAGTCGGACGAAACGCCGCAGTCCAGCTTCTCAGTGCGATATGAAGTGGACGAGCAGCAAGGGATCAGGATCGCTGGATCCCGACTAGGCTTGGCCAAAGGAGAAACAGCACTACTCTTTCTCACAAAGAATACAGACAACACTTTTGAGTTTGCCGACCCGTTCGTTGGAGCAGTGCAGTTCTCCTCTCTTCCACAAATGCAAAGTGGTCGCGGGCTCCTTAAGCTTCAAGCCGCTCTGAGTTCGTTAGTACGTCGAGAGGCCGGCGACCGACTGGCTGCGCTTCAGGTCCTTTTGGGATTCCAGCATCTCTCTGAAGAAACCCGCGCTGCTGTCCAGCCTCTTTCAGAGTCGCCCGACGCTAATGTAGCCTTGACGGCTCTCGGGATCCTCCTAAGAACGAAATCGGCCGACAGCGTTAAGCAACTAGACCGTTACCTAACTACGCATAAGCTTGAAGTTGAGCCGACCGCACTTTACGTCATTGGGCGGAGCTCAGCCAGATAAGAGATTATGACGCCTTGCCTGCGTTGGAGCGATTGGCTCAAACTAGTTTTCGCTCAGTTAAGTCCGGCGCGATGGATGCGATACGCGGGACCAAAAGCACAACGAGCATCCCGTTCCTGATGGCTAAACTCAACGATCCTGATAGAGACGTGCAATATGTGGCACTGATAAGCGCAGCAGAGATTCTTAACAAGGACGAGGGTGACTTCGCCCCGAGCATGTACCTTTTCGATCAGAAACCTCAATACTATCTAGGGCTTTGGAAACAATGGTGGCTTGAAGAAGGCAGCAAGCTTTATCCACAGAATCGAACCGAGCCTAGGTGACTTCCGGCATGGCACCACTCCCCGCAGGGTGGCCACCTTGCGAGTTTGGTTTACGCAAGGGTGGGTCTGTCTTTCGCTAGCCTCTTGTTTTTCCAGCTAGTTAGCATCCCGTTCGAACCGCTACCATTTCAACAATAATAGTTCTTGACAATCTTCTGAATCTTTGGCACAATAAGTTCGTGGCCAGGACGACGCCTTCTGTAAGCACCACGGCATCGTCCCACTCCCCCGCCCACCCCAAAAATCCCGTAACCCCTTTCTTTACTGCAACTTCTAAAACTTCGCAAAAATCCGCATTCCAACGCTCGCTAACTCCTTTGTTTTCAATCGCGCCCTCTCACGATTTTGCATTTTTTCTCACTCTTAAAGAAATTACTCCCTCATTTTCAATAACTTCTGAAAAACATAGGGGGTGGGGGGACGCTAAGTTCCAAAAACTGTTCGCCAACTGGCCTCGTACCGCTCGGGGTCTCTGCTCTCAGATCGCTTCTTTCCTAACTCCTTTATCATCTGCAGTTACAGAAAAAGGGGAGGGGGTGGTTGCGGACTCGAAGTCAGAAGTTAAGAGTAGCGTAGCCCGATCTTGCCTGCCCCGCCCGCGAGGGGTCCGCCTGCCGTTTCCGAACTCCGGAACTTTGACCTTTAAACTGTCGACTGTGAACCTCTGGCCTCTTGCGGCCCTAATCCGAAAGCATCAAGATGCGGAACTTCCGCAGCCACGTAAAGAATTTTCGCGCCGACCGGATGTCCCTGGCAATCTGCGCCCGCAGTTCTTCCGGGCCGGAGAATTTCTTTTCCGAACGCAGGCGCTTCCAGAAACGCAGTTCCATTCGTTTCGCGGAAACGTCGCCCGAAAAATCGAGCAGATGAGTTTCGACCGACAGCGCAGTTCCGTTGAAGGTTGGCCGCACCCCGATGTTGGTCACCGAGCGCCGGCTGGTTTTCTCGCCGTCCAGCACGGTTCGCGTGATGTACACGCCGGCGGCGGGCAGCAATTCCTGCTCGGGCCGGAGGTTCAGCGTCGGAAAAGTGAATCTGCGTCCGGTGCCGGTGCCGCTGACAATCTCTCCAGTCAGGACAAACGGCCGTCCCAGCAAGCGCCCAGCCTGAGTGACGTCGCCATCGGTAATCTCGCGGCGGATCACCGTACTCGAAACCACTTCGCCGTGCGCGTGCACCGACGGAATCGTGACCACTTCAAATCCATACTGCCTTCCCAGTTCGCGCAGCAGCTTCGCGTCGCCCGCCTGCTTGTGGCCGAAGCGGAAATTCTCGCCGACCAGCACGGTGCGCACCAGCAGTTCCGCCACCAGAATTTTTTCGACGAATTCCGCCGGGCCGAGCTTCGAGAGTTCCAGCGTGAACGGCATCACCACCGCCGCTTCTCCCACCACCCGGAACCATTCCAAACGCTGCTCGTTGGTCGAGAGCCGCTTCGGAGCGGTTTCCGGCCGCAATACTTTTCGCGGCGCCGGCTCAAAGGTCAGCGCAGTCGCCACTGCGCCACTCTTGGCTGCGCGGTCCGCCGCATCTTTCAAAATGGCCTGGTGGCCAAGATGAATTCCGTCAAAGTTGCCGATCGCCAGCACGCTTCGGCGTCCGCCCGGAGCATAGTATTCCCGGAATTTTTCCGCGTCGGTAAAAACCGCCAGCCCATCGAGCCGCGCTGCGACAAGATCCGAAGCGGCAGAAGACGCAGCCAGGTCGTCTGCGGCAATCTCAATTTTCAAGCCATCGTACGCCAATTGAATATTGGCGTGGCCCATTTTTCGAAGACGCTCGTTGGTTGCCGCGTGTCCCAGGTCGTGCGCGATGTGCGTGAACCACGCGCGCTTCGGTTTAATTTTTTCCACCAACGCCAGCGCCTGCTGCACCGTAAGGTGCATCGGGTGAGGAGTATCCCGCAGTGCGTCGAGGATCAAGTCATCCAGACCTTCGAGAAGCGGCAGGGAAGACTCCGGCAGCGCATTGAAGTCAGTCAAATACGCCGCGCGTCCAAAGCGGAATCCCAGCACGTTCATTTCGCCGTGCTCCAGCGGAATCGGCGTGATTTTTACGCCCAGCAACTCGAACGGCCCGTCAATCTCTTTCAACAAAACGCTGGGCACGGTACTCAATTTTGGTTTGCTGTCGAAGGCGTAAGCAAACGCGCGGCGCACGATTTCAAATGTTTGCTGATTGCCGTAGACAGGCATCGGCTGGCTGCGCCCAACGCTCAAGGGACGGAGATCGTCGAAGCCCATCAAGTGATCGGCGTGGCCGTGGGTCAGCAGCACCGCTTCGACTTGCGAGATTCCCGCGCGCAACGCTTGCGTCCGGAAATCAGGAGTGGTGTCGATCACCACGTTTTGTCCATTGCGCGAAAGCAGCACCGAAGTTCGCATACGATTGTCGCGCGGGTCAGCGGAGGTGCACACCGGGCAGCGACAGCCGATGGTCGGAACGCCCATCGAGGTTCCCGAGCCGAGAACCGTGAGTTGCAAAGAATTGCGCTGCGATCTGCTATGCGATGTGCTATGCGATGTGTTAACGGACATGATGCGAATTTTTCAAGCGACGCGACCGCTGCCAGCGCCGAATTAGCGGCCTTTGGCTTTCGCCGCTTGTGCGGCCTGCGCGGCCAGAGCCTGGTTGACTTCCAGATAGGTCATTTTCAATTTGCCGAGAAGATCGAGCAGCAGGCTTTCCTCTTCCGGCGCGAGATTGCCTTTGGTTTTTTCGTGCATGGCGTCGAGCATGTCGATCAGTTCGCGCGCGGCGTCGGGATCGATGACCGGCTGGCCGGTGCGCGGATCGGTGTACGCGCCCAGTACCATCGCGCCGTTGCTGCCGATCATGCGAATCAGGTTCTCAAAAGCCGCCGAACGCTTGGGAGTTTCCTTCGAAGACGCCAAGCCTTCGTTCGCAGGCTGAGCGGGCGTTTGCGGAGCAGCAGCGGCTTCTTTTTTCGCGTCTCGCGTCGCTTCGCGCTCTTGCTCGGCCACAAATTCTTGCCGCAATTCGCCGTCGGTGGTGAATGGACGCCGGTCGATCACTCGAAATGTTTCTTCCCGATTCTTTTCTGACACTGTTTAGCCCTCGGTTTGGTTGTCTTCTGCAATTCTAGCATGGGTCGCGCCGGACGCGTTTTTTCGGTGAGTTGCTTCAGTGACCTTGAAAAATGGCGCCAGCCGCCGTACAGTCTTGAGTTTGCAGTCAGGAAAAAATCCTCACCGACTCATGGCGCCTAAGAAAAAGAAATCTGGCAAGTTGACAAAGTCTGGAGCGGCGAGACGGAAGCTGCCGAGTCCGCCCGCGAAAGAGGCGGGGCTGTGGTTCGAACGGCTGGTGAGGCTGCAGGCGCGGCTGCGCGCGCCGAACGGCTGCCCATGGGATGTTGAGCAGACACATCTGACGCTGCGAACGTACTTGATCGAAGAAGCCTATGAAGTGCTGGAAGCGCTGGAAAGCGGCGATGATGCGAAGTTCGCCGAAGAACTAGGCGACTTGTTGCTGCAGGTTGTTTTTCATGCGCAGATCGCAACGGAAGAGCGCCGATTTACGGCCGCCGATGTAGTGTGGGGAATTCACCAGAAAATGGTTCGCCGGCACCCGCACGTTTTTGGCGAGAAGCGCGCCAAGAACACCAAGGAAGTGCTGAAGAACTGGGAGCAGATCAAGGCGGAAGAGCGGCGCGCGAAGAACACGGAGCAGGGGATTGGCGCCGAAACAGCGGAAAAGGCTGCGTCATTACTCGACGGAATTCCTCATACGCTACCCGCGGTGATGCAAGGATTTCAGTTGACGCGGCGGGCTTCGCGGATTGGATTTGATTGGGAAAGCGTGGACGGCGTAGTGGAGAAGCTGCACGAGGAATTGGGCGAATTGCGCAAAGCGCAAGCTGTGCAAGCGCGCGACGAGATTGAAAATGAGGTCGGCGACGTGCTGTTCGCCGCGGTCAATCTTGCACGATTTTTGAAAGTGGATCCGGAGATTGCGCTGAAGCGCACCAACGCCAAATTCACATCGCGATTTCGCCAGATGGAACGGCTGGCGCACGAATCTGGACACGCTCTGGCTGATGTTCCGCGCGAAGAGATGGAATCATTGTGGGAGCAGGCGAAAGTTTTGGAGCGAACTAAGGCACCACTGGCACGCGCCAAGAAAGCAGCCAATCGCGTATGAGCGGTGCCACCAATCAGGCGATCGGCGAAACGATTACGGTGCGAAAGTGCGAAGCGCTGGAAGAGTTTCATGCGTGCGTGGCGCTGGAGCGCGAAATTTGGCGCGAAGAGGACTTAGAGGTCGAGCCAGCGACGACGTTCATCGTGGCTGCGCATACTGGCGGCCAGGTGCTGGGAGCATTCGCCGGGAAAACGTTGGTAGGCTTCACGCTGGCGCTGGCGGCCTTGCGCAATGGCGGCGCTTTTCTGCACTCGCATATGACCGGGGTTCATGTGAACTATCGCGATCGCGGCGTCGGGCGGATGCTGAAATTGTTTCAGCGGGAAGAAGCTTTGAGCCGCGATATCCGGCTAATCGAGTGGACCTTCGACCCGCTGGAAATGCGCAACGCCCATTTCAATCTCAACCGGCTGGGCGCGGTGGCGCGGCGTTACGTGCCAAATTTCTATGGCATCACCACCAGTCCACTGCATCGGGGCCTCGCGACCGACCGGCTGGTTGCCGAGTGGTATCTCGACTCGCCGCGAGTGATGGCGGCGCTCAACAACGAATTGCCCGCTTCGCCGTTCTCGTCTTCTATTGAGCTTCCGTCATCGCTTGATGATTGGAAAGCCAGCGATTTGGGGCGGGTTCAGGTGATTCAGGCCGCCATCCGGGAGAAATTTACCGAACAGTTTGCCAAGGGCTATGCGGCGGTGGCGGTGGCCAAATCGGCGAACGGCAGCGCCTACCAACTTGTTCCTTGGAGCGACTTTTAACGGCTTATGCGCCTCGAACAAATCACACTTCGCGAACTGCACATGAACCTGGTTGCGCCATTTGAGACCAGCATGGGCACGACCACGATGAGGCGAGTGCTGCTGGTGGAAGTGGTAGTTGATGGAGTGACCGGCTGGGGAGAATGCGTCGCTGGAGAAAATCCGTCGTACAGCCCAGAGACGACCGAAACGGCCTGGCACGCGCTTCGAGACTATTTGTGGCCAACGCTCAAAGGGAAGCGGTTCGAAGCAGCATCGGACGTATGGGATCTGCTTGCATGGGTGCGCGGGCACAATATGGCGAAAGGGGCCATCGAAGCGGCGATCTGGGATGCCGAAGCCAAGCAGAAAAAGACGCCGCTTTGGCAATTGTTGGGGGGAGTTCGTTCGGAGATCGGCAGCGGGGTTTCCATTGGAGTTAAAGCTTCACTTGAAGAGTTGGCACGAGCAGTTCAAGTGGAACTTGAAGCTGGCTACCAGCGGATCAAAATCAAAATCAAGCCGGGCTACGACATTGAACCCGTCCGCCGGCTGCGCAAGGAGTTTCCGTCCATCAAGTTGATGGTGGACGCCAACTCGGCTTACACGCTCGCAGATATCGCGCTGCTTAAGCAGCTCGACGAATTCTACCTGATGATGATTGAACAACCCTTGGGCTGGGATGACTTGTACTCCCACGTTGAGCTGCAGAGCAAGCTGATGACGCCGATTTGCCTGGACGAGTGCGTCCATACCGAAGAGCAAGCTCGAGCGGCGATTCGACTCGGCGCCTGCCGCATCATCAATATCAAACTCGGCCGAGTGGGTGGATTTACGGCGGCGAAGCACATCCATGATCTCTGCCAGGAGAACAGCATTCCGGTGTGGTGCGGCGGGATGTTGGAATCAGGCATCGGCCGAGCGCACAACATTGCGCTGTCGACGCTAGAGAACTTCACGTTGCCGGGGGACGTGAGCGCCAGCAAGCGCTATTGGGCAGAAGACATCATCGAGCCGGAAGTTACGGTATCGAAACGAGGCACAATTCAGGTTCCTAGTGGGCCGGGGATCGGGTTCGAACCGCGAGTCGATCTGATCGAAAAACTGACGGTTCGAAAAGAGCGTCTGGCTTAGACTCAATGTGAGTCGTAGTGGAGGAGCATTTGGAGCACGTCAAACCAATGCGTGAAGGCGGGCCAGCGGCGAGGATTGCGGTCATCCCCGGTGACGGAATCGGGAAGGAAGTTACGCCGGAGGCAATCAAGGCGATCACTGCCGTGGTGAAGTCGGCCCGCCGACCAATTTCAACTCAGGGTTTGCAAGTACAAACCCTGAAACCCGTACAGTTTGTAGAGTTTGATTGGGGCGCGGACAAATTTCTGCGCGAAGGCGTAACGCTACCTGCGGGCGCCGTCGAAATGCTCGCGAATGAATTCGATGCGATTCTCTTCGGCGCGCTCGGAGATCCACGAGTGCCATCGAACCAGCAGGCGGCGGACATTCTGCTGGGACTGCGCTTCAAGTTGGACCTTTATATCAACGCCCGCCCGGTTGAGTTGTTTCACGAGCGCTTGACGCCGCTGCGCGATCGCACTGCGAATGATGTTCGGTTCATGGTCTTTCGCGAAAACACCGAAGGGCTATACGTCGGAGTGGGAGGATTCTTCAAGAAGGACACGGCGGATGAGATTGCCGTGCAGGAGGAC
>Ga0210402_10002673_pt1 | contig 17217 bp, 11 predicted proteins | sample IncBWC7MmetaG_FD_161055 | JGI IMG/M metagenome (GOLD analysis project Ga0210402, IMG submission 161055) | Forest soil microbial communities from Barre Woods Harvard Forest LTER site, Petersham, Massachusetts, United States - Inc-BW-C-7-M | ecosystem: Environmental > Terrestrial > Soil >... | reverse complement strand
GCCTCCGTGTAGTTGCGTTTGCTCTTCTCCAACGCGTCGAGGATCAGCTGCTTTTTCAGTTCTTTCACCTGATAGTGATACTTTGCGCCGTCGGTACCCGGGGCGAGGCCTTTTTCAAGAATGGATTCCGGCAGATCCTCCGGTTGAAGAATATCGGACAAGCTGAGCACCATCGCGTGCTCGATGGCGTTCTCCAGCTCGCGCACATTCCCGGGCCAGTCATAGTTGCCCAGGCACACCAGCGCCTCCGGAGAAAGTTTCTTGTTTCTGGTGTTGGATTTCTTGACATACTTGACGATGAAGTGCTCGGCCAGCATCGCTATATCTTCCCGCCGCTCGCGTAGCGGGGGCATGACCAGAGAGAGAACATTCAGGCGATAAAACAGATCCTTGCGGAAGGCTCCAGCTTTCACGGCATCTTCGAGATCGCGGTTCGTGGCGGCGATCAGGCGTATGTCCACTGAAATTGGACGCATCCCACCTACGCGCTCGAATTCACGCTCCTGCAGGACTCGCAGCAGTTTGACTTGCAGGGCGGGCGCAAGCTCTCCGATTTCGTCGAGAAAGACCACCCCGCCGTTGGCCATTTCCAGCCGCCCTTTTTTCTGCGCTACTGCGCCGGTGAATGCGCCTCGTTCGTGGCCGAATAACTCGCTCTCCAGCAGGCCCTCGGGAATGGCAGCACAGTTAATCGCGACAAAAGGCTTGCTGGAGCGCGGACTATTGCGGTGGACCGCCCGCGCCGCCAATTCCTTTCCGGTTCCGCTTTCGCCTTGCAGCAACACGTTCGAGTCGGTTGGCGCTACTCGCGCCAGGAATTGATAAACCTCCTTCATCCTGGGGCTCTCGCCGATCAGGTTGTGGTCGAGATTGATTTCTGTGGAAAGCCGCAGGTTCTCCTGCTCCAGCCACAGCACATGGCGAGCATTCTCGATCGCTACTGCGGAGATGCCCGCGATCGCCGCGACGAGTTGGAGGTGATCTTCGTCGAAGCGGCTCGCGGCATCGCACGAATCCAGGTAAATACAGCCTGTTACTTTCTCGAAAATGGTCAGCGGCACGCACAAGAGAGAACGCACCTGGCAATTCACCAGGCTCTCCACGTCGGCCAAGCCATTCGAGCCGGGGACATCGGCGCCCAGAATCGCTACTCCTTCTTTCATTACCTGGCGGGCAATAGTGCGGCTGACGGGAACAGGCAACACGGACTGGGCGATGCGATGGCGCGCGAACACCGAAGCAAACGGCTCGTCTCCTTTTCCATCCAGCAATATGGCGACCCGCTCAGCCGGCACTACGTCAAAAATGAGATTCAGGATTTGCGCCTGCAGTTCATCGAGGTCGCGGATGGAATGCACAACCCGGCTGACTTTAAGCAGTGCGTTCAGATTGCGGGCCACCCGGGAATTTGCGGGAAGCTCGTTAAGAATCCGGTCCGGTTGCAGGTAAAGCACATCTTGGGGACTGATCTGCGCGGTTGCCTGGGTCAAGCTGTCTTCATACTCAACTCGCCCGGCAGTCGGCTCGTCTGCGTCCTCGTTCAGTAGCAGCAGGAAGATCGAATCGCCGACGGAGATCTGATCTCCGTGACGTAGGCGCGCCTCTTTCACGGCTACTCCGTTCACGGATGTGCCGTTACGGCTGTCAAGATCCCGGACCTTATAACCCTCGCTGTCCCGAGTGAGCGCGCAATGGCGGCGCGAAAGCGAAGGGTCGCAGATGGAAAGCAGGTTGGACGGGTCGCGGCCGATATGAATCTCCCCGTTGGGGAGAGCAAAGGTCAGGTCTTTCGACGGCCCTGCAATCGCGAGAAGCCTTGGATTCACTGCAAATCCCCTTACTACAGCTATCCTCTGTAACACACTTTCACCCGGATTCGTAAGACTATCTGCGATAGTTTCACTATCCGAACAGATAGTGGAGCTATCCGTTCGGATAGGCCAGGAGGATGCAAAGAACGAGTCGGCATCGGACGACAGGAAACGCGAGCTAATTAAATCAGTCACTTGAGATGACACTGCGGGATTAGTTCATGGCTTTGCTGGTGGTCCTGCAAGTGCACTTATCGACTGTAAGCCCTGACCTGGCGAAGCGACGGGGGAAGCGCTTTTGGCAGTCTTGCTGGGAATAGGCTGAATCGGGAGTCTGGCGACCCCCTCATCAGACTCCCGATTTTTCTGTTTGCTCCATGGGAATATGGACAAGATTTTTGTGGATCAGGCGCTTCAGGCATATCGGGAAAAAAGCGGGGATATGCGTTCCTGGGACTCACTCCCGGTCGCGGTTACCAGTCAGATTCTCATGGATGCGCAGCGGCTCAAGGGCCGGCGACGCGCGAAGGTTTCTCAACCGGCAACTGCTGACGGCTGTGTGGACAGTTGAGCCTCCAGTTGGTTGAACGGAACCCCGTCGCGAAAGCTCACGGTTCTTCCTGAGATCGCGGGAATGCGTTCCCCCGGAACCAGGATACCGACCAGGTTCAACGGATCAGCGGCAGACAGGGTGATCGTTTCCCCGGTTAGCGGCAATTTCCGGGTTGCCCGCAAAGACTCAACCGCAACCGGTAAGGCGAATTGCTCGCCGATGAATCCATCGACGAAACGCCCGCCGCGAATTTCGCCGCGATCTTCGAGGCGGCGAAAGGCCATTTGCAACTCCCGCCACTTCGGCAGATTGGTCTCTCGTGCCAGCACATCCCGGAGGACGATTCCGTAACGCTTCAGCAGCACCCAGCAAGTGGCCTCCACAGCTCGGTTACGCTCGACCGCCTGATCTGTGTAGAGCAGCGCCCATCTTCCGGAACTGTGTCGCGGCCGCGCCGCGCGACCGCTGCCTTGTCCGGCACGACGTTTGGGATCGATCAAAGAGCGTAGATTGTCGAAGCCGTCGGCGGTCACCACCCCAGCAGCGACGAGTTCCCAGAGAGCGGTTTCGACCTCGGCCTTCAACTTGTCGGTACCCCGAACGATGTCTGCGAAGAACGAAGCTCCACGCTGGCGCAGGAAATCGAGCACCTGACGCGCTCCGTCGCTCAGACCCCGTGCTTCGGGCTGACTAACGGCGGGGTTATGCGAAGTCATCCAGTCGGCTTCTTCACGAATGAAGAATGTGATCGGAGCTACGCTGGTTGGAATCACTCTTCGCTTGCCCGCGGCAGAATCCTCGAGTGTCGCGGGATGCGGAGACAAGCGTCCCCAGCCGACGGCGCCAGTCAGGCATAGTTGGTCGAGCCATCGCGGATCGTAGTCGTCGACACGCCTGACGAGAATCTGCCGCTCCCATGCGTTGGCGGGAATTTCGAATCCTTGAAGCTGACGCAAGACTTCGAGCGTGGCCCGTTCGCCCTGAACCTGGGTTCCTGGGGCGATGTGCTGCCAGCGTAGCAGCCAGCGCATAAACTGCGCCGCTGATATCGGTTCGATCTGCTTGCGCAGCGTGGCGACGGTGAGCCGGTGTATTCGAGCCAGCAGACGCCGTTCGCACCATTCCAACTCTTGCGGGGATGACCCCGAGCGAGCGGCTTGATCGGTGAACTTGCCGCGCAAGACGGTGCCAGTCGCTTCCATACGCAGAAGAGCGACTTCAATTTCAGAAGTTGATAATCCCAGCATGGAGGCAATTTGGCTGGCGGTGATGGGGCCCAGATGGGACATCCAGCCGGTGACGAGAGCGAGGATAGCGTCATCACGAGAGGGGGTTGGGGCGTTGAGCGCGGCAGGTTCTCGATCAAAACTGGCGTCGGGGAAGAGCAGGGAAAAGACCTGGGCACGTTCGGCTGCGACCCAGTAGCTTTGTCCGCCGCTCGTGGCCAATGACGCGCGATGTTCCTGCACTAGTCGCTCGAAATAGATGGCCCACTCTTGACTCACATGGAGACGCCCGCTCTCGGCTGGCAAAGAGGAAAAAACCTGTTCAGCTTTGCTGAACTGGACAGCCGGGGGCGGCTGTTCCCACGTGAGCATTGGTACGGCGATCAGGGTATGCAAAACGTCGTGCAGTTCGTCGGCATCGCGGACATCGGGCCAAGCCTCTGCGCGGACTTGCGCGATTGCCGCCGGATCCAGTTTGCCGACTTCTTCTAGCACCGACTCCGGCAGGATCCGCCGCATCTCTACAGCACGTGCCCGTCTTTCTTCGAGGGGAGCGTCGTCGAGATAGGCATAAGGATTCGCGTTGAGGATTTCGTGCGAAAACTGCGATGGCACGGGTGTGTCGACTGCGACGCAGCGAATACGGCCATCAGCCATTCGGCGCAATAGATTCTTCAGGCCGTCCAGATCCATGGCCTCGGTCAGCACGTCTTTCATGACTTCGTTCACCAGCGGATGGTCGGGAATCTGAATGTCTCCCTCGATATTCTCCTGACAGGCGGCGACGTCGGGGAACACTGACGCCAGTAGATCGTCGGAGCGCATGCGCTGAATCTGCGGCGGAACTTTCTTGCCTGACTGAAAGCGCAGAAGAGCCAGAGCACGATTGGCATCCCAGCGCCAGCGGGTTCCGAAGAAAGGAGAAGCCAGCGCAGCTTGCTCGAGGATGGGCTGGACCGTCTCAGCATTCAGGAAATGAAAAACATCAGCAAGAGGGAAACTATGTTGCTCGGCCAACGCTATGTTTAGCCCGTTGTCCGTGGCTGCAGCCTGCAGTTCGAAGTTGAAGCTGCGGCAGAAGCGTTTGCGCAAGGCCAGGCCCCATGCCTTGTTGATTCGCCCTCCGAAGGGCGCGTGGATCACCAGTTGCATCCCGCCGCCTTCATCAAAGAATCGTTCGGCGATAATCGTTTCCTGAGTCGGCACTGCCCCCAGCACCGCGCGTCCCTGCAGAATGTATTCGATCATCTGCTCGGCACCCGAGTCGTCCACGCCGCATTCTTCTTTCAGCCATGCGACCGTCTCCGCGACTTCAGGCTGGCTGAAAGAGACTCCAATCGGCGAGGTGTTCGGCAGCCGGTCGCTGATCTGTTGCCGTAGATCGGCCACATGCAACGAGAGTTCTTCGGTTCGCGCCGGAGCCTCTCCGCGCCAGAAGGGAACGCTTGGCGGCGCGCCGTGGGCGTCTTCGACTAGCACGCGTCCTGATTTGCCTTCGACCCGACGGATTCGCCATGAACTGTTGCCCAGCAGCATGATGTCGCCGGCATTACTCTCGACGGCGAAGTCTTCGTCGAGCGTGCCGACGACAGTTCCCTCAGGCTCGGCGACAACGGTGAACAACGCAGTTTCAGGAATAGCGCCGCCGCTGGTGATTGCTGCCAGCCGTGCGCCGCGTCGAGCCCGCAGCTTGCGATTGATGCGATCGCGATGGATATAAGCGCCGTAGCGTCCTCGCCGAGCGGCAATCCCCTCGGAGAGCATTTCGAGAACTGCTTCGTAGGTCTCGCGCGAGAGATTGCGATAAGGATATGCGCGGCGAACCAGAGCGAACAGTTCGTCTTCGTCCCACCCCGGATCGTGTGGTGCGGAGACTCCGGCCTGCATGTCGGAAGATACCGACAAAGCGTCGTCAGGCGTTCTGCGAGTTTCGTAGTCGTCAGAAGCGGACAAGAGTGTCCGCTCTACGCGGCTGCCGCTCGCTGCGCAGATGGCCACGATCTGCTGGGCCAGAATGTCGAGTGGCGAATCCGGGATCATGAGGCGATCCAAGTCGCCCTGGCGAATGGCTGGCACCAGGGCCGCGCACTCCTGCAGTTCGTCGCGTGTTGTCACGAAGAAGCGACCCTTGGGCACCGCGCCGCGCCAGTGGCCTGACCGCCCTACGCGTTGGAGCGCTACGGCGATTGCCCGCGGAGAACTGATCTGCACGACCAGATCGACTGTACCGATATCGATCCCCAGTTCCAGCGAGGCGGTCGCGACCAGTACTTTGACTTCGCCATCTTTGAGCTTTTTCTCCGCCGCCAGTCGTAATTTGCGGGAGAGACTTCCGTGATGGGCGGCGACGTTGTCCGGCCCAAGTTTTTCGGACAGATGGTGCGATATTCGCTCCGACAATCGACGCGTGTTCACGAACACCAGCGTAGAACGATGTTGCTCGATGAGCTCTACCAGCCGGTTGTAGATCTCGTCCCACATTTCGTTGGTGGCGATGGGACCGAGTTGGCTGGCTGGAACCTCGATCGCCAGATCGACCTTCCGTCTGTGTCCAACATCGACGATCATGGGATCGGGACGGCCGCTTCCGGTGAGGAAATGTGCGACCTCTTCGATTGGCTTTTGTGTGGCCGAAAGGCCGATACGCATAGGCGGGCGATGCGTCCATGCTTCCAATCGCTCCAGCGACAGAGTCAGGTGAGCGCCGCGCTTGTCGTCGGCTACTGCGTGGATTTCATCGACGATGACCGTTTCGACATCACGCAGAATAGCCCGGCTCTTTTCCGCAGTGAGCAAAATGTAAAGAGACTCCGGCGTGGTCACCAGAATGTGCGGGGGACGCTTCAGCATCGCGCGGCGCTCGTGCATGAGCGTGTCGCCCGTGCGGACCGCAGTGCGAATCTGGGGCATCAGCAAGCCACGCTCGCCGGCCATTTGCAGAATTTCCCCGAGCGGCACTTCGAGGTTCTTCTGGATGTCGTTGCCCAGCGCCTTCAGCGGCGAAACGTAGAGAACTTCGGTGCGGTCCTGGAGATCGCCCGCAAGCGCCTTGCGGACGAGCCGATCAATGCAAGCGAGAAACGCAGCCAGGGTCTTGCCGGAGCCGGTGGGAGCAGAAATCAGGGTAGTGCGACCCGCCAGAATATGCGGCCATCCCTGCTCCTGCGGCTCAGTGGGCGTGCCAAATCGGCGGACAAACCAGTCCCTGACCAAAGGGTGGGCCCAAGCAAGTGCGGAGGCGGGAGAAACCATTGCACAATTTTACCATGAGGTTTTCGTTAAATCTTCGCCTGAGGTTGCGCTAATTAGACCAGCTCTTAGCTATTGGCTTTCGCTATTAGGCAAAACATCTCGGTGATTTTCGGTGGGGGCCAAACTGTCAGATTTTGGTTAGGCCATGAGCTAAGAGCCAAAAGCTAGGAGCTGAGTTCAAGAAAAAACCCATCGGTTGTCTGCTTGGGGCGTGCTCGGGTCGACAACCGATGGGCTACCGTTTCTCCTTACTCACCCTGTTGTTTTCAGGAGTCATTGGAACATAAAAACCCATCTCTTAAAAAAAGTTTCGCGCGGGACCACAATTTTTTCTAAATCTCTTAAACCAATGTAACAACGCCACTTACTCCGGTATGGCCGGCAATCGAGCTGCCATCAGTTCGGTAAACCGCGTGTCACTGCGCAGGCCCGCGAACTCCGGATCCTTGTAAACGTCGTCAATACCCTTGTACCCCTCCTCAATGGCCCGCCGTAAGTACTGCAAAGACCGATCCCGATCGCCCTGTTTCGCCCAGAGTTTCGCTATGAGGTAGTCGTACCGCGCCCGATCCTCTGGGGACGGTAGCTGCGCCGATACGCCGTTGTGTGAGGTACGCTCCAGGATTTCTGGGTCGATTTCCATAGCCTTAGCGTAGTCGTCAATAGCTTTTTCGAACTCCTTCTTTCCGAAGTAAGCGGCACCCTGGTTGCTGTAGAACGAGGCCGAGTCCGGGCGCAACTTGATCGCCTTCTCATATTGCTTGATGGCTTTCGCGTACTTCTTTTGCTCGTAATCTATTACGCCCAGATTGTTCATCGCGTCGGCGTAATGGTGGTCGAGGTGGGCAGCCTTTTCGAAGTCCTTGCCCGCCTCTTTATAGCGCTGCATGAGCAGCTCCGCGATGCCGGCTTTGTTGTATACCGCAGGATTGTTCGGCTTCTTGGCCAGAATCGCCCGATAATAGTCCAGGGCGTCGAGGTAGTCCTTCTGCAAACGCAGTTCATCGCCCCGCTTTTCGAGCTCCTCCACCGAAGAGGTGGCAGACGGAGGCGCGGTGCGTCGGATAGTAGGCGGACTGACCTGTACCAGTTCCGTGTTCGAAGTTTGGGCGCTTAGAGTGGAGACAACAGAAACGATCATCAGCAAACAGAAGAGAGGTTGACGGCGCATAGCTCACCTCCTAAGAAAACCGGGCGAACTCCCCACACAACCATTGACACCTACACAGCAAATAATGTTCCTTCACTGCGGCGCGGTTTCAGTCCGCGTCGGTGGATCGGGCGGAGGGTTAGACGGTTTGTCGTCTTTAAAGATACCCGCAATCTTGCCAAAAAATCCCTTTTTTTTCTTCCCATCCTGGTCGGCGGTGTTGGCGTCCTGGGCAGGCGCGCCAGCCGTTGGGGGCGGCAAAGCTTTGTCGCCTCCCAAACCGAGCATGCGGGAGAAGAAACCCTTAACCCCAGTCGGCTGATCACACGTCTGGTTCGGTTCCGTCCCGGCGATGAATGCCGCTGTGTAGGTCTCAGGACAGGCTGGGGTAGCCAAGAGGTTAGTCGTCTTGTCCAACTGCACATCCACCACCCCGGCAGGCTGAGCAAACGACTTCACGTCGGCGTATTGGGGAAGCGAAATCGCTTTCTTCATGAACTCCGCCCAAATCGGTGCAGCGGTTTGGGCTCCGCTCAAGTGAATGTCGCTGTAGTCGTCAAACCCGACCCACACAATGCAGAGAAGGTTGCTGGTGTAACCGGCGAACCAGCCATCGTGGGAAGTTCCGGTCTTGCCGGCGGCAGGAGCTTCAAGACCGCGGGTGCGAACCTCGAAGGCGGTCCCGAAGTTGAGCACCCCTTCCATCATGTTGGTCATCACGGCGGCGACCCGGGGATCGAGTACCGGCCGTTTTTCCGGTTTGAAATCCATGACCACGTCACCGGCGGCATTACGCACGGAGTTAACCATCACAGGGGAGATGCGGATTCCTGCGTTTGCAAACACGGTGTACGCCGCCGCCATGTCCAGAGGCGTGGCGTCATAAGAGCCGAGCGCCATGGCCGGCGTAGCTTTCACAGAAGTGATTCCGGCCGACCTGGCCAAGTCTGCAACCTTGTCGTACCCAACTTCCTCCGCTAGCTTTACGGTCGCATTGTTTAATGACATGGCCAATGCATAACGCGCGGTGACGTCGCCGTGATATTCCTCTTTGTAATTCCGCGGTTCGTAGATCTGATCTCCATAGGCGAACGTGCTGGGAGCGTCCGTGACCATCGAAGCGGGAGTAAAGACTGGGTTGGCTCCATCCACCGCCGTGTTGATTGCTGCGGCGTAAACGAACGGCTTGAAAATCGATCCTGTGGGACGCTTGGCCACCGCATGATCCAATTGGCTGAAGCCATAGTTCCGGCCGCCGACCAAAGCCAGCACCTCCCCGGTATGAGGATTGAGCGCAACCAGAGCCACTTGAGCCTGCGGTCCCGGCGCAACCGTAGTTTCGAACTTGTTCTTGCCAACCTTTACTTTCTTTGTGCGTTTCTTCGTTACCTGATCATCGACCAGCTTCATGCCCATGTCGACAGCTTGGGCTGCCGCCTTTTGCAGATCAGGATCTAGAGTCGTGTAGATGCGGTAGGACTGCTCGTTGAGTTCCCGTTCGTTCAGCCGACTGATCACCGCATCGCGAACCAGGTCAACAAAATATGGCGCATCGCTTGCCTCCACGTTTGGAGGCGCGAGCTTGAGCGGCGTTGCTTTCGCTTTGTCCCCTTGCTCTTTCGTGATCGCGTGGGTCTCGACCATGCTATCCAGCACCAGGTTCCGGCGCTCGGTCGCGCGCTCCGGGTGACGATAGGGCGATAAATAGCTAGGCGCCTGGATGAGTCCCGCGATCAGCGCAGCCTCGGGGAGCGTGATGTCTTTCAGGTCTTTATTGAAGTAGGCCTGTGAGGCCTCGGCAAAGCCGCTGATAGTGAAAGAACCGCGCTGCCCCAGATCCACTCGATTCGCGTAGAACTCAAAGATCTGCTGCTTGCTGAACTTCTGTTCCAGCTCCATTGAAATCAGGATTTCGATGATCTTGCGCTTGACCGTTTTCTCCGGAGTCAGGAAGAATGCCCGCGACAACTGCATGGTAAGCGTTGAACCGCCTTGCTCATGTTTTTGGTGGGTAAAGTCAATCCACGCGGCCTCGCCCAAGCGGATGAAGTTTACCCCGCTGTGTTGGAAAAAGCGCCTGTCTTCAATGGCAAGCACCGCATCCACCAGTATTTTGGGAATGTCGTCATACTTCACCAATTGCCGTTTGGAACGCTGCTCCGCATCGAATAGCGCAGTAATCATGCGGGGCTCGAGTTCGTAAGCTTCCAGTTCGCCAGATTTTCCGGTGATGCTGGAGATGTGCCCGTCCTGCGCACGGATCGTCGCCGGTTCCGGGCTGTGGTAAGACTGCGGCCCAGGCTTGATCTCAATCCCACTATTCAGAAGACGGTAACTTCCCATGGGCGACGGGCCATCGTTTTCCCCATAGCCCGCTCGGCGTAGCTGCGCTGCAATCTCGTGCAGGTCGACTTTCTCACCTACACGAAGCGCACGTGGTATGGCGTAAATACTGGCGGAACTGCTGAAAACTGTTCCCTTGAAGCGCTGATCGATGATGCGGCCATACTTAACGTAGTAATAGGAAAACCATCCGCAGATGCCCACCGACAGAATGATGAAAACCGCGAATGCAGCTCTGATCACCGGGTCGCGGGAGACATGTCCGTTGCCGCCTGCCGCACTCTTCTTTCTTTTCGGAATCTTTAGCTTAATGGTCACAGTAAATCGAGCGGAGTCTCGTAGACGGTGGCGCCCCGCTGTAGTGAGATGACGCCCCATGTGGACGCGTTATCCCCAAAACGGGAACGGCCAGCAATTACATCTGCGGCCATCGGAGTTTCTTGCCTCATTGAACAAGCGAAGGCCCCAGAGCTTGCCTCCAGCGTCTATTCTAAATCACGCCGAATCCACAACCGTTATCAGAAGGGGCTCTTGTTGTCGGTGGAAGCGTCGAAGTGCAGGTCAACGGGGTATCCGGGCAGGTCCAGGTGGACACTGTACGGCGCGCTGATGCTGAGCGATCCCGTACCCTGCGTGCCATGACGCTGCACTTTGATCTGATCTTTCGTCAGCGGAATGTCGAGGCCTTGTGCTTTCTTGTAGATAGCGTCCCGGATCGCATCTTCCGGCTTGCTGGTGTAGGTCTCAAGCGTAGCTTCGGTCTTGACGTCGTCCTGGAATTGGTAATTCGAATAATAGACGGGGACCAATTCCGCCCCGAGATAGATTCCTGCCGCAATCACGAAGATGCCAAAAACGAGTTTTACCGTACCCATTCGCGTGCTCCCGGCTTCGGCCGTGCACGCTAATATTTGCTCAGCGCGCAGGCCGAAAAGCTCTGAAATAATCAGTTATTGCCGCGATGCTAGCATCCTGAATTTGGTGTGTCGAGCGTTGAACGACCTCTACAGTACCTTCGGTAACTTTCTTGCCGACGGTAACACGAAAGGGTATGCCCACCAGGTCAGCGTCTTTGAACTTGACCCCTGGCCGTTCGTCCCTGTCGTCTAGTAATACGTCAAAACCGTCGGCCTCCAGGCGGGTCGCGATGTCGGTCGCAGCCTTCAAAAGCGCCTCGTCTTTCACGTTGACGGGACAGACGACAATCTCAAAGGGCGCAATCGACTGCGGCAGCCAGAAGCCATTTTCGTCGTTGCTCTGCTCAATGGCAGCGGTAAGAATGCGCTCGATCCCGATGCCGTAGCAGCCCATTGTCGGCATGACTTCCTTGCCGTTCCTGTCGAGCACGCGGGCATTCATGGATTCCGAGTACTTGCAGCCAAGCTTGAAGATGTGGCCGATCTCGACGGCGGTATCGATGCGCAAAGCATTGCCGCAGTTAGGACATGCCTCGCCAGCGGTCACGGTGCGCAGGTCTGCGTAGGCAGTCGGTTGAAAGGTCTCGCCGGGCGTGATGTTTTTGACGTGATAATCCTCTTTGTTCGCGCCGGAGATCAGGTTCTTGCGGCCTTCGAGCGCCTTGTCAACCAGCAGGATCGGCCGGGCGACGTCGTCCAGACCCTTAGCCCAGTCAATGCCGAGAGGGCCGAGGAAACCGGCAGGAGAACGAAAAAGCGCTTTGATTTCGCCCTCTTCCATGGGCCTGGTTTCTTTGCCGCCAATGGCGGAAGCCAGCTTGGCTTCGTTCATCTGGTGGTCTCCGCGCAGGAGCAGGATGACCGCGCGGGAGGTGGATTTGCCGGTCTTTTTTTCTTTTTCCTGGGCAATGAGCGCCAGCGTTTTAATCTTGTTCTTCGGGGATACCCCGAGGAAGCGGGCGACATCTTCGATCGTCTTCTGGCCCGGAGTGTGGACTTCAAGCGGCTTGCCGTCGCCCTCGGGTTTCAAGTCCTCGGCCGGGTCCAGCTTCGAAGTCGCCTTCTCTAAATTGGCCGCGTAGCTACATTTTTCGCAGCTCACGACCTGATCTTCGCCGGCAGGCGTTCGCACCATGAACTCTTGCGATTGCGAACCTCCCATCGCACCCGAGTCCGCCTCGATAATCATGTACTTCAGTCCGCAGCGATCGAAGATGCGGCAATACGCGTCATGATGTTTCCGATAAGAAACGTCAAGCCCGGCAGCATCAATGTCAAAAGAATACGAATCCTTCATGATGAATTGCCGCACCCGCAGTAGCCCCGACCTGGGACGCGGTTCATCGCGAAACTTGGACTGGATCTGATACCAGATTTGCGGCAGCTGCTTGTAACTGCGCAGTTCCTTGCGGGCAATATCGGTCATGACTTCTTCGTGGGTCATGCCCAGGCAAAGATCAGCCCCCTTGCGGTCTTTCAGGCGAAACAAATTGTCGCCCATCACCGACCAGCGTCCGCTGGCCTCCCAAAGCTCGCGCGGATGCAGCGCCGGCAAATAAAACTCTTGCCCGATCTTGTCCATCTCCTCGCGGACGATGCCCATGATCTTGTTGAACGACCGGTTCCCCAGGAAAAGATAGGAGTAAATTCCGGCAGCAAGCTGGCGAATATAGCCCGCCCGCACCAGAAACTTGTGGCTGGCGACTTCAGCGTCCGCAGGCGCCTCACGCAGCGTAGGAATAAAGAGTTGAGACCAGCGATGCATAGTTGGGAGTCCTGAGTAGCAGGGAATTCGCTATTGTAAATGATCACGCCGGGAAGCGATGCCGAGGGCGGCCGTCCCCCACGTATGCTTCGCGGCTCAACCCGCCAACTGTTTCAGAATCTCTTTCCCCAACTTCTGCGTCTCGCCGAAAAACTTCTGATATTCGACGAACATCCGATTGAGTTCGAGCGACTTATCCGGTCCGGGATGTTTGCGCAGAATCATGTCGCGCACGTGGACCGGGTTGGGGAGGGTTGCGTCTTCCGTCAGTTCTTCCAGCGCCGTATTGGGATCGTAGTGATACATGGGATTGACTCATTGAGAGATTGATTCATTCACTCATTGAAAATCAAGTTCAAGCCACTCTGTTGTCCTTTGCTGTGCGTAGCGAGGCTGCGCAGATAGCCAGCAACTCGTTCGCTTCTGTGAGTAGAAGCGAAAGCTTTTCTGCGGGCACAACTGCTGTATCAGTAAGCAGTTCCAGCCAGAAAACGGTTTCGTCGGCTTCCTCGACCACGATGCCGATCTTTGAAATAAACTCAGCCTTGGATCGGGGTCGGCAAACTGCCCGATAGTTTGCCGCGACTGCCGTGCCACAGCGAAGCAACTGTTTCCCAATTACGTCACCCTCACGCGTCCTCGGCAAAGACCGGACCACACCGACAATCCGTATGGCGAACTGCTTAGTCCGCAGTTTCAAGGCTTCGGCCTGATCCAACTTGTTCATCTGAGCAAAAAACTCAATAACTCAATCCTACAGGTTCTAATGATTCAATGACTCAATCTCTCAATGATTCAATTCTTACATCATCTCGGTTCCCCACAAATCGTGCAGGTGCACGATGCCTTCGAGTTTGCTGTTGCCATCCACCACTGCCAGCGAAGTAATTCTCTTCTCTTCCATTAGAGCCAGAGCAGTCGCGGCGAATTCGTTGCCTCTAATCGTCTTCGGATTCCTGGTCATGCACTCGCCTGCGCTTAAATCGAGTACGTCCTTGCCGCGTTGTTCCAGCAGTCGCCGCAGATCACCATCGCTGATCACTCCCACCAGTTTTTCGTCTTCGACGACCGCAGTCACACCCAGCTTCTTGCGCGACATTTCATAGATGACATCCGGCATGGTTGTGCGTGGCGTGACGCGGGGCACCGCATCCCCAGTGTGCATCAGCGATTCGACTCGCGCCAGGCGCTTGCCCAGTTTGCCTCCGGGATGCAGGTTGGCGAAATCTTCTTCTTTGAAGCCGCGCTTCTCGGCCAAGGCCATGGCCAGAGCGTCGCCCAGTGCGAGCATGCTGGTCGTGGAAGCGGTCGGAGCGAGTCCCAGGGAGCAGGCCTCCTCGGCAACCGAACAATCCAGCGCGACCTCGGCGGCATCGGCCAGTGTGGAAAGTCTAGCCCGTGTGGCGCGGGCGCCCCCGCCCGCGTTCCCGGCATAAATTTCGTCACAGGTCATCGCAATCAACGGCACCTGCAACCGTTTGAGGGTAGCCAGCAAGCGCAAAATTTCCTCGGTCTCGCCACTCGCTGAAAGTGCTAACACGAGGTCGCCCCGCACCACCATCCCCAAATCGCCATGCACAGCTTCTACCGGATGCATAAACAGCGCAGGCGTCCCAGTCGAATTCAGCGTTGCGGCAATTTTGCGCGCGATGATGCCGCTCTTGCCCATGCCCGTGACCACAACTCGTCCCTTGCAGCTGTAAATCAATTCCACGGCACGATTGAATGCGTCGGCCATTGGCCCGGCAATGCGATCCGCCAGCGCGCGTAAGGCGTCCGCTTCGATGCGGACCACGTTTTCGCCCACATGTTTCATGGAAGAAAAAGATGTTAGCACGCCTCCCGTTGTACAGACATCGCTCTGCAACGTCCTTCGGGGTGGGGCGCATCTCACGGCGCGAGACGTAGCCAACGCTACGTCTCTACGGATGAAGGTTAGAAGTGATCGTCCATGCGTCGTATCTGCTCCGCCTTTCTCCCCAGGCCGGCGAGACTCATGGCTTGGATGGCGCGGTCCCAAGGCCCTGCCTCCCAATTGTCCTTTTTCTTGTCGGGATGAATCCAGGGAGGCAATGTGATCAATAAATTGCGCGCCATGGCGACGGCATAAGGTTCGTAAAGCGAGCGCAGATGTTTCAGCTTTTCCTCAGACTCAATCGATTCCGAAAGGCGCAAACCATGTTCCTGGAGGGCTTGCCGGATTCTTAGTAACTGCTCTGCGTCAAGTCGGCCAGGAGCGAGCGGGTCGTAGCGCGCATTGACAAGTTGCGCCAAGTCCACCATCGCATGCCGCGCTACAGCAAACGTCAGCTTGGCCTGCTGATCTCGGATGCCTTCGACGCCTGCGAGTACCAGCGCGCTGGCATCGAGAATCATGGTCAGTGCGCCGAGCCAGGATTGATTATTGTGCTGCGAGCGGAAGAAGCTGAGCGGCGGATAGGAAATATGGCTCTCCAGCAATTCAGCCGACCAGCGCTCCCACGCCCGAAATATTTCATCGAGCACAATTTGTTGAGGGCAGTTTCCGAATCGCACGAGCAACTCGGCCGAGGTGGGCGGCGAACCGGCGCGCGCGTCAAGCAACGAGATCTCAATTTCACGTCTGGAAAACGACGAATAAATTGTGGGCAGATATCCGATCACGGTGCCCAGGAATCCAAAGCCCATGCCGGCTTCGAGCATCGCCAAAGCACGGGCGAAGGTCGACGTCGGAATAATGTCGCCATAACCGAGGGTGAAGAAGGTCGAGCCACTCAGATAAATCACCCGTCCGAACGTGACGGGTTCGTTCCCCAGCATCACATGCTCCCCCGCGCCGTACTGCAACAGGGCGAAGCCGAAAATCAAACCGCAGGCCCAGAGCGCGAGCAGAAAGAGCAACGACAGCGGCCCGAAGTACCCAAGAAAATTCTCGCGGCGACCCGGCGACTTGATCAGGTTGGTAATCTTGCGCCACGGCTTCCAAGTGTTCCGATAGAACCAAACCGTAATACGAAACTTCCGGCGCACCCGACGGGGAAGAACCACGGTTTCAAACGCGTCCAGCAGGACGGCGAGGATGACAACAATGCCGGCGATAGTGGCGAAGATAAACATTCGGAGTCAGTGGCGAAAATGGTAGCAGATTCAAGGGCGAATGGCCTTGCACAGAAAATCCGCGACCTTGAAGTGATAATCATCACAGCGGTTCTCGATGTGCGAGGCATAGCTTGAACTATCGGACGTTGCAGAACCGCTTAGCTGTCGGACATGAAAATCAAGTCCCGAAGGGACGAACCAACTTAGCCCAGCGCGGTAGCGCTGGGAAGGCAGGCTATCAAGGGCAAGTCCCGGAGGGACGACCATGTCGCATTCATACTCCAGTAACCGAATTCACCTGATCTTCAGCACCAAGAACCGCGAAAAGCGGATTTCCGGAGACCTGCAAACGAAGCTCTGGCCGTACATGGCTGGGATTACGCGTAATCACGGATTCGAAGCGATCAAAGTCGGCGGGGTTGAAGACCATGCACATGCGCTTTTGCTTTTGCCTCCAGCAATCCCACTGGCAAAGGCCGTTCAGATCTTGAAATCATGCTCTTCAAAATGGCTCAACGATATGGGGGCTGCTGGCGAGGGCTTCGCCTGGCAAGAAGGCTACGGCGCGTTCAGCGTGAGCGCCTCGCAGACGAAAGACGTCATCAGGTATATCGAGGGCCAGAAGGAGCATCACGCAAAGCGCAGCTACGAGGACGAGTTCATCGCATTTCTCAAGCGGTATGGCGTTACTTACGACCCGGCGCATGTGCTGGGATAAGTCGGCCGTCCCTCTGGGACTTCATCGTGGTTGCATCTGTACCCAGCGCTGCCGCGCTGGGCTAAGCTCGCCCTTCCCTTCGGGACTGTCAGCGGGATCCTAAATTCCTAATGTGCGTGAGCGTCAAATCGATTTCCTTCAAGAGCAAAGGCCAATGAAAGTCTGGGTCAGCCTCCCATTTTTCTTTCAGTCCCTGCAACAATCGTTTCGTGAATTCATAATAGCGGGGAAAATGGCGCAACTCGAAAATCACAGCTGCCTGCCTCTGAATCCACATGACACCACTGTCAGAGTCGGGCGAGACAAGTTCCTTGATAAGCTTGTGGTAAGCCTCGAACTGACGCTCATTGGATTCCCTGCGACGTTGATCTATAAACTGAATCACAGACCAGATGAAAGCGATC
>Ga0210402_10002672_pt1 | contig 17217 bp, 11 predicted proteins | sample IncBWC7MmetaG_FD_161055 | JGI IMG/M metagenome (GOLD analysis project Ga0210402, IMG submission 161055) | Forest soil microbial communities from Barre Woods Harvard Forest LTER site, Petersham, Massachusetts, United States - Inc-BW-C-7-M | ecosystem: Environmental > Terrestrial > Soil >... | reverse complement strand
CGCTCTGATAGCGGTCACTCGGATCCTTCTTCAGCAGGCGGCCGATGATCTTGGTCGCCGCGGCCGGGAAGGCGGGGTCGCGGGCCACGAACGGCTCCGGCTCGTCGTCGCGGATTTTCTCGAGCACCATCAGGGGGGCGTCGGCGTTGAACGGCAATTGACCCGTCGCCATCTGAAAGAAGACGACGCCAATGGAGAAAAGGTCGGACCGCTCGTCCGCCTGCTGTCCGCGCACCTGTTCCGGCGAAAGATAGTGAAGCGTGCCGAAAATGCGCCGGCTCGACGAATCCGACGGGCGGGCGAATTGCGTCGGGAGCGTTTTGGCCAGGCCGAAGTCGAGGATTTTCACCTGCCCGGTCGGCTCGATCATGATGTTGGACGACTTCAGATCGCGATGGACGATGCCGCCCTCATGCGCCGCCGCGGCGCCGGCAGAGATCTGCCGGGCGATGGTCAGGAACTCGCCTGCCTCGATGGGGCGGCGGCGCATCCGCTGGGCGAGAGTCTCCCCATCGCAGTACTCCATGACGATGAAGGGGACCCGGTCGCCTGTCTCGCCGACCTCGTAAATCGTCGCCACATTCGGGTGCCGGACGGCCGCGGCTGTCCTGGCCTCGCGCATGAACCGGGTCCGGCGGTCTTCGGCGGCTGGATCTTCCGCGTGTAGAACTTTGACCGCCACCAAACGGTCGAGGCGCTGGTCGCGGGCCAGGTAAACCGTCCCCATCCCGCCTTTGCCGAGGATGCGGACAACGTCGAATCGATCAACGCTCTGCGGAAGGTCGGACACGGATGCGCGGCATTGTACGACGCGGTCAACCGGAGCGCTGGCGTCTCGCCGGCCTTTGGCGTTGTCTGCCTTCGGCGTTGTCTGCGGCGTGCGCGCCGCGTGGTCAGAGATTTACAGACGCCTGAAAAATATCGAAACCAACGAACCACGCGCGATAGCGCAGACAACGCCAAAGGCAGACAACGCCAAAGGCAGCCGAGACGTCAGCGCTCCGTCCTGCGGGTCAATTTTTTGCCCACCTTTCGGGCGGCAGGGTTATATTTGCACCCGTTCACAGAAACGTATCAGAGACCATGACGACAACCGCCGGCCCGGCGTTAGCTCCTGCGTTGCAACTTCCACCTCGCTATCAGACTCGCGCGATTCTGAAAGAGACCGCGGCGACCTGCGTCTATCGGGTCTTCGACGTCGCCGACGGATGTGACGAGGCGATCAAGATCCTCAGGCACGAGCTGTCGGAGCCGCAGCAGCTTCTTCGGTTCAAGACCGAGTTCTCCACGCTGGCCTCGCTCGAGCACGAGAGCATCGTCAAGGTTCGCGAGTACGGGCTGCTCAACGAGCGCTTTCCGTACTTCACGATGGAGTACTTCGCCGGGAAGAAGATCTCGGAGTACTTCGACGGTCATAGCTGGGCGGCGCTCTACGACGTGATCCTGCAGATCGCCTCCGCGCTGCACCACATCCACCACCTCGGCATCATCCATCTCGACCTGAAGCCGTCGAACATCCTCGTCGACGAGCGCGGCAGGGCGAAGATCATGGATTTCGGCGTGGCGGTCGAGAGCCGTCAAGTGCTCGACCGCCAGATCCGGGGGTCGCTGCACTACATGCCCCCCGAGGTGCTGAAACAGGATCGCGTCGACTCGCGCGCCGACCTCTACTCTCTCGGTATGACGCTCTACGAGACCGTCACCGGCGCTCTGCCTGGCTACGGCAGGCCGTCGATCGAGGTCATCCGGATGCACCTCGACGAGGAGATCCGACCGCCGTCGTCGATCAATCCGAGTGTGCCCCCGGAGCTCGAGCTGATCATCATGAGGCTGCTGGAGAAGGATCCGCGCCATCGGTACGCCTCGGCGGCGTCACTGCTGCACGCGGTGGCCATCGCGGCGGGAAAGAAAGCGGATGCCGGCGAGATGCTGATCGGCCGCGGCGAGCTTTTTGCCGCACCGCTCATCGGCCGAAAGGCCGAGGTCTTACAGCTCGCCTCAATGATCGATGAGGCGCGGGAGGGGCGTGGCAACGGCGTGATCGTTGTCGGTGCCGAGGGGATGGGCAAGAGCCGCATCGTCCGCGACGCCACGCTGCGGGCGCAACTCGAAGGAGCGCGGGTATTCTCCGGACGCTGCCCGATCAACCGCAAGACGATCTACGCACCATTCGTCGAGATCTTCCAGCAGATGGTGATGGCTGTGAATCCGGACGCCGATGTGTCGGGCGAGATCCGGCGTCTGATGCGGCCGGTTGTCCTGGCGGCGCTGGGCGAAGAGGCGACGCCGGAGACCGGCCAGAAGTACCGCCTCTTCAATCGCATCGTCCAGGCCATGCAGGATATGTACGGATTCCTCAGCGCCAGCGTTCCCGGCGGTGAGTCGAGCGCGTCGCCGCTGATCCTTGTCGTTGACGATGTTCAGTGGGCCGATCCATCGACGGCCGAGCTCTTCTCCTTCCTGGTCGGCGAAGCCAGGCAGAACCGGCTGGTCGTGATCGGGACACTGACGATCGACCCCTCCGGGGAGGCTGCCACCGAGCCGGGCGCACATCTCGCGGCGTGGGAGCGCCGCGCCCGCGAAGGGACCTTTCCGATCATCCGGGTGGAAGCTCTCAGCGAGCCGCTGGTACGCGAGCACCTGCAGTCGCTGCTTGGTGAGGAGAACATCTCGGACGATCTGGTCCGCTGGACGCTGTGGGAGTCGGCCGGGTCGCCGTTGATCATCCGCCGCGTCGTCGACTATCTCATCGCCCACGGTTACCTGCACTGGGAGGCGGAGGGGTGGGTCGCCGAGATGGATCGGATCGAGGGATTGCGCATCCCCGGCGGGGCGGCGTCGATCCTGATGGAGAAGGTCGAGGCGCTCGAGCCACAGCATCGGGAACTGCTCGAAGCGGCGGCGGTCTTCGGCGAGTCGTCCGGCGTCGATCTCCTGACGGGCGTTGCCGGGGAGTCCCGGGAGGATGCGTATCGCGCGCTGCGCGAGGTCGTGGCGCTCGGTCTGCTCGACGAGTCAAACGACGGCAAAACGATCGTTTTTCCGCAGATCCATCTGCGCGAGGCGGTGTACAACGCCATGACCGAGCGCCATCGCACGGAGTTGCATCAACGCGTCGGCGCGGCGTTGGAGCCGGCGCTCAACGCCGGCTCGACGCAGCTTCTGGGACAGGTGGCATTCCACTACGCGCGTGCCGGCGACGAGTCCAGGGGTGTCCGGTACGCGGTCGAAGCCGGCGACATGGCCATGCGCACCATCGCGCACCAGGGGGCCACCGATTTCTACCGCAGCGCTCTCGAGCTGATGGATCTGGCCGGCGCCGAGGAAGTCAGAAAATCCGAGGTGCGCGAGAAACTGGCCGACGCCTACCACCGCAGCGGCGACTATCGGAGTGCCGTTCAGGCCTATCAGTTCCTGCTCAAGAGCATTCAGGCCCGCGGCAAAGACGACGCGCCGAATGCCGATCTCGCCCGGGTCATGAAGAAGCTCGGCAAAGTGCTCGGGAAACGGGGCGATCAGGAAGCGGCGATGTCGTACTTCCAGAACGCGATCGAGCAGTTCGAGAAGCTCGGGATGACGCTGGAGGTTGCCGAGCTGCTGAACCGGATCGCCTGGCTTCATCGCGAAAAAAGCGACTACGAGGCAGCCCGTGCCTCATCGGAGCGAGCGCTGCAACTCCTCGACCCGAGCGAGCCGAACATCGTCTTCGGTTATGTGATGAACATGCTCGGTGTCATCGAGTACAGCCTCGGCAACTGGCAGAAGTCGCACGGTCTGCTCATGGAATCGCTGCAGGTTGGCGAGAAGGTCGGCTCCGAGCGGCTATGCAAGGTGGCTTCGACGAACCTCGGCAACACCCTTTGGAAGCTCGGCGACTGGATCAACGCTCTGCAGTACTACAAGATGAATCTGGCGCTCTCGGAGGGCGAGGGAGACCTGTGGGATCTGATCACCGCCTACAACAACGTCGGCATCATCGAGTTCAGCCGCGGCAACTTCCAGATGGCGGCGGAGTACTTTGAGAAGAGCGTCCGCATCGACGAGAAGGTCGGCGCCGTCGAGTATGAAGCGATGGCCCGCGAGAACCTCGCCGAGGCGTTCGAGCTCCTGGGCCGGTGGGGCGACGCACTCGCGCAATACAACCGCTGCCTGGCTCTGCAGGGATTTGACGACACACGCGCCTCGCGCTCCTCGGTGTACATCCCGCTGGCGCGGCTGATGAACAAGAAGGGCGATATCGCCAGGGCGATGTCGTATGCGCAGAAGGCGCTCTCGGCAGCAGAGCGGGCGCGCGACGAAGACCTCATCGCCGAGGCCTCATACGTCATGGCCAATATCGAGGACGAGCGGGAGAACTACGCCGAGGCCGAGCGCTACCTGGCCCGGAGCATGTCCATCTTCGAGTCACACCAGACCACCCAGGGTCTGGCGCGCGCCCACACGGCCGCGGCCGGCATCGCCTTCACACAACAAAGGATCGGCGAGGCCACGCTGCACGCGGAGTTGGGCGCGAAGTTCGCCGGCCAGCTCGACGACCGTTTCACGCTGGCCAAGAACGACTGGGTCTGGGGAAAGATCCTCTCCTCGCAGGGCGACCGGGAAGCGGCGAACGCGAAGTTCGATTCCGCGAAGGCGACCTTCGAGGAGTTGCAGACGCCCTACGAGCTGGCGCGGCTGATGTTCGACATCGGACTGCTGAAGGATGAGCCGGAAGAGGCGACGCAGACGATTCGCGGCGCAATCCGGATTTTCGAGCGGCTGGAGGCGACGCACGATCTCGAGCGCGCCCGCGGAGCGCTCTTCCGCATCAAGCCGGCGGGCAAGGCGCCCGACAGCGGGGTGGTCGGCCTTTACGAGGTGGTGAAGATCATCAACTCGACGCTGAACCTCGAGGAAGTCCTCACCCGCGTCCTCGATCTGGCCATCCGGCGCGTCCGCGCCGAGCGGGGAATGATCATCCTTCTCGATCCGATCACGAGCGCTCTCCGCACGCGGATCGTCCGCAACATCAGAGACACCGAGGGGGGCTCTCGCCGCTCGCCCCAGTCGATCGTCAAAGAGGTCATCCAGTCCGGCCAGTCGGTGATCTCCGCCGACGCCCGCGCCGACGCCCGTTTCGTCGAGTCGGAATCGGTGATCGCCGAGAACATCATGTCGATCCTCTGCGTCCCGCTGGTCATCCGTGAGCGGATCGCCGGCGCGATCTACGTCGATCATCGCGAGGCTCGCCATCTCTTCTCGCAAAAGGACCTGACATTCATCGAGGCCTTCGCCGATCAGGCGGCCATCGCCATCGAGAACGCGCGGTTGTACGAGGAGCTGGAGGAGGCCAGAGCGCGCCTCTCGCTGGAGAACGAGTCGCTCCGCCGTGAGGTGCTGGTGGAGAAGCATCTCGACTCGGTCGTCGGCGGCTCCGAGGCCGTGGCCAAGATCCAGTTCTCCATACGCAAGGCCTCCAGCGGCCACTCCACGGTGCTGCTGCGCGGCGAGTCGGGGACCGGGAAGGGGCTCATCGCCCGCATCATCCACAACGTCTCCCCGCGGCGGAACGGCCCGTTCATCATGTTCAACTGCGCCGCGCTGCCCGAGACGCTGGCGGAATCGGAGCTGTTCGGACACGAGAAGGGAGCCTTCACCGGGGCCGACCGCCGCAAGCTCGGACGATTCGAGCTGGCCAACGGGGGGACGATCTTTCTCGACGAGATCGGCAAGGTCAGCCTGGCCATCCAGGCCAAGCTGCTGCGTGTGGTCGAAGACAAGGAGTTCGAGCGCGTCGGCGGGACGAACACGATCAAGACCGATGTCAAGATCATCGCCGCCACCAACCTCGACATCGAGAAGGCCATCGAGCAGGAGACGTTCCGCGAGGACCTCTACTATCGCCTGAACATCATCCCCCTTCTTCTCCCGCCGCTGCGCGAGAGAAAGGACGACATCCCGCTCCTTTCCGAGCATTTCATCAAGAAGATCTGCAAGGACCTCGGCGTGGAGACGAAACGCCTGGAGCCGGGCGTGCTCGACCTCTTCACCCGCTACAACTGGCCGGGCAACATTCGTGAGCTGGAAGCGACGATTCACCGCGCCATCGTGATGTCGAACGGCGAAACGATCACCCGAAACGACTTCTACGGCTTGTTCGCCGATTCCGGGGTCTCGGCTGGCGTGGCCGGCCCGCTGCCGATGCCCGGGTCGCTGCTCAGTCCAATGATGAGCAAGATGGAGATCACCAGCGATGTCTACGAAGAGGTGATGTCGTCCGTCGACCGCCAGCTCATCGAGCGCGCCCTGGCAACGTCGGAGGGACGCATCCGCGAGGCGGCGCGACGCCTCGGCATGGCCCGCAACACCCTGAAGGCGAAGATCCTGAAGTACAACATCAGCGCGCGGGACTGAGAGACAGGTTCATGACCTCACGGAGCCCATTCATGACCTCGTGGGGCCCATTCATGGCCTCGCGGAGCTCATTGATGGCCTCGTGGGGCCCATTCATGGCCTCGCGGGCGCCCATTCATGGCCTCGCGGAGCCCATTCATGGCCTCGTGGAGCTCATTGATGGCCTCGTGGGGCCCATTCATGGCCTCGTGGAGCCCCTTCATGGCCTCGCGGAGCTCAGTGATGGCCTCGTGGGGCCCATTCATGGCCTCGCGGGCGCCCATTCATGGCCTCGCGGAGCCCATTCATGGCCTCGTGGAGCTCATTGATGGCCTCGTGGGGCCCATTCATGGCCTCGTGGAGCCCATTCATGGCCTCGTGGGCGCCCATTCATGGCCTCGCGGAGTCCATTGATGGCATCGTGGAGCCCATTCATGGCCTCGCGGAGTCCATTGATGGCCTCGTGAAGTGCAACTACCGGCATTCCAGGACAGGAACTGGATTAGTTGATCAGTAGATTGGTAGCCTTGGGGGCGACGAGCTCTGGACGATCGTCATGATCTACTAATCCACTGATCCATTACTCCCAGGAGACGAATGACCGAGACCTATGCACGCCCCGTGGAGTTCACCGAAGACCGCATCCCGAGGGAAGGGATCGAGGAGACGATCTCCGACCTCGTCGACCTTTTCGGGGGAGAGATGATGGGCTCCCGGGAGAACGAGCGCCGGTTCACGCTGCCGCTGCGGCGCGGAATCGCCGCGGCCGGTGGCATCGAATGCACCGTTTCGTGGACAGCGGCTGAGGATGGGCAGGCGGTGGTCACGCTGAATTGCAACCGCGATGTCGACGCGCCGAAAGTGCAGCGGGTCGTGTTTCTCGTCGCCGGCGTCATCGGATCGTTCCTCTTCATGATCTGGCCCTTCTTCGTCCACTCCCGGGAGTTGGGCACGCTTGCCTGGATCGGAGGCCTGGTGGCACTGGCGGTCTATCTCCTGACGCTGCGCAAGACCAGCGGCGGGATCGCCTACGACTTCCTGCAGCGATTGGCGCGCAACCAGCGGGGACGCGAGGCGGCTGCCGAGTCGTGATCTGGATCATGATTCCGCTGCTCGCGCTGGTGGTGTTCGGACTCTACGTCCGGCGCGAAGCCGAGCGGATCCGCGCCGAGGATCTCCGGCCGCGGGTGATCGTGAAACTGAAGCTGGCCGGAGAGGGGATGGCCACACCCGGTGAGGTGCACGTGCGGCGAACGATCGAGGATGCGATCGAAAGGCGCGGCATCGGCTCGATCGTGGATACCGGGTCGGGGGAGGGGTGGGCGACCATCCAGGTCGGCGTAGCCGATCCCGAGCCCGCGATCGATCAGATCGGGGAGCTCCTTCGCGAACGGGGTCTATTCGATGGTGCGGCCGTCGAAAGAGTCGAACCGTCTACAACCGCCCTGTAATGATCGACTTGGCGATCGTGGCCAGCTGCATGTTCGACGTCCCCTCGTAGATCTGGCCGACCTTGGAGTCGCGCCAGAACTTCTCGACGGGGTACTCCTTGGTGTAGCCGTTGCCGCCGAAGAGCTGCACGGCCAGCGAGGTGACCTTCTCCGCCACTTGCGACGAGAAAAGCTTGGCCATGGCCGCCTCGCGGAGGAACGGCCGCTTGGCGTCTTTGAGCCGCGCGGCGTTGTAGACCATAAGGCGGGCCGCCTCGAGCTGCGTGGCGGCCTCGGCGATCTGGAACTGGACGCCCTGGAACTCCGCGACCGGCGTGCCGAACTGTTTCCGTTCTTTCGTGTAGGCAATGGCGTATTCGAGCGCGCCGCGAGCCACGCCGATCATCTGCGCGCCGATTCCGATGCGTCCTTCGTTCAGCGTCTCGATGGCGATCTTGTATCCCTTGCCCGGCTCGCCGACGACGTTCTCTTTCGGTACGCGGCAATCCTCGAGGATCAGCTCGCAGGTGGACGACGCGCGGATGCCGAGCTTGTCCTCCTTCTTGCCGACTTTGAACCCCGGGAAGTCGCGCTCGATGAGGAAGGCGGTGATGCCCTTGTAGCCGGCGTTGGGGTTGGCGTTGGCGAAAACGATGAAGACGCCGGCCTCGAAGGCATTGGTAATCCAGAGCTTCTGGCCGTTGAGGACCCAGTAATCGCCCTTGTCTTCGGCCTTGAGGGCGAGCGCGAAGGCGTCCGAGCCGCTGCCGGCCTCGGAGAGGGCGTACGCGCCGACGGTGTCGCGGGCCAGCATCGTCAGGTACTTCGATTTCTGGTCCTCGTTGCCCCAGCGGATGATGGCGTTGTTCACCAGGGTGTTCTGGACGTCGACGAGAACGCCGCAGGAGGCGTCGACGTGGGACAACTCCTCGACGACGAGGACGGCGTTGAAGAATGACGAGCCGGCGCCGCCCCACTGGTCGGGAACCTCGATGCCCATGATGCCCAGCTCGAAGAAGCTGCTGATCAGATCCTTCGACATGACGGCGTCGTGATCCATCTGGTGGACCAGCGGGCGGATCTTCTCGATGGCGAAGTCGCGGACGCTCTGCTGGAACATCTGCTCTTCTTCGGAGAGGACTGTGAGGGGGGTGCCGGTGGGGACTTCGATCGTTTCGGCGGTCATAGGACCATCATATCGAAACGGTGGTGCCCCGGGCCGGACTCGAACCGGCACGCCGATTTCGCGGCAGCGGATTTTAAGTCCGCAGCGTCTACCGATTTCGCCACCAGGGCTGAATACAAGGTAACACGTTGACGCGGGCGCATCATGGCGTTACCGTTCGCGGTGCACAAAGTTCGATGCACCGCTGCGAAGGCGTATAAAGCGTTGATCAACGGTTCGAAAGGGAAAAGCGAGAATCTCGCTCTCGATCCCGCGCCGGATTTCTCTGCCGTTGATCAACGCATTCGCAGCGGTGGTGAGGGGGGAGGCGAGGAGATGGGCGTCTGTAACTGGTGCGGGACGACGTTCCCGCTGACACGGTCAACCCGCAAGTACTGCACGCCGCGCTGCAAGACGAATGCATGTCTCGGACGGAAGCCAAGCCGCATCCGGGCGGCCGAGGTGGAGGCGCTGCACGACTTGCTGCATGCCGACCTGCCGAGCGCCGAGTTGTTCCGCGAGCGGCTCCGGGCCATCATCGCCCCGCACTTGCCACCGATTGCGGTTGACGGCGGCGCGTTCGTTCCGCGGATGGACTGAGGCGGGTCTCGCGGTCTCGCGGTTACGGGGTCTCGCGGGGGGCGGGCCTCCGAGACCGCGAGACACCGCAACCACGTAACCCATCACCGCCAAGCGGCGCACGCAACCATCACAAAAGAAAAAGGGCGCCGTTTGACGGGCGCCCTTCCGGGGTGGAGACCAGCCCTTACGAGCTAACCCCCTCAGGTTTACTAGGACAATCCATCGAAATTAGTACCTCCTCCCCCATGAATTTCCGGCGGACCCGCAACAAGCGCCGCTGCCATGGTTCAGCAGCCCACCTCGCCAGCGTCGCGGACCGGATCGACCGCTCCTACTCGCCCCGTGGTGGAAGGGAGGAGCGGGATCTTGATGTCTCGTCTTTCTGCTGCGTTCAAAGAACGATGCGGCCAGCAGCCACATCCAAAACGTATACTCGCAAGTAAACGCGTGGCAGGGCTGTTTCTTCCAGCTCACCCTCCCGTAACCTGTCGAGCATGCAGAAGATGATACATTTTTCGTCTGTAATAGCAACACTCAATTTTCTGCGCTTGTCCGCGCGAGCCCGCCGGGTGACCGCCCAACGGCCTGTGCTACCATGCCCGCTTTCCGGAGCCAATTGAGATGAAACGACTTCCGGCTTTTCTTGCGGTGTTCTTCGCGATCGCCGCGCTTCCGCTGGCCGCTGCCAATATCACCGGAAAAATCGCGTTCGTGACCAAACGCGGTCAGAACCCGGTCCCCGCGGAAACGCTGGTATGGGTTGAGCCCGTGAGCGGCAGGGCGCCACGCGTTACGCCGTCGACGTTCGAGATCGTCACGCGCAACAAGACGCTCGTTCCGCATGTCCTGGCGATTCCTGCCGGATCGACGGTGACCTTCCCGAACGACGATCCCATCTCGCACAATCTCTTCTCCCTCTCCTCGAACAACGCCTTCGACCTCGGCCTGTATCGTAAGGGAGCGGGAAAGTCGCAGAAGTTCGAGACGCCCGGGATCGTCAACGTCTACTGCAACGTCCATCCGAACATGTCGGCTGTGATCCAGGTGATGGCCACGCCGTACTTTGCCTTCGCGGATGGAAACGGGAACTTCGCAGTTACAAATGTGCCTGCTGGCAAGTACCGGCTTGTGGCGTGGAACGAGCAGGGAGGGCAAGCCGAGGTTCCTCTGGAGATCGGCGGCGCCTCGCCGCCGGCGATCGTCATGACCCTCGACAGCCGTAACTACCGGGCAACACAACACATGGACAAGGCCGGCAAGCCGTACAAGGCACCGAGCTCGAGGGAATACTGAGTGACCGCCGAAGTGATCACGAACCCGCCGCGGACCATGAGCGGGGAGGTGCCGATCCCGCGGAAGGGACCCGTAGTCGAGAGGGCAAAGTTCCCGCTGGTTTGGAAGCTCTTCGGCCTGACCGCACTGCTCATCGCCATCGTCGTCGCCGTCGCGGTCGCCATCACCATCGAGCGCGCTAACGCCATCGCAAAAACGACGGTGAACAACTCCATCGCCGGCGCGGCGAAGTTGTTCAAGGAGTTCGAGCGTCAGCGGCTGGGTAGGCTGGCGCTGCCCGCCGAGCTTCTGGGCACGGATCCGAACTTCGCTGCCTACATTCAGAAGTCGCTGATGGGGGAAGCGGTCTCCGCAACGCCGGCTGCGGCTACCCCGGTGCCAGCGGCTCCTCCGTCGCTCGATCTGCCAAGCATCGCCGATCAGCTCGAACAACGACGGCAGGCGTTTGGGAGCGATCTCTTCATCCTTCTCGACGACCAGGGTCGTGTGGTGGCCCGCACCGATCAGCCGGCGGTCACGGCACCGACCTATGAGGATCTCTACAAGGAAACGCCGCTCGTCAAGAATATCGTCGACGACGCCTCATTGGAGAGCTCTACGGGAGTGATGTCCCTCGGCGGCAAGCTGTTTCACGCCGCAGTCGCGCCGGTGGGCGCCGGACAGCCACGGGTCCGTGTCGGCTACCTCGTCAACGCGTATGCCATCGACGACACCTTCGCCAACCGCATCGCGCAGTCGACCAACGCCGGCGTCATGTTCGGGAGCCCGGCCTCGCCCTCGATCGTTCGCTCCACAAATGCGCCGCAGTTCGGTATGCAGCAGATGACGGGCGTGGAGCAGATCTTCAAAACGGGCAAGACGATGCCCCCCTCCACCGCCGACGTCGAGGGCAGCAAGTACGTGATGACGGGCGAGCCGCTGCAGTCAGCGAACCAAACGGTCGGCGCGGCGGTCTTCCTAAGATCTCTCGATCGTGAGCTGGCCCCGTTCAAGCAGATCGAAAACTCACTCCTCGCCGGCGGAGGCGCCGCGCTGCTGCTGGCCTTCATCTTCTCCTGGCTTATCGCCAAACGGGTGACGCACCCGATCGAAGAGCTGGCCATGATCGCTCAGTCGGTGACTGGAGGCGATTACACCGTCCATCCGCCCATCGACCGCAGCGACGAAGTCGGAATCCTCGGGCGCTCCTTCGCCAAGATGATCACCGCTCTCCGCGACAAGGCCGAGATCGAGGAGTTGTACGAGCAGATGGCGGCTAAATCGCAGGAACGCGAGGCCGTTGGTGCGCCGCGCCAGAATGAGGTTGCCAAACTCGATGAAGGAACGGTGCTGGTCACCGATCTCCGCGACCTTCCCGCCACGGTCGGCGCCGGCGACGCCGGAAACGTGATTGCCGCCGTCAGCAAGGCCATGAAGCTGCAGGAAGCGGAGGTGGAGCGGCAGGATGGCTTCGTCCGCGAGATCCTTGGGCATCATCTGGTCAGTATCTTCCGCGGAGACCGCGGAATCCTTCACGCCATCCGCGCCGCCCGGGCCATCAACGAAGAGCTGGCCACGATGGGCGAGGGGCACATGACCATCGGCGCCGGCATCGCCACCGGCGAGTTCGTCACGGGGTCAGTCGATCTTCAGGGCGACAACGGCATCGCCATCGTCGGCAATGCTCCTCTGCTGGCCATGCTCTTCGCCTGGCACGCACCGACCGGCTACGCCTACATTTCGTACGAAACGGCACAGGCGGCGGGTGGCGAGATCATCTCGACGTCGTCGCGCGAGCAGGTGCAGCTCAAGTGGCTCCCGCAGCCGTTGCCGGTGGCGTCGCTGCCGCTGGTGAGCCTGACCACGAACATGATGCGTGCGATCGGGCAGACGTCGAGCGCGATGGCCACCATGCGCATCGACGAGACGATCCCGGGACAGACCGCGCCCGGCGCTGTGGCCGCACAGGAGTTGGTGCCCGGAGCGGTCTTCGCGAACCGCTACCGCATCGATTCGATCATCGGCCGCGGCGGCATGGGGGTCGTCTACAAAGCGGTCGACGCGCAACTCGACGAGACGGTGGCCATCAAGACGCTGCCAGGAGATGTGATGTCGCGTTCCCCGGAGGATCTGGAGCGGTTCAAGCGCGAGATCCGGCTGGCCCGCAAGATCACGCATCGCAACGTCCTCCGCACGTACGACTACGGCGAAGCCGAAGGGGTCTACTTCATCTCGATGGAATTCGTTCGCGGTTACACGCTGGCGGAGTTGCTCGAGGAGGCGCCCGCGCATCAGATGGTTCCGCGCGTCGGCATGGGCATCGCCCGCCAGATCTGCCGCGGGCTGGAAGCGGCGCACGAACAGGGCATCATTCACCGCGACATCAAGCCCCAGAACGTCCTCATCGACCACAAGGGCGAGGTGAAGCTGATGGACTTCGGCATCGCGCGCATGGCCGAGGCGCATGAGGGGATGACGCAGGCGGGGCTCATCGTCGGAACGCCGCACTACATGAGTCCCGAGCAGGTGCAGGGCAAACAGCTCGACCCGCGCAGCGACGTCTATTCGATGGGTGTGATGCTGTACGAGATGCTGGCCGGTCAGAAGCCGTTTGTCTCCTCGTCGCTGACCGGCGTCCTGACCGCGCACATCACCGAGAACGCCCGGCCGCCGATCGAGCTGCGTCCCGAGATCGGGCGCGAGGTAAACGCCATCGTCATGCGCTGCCTGGCGAAGGACCCGAAGACGCGATACGGCAACGCCGGCGAGTTGCTGCACGACCTCGACACGGTGCAGATGCAGAAGCAGAAACAGTCCGCGGCGGCCTAGGGGTTGGAGGCCGTTGGTTTGGCCCTTAGGCTCTTTGCGGTACGAGCGCGCACACTCTTAGCCGGCTCGCTTGGTAAGGTCCGGCGGCGTGCCATGCTCGGATAGGTACTCCCGGAGCGCTTGGTTTACCGCTGCAGAGTCGCGAAAGACCAACGCCAAATCAGGCTCCAGCAGGACTGCGTTGGTACTTCTCATGTACCGCTCGTAGTACTTGCCGCGAACACCCCCCGTAAGATCCATTTCAGGGATGTCATCGTCTCCAGTTTGATCAGTTGTGTCGTTCGTGTCGCTCATAAAATCGACGCTCTTTAGGTAGTGCTTCACGCGCCGTGATGATTCTGATCCGTTCATCACGATCGGTCGAACTCCACCTCGAAGAGTATAGCGACCACTCGCGGACAGAATTGAGGGAAGAGCGTCATCTCCCCTCCGAACCTCCCGTGTATAGTTTCCCGCGACCATGTCCGCCCTCGCTCCCGGTACACGGCTCGGGCCGTATGAAATCGTTTCCCTCATCGGCGCGGGCGGCATGGGCGAGGTCTATCGCGCCCGCGACACGCGGCTCGATCGCACCGTTGCGCTGAAGGTCCTGGCGCAGCACGTCTCCGCGACGTCGAGTGGGCGCGAGCGTTTCGAGAGGGAGGCCCGGGCCATCTCCGCGCTCAATCACCCGAACATCTGCACGCTCTTCGATGTCGGCAGCGAGAACGGCACCGAGTACCTGGTGATGGAGCTCATCGACGGCGAGTCGCTCTGCGATCGCATCGCCAAGGGTCCGTTGCCGCTCGATGCCGTGCTGCGCATCGGCGCTGCCGTCGCCGGCGCGCTGGCGAAGGCGCACCACAACGGCATCATTCATCGCGATCTCAAGCCCGGCAACATCATGCTGACGAAGAGCGGCCCGAAGTTGGTCGATTTCGGTCTGGCGCGCAAGGCGGCCGAGGAGATGGGAACCACCTCGCCTGACGCGGAGACGAGGGTTGAGAAGGGGGCCCTTACGGCCGAGGGCACAATCCTCGGCACGCTGCCGTACATGGCACCTGAACAGCTCGAAGGACAGGCCACGGACGCGCGTACCGACATCTTCGCCCTCGGAACCGTGCTGTACGAGATGACCACCGGCCGGCGCGCCTTCAGCGCCAAGAGCCAGGCCAGCCTGATCACCAAAATCATGTCCGAGCACCCCACGCCGATCGGGCAACTGCAACCGGTCGCACCGGCGGCCCTGCACCGGCTCATCATGAAGTGTCTGGCCAAGGATCCGGACGAGCGGTGGCAGTGCGCGGCGGATGTCGCCAGCGAATTGCGCTCGATCCCGGAGCGAGAGGAGCGGGCGGTGGTGATGACGACCTCTCAACGTCCACTGGCCGCCTGGCTGGTCGCCGGCGTGAGCGCGCTTCTCGCCGTCATACTGGGAATCGCCTTGCTTCGCCGTCCTGCGCCCGCCCCGCAGTCGCTGCGATTCTCGATTCCCCTGCCGGCTGGGGGCGGCTTCGTCCTTCCGACGACGTCAGGGGCGATCGCCGTCTCACCCGACGGAACGAAGATCGCCTACACCGCGCGCGACGCCAGGAATGTGCGCCAGTTGTGGATCTACGATCTCGCGCACGGCGAGTCGGGAGCGCTCGATTCGACCAACCTCGTTTCGGGACCGTTCTGGTCGCCCGACGGCAGGTCCATCGGATTCCTTGACGGCGCGAAGCTGAAGACCGTTTCGATCGACGATGGGACGCAGCAGACGATCTGCGATGCCACCACGGGAGGGCTCGGGGCGACCTGGATGTCCGACGGCACGATCGTCTTTGCCCAGGTCCCCACCAGCCACGGAATGTTCGCCGTCCCGAGCGCCGGCGGCACGCCTCGCAAACTCTTCGCCACGAAGGAGGGCACCGACGTCGGCGGTCCGCAGGCGATCGGAGCCACCAATCATTTCTTCTTCAACACGATCGACCAACACGGCACGGCGCTGTGGATCGGCGATACCGCTGGCGGCGCGCCGCGCAAGCTGATCGATATTGCCGGCCGGCCGCAATACGACGCTCCCTGGCTCACCTTCGTTCGCGACGGAACGCTCTTCGCCCAACGCTTCGACGAGAAGAGCCTCCAGCTCGCCGGGAACGCCGTGCCGCTGGTCCACAACGTCCTGTTCTACGCCCCTACCGGCGTCTCCCAGCACGATGCCGGCGGCGACGAGCTGGTCTGGGCCGAGGGGAAGCAGTCGACTGCGCTGACTTGGATCGATCGAAACGGGCGCGTTCTCGGCGAGGCCCTGCCGCCAGCCGCCTACGCGCAGGGACGCATCTCGCCCGACGGCAATCGTCTCGTCATCGCCATCATCGAGACCAGCACGTTGACCGGTGACATCTACACCGCCGACCTGATGCGAAAGTCGCTCACCCGCCTGACCTTTGCCGATCATGACCATACCCGGCCGGTCTGGTCGCCCGACGGACGCTCGATTGCCTTCAACGCCAATCGCGACGGCCCACCGAGCGTGTTCGTGAAACAGCTCGGAGCCGGTGAGGAGCGTCCGGTTACGAAGCCCGGCACCATCCAGCACGTCGACGACTGGATGCGCGACGGAAGCATTCTCTACAGTTCCAGCGAGCCGGCCACCGGATCCGATATCTACGTCACGAGCAGCGACGGCAGCAGCAAGCCGTGGTTGCAGACGCCTGCCGGCGAATCAGGCGCGCGGGTCTCCCCCGATCAGCGCTGGGTGGCCTACGTCTCCGACGACTCCGGGCGGCAGGAGATCTACGTTGCCCCCTTCGATCACCACGCCGACCGCATCCGCGTTTCGAGCGACAGCGGACGCGCGCCAACATGGAGCCGCGACGGCCGCGAGCTCTACTTCGTAGCCGGGGAAGGCGTCTACGCTGCCGCCGTGAAGACGAACGGGAGCACCATCGACTTCGCTCAGCCGAACCGGATCTACTCCGCCGATCAGGAGATCTCCTTCGTCGATCCCGCCCCCGACGGCCGCCTACTCATAGCAAGCCGCCTCATCGCCCCCGCCACGCAACCGCTGAACGTGTTTGTGGGATGGAAGGAAGAGGCGGAGCGCCTGCTGGCGAGGAAGTAAAGCAGAAGGCAGAAGGATAAAGTGCAAGCGCGGTCTTCGTGGTTTTACTTGGGCTTGAGAGAGGTCCTTCCAGGAACCTCATTCGGGCTAAGTGGGGCTCGATAGCAATTGCGACATATGCAACCGAGCCCGTCTACGACACGGCGGACAACTTGCGGATAGGAGTCACTGAGCTGGTAATTCACTCTGGTACGAAATTCCGGTGATTCGCACCGACTTTGGAAGGTCTTGACAGAGCGTACAGTCGTGTACGCGGATGAGAGGCCTTGAGTGTATCGCTCAAGGGCGTACTCGAGGTCGTCGAGTCTAAGGTACACGTAGTGGATGTTCTCGTAATTCGGCTCTGTCTCACCTGGAATCTTCCGGTAGAGATGCGCCATCATCGTGTGAATGGTCTCGGACTCGTCGTGGCCCTCAGACTCATTCAACGAGGCCACCTCGTGCTCGTACTTTTCCATGGCCTGTTGCTCGATGGATGCCTG
>Ga0210402_10002671_pt1 | contig 17221 bp, 13 predicted proteins | sample IncBWC7MmetaG_FD_161055 | JGI IMG/M metagenome (GOLD analysis project Ga0210402, IMG submission 161055) | Forest soil microbial communities from Barre Woods Harvard Forest LTER site, Petersham, Massachusetts, United States - Inc-BW-C-7-M | ecosystem: Environmental > Terrestrial > Soil >... | reverse complement strand
AAGCCGGCCGCAGCGAGTCATCCTGGCATCGTGAAGTCTTCCGCCCCTGGGGCAGCTACGACAGCATCGACAACGGCGAGCGTTTTCAGGTGAAGCGCCTGTCGGTCAAACCCGGCGGAGTGTTGTCGCTGCAGATGCACCACCATCGCGCCGAGCACTGGATCGTCGTGCAGGGCACCGCGCGCATTACCTGCAACGACAAGACGTTCCTGTTGTCGGAGAACGAGTCGACTTACATCCCCATCGGCGCCACGCACCGCATCGAGAATCCCGGCAAGCTGCCCTTGCACATCGTGGAGGTGCAATCCGGATCGTATCTGGGCGAAGACGACATCGTGCGCTACGAAGACAACTACGGCCGACAAGGAACCAGTACTTGACAGCGATCACTTGCTTCAAGGCGTACGATCTACGCGGCCGGATCCCGGTCGAGTTGAACGACGAGGTCGCTTACCGGGTCGCGCGCGGCTACGCGCAGTTCCTGAGCCCGGAGCGGGTCGTCGTCGGGCGCGATATTCGGCTGACGAGCGGCGGCCTCGCGGACGCCGTGTGCCGGGGGTTGACCGACAGCGGCGTCGATGTGTTCGACATCGGCGTCTGCGGGACCGAAGGCGTGTACTTCGCGACGTTCGACGGCGGTTACGACGGCGGCATCATGATTACCGCCAGCCACAATCCGCCCGACTACAACGGCATGAAGTTCGTGCGGGCGGAATCGAAGCCGATCAGCGCCGATAACGGCCTGCAGGCCATTCGCGGATTCGCGGAGCAGGGGGACTTCCCCGCGGCTACGCGCGCAGGCGCACGCCATCGAATCGACGTCACAAAGGCCTATGCGGCGCATCTGTTGTCCTATGTCGACCCCCGGAGACTCAAGCCGCTCAAAATCGTGGTCAATTCCGGCAATGGCGGGGCAGGCCTCATCATCGATGAGCTGGAACCCCGCTTGCCGTTCCAGTTCGTCAAGGTGCACCACGATCCGGACGGGCATTTCCCGAACGGCATCCCGAATCCCATGCTCGAGGAGAATCGCACTTCCACGCGCGATGCGATCCGCCGGCACGCCGCTGACTTTGGGGTGGCGTGGGACGGGGATTTCGACCGCTGCTTTTTCTTCGACGAACATGGCGCCTTCATCGAGGGATACTACATCGTGGGGCTGCTGGCGCAGGTGCTGCTGCGCGGCCATGCCGGCGGCAAAGTGGTGCATGACCCGCGGCTCATCTGGAACACCATCGAAGTGGTCAAGGCGAGCGGCGGCGTGCCGGTGCCGTCAAAATCCGGTCACGCGTTCATCAAGCAACGCATGCGCGAAGTCGACGGTGTTTACGGCGGTGAAATGAGTGCGCATCACTACTTTCAGCGCTTCGCTTACTGCGACAGCGGCATGATTCCCTGGCTCATCGTCGCGCAAATCCTGTGCGAGTCCGGCAAGACGCTTTCCGAGCTGGTGGGCGAGCGTATCGGCTTGTTTCCGGTCAGCGGCGAACTCAACTATCGGGTTCCCGATGCCAAGGCGACCATCCATGCCTTCGAGGCGCGCTATGCACCGCAGGCCATCGTCCTCGACCGCACCGACGGTGTGTCTTTCGAGTTCTCGGACTGGCGTTTCAATTTGCGCAGTTCGAATACCGAGCCGCTGATACGGCTCAACGTGGAGGCACGGGGCTCGGTGGCCCTCATGCGCGCCAAAACCCAGGAGTTGCTGGCGCTGCTCGAATCGCAAGGCGGGGTGGCGGCGGACGCTTGAGCACACGAATGGCCGTTACCCCCAAACTCAGCGTCGTGATCCCGGTATACAACGAAGAGGCGGTGTTGCCGACCTTGTTTGCGCGGCTCTACCCGACGCTCGATGCGCTCGAGATCGCGTACGAGGTGGTCTTCGTCAACGACGGCAGCCGGGACCGCTCGGCCGCGCTGTTACGGCAACAATTCTCCCTGCGCCCGCAACACACGCGAGTGGTGTTGTTTCACGCGAATTTCGGCCAGCACTCGGCCGTCATGGCGGGCTTGGCCTATGCGCGCGGCGAGTACGTCGTGACCTTGGATGCGGACCTGCAGAATCCGCCGGAGGAGATCGGCAAGCTGGTAGCCAAGCTCGATGAAGGCTACGACTATGTCGGCACCATCCGCCAAAAGCGCCAGGACTCGTGGTGGCGGCGGTGGTTTTCCAAGCGCATCAATCGGCTTCGCGAGCTGATCACGCCGGTGCGCATCACCGACCAGGGCTGCATGATGCGCGGCTATGCGCGCTCGGTGGTCACGGCGCTCAACCAGACGCGGGAAGTCAACACGTTCATTCCCGCGCTGGCGTCCTTGTATGCCATGCGGCCCGTCGAGGTGCCGATCTCGCATGAGGAGCGCTTTGCCGGGAAATCGAAATATTCGATGTATAGCTTGATCCGCCTGAATTTCGACCTCATCACGGGCTTTTCCGTGGTGCCCCTGCAGCTCTTTTCCATGGCGGGCATGGCGGTCGCGATCCTATCCGTCTTGTTCGTGGTCTATCTGTTCGTGCGCCGTCTCGTCGTGGGTCCTGAGGCCGAAGGCGTGTTCTCGCTGTTCGGCATCGTGTTTTTTCTGATCGGCGTGGCTCTGTTCGGCATCGGTTTGTTGGGCGAATATGTCGGGCGAATTTACGCCCAGGTACGCGAGCGGCCGCGCTACATCGTGCAGGCGGTCTTGGAGGACGAGGGCGGGGAACCGGCCGAGGCGATGCCGACGATGGCGCTGTCCGCACGCGGTGAGGCCGTTCCGCGGTGACCCGCGCCGTGGTATTCGCCTACAGCGAGGTCGGGGTCCGCTGTGTGCGCGAGCTATTGGCGCAGGGCATCGAGATCCCGCTTTTGTTCACGCACGCCGACGATCCCGGCGAACGGCAGTGGTTCGGCAGCGTGCGGCAACTGGCCGAGTCGCACGGTCTGAAGGTCGTGTCGCCGGATACTCCCAATACGCGCGAGTGGATAGCCGCGGGAGCGGCCGCGAATCCCGATTTTATATTCTCGTTCTACTATCGCTACATGTTGGACCGGGCTTGGCTCCAAATCCCGCGCTCGGGTGCGCTCAATATGCACGGCTCGCTGCTGCCGAAATACCGCGGCAGAGCACCGGTGCATTGGGCCATTCTCAGGGGCGAAGCGCTGACGGGCGCAAGCCTGCACTACATGGTGGAGAAGCCCGACGCCGGTGCGCTTGTGGATCAGCAATCGGTGCCCATCCTGGAGAATGACACGGCGCTCGACGTATCGCTCAAAGTGGCCGCGGCGGCCGTCGAGGTGCTGCGGCGCAGTTTGCCGTCGTTGGTCGCGGGCAGAGCCGAAGCGCGGGCGCTCGATCTGTCCGAAGGATCGTATTTCGGCAGGCGCACTCCCGAAGACGGGCGCATCGATTGGCGCTGCCCGGCCCGCGCGGTGCACGATCTGGTGCGGGCGGTGGCGCCGCCCTTTCCGGGTGCCTTTACCGAGCTAAACGGGTGTAGGCTTGCCATTCTCGAGACGCGTGTGGATGGAGAGCCGGCGCGCTACGCAAGCCTTGCGCCCTGTCTCTATGCCTCCGACGGCGAATGGTATGCCGATTGCGTCGACGGGCGGCGGCTCAAAATCGTGCGGCTTGCGATCGGCGGTGAACCCGTCACGCCCGACCGCGCACCGCCGGCGTTGGTTCATCAGCCGTTAGGGCTTGTCTGAGCGCCGGCACCGGTGTTGAAGTTTAACGTGAGCAGGGGATCATTTTGAAAAACGTTCTCATCCTTGGCGTCAATGGATTCATCGGTCATCACCTCAGCAAGTACATCTTGGCGCACACCGATTGGAATATTTTCGGCATGGACTTGCAGTCCGAGCGCGTCAGCACGCTGATGGGCGACCCAAAATTTCATTTTGTGGAAGGCGATATCACGATCAATCGGGAGTGGGTCGAGTACCACGTGCGCAAGTGCGATGTGATTCTGCCGTTGGTCGCGATCGCGACGCCGGCGACCTACGTGCGCGAGCCGTTGAGGGTGTTCGAGTTGGATTTCGAAGCCAATCTGCCCATCATTCGCCATTGCGTCAAATACAAGAAGCGCGTGGTGTTTCCGTCCACATCCGAAGTGTATGGCGCGAGTAAGGACAAGGAATTCGATTCCGAGACGTCCGAGCTTGTCTTGGGCCCCATACACAAGCAGCGCTGGATCTACTCCTGCGTGAAACAGCTGCTGGACCGCATCATCTACGCCTATGGCCAACAAGGGCTGCAATTCACGCTGTTTCGCCCCTTCAATTGGATCGGTTCCGGCCTCGACAGCATGGACGATCCGAAGGAGGGCAGCTCACGGGTGCTCACGCAATTCTTGGGTCACATCGTGCGCGGCGAGCCGATCAAACTGGTCGATGGCGGCAAACAAACGCGCGCTTTCACCTTTATCGATGACGCCATCGAGTGCCTGACCAAGATCATCGACAATCCCGGCGGGGTCGCAGACGGCAAGATCTACAACATCGGCAATCCCTACAATTCATATTCCATCCGCAAGCTCGCGGAGATGATGTTGGAAATCGCCTTATCGCGGCCCGAATACGCTCCGACGGCGCGCAATACCAAGCTCTTCGACATCTCCGCTCTCGACTACTATGGCAAGGGATATGCGGATATCCCGGCGCGGCTGCCGTCGATCAAGAACACCACCGCGGAACTCGGTTGGACGCCCAAGACGGATATGCGCGCCGCCTTGAACGCGATCTTCGATTCCTACGCCCACAGCCTGCCCTCGGCGTCGGCACTGTTGTCGCACGATGCTTGAGAGTTCGCGCATCGGCCTCAAGGTCGATGTGGACACCTTGCGAGGCACGCGCGAAGGCGTGCCGCGGCTCATGAAGTTGTTCAGAAAGCACGGAGTCGATGCCACCTTTTATTTCTCGGTGGGACCGGATAATACCGGCCGCGCGATGCGGCGCGTCTTTCGCAAGGGATTCGCGAAAAAAGTCGCCCGCACCTCGGTGCTGAAACACTACGGCGTAAAGACCCTGCTCTACGGGGTGCTGCTGCCTGGACCCGATATTGGCTTGCGCGCCGGCGAGGTGATGCGCGGCGTGCACGATGCGGGTTTTGAGGTGGGGCTACACACCTATGATCATGTGCGTTGGCAAGATTTCGTGGCCAAGGCCACGGCGGACTGGACCCGGGTGGAGTTCGAGCGCGGCGTTGCGGCCTTCGAGCGGGTGTTCGGGTTCTTGCCGCAATCTCATGCCGCCGCGGGCTGGCAAATCAATGTCCATGGGCTTGCACTCGAGCAGGAATACGGATTGCGCTACGCCAGCGATACACGCGGCGGGCCGCCGTTCTTTCCCGTGCTGGGCCAAGGCGTGAGCGCCTGTCCTCAGCTGCCCACCACCTTGCCCACCTTCGATGAGATGTTGGGCGTGGATGGCGTCGATGAATCGACCATCGCAGAGGCGGTGTTTCGCCTGTCAAGCGCCGCGGCCGATGTTCCGGGCGAGGACAACTTGCAAGTCTTCACCTTGCACGCGGAGCTCGAAGGCATGCTGCTCCTCGATGCCTTCGAGACCCTGCTGGTGAAGTGGCGCAAGGCCGGCGCCGTGATTACGCGCATGGCCCACATCCACGAACTTGCAGTGCGCCGGCCGCTGCCGGCACGGGCCGTGGTCCTGGGAGAGATCGCCGGGCGGTCCGGGCTCCTAGCGGTCTCGGCAGCCCAAGCGTGAGCGAAGCGCCGCTGGCTGCGCGCGACGAGAAGGTCTACTCGGCGCTGGCCGCGTTCGTCGTTTTACTGTGGTTGGCGACGCTGAGTGCGCGTCCGCTGTTCAATCCCGACGAAGGGCGCTACGCGGAGATTCCGCGCGAGATGCTGAGCGGCGGCGACTGGATCATCCCGCATTTGGACGGGGTGGCCTATATCGAGAAGCCGCCGTTGCAGTACTGGGCGACGGCGTTGAGCTATCGGTTGCTGGGCCCGAGCGAGTTCGCAGCACGCTTGTATTGTGCGCTGACCGCACTCATGACCCTAGTTCTGATAGGGCTCGCGGCCCGCCGGCTCTGGAGCCCGGATGCGGGCTGGCGGGCCGCGGGCATACTGGCCGGCATGTTGATGTTCGTGATCCTGGGTCAACTCCTGACCTTGGACATGAGCCTGACGTTCTATATGAGCGTGAGCCTCGCGGCGTTCTTGCTGGCGCAGAAGGCGGCGCACGCGCGCCATTGGATGTTGTTGGCGTGGGCAGCCACCGCTTGCGGGGTGCTCACCAAGGGACTCGTCGCGGCTGCGATTCCCGCGGCCGTGCTGATTCTGTACAGCGTGTTTTCGCGCGATTTCGCCCCATGGCGGCGCCTCTACCTGAGGTGGGGGGTACCGCTGTTTCTCGCGATCACGGTGCCTTGGCACTGGCTCGCCGCGCGGCGGCTCGAGGATTTCCTGGAGTTCTTCTTCGTGCACGAACATGTGGCGCGATATTTGACTCCCGTTGCCGATCGCCAGGAACCATGGTGGTTTTTCGGCTGGGTATTTCTGGCAGGCAGCATGCCTTGGACCGTATCGGCGGTGCGGGTGTTGGGCGGCGGTTGGCGGCGTCGGGCAGCGCCAGCCGGGTTCAATCCGCAGCTGTTTCTGTGGATTTGGGTGGTGTTCACCGGCGTCTTTTTCTCGCTTTCCGACTCGAAGCTCATGCCTTACATTTTGCCGGCCATGCCGGCGCTCGCGCTTCTGATCGCAGCGCTCCCCGCGCAGCGGCTGAGACGCGATTTTCTTTTCACAGCGATTTTGACCCTGGTCGCCGGTTTGAGCCTTGGCCTCGCGAGCCTGCGTTGGCCGAGCGTCGTCGCATCGTCGGATCGCAGCGTGTATTTTCTGCCGCTGGCAAAGCCTCTGGTTCAGATCGCGCTGTTGCTCGCAGCGTCGGGGGCCTTTGTGCTCGTGCGGCGAGCGCGCGGCGCCACGCAAAGTTGCGTGTTTCTCGGTGTGGGTTGGTGTCTAGCCTGGTTGTTGCTCGTGCGTGCCGCCGCTTTGGTGGCGCCCATCTATTCGGGAGTCAGCCTCGCGGCCGCAATGCCGGCAGCCGACCGGGATGCGCCGCTCTACAGCGTGGGCACGTACGATCAATCCCTGACATTTTATTTGCAACGGACCGTAACCCTCGTAGGGTATCGTGGCGAATTGGACTATGGACTTCGGAAAACGCCCGACGCCGAGATTGGGGACGTGGCGGAATTTCTTCGCCGCTGGTCCGCGCAGCGCCGAGCCTTTGCGGTGATGGAGAAGAGCATGTTCGATGATCTGAATGCCCGCGGTGTGCCGATGCGCCTCATCGCGCAGAATGTCACCCGCGTCCTGGTGGCGCGGCAATGAGCTGGATCACCTGGGTCTTGATCCTGACGGGGGTCGGATTGAACGCCGCCGCACAGTTGCTGCTCAAAGTGGCAACCCGCCCGCTGGCGCATTTCTCGGATTTCAGCACCGACACCCTGGGCAGCAGTGTCATGATCCTGTTCAAGAGTCTGCCGTTTTGGACCGGCATGGTGTGTTATGCGGCGAGTGTCTGCGTATGGGTGGCGGCGCTCTCCAAGGCGCCGGTGAGCACCGCCTATCCGATGTTGTCTTTGGGTTACGTCGTGGTTGCGGCCGTGTCCGTGCTCTGGCTGGGAGAGAGCATGTCGGCCGCCAAAGCGCTCGGGATCGCGTTGATCTGTGCCGGTGTGATCCTTGTGTCGAGGAGTTCCGCATGAAGCCCTTTCTTCCTTTTACCCGACCGTCCATCGATGCCGACTGCATCGCGGCCGTCGCCGAGGTGTTTCGCTCGGGTCAATTGGCGAGCGGTCCCAAAGTTCTGGCTTTCGAGGCTGCACTTGCTGCGTACCTCGGCGGCCACCGCCACGTGCGCGTGATGACCTCGGCCACGGCCGGGCTCGAGATGGCGCTCGAGGTCGCCGGCATCGGCCCCGGGGATGAAGTGATCGTTCCCGCCATGAGTTTCGCCGCCAGCGCGAATGTGATTGCGCGATTGGGCGCGAAGCCCGTCTTCGTCGACATCAAATTGTCCACGCGCAACATCGATCTCGATAAAGTCCCCGCGGCCATTACGCCGAAGACGCGCGCCATCATGCCGGTGCATTTCGCCGGGCTGCCGGTGGACATGGACACGCTTTACGCCCTCGCTGCCGAGCACGGGCTGCGGGTCGTCGAAGATGCCGCTCATGCCATTGGATCGCGCTATCGGGAGAAACCCATCGGCAGTTTCGGCGATCTGGTGGTGTTCAGCTTTCATCCGAACAAGAACATGACGACGATCGAGGGCGGAGCCATCGCCACCGGCGATGCTCGCGCGGCAGAATTATTCGAGCAGTATCGGTTCCATGGCATCAAACGCAACTCGGCTGGAGAAGTGGATGTGATGTTCCCGGGAACGAAGAGCAACCTCACCGACATCGCGGCGCAGGTCGGGATAGATCAGCTACGCCGCCTGGACGGCTTCAATGCGCGCCGCAGCGCGCTCGCCATGCGATATTTCGAGGAATTCGACGGCTTCTCGGGCGTGTCGCTGCCTGCGCGCGGCGACTCCGGCCATAGCTGGCACATGTTCCAGGTGCTCATCGACTTCCGGGCGCGCGGTACGACGCGGCCGGCGTTCCAAAAGATCATGGCCGACCGCGGCATCGGCATCGGCGTCCACTATCCCAGTATTCCCAGTCTCAAATATTATCGGGAGCGCGGGTACAAGGACGAGGACACACCCGTTGCGGCCCGGGTCGGGCGCGAGACCGTCACCTTGCCGTTATTTCCCGCGATGAGCGACGACGATGTGGTGCGCGTATGCCGTGAGCTTCGCGACGTGCTGGCCTGACGCACGCGGTGTCCACTCCTTGGAGCTTGTCTGAGTATTTCCGCGTGGCCGCGACCGCGGCAGGTACCGGCAATCGTGATGGCTTGCGACCAAAATGGGGATGGCGCAGACTGCCGCACTGCCGATTGGGTTCACTGATGAGGATCTCACCATGAAGCGTTTAATGATTTTGGCCGTGGGCTGTGGGTTATTTTCGGCGCCCTTGTACGCCGCGTTGAAGCCCGGCGTTCAGGCCCCCGATTTCACCACTCAGGCGACACTCGCCGGCAAGCCGTTCAAGTTCTCCCTGGCGGATGCGCTGAAGAGCGGCCCGGTCGTGTTGTACTTCTATCCGGCCGCATTTACGCCGGGCTGCACCGTCGAAGCCCATGAGTTCGCAGAGGCCACAGACAAATTCAAGGCCTTGGGTGCTACGGTCATCGGTGTGTCGCACGATCCCATCGATACGCTGAACAAGTTCTCCGTAAGCGAATGCCGCAACAAATTTGCGGTGGCTTCGGATGCGGACCAGAGCATCACCAAAGCCTATGACGCAGTGCTGGCGGTCAAGCCCGAGTACGCCAATCGCACCTCCTACGTCATCGCGCCGAACGGCAAGATCATTTATGAGTACACCGCGCTGGATCCCGACAAGCATGTCGGCAATACCATGGCCGCGGTGGAGAAGTGGAAGGCCGAGCATAAAGGATCGTCAATTCACTGACCTTGTCCCGCTTTTCTCGATGCCGGCCTTCTTGGGTGAGGGAAACTGCGCCGCCTCGGCGAATATCCAGGCGCGGAATGTCTCGACCGTCGCGAGCGTGCGAACCCGCCGCGGATACACGAACCAATACGCTCGATTGTGTGCGACGGGCACGGTGCAAGCCACCGCAAGCGCGCCGTCCGCGACCTCATCGGCGACAAGGCTCCAACGCGCGAGAGCGAGGCCGTGGCCGCGCACCGCGGAACGCACGATGGCCGCAGAGTCGTCCAGCTGTGAATTCGGTGTGCTGGCGATGCCGGCGGCGGCGGCGGGGTTAGGGCCGCGATCCCGCCACAGACTCCAGGGTTCCGTTTCGCCATGCAGAAGCGGATAGCGCTCGAGCCGCCGCGGGTCATCGACAGGCCCATGCTCGCGCAGGAGCGATGGCGCACAGACCGGCACCAACCACTCGTCGAGTAGTTTCTCAGCTTCGACTCCCGGCCAACGAGGGCCGCTGCCCATGCGAATCGCTACTTGGTGCTCGCTGCGCGCAAAGTCGACAAGTTCGGTCGAGGTATTGATGTAGAGGGCGACCGTCGAGTGCGCCGCTTGGAAGCGCGGCAGGCGGGGCAGCAACCACTGTTGCACGAACGAGGCAAGCATCGATACCCGCAAAATACCTGCGCTTCGATCGGCGCGAACGTCGTCGAGCGCTGCGTCGAGATCCTCCAGCGCGCGGCGCACCCGCGGGAGCAGACTCGCGCCCTCGTCCGTGAGGCTGACGTGCCGGCCATCGCGACGCAATAGGGCCCGGCCCAAGTATTCCTCCAACGCACGAATCTGCAAACTTGCCGCGCTCGCGCTAACGCCGAGCGCTTCCGCCGCACGCGTGAAATTCAGGTGATGAGCCACAGCGACGAAAACCCGCAGGCTGCCGATCGGCAGCCTGCGGATCGCCCTGGCGTAGCTCTTCGCGCCGCGCCGATGTGCCGTCGACTCCTTGGTGATCCTTTAGCTCCTAATTGTTCGCGGTCGTCCGCGCCAAACGTCGTTGGATCTGTCGGCCGTATTGCTCATCATAGTAGGCCGTAAGCAACGGCCGATCCACTCCCTGGACCGCTGTCCTTACGGCGTTTGCCACGCAGGCCTGCCATGCGGAAGAGGGAATCCGACCGCCGGCGTGCTCAAGAGGCTCGCACACGTCCCGTGCCGCCCCCTGGATCCGACGATAGAGTGCCTCGACTCCCTGGCGGCTATTGAGATTCAGATCCGCGAAGCGGACGATCTTTGTCGGTGGCTCCACAAGAGAATCGGCGCGCGCCAGCGAGGGCGCCGCCACAAGGCCAGCGAGCACACACGAACCGATGGCGAAGGCGGCTGGCAGACGTAACGAAATCATGGGTGGTCTCCTGGTCAGTATCAAGGCGGCAGTGCCTTGGAGAGCGAGTTTGCGTGGTTTCGCGGCGGGGATGATTCGAACTGCTAAAGGTGCGTTGAGTTCAACTTAACGAGATCACACTGCATCACATCGATAACGCATGGTGGCGTGGTGGTCACCGAGGCGGTATTGCCGTGTCGTGTCCAAAGAGCGGTTTCCACGGAAAAAATCGGTTCGCGATCTCGGGGTATCTTGCAACCACTTCTGAACGCTGAAGCACCCATGTCTGAACACCGACAAGAAGAGGTCTTCAGATATGCGCCATCCTATTTGTGGAACGCTGGCATCGGGGTTACTCGTGAGCGCAATCGCGGGATGCGGGGGTGGCGGTGGCGGCGGCGGTTATGGTTCAACGATGCCTGCGCCGACCGTGAGCTTCACGCAGCCCGCGGCGGCAGCTACCATCAACTTCGGTCAGGGCCTGACCGTGGCGTGGAGCTCGACCTATGCCACCTCCTGCACGGCGACGACCTCGAGTGCGACCGGTGGCGCATTCACCGGTGCCCAAATGATGAGCGGCACTCTGACGCTCGTGCCGACGGCTCCCGGCTCTTACACCTACACGCTCAGCTGCACCGGCACCGGCGGTACCAAATCGGGTTCCGCGAGCGTGACGGTTACACCCAACCTGCTCACCGCCCTGGCGCCGACGGGCGCGATCGCCACGGTCGGGTCGACGGTCGATCCGGTCAACGGCGATCAGAATCCCTATGGCCTCGTAATTGCGCCCGCGACGGCTGGACCCATCACGAAGGGCGATCTCGTCGTGTGCAATTTCAATGACGCCACCAATAATTCGACCAATCCTCCCTCGGGAAATGTTCAAGGTACCGGAACGACGATCATCGGATTGCATCCTGCCGCCGGTTCGACGCCGTATCGGATAGCGCAATCGGCGGATTTGCAGGGCTGTAATGCGCTCGCGATGCTGCCGGATGACAGCATTTCGGCTGCTGGGTGGACGTCGAATATGAACCCGCTGGTGAGCGCCGCCGGCAGCGTTGCGACGCCTTTCGCCGGCGACACCTTTGCGGGAACTTGGGGAGAGGCGTATGTCGCGGCCACGGCCACGCAGCCAGCGGCGCTCTACGTGTCGAACGCGCCTGGCGGCGCTGTCACCGCGGGCGGTACCGTCGATCGAATCACCCTCAATGTCGATGCACAGATGTCGTTTACCGAGATTGTGACGGGCATTTGCAGCGGCGGCGCACCAGGCTCAATCGTCGGTCCCGCCGGGCTCACCTATGATCCGGCGAGCGACACTCTGTACATCGTCGCCACGAGCTCGGCCAGCGTGATCGCCATTGCGGGCGTGTCGAGTATTCAGCACGACGGTGTCGTCGTGAACGGGCAGTGCAGCACGAACACCATAACCACGCCCGTTCCGACGTTCTCCGGGCCCTCCATGGCCTCCGCGAGAGTCATTGCTCACGGCGCGCCCTTCAACACGCCCTTGAGCACCGCCCTGCTGAAGAACGGCGATTTGGTGGTCGGTAACGCCGACATCGGAATCAGCACGCCAAGCACAACGACGAACCTGCTGATCGAGGTCTCCCCGGTGTTGCCCGGCGGCTTCGTCGGTCAGCCCCTGCAGATCGATGGCGGCACGCCGGGCGCCATATTTGGGATAGCTGCAGCCGCCGATGCCCAGGGCAATCAGGTCATCTACTTCAACAATGACAACAACAACGCAGTGATGCAGTTAGGACCGGTTGCGGCGGCCGGCGGCGGCCCGAGCCCGTACTAGGCGTCGTGCGCCCGTGGCATGAGCAGTTTCGCGATCAATGACGTCCATCCCGACTGATGGGATGCGCCGACCCCGCGGCCGGTGTCGCCATGAAAATACTCGTAAAACGGAATGCAATCCTGGTAATGCGGATCGGTCTGCAGCTGCGGCTCATGACGCAGCACCGCGCGTTCCCCATTGGCGTCCTTGAGGAAGATGCGCGACAGGCGATGCGACAGCTCGATTGAGACTTCCTCGATGGTGAGAAAACGGCCCGAACCCGTCGGGCACTCTACTTTGAAATCGTTGCCGTAGTAGTGATGAAATTTCTGCAGCGATTCGACTATGAGGAAATTCAAGGGAAACCAGATGGGCCCGCGCCAATTGGAATTCCCGCCGAACTGCCTCGATTCGGATTCGCCCGGCGAGTAGTGCACCGACTCATCGACGCCGTTCACCTTGAGCACGAAGGGGTGCGCAAGATGCATGCGCGATAACGCTCGAACACCGTAGTCGGACAGGAACTCGGATTCGTCCAGCATGCGACGCAATAGTCTTTTCATCCGATGTCCACGCAGCAGCGACAACAAGCGCCGTTGCCCGCGCCCGGGAGCCTGCCAATGCGACACCAGGCTTGCGAGATCGGGCCGGTAGTTCAGAAACCATTCCAGCCGCTTGCGAAAGCCCGGCAGCCTGTCGAGCATTTCCGGTTCCAAGGTCTCCACTGCGAACAGCGGAATCAACCCTACCATCGAGCGAATTCGCAGCCGCACTTTTTGATTGTCCGGCAAATTCAACACGTCATAGAAGAACTGATCTTCCTCGTCCCAGAGGCCGACGTCGGCGCTGTACATGCAGCTCATCGCCTCGGCGATATTCAGGAAATGCTCGAAGAATTTGCTGGCGATATCCTCATACACATGATTGTGTTCGGCGAGCTCCAGCGCAATGCGCATCAGATTCAGCGAGTACATCGCCATCCAGCTGGTGCCGTCCGACTGATTGATGTAGCCGCCCGTCGGCAGCTGCGCACTGCGATCGAACACGCCGATGTTGTCCAGCCCCAGGAATCCACCCTGAAAAATGTTTCGGCCCAGGTTGTCCTTGCGATTCACCCACCAGGTGAAGTTCAACATCAGCTTGTGAAAGACGCGCTCGAGAAATTCGAGATCGCCGTGGCCGCCGCTTTGCTTGCGGTCGATTTGATAAACGCGCCAGGCCGCCCAAGCGTGCACGGGCGGGTTCACGTCGCTGAACGCCCACTCGTAGGCAGGGAGCTGCCCGTTGGGGTGCATGTACCATTCGCGCGTCAGCAGCACCAATTGATGCTTCGCGAACTCGGCGTCGATCAAGGCGAAGGGAATGCAGTGGAACGCCAGGTCCCATGAGGCGTACCAAGGATATTCCCACTTGTCAGGCATCGAAATGATGTCGGCGTTATTGAGATGGCGCCATTCGGCATTGCGCCCGTGCAGGCGCGACGCCGGCGGCGGCACCTGGCCAGGATCGCCTTTGAGCCAGCGTGGAATATCCAGGTAATAACGCTGCTTGCTCCAGATGAGTCCGGCAAATGCCTGGCGCTGGACCACGCGTTCGTCGGCCGACACGATGTCCTTCTGCAGGTCGGCGTAGTATAGGTCGGCCTCCGTACGGCGCTCCCTCACACAGGCCTCGAAATCATCGAAGGGCGCGTCGAGCAAGCGCCGCGACAATCGCAGGCGGTATTCTTGACCGGCGCCGCCGGGGAGGGTCGATTGAAACCAGACGCCGGCTTTGGTGCCGACCTGCGCGGGATTGACCCGATCGGTATGGCCGCCGACGATCCGCTCGTGGAAACCATCCTTGAAATGACCTGCGGCGCCCGTGTTCCAGAGCCGCGGGGCATTCGATTCATTCTCGGTGAACAGCAACTCCGCGTTGCCGTCGAAGTACAGGCGACTCATGCCTAATGCGGCGGGTTCGATACCGACCGTGCCATCGCCGACGGCGCGCAGCTTGGGCTTGATCGTGCCGGATTCCCAGGTCCACGTGTTGCGCAGTACCAATTGCGGGATCATGTGCAGAACTGCCGGTGCACCGCCGCGATTCCACGCCGTGATCTTCATCAGAACATCGCCGGGCTCAGCCTGTGCGTACTCGACGAACACGTCGAAGTAGCGGTTCTCCTCGAATACACCGGTTTCCAGCAGTTCGTACTCGGGAAGATCGGTGCCGCGGCGGGCGTTTTCCGCGACCAAGTCCGCGTAGGGAAACGCGCGCTGCGGATACTTGTAGAGCATCTTCAGGTACGAATGCGTCGGGGTCGCGTCCAGATAAAAGTAATGCTCCTTGACGTCTTCGCCGTGATTGCCCTCGGCGTTGGTCAAGCCGAACAATCGCTCCTTCAGGATCGGGTCGGCGCCGTTCCACAATCCCAACGACAAGCATACGAGTTGCTCGGCGTCGGAAAAGCCGGCGATGCCATCTTCGCCCCATCGATAGGCGCGGCTGCGCGCGTGCTCGTGGGGAAAATATTCCCACCCCGTGCCGCCGGGGCTGTAGTCCTCGCGCACGGTGCCCCATTGGCGTTCGCTCAGGTAAGGGCCCCAATGTTGCCAGCCATCGTGTCCGGGCACGTTGGCGAGCAGGCGCTCGCGCTCGGTGTTCATCGATCAATCCTTGTTCTTTTTGATCCTGCGTTCGAGGTACAGCCAAGCACGCAGTATCTCAGCGACGCTCCAAGCCTGCGCGAAGCAGCCGCGCGCAATGTGAGGTGCGTCACCATCAAATATCTCGCTCAGGCTTCCGACACAGGTGCTATTGAGCTCCTGCGCCATGGGGTCGAGAAACGATTGCGCCAGTCGCGCATCGCCGTGCGCCCGGTAATGAGCACGGGCAAAGGGGCCGAGCAGCCAGCCCCAGGCGGTACCCATGTGGTAAGCGGCGTCGCGCCGTTGCGGACCGCCTTCGCAGCGGCCGATGTAGCGCGGATCCCTCGGGCTCAGGGTGCGCAGGCCATAGCTCGTGAGAAGTTCGCGGCCGGCGCAATCAACCACGGCGCGCATCTGGTCGCGGCTCAGCATCGAGTAGGGGAGTGCGACCGCCAGGATTTGATTCGGCCGGATGGATTGATCTTGTGCATTCTCCACCCCGCCGTCGATCACGTCGTATAAGCACGCCTGCTGTTCGTTCCAAAAACGATTGAAGCTCGAGCTCGCACGCCTGAGCAAGGATTGGCAGAAACGCTCCTCGCCGCCGTTGGCCGCCCGGGAGGCGAGCCGGGCGCAGACATCCAGAGCGTTCAACCACAGCGCATTGATTTCCACCGGCTTGCCGATGCGCGGCGTGAAGACCTGATCGCCGTGCTTGGCATCCATCCACGTGAGCTGCGTCCCGGGCTCGCCCGCGTGCAACAGGCCATCCGCGGGATCCACGCGAATGCCATAGCGGGTGCCGTCCGAGTGCGCGTGGATGATGGCAACGAGCGGAGCGAATAAATCGCGCACGAGCTTCGGATCGTCCCTCGCCTGCAAGTAGTCATCGAGCGCGTGGAACATCCACAGCGTGGCGTCGGCCGTGTTGTACTGCGGCGTCTCCCCGCGGTCGGGAAAATTATTGGGCAGCATGCCGCCGTCGAGGAAGCCGGCATAGGTCCGCAAAATGTCCGCCGCGAGCTCGTAGCGGCCTAGCGCGGTCGCGAGACCGGGCAGGGAAATCATGGTGTCGCGCCCCCAGTCGTTGAACCAGGGGTAGCCTGCGATGATGCTGCTGTGTGCGCCGCGCCGTACCACGAATTGATCGGACGCCCGCGCCAGCGCGTGAATCCACGGCGGCGTGGTCCTGGGCAGCGCCGCGGTCAAGCGCAGCGACGCAGCCCTTGCGGCCTCGAGGATGTCGCCACCCGCCGACGGGGTCTCGGACTCGGCCGTGGCCACGAGGTAGACCGGCAGCTCGAGGCGAAGGTCGGCGGCAAAGGTTCCAGGCGCCAATAGATCTTCGAGCGCATCGAGGCCTCGCTCCGCTTCCATTCGATGCCAGAAGTTCCAGTACCATTCGGGAGCCGCGGTGAATTGACCCTGGCTCATCGACAGGCGGTATCCTTGCGCGCCGGCGAAGGCTTGCACGCGGCACTGCTCGGCATCGGATTCGAGCTGAAACGGTTGAGCACCGCGGGCTTGGCTGTGATAGTCGCGGTACGTCACGAAGGGCTTGAGCGTCACCCGCAGCGGCTGCGTGCCACGGAGCAGCTCGAGGCGCAAATAGGTCGTATTTGCCCCCGGGGCCATGAAAATCTGCTGTTCCAGCAGCGCATCGCCGACCGCGTAGTGCCACGTCGGAATGCCGTCCCGGACGGCGAAGGATTCCAAGTGAACGAAACCATTCCCTGAGATCGCGCCGCCCGCGAACTCGTTCGACGACAGATCCGTCGTGAGCCCGCAGTAGTGTGCGGCGAGTTCGATCTTCGCCACCAGCAGCACGCGTTCCACCGGAGGCTTGAGACTCGCGACGAGAAATCCATGGTAGCGGCGAGTGTTGGCGCCGGCGACCGTGCCGGACGCGAATCC
>Ga0210402_10002670_pt1 | contig 17229 bp, 16 predicted proteins | sample IncBWC7MmetaG_FD_161055 | JGI IMG/M metagenome (GOLD analysis project Ga0210402, IMG submission 161055) | Forest soil microbial communities from Barre Woods Harvard Forest LTER site, Petersham, Massachusetts, United States - Inc-BW-C-7-M | ecosystem: Environmental > Terrestrial > Soil >... | reverse complement strand
GCGTCTAGTACTCTTCGCGATCCTCTTCATCCTCGTCGTCCAGATCGTCGTCGTCCTCGTCGTCCTCATCTTCGTCCCAGTCTTCGTCCTCTTCTTCGTCCTCCGCGTCCTTCTCTGCCTTGGAGCCTGACCAGCCCTCAGGTTCCTCGGTCAACTCCAGATCCAGCTCCGCCCAGTCGTCGACATCAAGCTCTTCCGTATCGCCGTCGAGGTGTTGGATTTGAATGGTTTCCTGATCCTCGTCCACTTTGAGGACCTGAAATGTTTCCTCGTTTTCCAGGTCGTCATACCACTGCCCGACGGTCGGTTCGTACTCTCTTCCCACGGTTCGTCCTTATTTGAAAACTGGAGCGCTATAAGAGCTCCGAATATTAGGTGAGGCCACTCAGCTAAGTAAATGGCAATATCGTGATCCTATGACCATCGCAGACCGTAAAGTCGCCGCCCGTCGATTGACCGAGGCCAAGCGGCTGGTCGTCAAAGTCGGCTCGACGTTGTTGGTGGACAGCGACAAGGGCCGCTTGAATCGGGCGTGGCTCGAAAGCCTCGCGGCCGACGTGGCCGCGTTTCGCAAGCGGGGTCAGGAGATCATCCTGGTTTCCTCCGGCGCCATCGCGCTGGGGAGGCGGCATCTGAACCTGGGTACCGGAAAGCTCAAACTCGAGGAAAACCAGGCTGCGGCGGCTGTAGGACAGATTCGCCTCGCGCACGCTTATAAAGAGCTGCTGGATGTACACGAAATCGCGGTGGCACAGATCCTCTTGACCCTCGGCGATACCGAACAGCGCCGCCGCTACCTGAACGCCCGCGGGACCCTCAACACCCTGCTAAGCCTGGGCGCGGTGCCTGTGATCAATGAAAACGACACCGTGGCGACCGCCGAAATCCGCTATGGCGATAACGACCGACTGGCGGCCCGAGTCGCGCAGATGATCGGCGCCGACTGCCTGGTCTTGCTGTCGGATATTGACGGGCTGTATACCGCGGACCCCAAGGAAGACCCGGACGCGCACTTTATCGCTCGCGTGCTGGAGATTACGCCGGCCATCGAAGCGATGGCCGGCGGCACTGCGAGCGACATGGGCTCGGGCGGCATGCAGACCAAGATTGTCGCGGCGAAGATTGCCGTTGGCGCGGGATGCCATTTGTGTATTTCCCTGGGGTCAGAGGAGCATCCCCTGCGGCGCATCGAGGAAGGTGCTCGCTGTACCTGGTTCGTGCCGACCTCGACGCCGGTGGCCACTCGCAAGCAATGGATCGCGGGAACCTTGAAGCCCGCGGGGGCGATCGCCGTGGACGATGGGGCGGTTCGTGCCCTGATGGGCGGCAAGAGTCTACTGCCCGCCGGCGTCACGCGGGCGCTGGGACGATTCGATCGCGGCGACACGGTGAGCATCATCGGACCCGACGGCACCGAGATCGGGCGCGGGATCTGCGCCTACTCGGACACGGATGCTGCGCGGATCATCGGCCGCAAGTCCGCCGATATCGAGAAGGTGCTCGGTTTTCGAGGGCGCGATGAAATCGTGCACCGGGATGATCTGGTGCTGCTCAGAATCCTGTGAGCAGCATCGCCGATCTGATGCAAGAGATCGGTGCGGCCGCGAAGGTTGCCGCGCGGCAGCTGGCGTTTGCCTCAACCGAACAAAAAAATCGCGCCTTGCTCGCTGCGGCCGCCGCACTGACGCATTCGGGCCGACGGATTTTGGCGGCGAATGAGGCGGACCGACGCGAGTCCGGAGCGGGGTTGTCCGCGGCGCAGCTCGATCGGCTGCGCCTCGATGATGCGCGCATCGAGGCCATGGCGCGGGGTCTTGCGGACGTGGCCGCTGCGCCCGATCCGATCGGCGCGCGACTGGCCGAGTGGTCGCGCCCGAACGGCTTGCTGATACAGAGAGTTTGCGTTCCCTTGGGCGTCGTTGGCATCATTTATGAGAGCCGGCCCAATGTAACCGCCGACGCCGGTGCCTTGTGCTTGAAGTCCGGCAATGCGGTCATTCTGCGGGGCGGTTCGGAAAGCGCTCGGTCGGCCGCGGCAATTCACAGTTGTCTTCAGGAAGGACTCGCCGCGGCGGAACTCCCAGCCGCTTGCGTTCAACTGGTGCCGACCACGGATCGCGCGGCGGTCGGCCATATGCTGGCCGATATGGCCGACAGCATCGATGTCATCGTGCCGCGCGGCGGCAAGAGTTTGATCACGCGCGTGCAGCGCGAAGCGCGGGTGCCGGTGATCGGACATCTCGAAGGTGTTTGCCATGTGTACGTGCACCAGGACGCGAATCTCGAAATGGCGAAGCGCATTGTGCTGAACGCAAAAATGCGCCGCACCGGAGTCTGCGGTTCGGCCGAGACCCTGCTCATCGACCGGGCCTGTGCCGCGACGCACCTCAAGCCGCTCGTGCAATGCCTGCTCGAAGCCGGCTGCGAGGTGCGGGGCGATCCGATCACCGCCGCGGTCGACGCGCGGGTGAAGCCGGCCGGCGAGGCGGATTGGTACGCCGAGTATCTCGATGCCATCATCGCCGTGCGCGTGGTCGAGGAGCTGGATGCTGCCATCGCTCACATCGGAAAGTACGGATCGCAGCATACCGAGTGCATCATTACGGAACACGCGGGCGCCGCCGAGCGATTTTTGACCCGAGTGGACAGTGCCATCGTGCTGCACAACGCCTCCACGCAATTTGCCGATGGCGGTGAGTTCGGTATGGGCGCCGAAATCGGCATCAGCACGGACAAGTTCCATGCGCGAGGGCCGGTGGGCGTCGAGCAGTTGACCAGCTACAAGTACGTGGTACGGGGCGGCGGGCAGATTCGCTCCTAAGGGTTCCTGCGCACCCTTTCGCATATTGGAGGGTTGCGGGCGGCCCCTAACGGCTGCTTATGTAAATATGTCGGGCACCGCACAGATTTCACGCTTCGCCGCTGGTGCAATGGCATGAGCGCACCCTGCCCAACAGGCGGTTAGTGCGTCTAAGGACCTAAGAATGCTCAATTTATTGTCTTACTTGTTGGTTGCAGCAGGGGGCGCAGCCATTGCGGGATTCGCCGTGTTCTTGCGAGGGCGCGCGGCCTACCGTGCGCAAGCGAGACCCGCCGACAATTCATCCAGCGACTTGGTCGCCGCGCAGCGCCTCGCGCGCATGTTCGCCGCCTTGAGCGACACCAACGATGCCATCATGCGGGTATCCTCGCCCGAGGAGTTGTTTCAGCGAGTGTGCGAAGCCGCAGTGCACGGCGGCAGACTCAAGGCGGCAAGCATTTGTGTGCCGAGTGAAGAATCGGGCACAGCGAAGATGGTGGCGGTTGCGGGCGAGGGCGCCGATGCCGTGCGCGATGTGCAGATTTCGATTGACAGTTCCACGGCGGTCGGCCGGGGACTCGTCGGCACTGCATCTCGCACCCAGGCGCCCTGCATCAGCAACGATTTCCAGAATGATTCCCGCACCATGCATTGGCACGAAACGGCTCGGCAGGCCGGCATCGCTGCGGGGGCCGCACTGCCGCTGGTTCAGAACGGCCGTACCATGGCTGTTCTGCTGCTGCACTCCGCGGACAAGAATGCATTTGAAGACGAGGTCGTGCAGCTGTTGATGCACATGGGGCGCAACGTCGTATTCGCGCTCGACAACTTCAAGCGCGAATCCGAGCGCAAGATCGCCGAAGAGCAATTGCAGGCCGCCGATGCCAGACTCAAGCGCGCGACGCGCGGCGCCAACGACGGTCTTTGGGAGCTCGATGTGCCGAGCCGTGAGATGTGGGTTTCAGAACGCTTCGCGGAAATGTTCGGCTTCGATCAGCAAGAATTTCTCGGCACCCGGCAAAAATTCTTCGATATCCTGCATGCCGAGGACGCGGTGCGTTTGCGCGAAGCGATCGAGCGCAGCATCCGAGACGACGTGCTGGTGGACGTGGAAGTGCGCGCCACCACCCGGGCCGGCGAAGTGCGCTGGTATCGCGTGCGCGGCGCGCTGGAGCGCAATGCAGACGGCGTTCCCTTGACAGTGTCGGGCTCGCAGCGCGACATCAACCAGCGGCAGCAGTATGCCTTGGCGCTGCTCGAGGCCACGGAGACCGCCGCTGCGGCAAACAAAGCCAAGAGCCAGTTCCTCGCGAACATGAGCCATGAGATTCGCACGCCGATGAACGGCGTCATCGGCATGATCGAACTGCTGCTCGAAACGCCGCTGAACCCCATGCAGCTCGACTATGCGCAGACGGTGCGCGACAGCGCTTCGGCGCTGCTGACTGTCATCAATGACATATTGGATTTCTCGAAGGTCGAGGCCGGCAAGCTTGACCTTGAAGTGCTCGACATGGACATGCGCGATACGGTGGAAGACGTCGCTCGATTGCTGGCGATTCAGGCGCATGCGAAGGGTCTCGAGGTCATCGCCCTGATCGATCCCAGTCTCCCCGATTTGGTTCGCGGCGACGCGGGCCGCCTCCGCCAGGTCCTGCTGAACTTGGGCGGCAATGCCGTCAAGTTCACGCAAAGAGGTGAAGTGTCGATCGAGTGCAAGGTCGCGCAAAAAGACGATCGGGGCGTCACCATCCGCTGCGAAATTCGCGATACCGGCATGGGGATTCCGGCGAGCCGGGTCGATGCCTTGTTCAAGGCATTCACGCAGGTGGACGCATCCACCACGCGCCGATTCGGCGGTACCGGATTGGGATTGTCCATCGTCAAGCGCCTGGTGGAATTGATGGGCGGTGAAGTCGGCGTTTCCAGCGAAGAGGGAGTCGGCTCGACATTCTGGTTCACCGCGCGCGTCGGACTCGCAAACGGTGCCGCCAAGGCGCGGCCCGCACCGCCTGCCGAGCTGCGCGGCCAGCGCATCATGATCGTCGATGACAACATGACCAATCGCAAGGTATTGATGGGCCAGCTTTCGCTGTGCGGAATGGAGGCAGTGTGCGCGAGTTCGGCCGATGAAGCCCTAAGCTTGATGCGGCACGCCGCAGCGGCCGGGCGGCCGTTCGAGGTTGCAGTGATCGATCATCAGATGCCCGGCTGCGATGGAGCGACGTTGGGAAAGACCATCCTCGCGGAGGACGCGCTCGGCTGCGCTCGCCTGATCCTGCTGACATCGTCGGGACAGCGCGGCGACGGGCGGTTGTTCTCGGAATTGGGTTTCGCGGGCTACTTGTTGAAGCCGGTGACGCATCGCGACCTCACCGATTGCCTCATGATGGTGCTCGGCACGCAAGCAGAAGACTGGCGAATGGCGACTCAGCCGATCGTGACGCGCCACGCGCTGCGCTCGCAGCGCCAGCGCGACGTGCACCACGTTTTGTTGGCCGAAGACAATGTCGTGAATCAGAAAGTCGCCTGCCGCATTCTCGAGAAGTTGGGCTATCGCGTCGATGTCGCGGCGGACGGGCAGGCCGCATTCGAGGCCTGGCAGAGCGGCCGGTATCATCTGATTCTGATGGATTGCCAGATGCCGGTCATGGACGGCTACGAAACGACGCGAAAAATCCGCGAGCATGAGGTGGGCGCCCAACATGTTCCCATCATCGCGCTCACCGCCCACGCGATGAAAGGCGCCGACAATCAGTGCCGCGAAGCGGGCATGGATGACTATTTATCCAAGCCGATCGATCGGGATCAGTTGCAAAACACGCTGAACCGTTGGCTCAATGAGGCGGGCGATACCTCCGCCGCGGAAGAGACGGCCTAGCCGCAATACTCGGGCTCTTAGCCCCCGGCGTCCTTGACGCTGATGGCATCGTCAATCGCACGCGGCTGGGAATAGCCGTGTGGACCATGCTCGATCAGCACCATGCCGCAATTGGGCGGAGCATGTGCGTCATCCCAGGTGCCTGCGGCATAGGCCCAAAGGCACATCATGACTCCCCCATGACTCACCACGACCACGTCCTTTTCCGGATGAGCGGCGGCGAGCCGATCCAAGACCGGTGCGACGCGCGCTTGAACATCCTCGTAACTTTCGCCGCCTTGGGGTTTCCATGCCCACGGGCGCTGCGGGTCGTAGTCGGGTTCCGTCAGGAATGAATCGTAGGGACGACCCCGATGAGCGCCGATCTCGCGTTCATGCAGATCGGGTTCGACCTGAAGCGGCAGGCCCAAGGCACCCGCGATGATGCGCGCCGTCTCGCTTGCGCGGTGATAGACGCTGGTCACCACCAACTTCGGATGGAACAGTTCCGCGATGCGCTGGGCGGCCTGTTGCGCCTGCCGGTAGCCCAATTCCGTCAGCGGCAGCTCGTGCGGCGAGGTGGCGTAGATGCGCTCCCGATTTCCCGAGCTCTCGCCATGTCTCACCAAGATTAGTTTGCTCATGCGTGATGCGAGTCGTGCAAAGCGGCAATGTGCTTGAGCCAGGCGCGCACCGCCGCCACGTCCGCCAGGTAATATTGACCTTGCACACGGTCGCCGACGCCAATCGAAATGCCGCCGTGCGCCTGCACCATGCCGAATCCGTCCTGATCGGTAAAATCGTCGCCGACGAACACCGGCCGCCGGCCGCTGAACGGCGACTCCTTCATGAACGCCTGAATCGCAGTGGCCTTGCTGAACCCGCGCGGCTTGATCTCGAACATCATCTTGCCGGCCTGAATGTGATAGTTGCTGCCGAGCTGCTTCGCGACACTCAAGACCGATTCGCGCACGGTCTGCTCGAACTGCGGTGCCATGCGGTAGTGCACGGCAATCGTGCGATCCTTATCCTCGAGCAGCGTTCCCGGATGCGCGTCGACGAGAATCTTCATGGCGGCGCGCGCGCGATCGAGCTGCGAGTCGACGAAACTGGCGCCCTGAATCGTGCCGTCCGACTTGCGCCGCTCCACGCCGTGCAGCCCTGCCGCCGGCAGTTTCATCGGCGCGAACAGCGCATCGAGCGTGCTTATTCTTCGGCCGCTGACCAGCGCAACCGCGCCGCCCAGTCGCTCGGCAACTTCGCGCAGCAAGAGTTTTATTTCGGCGTCGGTCTCTGCCTGCGAGGGCGTGTCGGCGAGCTCGATCAGCGTTCCGTCAACATCTAAAAACAAACACCAGTCGAGTGCGGGCGGCGGCGGTGGTTGCTTCATGCGGCAAAAACATAGCGTACGCAATCCCCGCTGCCAATGCTTCGCGCGCATTTATTTGCTATGTAAGTTTTACACGAAAATGATTGCTTAAAAGCAGAGACTGTGCGCTCAAAGTTCGGTATTTTGTGTGAACTCTGCGCCGTTAATTTCCAGGTGCTTGGAGCCGCAATGTTTCGCTCGATCGTGCTGCGATTCGTACTGCCGGTCGCACTTGCGTCCTGCGTCGTGGCGTTTTTTGGCTTGCCGTATATCCAGCGGCTGCTGGCCGAATGGTTTCGATCCGACGTCGAGTTGCGCGCGCAATTGGTGATGCATTCGATGGAGGAACCGATCACCGATCTGGTCGAAAACGGCAGCGAGGCGCGCTTGCGCGTTTATCTTGCAAAACTGGCCGCGGACGAACGCCTGCTTGCGATATTGGTTTGCAGGCCCAACGGCTCGACCATTTTCAAGTCCGAGCGTGCTCCGGCGGCCGTTTCATGCGATATCGAGGGCAAATCAAGCCCCCCGCGCTCGCACATCCTGCAACTGCCTTCCGGATCGGTGCAGATATCGCGGTTCGACTTTGACACGGCGGAGCCCAAGCCGTTCCGCGTTCTCATGCTTCACGACTTGAGCTTTGTCGATCGCCGCCAACGTACCGCGCGGGATTTCGTCCTGGCGTTCGCGGGCATATCGATCCTGCTGCTCGCGCTGCTGATCGTTCTGGTGGCGTGGCTGCAGTTGCGCCGTTGGGTGCAGGTACTTCTCGGCGATATCCGCGGCAAGCGCTTCTTGGACAACGCTCAATCGCCGCGTTATTCGCTGCCGATACTCTCGCAGGTGCGCAAGGTGCTCGCCGAGGCCGAGGAGCAGCAGCGGCTGGAGATCGACTATCGCGAAAATTGGACGCCGCAGGCGCTGCAGCAGGTGGTGCGCGACCAATTGAATTCCGCGCAGGTGATCATCGTCTCGAATCGAGAACCCTACATCCATAACTTCGACGCGAATCATCAGCCCGTTTGGCAGGTGCCGGCGAGCGGCATGGTAACCGCGCTCGAACCCATCATGCGCGCCTGCGCGGGCGTGTGGGTGGCGCACGGCGCCGGCGGCGCCGATAAGGAGACCGTGGATCGAAACGATCAAATCCGCGTCCCGCCCGATGATCCCAGCTATACCTTGCGCCGCGTCTGGCTGAATGCCGAGCAAGAGCAGGGCTACTATTACGGCTTCTCCAATGAAGGATTGTGGCCGCTGTGCCACTTGGCGTATGTACGGCCGGCGTTTCGCGCCAGCGATTGGCGCGCCTACGAAGAAGTCAACGCCAAGTTCGCGGAGATCGTCGCCGCGGAAGCCACCAACGCGGCTCCGGTGATCCTCATTCAGGATTTCCATTTTGCACTCCTGCCGCTGCTGATCCGCAGGAGAATTCCGGGAGCGACGATCGCATTGTTTTGGCATATCCCCTGGCCGAATGCCGAGACCTTCGGCGTGTGTCCATGGAAACGCGAAATGCTGACGCACATGTTGTCGGCGGACATTCTGGGATTTCATACGCGCTATCATTGCCAGAATTTTCTCGATACCGTGGATCGTTTTGTGGAGTGCCAGATCGACCGTGAACACATGACGGTGACGCTGCGGGGTCGCGTGTGCCGGGTTGCGCCGTATCCCATCTCCATCGAGTGGCCGCCGCGCTGGATCGCGCAGCTTCCGGATGTCGCCACTTGCCGGGCGGCGGTGCGCGAGCGCTATCGCATCGGTCCCGATGTGGTCATCGGCTTGGGGGTGGAGCGCTGGGATTTTACCAAGGGCATCATCGAGCGCTTTCAAGCACTCGAAGTGCTGCTCGAAAACGATCCCAGACACCGCGGACACATCAGCCTGTTGCAGATTGCCGCGCCGTCGCGGAGCCAGCTGCCGGCCTACCAGGCGCTGCAGCAGCACACCTACGGCGAAGTCGAGCGCATCAACTCGAAGTTCGCGCAGGGCGATTGGCGCCCGATCGTCCTGATCGACGAACAGCAGCCGCCGCTGCGCGTCTACGAGCTGTACCGCGCCGCGGATTTCTGCCTGGTCAACAGCCTGCATGACGGCATGAACCTGGTTGCCAAGGAATTCGTGGCGTCACGCGACGATGAGGACGGGGTGCTGATCCTCAGCACTTTCGCGGGCGCCTCTCGCGAGCTGACCGAAGCGGTGCTGATCAATCCCTTCGACGTCACCGAAACGGCCAACGCCATGGAAGTGGCCATGCACATGGGCCGCGACGAGCGCCGCAACCGGATGAACCTGATGCGCCGAACGGTCAAGGAGAACAACGTGTACCGCTGGGCCGGACGCATGCTGATGGATCTCGCGCGCATTCGGCAACGCCAGAGCCTGCCATCGATGGCGCGCCGCTTCCGCGCCTTCAGCCGCTAGCCGGCCGTCGGCGCAGCGCGCCTGAGGCCTGCCGTTTGCGCAAAGGCGCGGAGCCGCTCTGCCGCGGTGCGCAGCGTTTCCTCCCGCTTGGCAATGCAGAGCCGCACCAACGTCATGCGCGGCGGCTGCGCATAGAAGGGCGACAGCGGAATAACGGCGACCTTGGCCTCGCGAATCAGCCGATCGGCAAACGTCATGTCGTCTTCCTGGCTGATCGCTCCATAATCCACCAATTGAAAATAGGTGCCGGCGGCCGTCAGAGGCTCAATTCCCGAGCCACGCAACAGCCCCGCCAACAAATCGCGCTTGGCCTCGAAGAATGCCGCGAGTCCCTGCCATGCATCGGGATAGGCGGAGAGGTAGCGCGCGATGGCGTATTGCAGCGGCGAGACGATGCTAAAGGTATTGAATTGGTGCACTTTGCGCAGTTCGCGCGTAAGGTCAGGCGGTGCGACGCAGTAGCCGATTCTCCAGCCGGTTGCGTGCAGTGTCTTGCCGAATGAAAACACCGCATAACTGCGATCACGCAGCTCCGGATGCGCGAGCACCGATTGATGGCGCCGACCATCGAACAGAACATGTTCGTACACTTCATCGGCAAGCACGGTAATCGGCCGATCGCGAATGCATGCGGCCAGTGCGTCGAGGTCCTCGCGCGTGGCCACCGTGCAGCTGGGATTTTGCGGGCTGTTGATGATGATGAGCCGGGTCCGGTCGCTTAAAGCGCGCCGCACTTCGTCCCAATCGAAGCGAAAGGCCGGGGGCGACAGCGCGATGCGCACGCAGCGGGCGCCCGCGAGGCGCACTGCCGGCTCATACGAATCGTAGGCCGGGTCGAAAACAATGGCCTCGTCCCCGGGTCCGACGACCGCTTGGATGGCGTCATACAGGGACTCGGTTCCGCCGCAGGTAACCGTGATCTCACTTTGCGGATCAAGACGGCGCTGATAGCAGATCTCGAGCTTCTTGCAGATCTGCTCGCGCAGTTCCATCGTGCCTTCCATCGGCGCGTATTGATTGCGGCCCTCGGCGATGACTTCGATCAGCGCATCGGACAGGCGCGGGTCGATTGCGTAGTCCGGGAATCCCTGGCCGATGTTCAGGGCATTTTCCTCGGCCGCACGCCGCGACATGACTGTGAAAATCGTCGTGCCGACCTCGGGCAATTTGCTGGTGAATCGCACTAGGAGCCTGTCTGAGTGTTCCGCGTGAGCAGGTTTTGCAGTCCGCCGGCGAGAGAACGCACCATGAGGCCGCGTTTGCGCAATATCAGCGCCGCGGCCAGGCTGCGCTTGCCGGTGGCGCACACCAGCAGGGGCTGGCGGCTGTCCTCGAGCAGGCCGGGATTCGCGAGCAGCTCGTGCATGGGAATGTGCCGCGCGGCGGCAGGCCGTTCAGCGACCTCCTCGGCGGTGCGAATATCAATGACGTCGAAGCCGCGCTCGGCGGCCGTGGCGAGAGAGTCCCATGCAACCTCAATGTCGCGATCCTCGGCCGCCAGCGCCTGAATGTGGGCGCACTCAGGCGCCCGGCACTCGGTACGGCGCGAGGCGTGAATTTTCAAGCTCGAGAAATTCATGAAGTCCAGCAGCAACAGTTCACCCTCGAGTTGCCCGCTCATCTGCAGGAGAATTTTCAAGGTGAGCAGCGCCTGCAGCGTGCCGAATGCACCGGGCACGGGTCCGAGCACGCCTGCCTCAGCGCAATTGCCCACCACGCCGTCCGCAATCGCGTCCGGCCATAGGCAGCGCAGGCAGGCATGTTTGGGATCGGGTTTGTAGACTTGAAGTTGCCCCTCGTATTGATACACGCTGGCGAACACCGCGGGTTTTTGCGCGAGCACGGCGGCATCGTTGATCAAGTACTTGGTGCGAAAATTGTCGCTGCAGTCCACGACCACATCATGGCGGCGGATCAAATCAAGCGCGTTGTCCGCGTTGAACCGGGCCGCATGCGTCTCGACCTGCACGGTGGGATTGATGGCGGCAATCGCAGCACGGGCCAGCTCGGCCTTGGGTCGGCCCACATCGGAGAGCCCGTAGATCGGTTGGCGATGCAGGTTGCTGGCATCCAGGACATCGGCGTCGACCAGTCCTAAATAGCCGACGCCCGCGCCGGCGAGGTACTGCATGACCGGACTGCCGAGGCCTCCCAAGCCCACAATGAGGACACGAGCCTGCTTAAGCCTCGCCTGGCCTTGCGGGCCGATCTCTTTGAGCAGCGTCTGCCGGGAATAGTCGGGCTGCATTGCCTAGGTTGCGGCACGATGCAGGTGTTCGGCGTGCGAATGCTGCGGTTCAGCGGCGCAGCGTTCGCAGTTCACCCATCCCGAATCGCCGCTTCGATAATGCTCTTTCTTCCAGATGGGCAGGCGATGCTTTACCTCATCGATGATGTATCGGCAGGCATCGAAGGCTTCGCCGCGGTGCACCGAGCTCACCCCCACCCACACCGCCATCTCACCCAAGCCCAGCGACCCCACGCGGTGGATGCACAAGGCACGCTTCAAGGGAAAGCGGTGCAAAGCCTCCGCGACGATGCGGTCGCCTTCCTTCACGGCCAGCTCTTGAAACGCTTCGTATTCGAGGCCGGTGACTTCTTGGCCTTCGTTATGATCGCGCACCCAGCCTTCGAAGCTGACATAGCCGCCTGCCCCGGGATCTTGCAGTTCACGCCGTGCCTGGCCGGTGTCGATTGCCGTTTGCGTAAAGCGGAAATTCATCAGCCCCCCGCCACCGGAGGAATGAAAACCACCGCATCATTGGCGGCGAGCTTGCGGGACCAGTCGCAAAATTCGCTGTTGACCGCCACCTTCAACTGTTCGCGCGACAGCGTGAAACCGTGCCGCGCGGCAAGCTCCGCATAGAGATCGGCCGGCGTGGCAGCCGAAGTTTCGAGAGTCTCTTCAGAGCGTCCGGCCTGCTCGCGCATCAAGGCGTAGTACTGAATTTTTAGCTGCATCGGGGCTGAGTCATCCAGAGTGGCGACGGCTTGTGCATATTCCTCGGGTGTATTGACATTGTCGAGCGCGCGCGGATCCGGCAGATCGAGCAAATGCGCGCCGTTGCGGATGAGAAATTTTCGCGGACAGTGCCCGCCGGCGGCTTGATAGTCCTCGAGCGCCTGGGCCGCCGATGGTTCCCAAATCGCGCAGAGCGGCTCAGGCAGGCCATCATGCGCACTGCGGTAGGCGGTGGCGAAAGATGTTGCGAAGCCCTCGGCATCGCGCGCACGGATCAAGGGATGGATCAAGGTTTCCGAGAAGAACGGCAAATCGCAGGCCAGCACCAACCAGGAAACGTTCGGACGCGCCGCGAAGGCGGAGCGGATGCCCGCAATGGGACCGCTACCCGGCACCGAGTCCACAATCATGGGCCAACGCGCCCGCGTGGGATCCGAGGTTTGATCGGCTCGCACGGATACAAATACGCGGTCCAAGTAGCGGCTCAGCACTTCGACGGCGCGATCCAATTGCGTCTTGCCCTGGTACTTGAGAGCCGCCTTGTCGCGCTGCATACGAGTGCTCGCGCCGCCCGCGAGGACGAGCCCATAGATCGAGGTCACGGCACCGCCCCGTAGGCGCTCTTGCCGCCGTCTTTGGACAACAGACGTACGCCGCCGATGACGATGTCGTGCGACAGTCCCTTGCACATGTCGTAGACCGTGAGTGCCGCAATGCTGGCGCCGGTAAGCGCCTCCATTTCAACCCCGGTCTTGTGATGCACGCTCACGCTGCAGCGGATTATCGCCGCGTCGCCCTCCAAATCGATCACGATGCGGCAACTTTCGATACCGAGCGGATGGCAGAACGGAATGAGCTCGTGCGTGCGCTTTGCGCCCAGCACGCCCGCGACGATGGCGGTGTCGAACACCGGACCTTTGGGCGAGCGCAGCCCGCTGTCGCGCAGCGCGGCCGCCACGGCCGCGGGGAATTGCACGCGCGCCTCAGCCGTCGCGCTGCGCTGGGTCGCCACTTTGCCGCTGACATCGACCATGGTGGGACGCTGATCGGCGTCCAAATGTGTGAAGGTCATGAATTCAACCGCCGATGTAGTACATCTCGATCTTCCTGCTCTCTGGATCCTTTCCCTTGAGTTCCTCGCGCAGCTCGCTGTAGCGATCGGTACGCCCGAGCCAAGCACCTCGAATGATCCGCAGCAGCTCCGCATCGTCGGCGCCGTCGCGCAAAGGGGCGCGCAGATCGGTCCCGTGGGTCGCGAACAGGCAGGTGTAGAACTTGCCTTCGGAAGAGAGGCGCGCGCGGCTGCACGCGCCGCAAAAGGGCTGCGACACCGAGGAGATGAAGCCCACTTCGCCGCCGCCGTCGTCGAAGCGCCAACGCTGCGCCACTTCGCCGCGGTAATTTTGCGACACCGGCTGCATGGGCCAGCGTTCATTGACCCGGGCCGCCAGTTCGCGGGATGGCACGACCATGTCGGGCCGCCAATGATTGCGATTGCCGACGTCCATGAACTCGATGAAGCGCACGATCACCGGCGTACCGCGAAAATGCTCCACCAGATCGAGCGCGGTATGATCGTTTACGCCGCGCTCGATGACGGCGTTGATTTTGACCGGCGACAATCCGGCGGCGATGGCGGCGTCAACGCCGGCGAGCACTTGCTCCAGCGCGCCGAAGCCGCCGCTCAAACGGGTGAAGATCTCCTTGTCCAGCGTATCCAAGCTCACGGTGATGCGCCGCAATCCGTTGGCGTGCAGATCGACTGCATGATTGGCCAGCAGCACGCCGTTCGTGGTCAATGCGATGTCCTCGATTCCGGGGATGCCGGTCAAATCGCCGACCAAATCGGCCAGGTTGTTGCGCAACAGCGGCTCGCCGCCGGTGAGGCGCACTTTGCGCACGCCGAGGCTGGCAAATAGCTTGGTGAGACGCACGATTTCGTCGAATGACAATCGCTCGCGAGATTTCAGAAACTGATAATGCTCATGGAACTGCTCCTTGGGCATGCAGTAGGGGCAGCGAAAGTTGCAACGGTCCATGACCGAAATGCGCAAGTCGTGAAGCGGCCGGCCCAGTCGATCAAGCGGGTTCTGCGCGCCGCGAATATCGTGAATAACGCTGGTCATGGGTCAGCTCACCAGCGATAGACGTTGGCGACGAAGCCTTTGGCATAGGTGTTGGGACCCGGCGGCAGTTCCACGAAGCCGTCGGTGCCCGCGAGGCTCAAGAAATCCCCGGATCCATTGGGGGGTCGCGGACTGGCCCACGGGCGGCCCCAGTCATCATGTTCAATGGTCACCGGCAGGAAATACGCCAGGGAATGCTTGAAGGTCACCGGACTGGCCAGGGCGAGTCGCTCCGGCGGCGCGCGTTTGGTGCCCATCGCTTCCGCAATCGCAGGAATTACGTAGCGGATCAGACATACCAAGGTGGAGACAGGGTTGCCTGGCAATCCAAATACCGATTGACCTTGCGGACCGATGCCGAACCACATGGGCCGGCCCGGCCGTTGCGCGACATTGTGGAAGACTTCTTGCACGCCGAGCTGCATCAATGCCTTGGGCACCAGATCGAACTTGCCCATGGAGACACCGCCGCTCAACACCACTACCTCGTGCGTGGTCAGATGCAACGACAGCCGATCACGCAGTTGCTGTTCGTCATCCAGCACATGATCGTTGCCCACGCGGCTGAAACCGCGCCTGCGAAAGGTGGCGGCGACGGCGTAGGCATTGGAACGGCGCACCTGAAATTCGGCGATCGGGTCGCCGGGCTCGATCAGTTCATCTCCGGTTGAAACCACCATGATGGCGGGCTGGCTGCTCACCCGCACGCGTGCCATCCCCGCGGAGGCCGCCACAGCGATTTCCGGTGCGCGCAACAATGTCCCGGATTCCAAGAGCAGTTGGCCCTGGCGGCTGTCGGCCCCGCGCCGATGAATATTGTGGTAAGGCGAATTCACCACCACGGTGTTGACGGATGCGAATCCGTCGCTCACATCGACTTGTTCGATCGGAATGACGTTGTCGCAGCCGACCGGCAGAATAGCGCCGGTCATCACTTCAATGGCATGTTCCGGGGTCTTGAGCTTGGTCGCCGGCGCGCCCGCGCCCTGGATCGCCTGGATATGAAACCGCCGCTGGCCGCGCCGCAACGCTTCGCTGTCCACGGCCATCCCGTCCATGGAGACTCGATCGAACGGCGGCGCGTCACGCTCCGCATAGACATTTTCGCGCAACGTTCCCCCGACGCACTGCGTTAGCGGCAGTGATTCGATGGGCAAACACGTCAGCCGAGAGTAGATGGCCTCTTCGGCCAGACGCGGTGTGATGAGCGTACTCGCCTGCATAATTCAAATTGGCGGCGCAGCGATCTGCCGCGCCGCCGGTCACTACTTTTGTTTCGCTTTGAAGATTTTCAACTGTTCGTTGAATTTTCCAACCACTGCCTGCAGTTCATCGACGGCAGCATTATGTTTTTGCACGAGAATTTTGCTTTCCTGGTCGATCTTTTTCTTCTCATCCGGCGTCATCTTCGTCAAGTCCTTGGGCGTGGCATCCATTTCCAAGTTGAGGCAGTCCAGATAAACATTCATCTCGCCGTTGTAGCGGTCGAAATCATGCTTGGCGGCAATCATTTCGTCGCGGGTGGCCGTGGCGCCATTGGGGGGCGGAGAGGGCGATTGTGGGTAAACGCACGTCGCCTGTGCGTGGGCAGCCAATCCAAATGCGAAAACAAGCGTGAGCGGTATCCAAGCCTTCATCGGGAGTCCTCTAGTTATCGAGACATTGAGGTGAAACGGAGCCAGTATGATCTTACGGCCAAGGCCGCAAGGCCGCCAGCACAGCCATATTGTAAGGTAAGCTTCTGATTTGGCGGACTTATTTGATCTGTCGGATTCCGTATAGTTCCCTGGAGGGCAGGCGGCTATTTGGGACTCGGGCAGATTTCTTGAAAATCCTTCGGCCGGCGTGTCGAATTTACGGCGAGCGATTCGACTAGGGTACGGCGAATTGCGCCGCAATTGGAAACCACACATGAATTATCTATTGCTGATATACAACAATGAAACGGAGACGATGGCTCTGGGCGAACCCGCACTCAAGAAGATGCTGGGTGACTACACGGACTTTACAAAATCCATCGTCCAAGCCGGGAACTTCAAGGCCGGCGATCGGCTAAGGCCCGTCTCCTCGGCGTCCACGGTCCGGGTGCGCAATGGCAAGACGGCCATTACCGATGGGCCCTTCGCGGAGACTCGCGAACAGCTGGGCGGCTACTACCTCATCGAAGCAAAAGACCTCGATGAAGCCACTGCCATCGCAGCGCGTATCCCCGGTGCCAAGTACGGCAGCATCGAAGTGCGTCCCATTTGGCCGCCGGCGGCGTACTAGCCCACCCATGCGATGAGCGGAAATGACGTCGGGCGGATGATCGAAGATATATTTCGCCGAGAGGCGGGTCGAGTGCTCGCGACTTTGATCCGCTTGCTCGGCGACTTCGACCTGGCCGAAGAGGCACGGCAAGAAGCCTTTGCGACGGCCATCGAACAGTGGCCCTTGCAGGGCACGCCGGCGAATCCGCGCGCGTGGCTCATCAGCACCGGCCGCAACAAGGCCATCGATCGTATTCGCCGCGATGTTTTGTTCAGGACGAAAATTGCCGATGAGCTTGGAAGCGATGACGCAGCGACGGCGATTGACGCGGCGGATGAGGAAATTTTTGGCGACGACCGCCTGCGCCTGATATTCACCTGTTGCCACCCCGCGCTCAACCCGGAAGCGCAGATCGCGCTTACCTTGCGGGAAGTCTGC
>Ga0210402_10002669_pt1 | contig 17232 bp, 13 predicted proteins | sample IncBWC7MmetaG_FD_161055 | JGI IMG/M metagenome (GOLD analysis project Ga0210402, IMG submission 161055) | Forest soil microbial communities from Barre Woods Harvard Forest LTER site, Petersham, Massachusetts, United States - Inc-BW-C-7-M | ecosystem: Environmental > Terrestrial > Soil >... | reverse complement strand
GCTGAGTTCTACGTAATGCGCTCCTTCTATGCGGTTTGTGAGGTATCCGCCGTCTTCGGGTGTCGTTGCGGCGTCGTGTGTTCCGGAAATCACGAGAGTCGGAATGTGAATCGCGGCGATTGTTTCGCGTGCGTCGAAATCGCGAACGGCGGCGCAATTTGCTACGTAGCCCTCGGGATCCACGCTTTCAAGCATCCGTTGAGTAGTAGCGGCGACGTCAGGAGATTTAGCGCGATAGTCTGCGGAAAGCCAACGGTCCATGATGGCGCCGGAGACGGATTTCATGCCGCCTTTGCGAACGGCTTCGATACGAGCGTTCCACATTTCAGGAGTGCCAATCTTCGCGGCAGTGTTGCAGAGAACCAACTTGTGAAGGCGAGCCGGCGCGTTAAGCGCGAGCCACATCCCGGTTTGGCCACCCATGGACAAACCACAAAAATAAACACGATCGAGGTGCAACTCGTCGAGCATGGCCAGAACGTCCCGCGCCAATTTCTCGATGGAATATGGGCCGGGCGTGACGGAGGATCGCCCATGGCCGCGAGTGTCATATCGCAAGGTACGGAATCGTTTCTGCAACTCCGGCATTTGTGGATCCCACATGGAGAGATTCGCGCCGAGAGAATTCGAGAAAACCAGCACGGGCCCCTTTGCCGGCCCTGCGAGGTCGTAATGCATACGAACATCTTTCAATTGAGCGAAGGACATAGGACCCACTTTTGCCGGAATTTTTTCTGCTCGCGGCGCGCTGTACTTGAGGTTAGCACACGGTCGATAAGCTGATCGGCGACACCCAAGGCTTGAGGGCGAAACAACAGGTCGAGCAAGTTCACACGCCGAGTGTAATCACTCCAAGCAGGGAATGAAAACGGTTTCCTTGCGGGCTTGCAACAGCCATAAGCGGCGGCTGGGCGAGGTGTCGCTGAGTTTTCTTATGTCGGCCTGAAACTGCCGGCTAAGCACGCTCAAGAATGATTGCGATGCCTTGGCCAACCCCAATGCACATCGTGCAGAGCGCGTGTTTTCCGCCGGTTCGCAGCAATTGATACATCGCCGTGGTGATAAGACGCGCGCCACTGGCGCCAAGAGGATGCCCGAGGGCGATCGCGCCGCCATTCGGATTTACATGGGGAGCATCGTCGGCAACGCCCAGTTCTCGTAGCACAGCCAGGGCTTGCGAAGCAAAGGCTTCGTTTAGTTCGATGACATCCATGTGGCCCACGGTCAAATTAGTTTTTGCAAGAACTTTGCGAGAGGCTGGGGCGGGACCCATACCCATGATGCGTGGCGCGACGCCAATTGCAGCCGCTGCGACAACTCGTGCTTTAGGAGTAAGTCCGTGGCGCTTGGCCGCCGATTCCGAAGCCAGAAGCAGGGCACAGGCGCCGTCGTTCACGCCGGAGGCATTTCCTGCCGTCACAGTTCCACCGGATTTCACGATGCCTGGCAACTTCGCGAGCGCAGCCAGAGAGGTATCAGGGCGAGGATGCTCATCCACGCTGAATAAAATGGGGTCCCCTTTTTTTTGGGGAATCGGCACCGCCACGATTTCCTGGGCGAGGACCCCACTTCGCATTGCAGCTGCCGCACGCTGCTGACTTCTCAAAGCAAATGCATCTTGATTTTCCCGCGAAATGCGGAACTCTTCCGCCACAATCTCGCCGGTTTCGGGCATCGAATCGACGCCGTACTTTGCTTTTATCACTGGATTGATGAAGCGCCAGCCGATTGTCGTGTCTTCCATTCTCATCGCGCGGGAAAAGGCCGCGTCCGCTTTGCCCATCACAAATGGTGCGCGCGACATACTCTCGACACCGCCTGCAACGATGAGTTCAGCTTCGCCACTCTTGATGGCCCGCGCCGCTGTGGCTACTGCATCCATGCTGGAGCCGCAAAGTCGGTTGACCGTGACTCCGGGAACTTCCTTAGGCAGTCCCGCCAACAGCAGAGCCATGCGGCCGATGTTGCGGTTGTCTTCCCCCGCCTGATTTGCGCAGCCATAGATGACGTCGTCCAGGGCGTTCCAATCGACTCCTGCATTGCGCTCGATGAGGGCTTTGATGGGAATGGCTGCCAGATCGTCCGTCCGAATAGACGAAAGTGTTCCCGCATAACGCCCGAATGGCGTTCGAATGGCGTCGCATATGTAGGCCGTTTCCATCAATATCCTTCAAGGCTTATCAAACGCTCTATCCTATCAGGAAGAATCCGCTAGACGAAAATCATGATAAATGCTCGATGCTCGAAGCACCGTTTTGAAAGTCAAAAGATCAAAATGGCGATCAGACGAGCCTTGAGAGTTCGGAATGCGAGATCAAGAGACAACCGACTTGCCGGATGACAGCGGCCGCGACAAGATAGACCACAGAATACAGCCGTGTTCGGCGAACTGCGGGACGGCAGCACAGCGTCGAGTGCTTAGACAAACTAAAGGAGGGTGGCGATGAAGATAGGAAGAGTTGTGATGGCTCTGGCTGTGCTTTGCTTTGTAGTTGTAGCACGGACGCCCTCGCAGTCGAAGTCAATCGGGGAGGTCACGGCGCTGTTGCGGGAATTCCTGGAGGCTGCCGGTCGCAGCGACCGAGCCATTTTTGATAAGTTTTTTGCCGACGATGTGATTTATACCAGAGCGACGGGCGCGGTCATCACTAAGGCGGACATCATGGAGAGCCTCGGCAAGCCAACGCCTGCCTCCGAAGGAAAGAGCACCTATTCCGCCGAAGACATTACCGTTCACGAATACGGCGACACAATGATCGTTGCATTCCGGTTGGTTGGCCGGACGCAGCGTGACGATGGAAAAGTGGAGACAGCTCACTACCGCAACACCGGGACGTTTCTTCGTCGCAACGGGCGGTGGCAAGCTGTGGCATGGCAAGCGACAAAAATCAGCGCGGCGGGCAAAACGCAATAACGCGTTTCAGGCCTTGAAGCATCGCGCTGAGCCGGGCCAATGCGCGCGGCTACCTAGCCCTGACTTCCAGGGGCTGAAGCAGTTTGAATGAAAGAGGAGTTTCCGCCGGCAGAGTAATGTCGCGATTCCCCGTGAGACCAGCACCACCAGTGCCTGCCGCGGCGCCGATCAAGGCGCCTATAGCCGCGCCCTTTCCGCCGCCAGCAACGGCTCCGATCGCCGCACCGCCTCCGGCGCCACCACCAACCATGGCAGCAGTTCGTTTGCCCTTGCCTACGGATGTTACGGTGTGCGCGGAAGTCTGAATTTCATAGTCTTTTTCGGCGACCGTGACAGAAGTCAATTCCATCGCGAGAACTGCGCCGCCTTTGAATCGCCCGGCTGGCTTGGCTTCCTTCACAATGCCAGTTGCATGCGACCCCTTGGGGATGGCCACCCTGCCATCAACTTCCACGGGAGCTTGCACGGTTGCCGCAAACGTCTGGCCCACGGTGCTGGTTTTCGATCCAAGCGGCTCATCTAGAACAACAGAGATCGAAGTATCCGCGGCGACGATGATGGGCTTTGGTCTCGGCGCGGCTTCTCTCTTGGGAGATGCAGAGCCCGAGGGCGAAGAAGCGGGTGATGATGCGGCATCCGAACTGGCCGCTTGATTCGCGGATTTACCGCAACCGGTCAAGACGACAGCAACTGATAAGACAGACAAAAATCCCTGAATGAACGAGCGAGTCATGGAATTCCTCCGTAGTACGAGTTCTTTTTCTGAAGATACTCCGATTTATTTTGAAGTCAAATGGCGTAGACCGCGCCGCATGGAAAGCGTTACGAGTGGCCGCTACTTATGTGTGAGTGCAATAGTGAGTTCCGGCTGCGGCGAGGAAGCGTGAGTCTGCACGAGTCCTGCTCGTCCCGCGGTGGAAACACTCCGCTCTAACTCCTTCAATTGGCCCCGCACGTTCAACTGAATATGGCGCCTCGCCTGGTCTAGCCCCACCTCGTCATGCCCTTTGGTAGACTTGCACGCCTTTTGCCACCAAAAAGCTCTTCATCTAATCTGTGGTTCACTTACAGCAACAAGCCTGAACCAAACAGCCTTAACCTTTGCGCTATCAGGTCTCGATACTTCATTGACGCATCTCTCCGTCACTCTCAGTATGGTCTCACCCCCTTCCAAATTTATTGTTTGGTGTGTGCCAATGCGCATTCTTGTCGCTGAGCATGACGAACTGCTGGCGGAATTTCTCCATCAGCGGTTGCAGCAAGAACAGTTTTCCGTGCAGATGGTCGCGGACAGCGGGGAAACCCAGCGTCTGGCTTCTGACCAGCCGTACGATTTCGTCATATTGGATCTCAATCTTCCGGCAGAGGCCGGCCTCGAACTCCTTCGCAACATTCGCGCGAAGAAGCCGGACCTGCCCGTCCTGGTGGTCACGGCGGCGAATCTTGCGGAAGAGCGTGTCCGCCTGCTCGATGCCGGTGCCGACGATTATTTGGCCAGGCCCTTCGCCTTTGCGGAACTTGCCGCACGAATTCGCGCGGTTCTTCGTCGAGGCGGCCGTCCCGCTCGCGCCGTGCTTAAGATCGGCGATCTCGAAATCGACCGCGTAGCCCATGCCGTCCAGCGTGGAGGTCAGTCCATCGAGCTAAGTCCCAAGGAGTTTGCCCTGCTCGAGTTCCTCATCCTCCATGAGGGCCAAGCGGTCACGCGCACTGCGATTGTCGAACAGGTTTGGAAGCTCAATTTTGACACCATGACCAATGTCGTCGACGTCTATATTAATTACCTCCGGCGCAAAATCGATTTGGGCTACGAACGCCCCCTTATCCGTACGATCCGGGGGGTTGGCTATCAAATCGGGGGTAACGGCGTCCGCAACTAAACTACCCCCCGCAGGCATGCCCGGCTTACGTTGCACCCGGTCTTGGTCGAAGGGAAGGGAATGCCTCCCTGTTGCAAGTGCAGGCCCTTTAACTCCGCCTTGTCCCAAGATACAGATAACACAGCATTTACTGCCATTCTTTGCGTCGAAAGTCACCTGAGATGTTGATTCTACCTACCGGCTGCGCCCAGTCTCTCCCATAAGCAACTTCTTTTCCATCTTGGGGTTCTAGTCAATGGGAGTCATATATAGTAGAAGGACTCCCGCCGGCCGGAACCCCGAAGGATCGGACCGGGGATAAGGTGACCAACCATGTTGAAGACCACACTTACCGGAAAGCTGAGGCTTTTCCTGCTTCTTAGTCTTGCGGGTCTTCTCTCTTTCGCGACTCCAAACGTGCGCGCTGGTCAAAGCGACCAAAGTGACTCAGGTAATGCAGGCGACCCACCCACCCGAGTTGCTAGAATCAGTTATGTCGATGGTTCCGTCTCTCTTCAGCCAGGTGGCGAAGGCGACTGGGGCAGCGCTGGACTTAATCGCCCCATGACCATCGGCGACAAGCTCTGGACGGACAAAGATTCCCGCGCTGAATTGCAGACCGGTGTTGTTTCCATTCATCTCGGCAGTATGACCGCCCTGGCATTCCTGAACCTCGACCAAAACATCACTCAAATGCGCCTCGCGGAAGGCTCCATCAACTTCCGCGTAAAAGAAATTCGCGAAGGCGACGTCTATGAAGTCGACACGCCAAATCTGGCTTTCACTATCAAGCAAGCCGGCGCATTCCGTATTGACGTAAACGAAAACGGCGATTCCACCGGCATCACAGTGATCCGTGGCGAGGGGCAAGTAGCCGCCAGCGGAAAGACGTACGATCTCGAACCCGGTCAACGCGGCGTATTCAATGGAACAGATGATGTCCAGTCCACGATCGCGCAGGCGCCCCAGGCGGATGGGCTCGATCAATGGGCGAATGATCGTGATTTGCGGGAACAGGATTCCGTTTCCGCGCGATATGTTCCTCCAGAGACGCCCGGGACCGCCGACCTCGACAACAACGGAACCTGGAGCCAGGAGCCCGATTACGGCCATGTTTGGTACCCGTCCCAAGTCCCAGAGGACTGGGCCCCGTATAGCAATGGCTATTGGAGCTACGTTGGTCCTTGGGGCTGGACTTGGGTGGGCTATGAGCCTTGGGGCTTCGCACCGTACCACTATGGCCGCTGGTCTTACATTGGCGGCAGGTGGGGTTGGTGCCCTGGCCCGATCTTTGGACCTGCGATTTACGGCCCCGCTTTTGTCGGCTTTCTCGGCGGAGGCTTCGGATTCGGTGTCGGATGGTTCCCGCTGGGCTTTGGTGAACCATTCAATCCATGGTTCCGTTGCGGCCGCGGCTTCGTCGAACGGATTAACGTTCACAACACTTTCATCCGCGATCGCGGGATCTTCAATGGCAACTTTCACAATTTCAACTACGCCTACGCCCACAACGCTCGCGCAGTGACGGCCGCCTCGCGCGGCGCTTTCACGGGCAGCCAAATGATCAGGCGTGGCGAATTTCACGTCACGGAAGCCTCCTTGAGGGGCGCCAGGGTAACCAATAGCGTCGGATTATCTCCCTCTCGGCAAAGTGCGTTCGGTGCTGCTAACTTGCAGGGCAACGCCTCGAGGCCGCCTAGCTCCGTCCAGAACCGCTCCGTGATGGCGCGCACCGCGCCGGCTCGGGGAGCGTCGGACATGCGAGTCCGCACCATGAATACGACCAGGCTGACTCCTGGTCGAGCAGGAAACTTCTCGCCAAATACAGGCTCGAATCGCTCTCCAAACAACGGTGGAGCTTTCGGCCGCCAGAACGATCTCTCGCGTGACCGTCCGTCATCGGCGGGCAGCAACAACATGCGCATGCAGAACGGCAACCCGAACAACCCTTCCAGCCAGCGTATCACTAACGGCACGCATACCTGGGAGGCGCAGGGCAACTCAACAGATCGCGGTCGCGCTCCGCAGGGCTTCGGCAGCTCCAACAGCCCTTCCAACAATGCGGGCAATCCTGCGCGCATGAATCGCCAAGATCGCCCATCCTGGGCTGGTTCGGGCGCCTCATCAAACTATGGAGGCTCGCGCTCTACGGGCAACTCCAATCCACCGGGCTATGCCGGCGGTAATCGCTCCTATGACGCGCCGCAGCGGAATGCGCCTACGAATAATCGCAGCTATGCGCCGCCATCGCGCACGGACTCAGCGCCTGGCCGTTCCTACTCCGCACCTGTACGCAGCTACCCGGCGCCTGGCCGCTCGTATTCCGCGCCAAGCTCCAGCTACTCTGCGCCGAGCCGCTCATACTCGGCCCCAAGCCGCACTTATTCAGCACCAAGCCGGAGTTATTCCGCGCCGAGCCGATCTTATTCAGCACCAAGCCACAGCTCTTCCGCTCCTAGTCGCAGTTCTGGTGGCGGCGGTGGTGGTGGTTCTCGAGGCGGCGGAGGTGGTGGATCTTCACATGGTGGCGGCGGAGGTGGTTCCCACCCCCATCGATAGAGACTTCAGCACGGTTCACCTAGGCCCGCCTCGCTCCACGATGGCGGGCCTTTTTTTTGCGTTCGCATACCTGTGAAACGCAAGACTAGAGTCCACAACTCTCCTCGCCTGCGCGGGTTAAATAACTAGGTGCAGCCCAGGCATTTCTTCTTTCGACAAGGCAGTAGGGCCCCGGCCCGGGTTTGCGGCTGGAGAGTGCTATCGTTTGAACTACACCACCGGTACGGAACCCATTGGGACCAGCTTTCAATGAACTAGGTTTTGCAGACTCATTGCACCACGCAGCCAGGTCCGATATCGGTCCCGGCATTTCAGGAGAGAGGTACTCGCACATGAAAAGATACGCGCTCCATTTGGCAGGCCTGTTGAGCCTTGCGCTTGCTGTGGCTTTTCTTACACCGCAACGCGCGGCAGCCGATGATGACGATCCGCCGGGCCGCGTCGCGCGGTTAGGCTATATACGGGGAACAGTTTCCTTCGAGCCAGCAGGCACGGAAGACTGGGTTTCCGCTATTGTCAATCGTCCTCTAACCACCGGGGATAAACTCTGGAACGATAATGACTCTCTGTCCGAACTGCACATGGGCTCTGCAGTCATCCGCCTCGGCAGCAATACAGGTATCTCTTTTTTGAATCTTACCGACAATATGGCGCAAATTCAGTTGACCGAGGGCTCGCTGAACATCCGCGTCCGGCGGCTCGCCGATGATGAATCCTTCGAAGTCGACACTCCGAATCTCGCCTTTAGCCTCCTCCGTCCCGGTAGTTACAAGGTCAACGTCAACGAAGCCGGCGACGCCACTGTCGTTCTTGTCCGCGAAGGACAAGGTGAAGTCACCGGCGGCGGCTCCGCTTACACCGTTCATCCTCGTGAAGTCGCCACCTTCTCTGGCACCGACCAGATTGACGCCAACGTCGAAGGCTGGGATAACTCCGCCGACGATTTTGATAATTGGTGCTCCGAGCGGGAAAGCCGCACGGATCACTCCGTCTCCGCCCGTTACGTTTCCGACGACGTCATCGGCTACGAAGACCTGGACGAATACGGAGGCTGGCGCCCGGTTCCCGAATACGGGAACGTCTGGTTTCCCCGTGAAGCGGCTGCCGGCTGGGCTCCGTATCACAACGGCCACTGGGTCTACATCGCTCCCTGGGGCTACACCTGGGTTGATGATGCTCCCTGGGGCTTTGCTCCCTTTCACTACGGACGCTGGGTCGTCGTTGGCGGCTTCTGGGGCTGGGTACCTGCGCCGCCGCGCACCGTCGTTGTCGGCGCTGTTTACGTCCGGCCCGTCTATGCGCCTGCGCTTGTCGCCTGGGTTGGTGGTGCGCATTTTGGCGTTGGTTTGAATGTCGGTTGGTTCCCCCTCGGACCGCGCGAAGTCTACGTCCCGTCCTATCACGTCAGCCGCGCCTACGTGAATAACATCAATGTCACAAACACCAGGGTGAGCACCACCGTCGTCAACAATTATTACAACACTACTGTGATCAACCGAACCACCGTTACCAATGTCACGTACGTCAATCAGCGCGTTCCTGGCGCGGTCATGGCAACCACCTCCGCGGCCTTTACCTCCGCGCAACCCGTTTCAAGGCACGCGGTCGTTGTGAACCAGCGCGAAATGGTTTCCGCCCGCGTTGCTTACGGAACACCCGCCTTCGCTCCTTCGAGAGAAGCTGTTCTCGGTGGCGGCGTGGCCGTGAGGGTTAGACCTCCGGTTGTGATGGAAAATCGCGTCGTCGTTGTGAAGAACACTCCTCCGCCTCCACCACCTTCCTTCGCCCGGCAACAGCAGGCTATTCGGGCCAATGGAGGCAGGCCTCTGGCTATCTCTCAAATCCATCAGATTCAGCCTGAGCGGACCGAAGTTCGCAACAACGTGAGAGTCGCCCCGGTGGCCACTCCGCGAAACATTCAAGCTGGCCGCGACGCTCAGCCTAACCCCAACAGGGGTTTTCGGCCGAACGACGACAGAACTGCTCAGCCCAATGCCAACAGAGAGGGTCAACGTAATCCGAACCGGCCGGGTGCTCCGGGGAACGCCGTCAACAATCCCGATACCCCCCCTGTCACCAATACTCACGAAAGGATCTACGCCGATCGTCCGCAGAATAATCGGCCTACGACACCAGGGAACGCTCCGAACGCTCCTGTCGTCAATCCGCAACCTGACGCCAACAGAACCGTTCAGCCCAACTCGAACCGTCCGGTAAACCCCGGCAATGCAGTCAACAATTCCGGCAATCCACCCACCACCGGAACACACGAACGGGTGTACACCGATCGTCCGCAGAATAATCGGCCCACGACAGCGAACGCTCCGAACGCCCCTGTCGTCAATCCGCAACCTGACGCCAACAGAACCGTTCAGCCCAACTCGAACCGTCCGGTGAACCCCGGCAATGCAGTCAACAATTCCGGCAATCCACCCTCCACCGGAACACACGAACGGGTCAACACGGATCGTCCGTCGGGTGCTGCGCCTACAACGCCTGCAAGCGCTCCGAACGCCCCTGTCGTCAATCCGCAACCTGACGCCAACAGAACCGTTCAGCCCAACTCGAACCGTCCGGTAAACCCCGGCAATGCTGTCAACAATTCCGGCAATCCACCCACCACCGGAACACACGAACGGGTGTACAGCGATCGTCCGCAGAATAATCGGCCCACGACACAAGCGAACGCTCCGAACGCCCCTGTCGTCAATCCGCAACCTGACGCCAACAGAACCGTTCAGCCCAACGCGAACCGTTCGGTGAACCCCGGCAATGCTGTCAACAATTCCGGCAATCCACCCTCCACCGGAACACACGAACGGGTCAACACGGATCGTCCGTCGAATGCTGCGCCTACAACGCCTACAAACGCTCCGAAAGCTCCTGTCGCAAGTCCGCAGGTCGAACCGAAGAATCAACCGGCGCCCCAGAATCTGCACCCTCAGCAAAATCAGGAGCGGCCAAGAAACGACCAGCAGAAGACCCAACCCAAGCAGCAGGAAGAGAAAAAGAAGGACCAGAAACCCGCAAAACCTCCGAAGGAAGACAAACCTTCGAAGAATAATAAGTAGTCTTCCGTTTCTGTTCCGATTTCCGGGCGGGTCGCGCGCCAAACGGCATGCGGCCCGCCCTCTTTATTCCTCATTTATAATTTCAGCGCTGACGTGAAATCATCCTGCCATCTCGCGTAAGATTCTTCCTCTCTGACATGACCGTCAAATCCTCACCTCCGCCCGGCTCCCAGCCGACATCTTCCGGCGGGTCACCTATCACGATTTTTGTCATTCCCGGCCTGCCAGAAATTCACCGAGGCCATAACCCGGCTAGCCTGATTGTTCGCGTCGCTCGTCGCGCAAAAATCACCTTCGAAGACGGGGATATTCTAGTCGTCGCTCAAAAAATCATTTCGAAAGCCGAAGGCCGTACCATCAGTCTCTCTGCAGTCCGTCCGTCTCCTCAGGCGGAAACGTTGGCGAAAAGACTCTCCCACGATGCCCGGTTCATCGAAGTGGTCCTTAGCGAGTCGCGCCGCATCGTCCGCGCCGACCGCGTTCTCATCGTCGAAACCCATCACGGTTTCGTCTGCGCCAATGCGGGCGTAGACCATTCAAACGTCCCTCGCCGCGATCTCGTCACGCTTCTGCCAAAAAATCCAGATCGTTCCGCCCGCCGCCTTGCCACGGCCCTCAGCAAACAAACCCGTAAGCGCATCGCCGTCATCATCAGCGACACCTTCGGCCGGCCATGGCGATTGGGTCTCACTAACGTAGCCATTGGCGCGTCTGGTGTCCCAGCGCTCGTCGATCTCCGCGGCACGCGCGATCGTCATCGCAAACTTCTCCGCGCCACGGTTCTCGCCGTAGCCGACGAACTGGCCTCAGCCGCTGGTCTCCTCATGGGCAAAGCCGCAGGCACGCCCGTGGTCGTCATACGCGGCTACCGCCACCGCCCAGTGCATGATCCCGCAGCCCGCATCATCCGCCCCGCCCACGAAGATCTCTTCCGCTAACGGTCCGTGTAGTTTCGTCGATTGGTCCGAACCCAAAAACTAAATCCTCAATGCATAATCGCTACGCTTGAGTTGATTTGCACGAGTCACAAGTCACGAGTCACTAGTCACCGCATCTGGGTTTAGTCTTGTGCTCACCGCCCCAGTTTTCCACTTGCTCGAATCTCCTCCCCCCGGCATCCTTATCTCCTCCATGTCTCCCACAAGAAAATTCACGGTTACCGCTCTTGCGGGCGGCATCGGTGCTTCGAAACTTCTCCTCGTCCTCTATCATGCGATGGATCCCCACGACCTCACCGTAATCGTCAACACCGGCGACGACATCGTTTTGCACGGTTTGAAAATTTCTCCCGACCTCGACATCGTCACCTACACGCTCGCCGGGGTCGTCGATCCCACCAAAGGCTGGGGCATGCGCGGCGAAACTTTTCATTTCCTCAAACGCCTTGGCCTCTATGGCCGCGAAACCTGGTTCAATCTCGGCGATCGTGACCTCGCCACACACGTTCATCGCACCAATTTGCTTGCCCAAGGCAAATCTCTCACGCAAGCCGCTGACTCCATTCGTCATGCTCTCGGCGTGAAATCCCGCATCCTACCAATGTCTGACCAGCCCATTCCGACTATCATCGAAACCCGCGACGGCAACCTTCATTTTCAGGAATATCTCATCAAGCATCGCACCGAGCCGGGGGTCCGCGGCATACACTTTGCAGGCATTAAGCACGCGCACGCTGCTCCCGGAGTCCTCGAAGCCATCTGCGACGCCGATCGCGTCATCATCTGTCCCAGCAATCCGCTCATCAGTATCGGCCCGATTCTTGCTGTGCCTCGCATCCGTGAACAGTTGCGCGCGCGCAGAGAAAGCGTCATTGCCGTCTGCCCCATCGTCGGCGGCAAGTCCCTCAAGGGACCTTCCGACAAAATGCTTATCCAATTAGGCTGCGGCTCCTCCGCCTCTGCCGTCGCCAAGCTCTATGCTGATTTCACAGGCACCTTTGTCATTGACCGCCGCGACGCCTCCCAAGCCCCCGCCATTCGCGCTCTCGGTATGCACGTCGCCATCCTCCCGACGGTTATGCGTACCCGCTCCGACAAGCGTAAGCTCGCCCGCGCCCTCCTCGCTCTCTAGCCTATAACTTGCCTGTTCTCGGACCCTTGCAGCCCTCCGTCGGTCGCGGATGACAAGTCGGTTTCCAATAAATCGGTCGCGAGCCGACGCATTGAGCTAGGACCGACGTCAGCAGGTACACTCCTCGGAGGCTGTACCGGTACTGAGCACTTGAGATTGCCTTCAAAGAAAAATCCGTGCCTACCAGCGACTTTTGATGGGGCCCCGGGTTTGGGTCGAGCAACTACGGTCACGCTTGCGTGTCTCTAGTTGGGAGCTTTTGGGTGGGACCGTCGGAGGAAGCGGCTAGCTCGCCTAGCCGTTGATTGTAAACGACAATTAGGAGGACGATCATGAGGCGACTCATCGGTATGTTGGTGAGTGCGGTAGCTCTACTGGTATTGGCGGAGGTGGTCCATGCTCAGGATCAACTCGTGCCCGCCGGTACACTTCTGCAATGCACCTTAAACGAGCCGAATTTCTCTTCGGCAACCGCGGCCGTTGGTGATCCGGTGTTGTGTCACTTGAGAACCATGCAGGAGTTCGGCAGGCCCCTTTTCCCCAGAGGCAGCATGCTGGGGGGCCATCTCGAGGAAGCCAAGGACCCTGGGCATTTCTTCGGCAAGGGCTACATGAGGATCACGTTTGACCGGGTGATCCTTCCGAGCGGGGATTTGCCCGTCCCGGCTAAGGTCATCATGGCCCGCGGCTATAAGGTGGATAAGCAAGGCAGCATCGACGGCAAGGGGCATCCGAGACGTGACGTTGTCGAGTGGATGCTTCCACCCATGTGGCCGTGGAAGGTGATCAGCTTGCCGTTCCGTGGGCCAAGGCCGACCTTGAAGGGAGAGGAGCCGATGCAGCTGCGTTTGATGGACGACATCGTGATACCACGCAACCTGGCGCAATTCGCCCATCCGGACCGCCCGCCGTACGCTTCTTCTACACGGCCGAGCTCGTACAGCACTGTGCCGCGTACAAACGCGATGCAGCAGGCGGTCGAGAACAGCACGAGTACCGCCAGCGAAGCCGCCGGAAGCAGGCAAGTCACCGTCCAGTCACCCGTCAGAGCGCAGACCAGCGAAAGACTGACGATTCTGGTGACCAGATCGAACCAGATCTACGAAGTGGCTAAATATCAAAGGGACGGAGACTTGTTGATGTTCGAAGACACCCAAGGAAGAAAGGGGGGAGTGGACGTCAACGAGGTGGACTGGCGGAAGACCACGGGTATGACGGCGGAAGTACGTTCCGCGGATAAACCGTTGATCTCACGACAGACGAACTGATTGAACAAACCTGAGGGAACCTAACGAAGTTTGACTCCTACTGTTGCAATTCGCGATGGTACGGTGGGTGTGTGTTGGACAGGTATGCAGATGGAAGTGTTCTTGGAAATTGACCCGCTAACCGCCCGCGCGCTTTTCCCCTCCCGCCTCGCAGTATGGTATCTTCAAAAACTTCGAACATGACCGCCACTCCTCTCACCGCGACAGACTTTCGCCACGCGCTCGGGCAATTCGCCACGGGCGTCACCGTCATCACCGCTGCCCGCGCTCCCGGGCAGGCCTACGGCATGACCGCCAATTCCTTCGCGTCCGTCTCCCTTGATCCCTTCCTGATTCTCGTTTGCGTCGACCAGCGCAGCCATCTCCTGCCTCTCCTCAACCAAGACCGCTTTTTCGGCGTCAACGTCTTGAAGGATCACCAGCAGGCTGTCTCGGTTTATTTCGCGCAAGCGGATCAAACTTCCGAGGCGGAAGCGAAGCTCGGCATTCGCTATCGCTGGACGCAAGCCGGCATCCCGCTGCTCGAAGACACCCTGGCCCAAATCATTTGCAGGGTGGTGGCCTCCTACATCGCTGGCGATCACACTATTTTTCTGGGTGAAGTACAAAGCGCCGAACTTTTTCCCGGTGAGCCCTTACTCTTCTTCCGCAGCAAGTACCGCCAACTCGCCCCGCCCCGCTGATTCTTCGGCCGCAGGTGTTGTAGGGTCAGCCTTCCGAGGCTGACCGTTCTTCGCTTTCGAATTTCGCCTATCGAGTTTCGTTTTCGTATTTCGGTTTTCGACTTTTTCTAATGTCCACCCAGTGAATCTCTCTTCACTCCATACTCGGCTCCCCACCGGTCCGTCATCTGCCCGCGAATCTCCCAAAGCTCAGGAAAAAACTTGTGCCGCATACCTTCCTCGAGAATCTCGACCGGCCGCCCTTTGAGCGACTTCGACCCAAATCCAATCGTCCGGTAAATCAGCTGCATGTGCTCGTACCGGAATTTCTGAAACAATTCGTCGAACTCCGCCAACTCCTCCGCCACCATGTACGCATCCCCGTGGTTGTACTCCGAATCGTAAATCTTCTCGACGGTCAGCCCATGCTTGTCCAGATAATTCGCTTTGAACGAATTCCAGATCGGCTGGTACATCTTCAGCAGCACGCGAAACCCCGGCGATTCCTGCCCGCTCCCATTCCCCAATTTCTTTCGAATCTCCTGATACTCTTTGGGTGACATCGTTTCCAGCAGAGCCAGTTGCTGAATCATCAGCTTCTGTGCCGTGTGCACGCGCCGAAACAGCGTAATGACGCGGTTGGTATTCTCCTGCTGCAAATACTCGTCAATATCCAGCAGCGTGTACCCCATCAATTTCATCCACAATTCTTCGATCTGATGCACGATCTGAAACTGCAACTCGTCAGCGTTGCAAAGCTTCCCATAATCAAGCTGGCAGGAGAGCAGCGTCTTCGTGCTCAGGTACACCTCGTAGTCCAGCGTCCCCTCGCCACTCATAATCGCGTAAAACTGTTCTCGATTCACGCAGACCTCCCCGAAACAAGGGTCTCTCGACAAAGCGCTCTTGGCATTTACTTTGGCGCTCCGGCCGCCACGGGCCGGTTGCTGTAAACGCTCTTACTGCCGGTTCGCGCCACAAGATAATATGGCGCGCCCATGCCTTTCAGATTGTCGATGTTCCCGTCATTCGGCACGAAAAAGAACACCCGCCCCGGACCAAGCCACAGGCGAGCAAACGAAGCATCATCTTCAAACACTTTTGGACAATCCGGATACAAAGACCCGAACCATAAATCGTTCGTCAAGCCGTTCAGCATATGCATCTGCACTCCGGTGTAGAACAGTATGCTCGACGCGAGCGAATATTGTCCGTCCACCACGATCATATCTCCGGGCTTAAAGTTGCGTTGGATCGCCGTGGCCAGTGGCTTCGATCCCAGCACTGGATTGAAGGTGCCCAGCGCCAAATGCACCGCATAAAATAGAACCACCATCATCGATGCAAGCGTCAGATTTGCTCTCATCGAGGCTCCGCGCTTGCGAAAAATCCAGTGCAACACAGTCCCGGCCAGAAAACTCACGCCCGTCAGAATCAGCGGCCAGCGAAAGAAGCCCATCGCTTGCGGCGTCAAATCGAATAGATGGCCCATCGAGAGCCTGTACATATTTTGCGCCCGCCGCAGCATTTCACCGAAATCTGCGTTCGGCGGAACTGCTGGTGACACCGCCGCAATCCTGATGGTTATCGCAAACGCAATCACGCCCAGTAGCAGCATGGCCATCGCGCCGCGAGCTCCGCTGCGGCGTAGCGCGCTGTCCGGCGCCGATTCCGCCTCCCGCTTCATCAACATCCCGCATAGCAAGGCGAGCGCCGGCAGCGCTGGCAGGACGTAGTATTCCTGCCGGGTTGAAAAGCTGAAAAACACCAGAATGAACGCCGCCCAAACCGCCAGCAACAAGGCCGCTCGCGATTGCCGATCAAGGTTACTCTTCCAATCGCGCATCCGCACCGGCACTTGTTTCAAACTCTTCACCACATAAAACGTCCAGGGAAACGTCCACACCAGCAGCAATCCCCAGAAAATCACGAGAGGCACTTTGTCGTAGTCTCTCGGGATACGCATGTTCAGATAGCGATAAATCTGATCGTTAATAAAGTAAAACCAAAAAAAGCCTTTGGCCTGTCCGACCGGTGGATTGCGCAGCGTTGCCAGAACGTGCCACGGAGCCGCCACCGCCAAAAACACAATGGTAGTTGACACCAGCCTCATCTTCAGCAAGTGCCGCCAATTGCGCGTGATCAGCAAATATCCGGCAATAATCCCGACGGGGAAAGCCAACCCGATCAGTCCTTTCGTCAGCACGTCCAGCGCGGTCACCACGCCAATCGACCAGCACACTAGCCGCGAAGGTTGAGGCTCTTCCAAACTCCGCCAGAAGAGGTAGGCTGTCACCGTCAGCCAGAAACAGATCATGATGTCCGGAATGATAAAGCGCGTGTAGATATATGGACCAATGGCTGTCGCCAGCACCACCGCCGCGTAAAAGCCGGCCTCCTCGCCCGCGATTTCCCGTCCGAGCAGGAACACTGCAAGAAGCGTTAAGAGCGCAAAAAACGAGAACTCCAATCGCGCGGAAAATTCCGACACGCCCACCGCCGAGTAAATTCCCGCCATGATCCAGTAGGGTAGCGGCGCTTTCTCCAAATAGCGCACGCCATTCACGTACATCGTCACGTAATCGTGACGCTGCAACATTTCCACAGCGATTTGTGCGTGTTCCGAATCCGCGTCGTCCATCATCGGTGGCCACGCCAGCCCTGGAATGTAAATCAACGCCCAGAACACCACGATACCCAGCACGTAAAGTAGGGTGCGTTTTGGCGAACTAGAGTTTGGCGCGGGTCTGCTTTCGGCGGGCGCTTCGACTTTCATGCTCTCGAAATCATCGTGGGAGGTTGCGCGCAATTTCTGATGGCTTACCAGCC
>Ga0210402_10002668_pt1 | contig 17233 bp, 14 predicted proteins | sample IncBWC7MmetaG_FD_161055 | JGI IMG/M metagenome (GOLD analysis project Ga0210402, IMG submission 161055) | Forest soil microbial communities from Barre Woods Harvard Forest LTER site, Petersham, Massachusetts, United States - Inc-BW-C-7-M | ecosystem: Environmental > Terrestrial > Soil >... | reverse complement strand
CATCCAGGAACGCGAGATGCTGTCGCGTCATGGAGTCGCCGGCGCGAATCTCGATTCCAAGCGCTCCCTGCCCGGCGGCCGGGCACATGACTTCGACCGGAATCACCTGTCTCACAAGTTGTGTCTTACCCAACCGGTTCAGGCCTGCCGCTGCCAGAATGATCGCATCGTATTCGCCAGCTTCCAGCTTGCGCAGACGAGTGTCCACATTCCCGCGCAGAGGGTGGATGTCGAGATCGGGCCGCACAGCCTTCAACTGCGCTTGGCGGCGCAGGCTGCTGGTACCGACACGAGCTGCTCGCGGCAGATCTTCAATACTCTCGTACCTGCGAGAGCAAAATACGTCGCGCGGATTCTCCCGGGTGGTCACGGCCGCGATCTCAAAACCCTGGGAAAGTTCGGTGGGGAGGTCTTTCAAACTATGTACCGCAAGGTCAATGCGTCCCTCGGCCAGGGCCTCTTCGATCTCCTTGGTGAACATGCCCTTGGTGCCAACCTTAGCGAGGGCAACGTCGGTGATCTTGTCCCCCGTCGTCTTGATAATCTCGAGTTCCACTTCATGGCCGCGTTCACGCAGCAGAGCGCTGATGTGATGAGCTTGCCAGAGTGCGAGTTGGGAACCTCGGGAGCCGATGCGGAGGCGAGGCATCAGGCGCGTCCTCCAGTACCGCCACCGGATTGTGCAGCCTTCTTGTCCTTTTCCTTTTCCTGAAGATTAAACAAGCGGCGAACAATATCGACCACGGTGGTGGCCTCGGAGTCGCGGGCTGCGCTTTTCAGGGTGGTGATGGGCGTGTGCATGATCTTGTTCACGATGCCATGTGTGAGGGTGTCGATCGCAAGCTCCTGTTCGGGCGATAACGAGCCAAGGCGGCCACGAACCCGATCGATTTCGGCCTGCCGAATGGTTTCCAAATGGTCTTGCAGCGAAACGATGGTGGGTACGACGTCGAGAGTCTGCAAACGTGCCTGGAATCGCTCAACCTCGCTCTCGATAATGGCTGTGGCGTGTTCGGCCTCTTTCTTGCGATCTGCGACATGCGATGAAACAGCTTGCTGCAGATCGTCGATATCGTAGACAAAGATTCCGTCCAGCTTGTTCATTTCAGGATCGACATCGCGCGGCACAGCGATGTCGATAAAGAACATGGGACGGTTCTTGCGGCGGCTCAGAAACAATTCGCCGTGTTCGCGGCGGAAGATGGCGTGTGGCGCTCCGGTAGAGGTAATAACAATGTCGCCTTTGTCGCAGGTATCGTAGAGCCGGCTGAACTCGATGGCCTGGCCGTTGAATTTCTGGGCCAGGCGAATGGCCCGGTCGTATGTGCGATTGGCCACAAAGATCGACGCCGCGCCGTGAGCGAGCAGATGGCGAGCTGCCAGTTCACTCATCTTCCCCGCTCCAACCAGGTACACGGTCTTGCCATTCAACGATCCGAAAATCTTCTTGGCGAGTTCAACCGCTACCGAGGCCACCGAGACTGCGGACGAGCCCACGGCCGTCTCGGTGCGCACCCGTTTGGCCACGGCGAAAGCACGGGTAAGCAGCAAGTCCAGTTGCGAGTGGATCGCGCCCACCGCCCGCGCGGTGGCGTAAGCTTCCTTTACCTGCCCCAGGATTTGCGCTTCCCCTAAGATCATTGAGTCGAGGCTCGACGTAACTCGAAACAGATGGCGGATGGCATCGTGTTCGCGATATTCGTAGAGGTGAGGCGCAAGTTCGGCATGTTCGATGTGGAAATATTCGCCTAGAAATCCACGAAGGTCGGCGCTGCCATTCTTAGTCTGGGCCAACAGTTCTACCCGATTGCAAGTGCTCAGAATCAGCCCTTCGTCAACGCCCGGATGTTGGGTGAAACACTTCAGCGCATCGGGCAGTCGCGACTCTGGTATCGCTAAACGCTCCCGCACTTCGACCGGCGCGCTGTTGTGATTGACGCCGATGAGCTGAAAGTTCATGACTGTGCGAACCTATGTATCGTGCTGAAGTAGTTGGCTGCCCACGCGACGATTGCAGCGACAAATGCTCCGGCGGCGAGATAGGCGGCGCGGCGGCCTCGCCAGCCCGCGGTCCAGCGGGTGTAAAGCATGACCAGGTATACGACCCACATCAAGATCGAGAGCAGAATCTTAGGATCGAGAAGGTCCACGCGTCCGTAGGTTGCTTGCGCAACGACTGTACCTGCAATGAGGCCCAGCGTCATGAAGGGAAACCCGAGCAGCAGCGAGCGGAATCCGATTTCGTCGATTACTTCAAGTGCCGGCAGGCGCGAGAGCAGTCCGCCTCCCTTTTTCGACTTCAACGAGCGTTCCTGGATGAGATAAAGCAGGCTGGCCCCGAAACTCAAAACCAGCGCGGCGTAGCCGGTGAAGATCAGTGCGATGTGCGCAAATAGCCAACCCCGCGCCAACCCTGGCGATGTCAGCAAGAATGGTTGCTGCCCGGTCGCCGCGACAAAGGTCAGCAGAAAAACCAGTGGAAAAACGACAATGCCAGGAGAGGTGGTTTGATACAGCAGATATACAATCATGAAAACGACCATGATCAGGAAACCCAGCACCGATTCGGCATTGTGCACGGAAGTCAACGTGATCTGGCCCGTGAGGAGTATAGAATCCGTGAGCGAGACGAAATGAAAGACCATACCCAGGTAAGCTGCGTGTAAGGCGATCTTGTTCAACAGGTCGCTGGTGCGGGTTAGCGCAACCAATGCATACAGCAGACCGATGGCGTAAAAACCCAACGCAACTCGCAGCCAAAGTATAGGCATAGCTTGATTTTACGGCTCTTATAGGGGTTCGGGCATCCTCTCCCGATCCGCCAGAGTGATTATAGTCTGCCCTGTCGATGAGGCAGAAGGCAGTCGGTGAGATCACAGGTCATTGTGATGTAGATCACAAATACGGCTCGAAGGGCTGCATTGAACCGGACCTGTGAGTTGAGAACAAGTTCTCAGTCCTCGATTTGCTGTCATTCCACTCCCAGTGTGGCTAGAACTTGCTCCAGAATCTCGGCGTTCACGAGCAGCCGTCGGCCATCGGCCATCATGTTTTCGATCTCATCGAATGCCTGGAACAGCCGCATCTTGACCGCGCCGTACTGTTCCGCTTCGGTGAGAGTGCGAGCGTGACCTGCCGCCCACTCTTTCGTGGCTTCCTCCGGCAGGAAGACGCTTACCGCGAACGTCGTTTTGCGATCAGAGGTGACATCGAATACGTATTCGGTCGCAGCCCCCTCGTTCATCGCCGCGCGCTTTCCCACAAAGTAATACTGGTAAACATATCCTTGTCCACCAGTATAGGTTTTCATGCGACGGATGGTCATGGTTGGTCGTCACTCGTTGGTCGTTGGAATGTTCCTCGAATCGGTTGCGAACGACAAACGACCAAGGACCAAACGACGGTTGCTACGGTTCAATCCTCGCGTCCCGCAGGCGCTTTACCGCAGTCTCGGAGGACAGCGGCGAATAGTAAATCTCTTTAAAAGTATACGATTTCGCCTTCGAAGCAAGGACTGGCATGATTTCGATGTGCCAGTGATAGTCCTCGTCGATGGTCTTCCAGTAGCCGAGGTTTCCCGACCGGTGCAGGCTGTTGGGCGAGGTGTGGAGCACCAGATGAAATTCTTCGGTGATGGTACGAATCCGCTGCAAGGTGCGCCGGAGGAGAGCCCCCAGATCGCGCATCGTCCCCGGACGATTCAGGCCGAAGCGTTCGAAAGCGGCCTCGTGAGTCCGCGGCATGATCCAGCTCTCGTAAGGCACACGTGGCGCATACGGGCACATAGCGACGAAGTCCCCGCGAAGCTCGATCACGCGGAGATCTTGCTTCATTTCCTGGGAAAGAATGTCACAAAAAACGCAACGTTCCTTGCTCTGAAAGTATTCACGGGCAGCGCGCAATTCATACAACACGCGACGGGGCACGAAAGTGTTCGCCGTAAGTTGCGAAGTAGGATGCTCGAACTCTTGCCCGGCGCTGGTTCCGTGGTCCTTATAGATGCCGACATATTTGAACCGTCCGTCGCCTTTAAGATCCTGAATACGCTGCGCGGCAAGCAGCAGGAACTGTTCGATCTCGAGATCGCTTGCAGTCCACAGATGCCGGTCGTGCGAGGGGTTCTCCACCAGGACTTCGTGCGCGCCGATCGGGCGCATCCGGTCGTAGATGCCGTCTCCGCGGCGGGTTGCCTCGCCCTCGATGTGATACAACGCGTTGGGATGAACGACCGCGCGCGCCGACCACGGAGCCCCGGGAGTTCCGGACATACTGGCGATCAGTTGAGGTGGCTCGCGGGAATCAGGACAGAACCGGCAAAATGGTTCCGGGCGCGGTGGGTTGTCGGGAACGTCGTCGCCCGTAATAACCCAGGAGCGAGTGATCGGATCTTTGCGCAGTTCCATGCATAAGGAAACCATCTCATCGCGGTTGCGTCAACTGGGTTGCCCCCAGAATCCCTGCCGTTGGAATCTGTAACATGATTCAGAAGTTCGGTTCCATGAGTCATGATCCGGTTTGTTATAATCCGCGCACGAAGCCGCCTGCGATGACTGAGCCGTCCACGCCGTTGATGCGGCAGTATGCCGCTATCAAGAAGGAACATCCCAGCGCCTTGCTGTTTTTTCGTCTGGGTGATTTCTACGAGCTTTTCTTTGACGATGCCGTTCTGGCATCACGCGAGTTGCAGATTACGTTGACCTCTCGTAATAAGGAAAAAGGCGTGGCCGTCCCTATGTGTGGCGTACCTTATCACGCGGCGGAAGGCTACATTTCCAAGCTCATCCGCAAAGGATTCAAGGTCGCCATCTGCGAGCAGATGGAGAATGCCGGTCTGGCCAAGAAACTCGTTCGCCGCGAGGTCACGCGAGTAGTCACGCCCGGCACGGCTGCGGATTCGTCGTTGAGTTCTGAGGAGAACAACTTTCTGGCAGCGGTGGCGCAGATCGGGGATCGGGTAGGATTCGCGGCCCTGGATCTTTCCACTGGCGAATTTCGCGCCACGGAATTTCATGGCGAGGACGCGAGCAAACGGATTCAGGAAGAACTGCTGCAGCTCAGGCCCAAGGAACTCTTGTATGGCTCGGCGGCTCCGTTGTTTGAGGAGGGATCGCGCGGGGACAGGCGGCCTCGCCTGTCCGGCCGCCCAACGAACGGCAGTGCCAGCTTCGCCGAGACTCCCCTCGATGATTGGGTCTTCGCCCCCGACCATGCCATCCCCCTGCTCGAAAATCACTTCGGCGTTTTGTCACTGGAGGGCTTCGGACTTGCGGGCAAACCGGCAGCCGCGTCAGCAGCGGGCGCCATCCTCTACTACGTTCGCTCCACCCAACGCGGAACTTTGGATCACGTCGACCGGGTCGGGTTTTATGAAAGGCAGAACCATTTAGTACTTGACGCGGTAACCGTGCGAAATCTGGAACTGATCGAGCCGCTGTTTGCGGGGACCGACGCCGGAGTAACCCTGTTTCGTTCCATTGAAGCCACGGTCACGCCTATGGGCAAACGCCTGCTGCGCTCGTGGATGCTGCGACCATCAATCGAAATCGCCGAGATCAATGCGAGACTGGACGCGGTCGAGGCGCAGGTGAAGGAGACCGTGGCGCGAGAGGAATTGCGGCAAGCTTTGGACGGAATCCTCGATCTGGAGCGCTTGTTGAGCCGCGTAACGCTGGAGACGGCGAATTCTCGGGACGTGCTGGCTCTGGCTGCATCGCTGAGAAAGATTCCGGGCCTGCGAGTTGCGCTGGCAAGGTTCGCGGCCGAGCGATTGACGACTCTACACCGCTCTCTTGATGAACTCGGCGATCTGCGGGAACGAATCGACAAGACCATTGTTCCCGAGCCGCCGATTTCGTTGGTGGACGGTGGCGCGATTCAGAGCGGCGTAGATAAGGAACTCGACGAACTCCGGGAGCTGAGCCGTAACAGCAAACAATTTCTGGCGCAGATCGAGCAGCGAGAGCGACAGCGCACCGGAATCAACTCGCTGAAGGTCAAGTTCAACTCCATTTTTGGATATTATCTCGAAGTCTCGAAGCCCAACTTGCATTTAGTTCCGCCCGATTACGAGCGCAAGCAGACCCTGGTCAACGCGGAGCGCTTCACGACTCCCGAGCTAAAGGAGTATGAGTCGAAGATTCTCGATGCGCAGGAAAAGATCGTGGAGATCGAACGGCGTCTGTTCGCGGAATTGCGTTCGGCCATTGCTGGCGAAGCCAGACGCATCCGGCAAACGGCCTTGGCACTGGCCGAGGTGGACGTACTTTCTGCATTAGCGCATGTGGCGGCTCTGCGAAACTACTGCCGGCCGAACTTTGACGCGTCTGCGGACATCGAGATCGTTGCTGGAAGGCATCCTGTGATCGAGCAACAGGAAATGGCGGGCGGCAGCGAGCGCTTCGTGCCCAACGACCTCTATCTCAACTCAACCACAGATACGGTGCTGGTTCTCACCGGGCCGAATATGGGCGGCAAGTCAACCTATCTGCGCCAGGCCGCGCTGGTTGTTATTCTGGCGCAGATGGGATCGTTTGTCCCCGCGTCGTCGGCGCGTCTCGGAGTAGTGGATCGCGTTTTCACTCGCATCGGCGCAAGTGACAATCTTGCACGTGGGCGTTCAACCTTCATGGTTGAGATGACCGAGACAGCGGCCATCCTGCACACGGCAACGTCGCGATCACTCATCTTGCTTGACGAAGTGGGACGTGGCACGGCCACGTACGATGGCCTGGCGATTGCCTGGGCGGCGGTTGAATACATCCACGCACGACTGCGGGCCAAGACTCTTTTCGCCACGCATTATTTTGAACTCACCGAACTCGCCGAGCGGCTTTCGGGAGTGAAGAATTATCACGTTTCGGTGAAAGAAACCCCTGGCGGAATTGTGTTTCTGAGGAAGGTGGAACCGGGCGCGGCGGACCGTAGCTACGGAATTGAAGTGGCCAAGTTGGCTGGATTGCCGAATGAAGTCATTGAGCGGGCGCGTGAAGTGCTGGCAGAACACGAGAGTGCGGAACAACGCGTGACCGAACAACTGGCCAGCGACGAGTCGCGTCCGCGCCCGCCGGCTCAACTTACTATCTTCACGCCTTTGTCGCAGCCGGTTCTCGAAAAACTACGGGAGGTAGACTTGAATCGGTTGACTCCGCTCGAAGCGCTGAATCTGTTGGCGGAATTGAAGAAGCAGGTGGATTGAAAAAGACGACATCATTCTCCGGACAGATCGGCCAGTTACTCATCGTGGGCTTCGATGGCACCGAGATGTCGGCGCGGCTCCGGTCCCTTCTCACTCTGCTGCAACCTGCGGGCGTGATTCTTTTCGCGCGCAATATTACGAGTGGAGAGCAGACCCACAGGCTGCTCCAGGGATGTCAGTCCTGCGTCTCCACGCGCTTGTTCACTTGCGTGGACATGGAGGGCGGCCGAGTAGATCGCTTTCGCCACGTCACTGGTCCTGCGCCCTCTGCGGCCGACGTCTTCGCAACCAGCAATCGCAAACTCTATCGGAAACATGGGAAGACTATCGGCGAATCTTGCCGGGCCCTGGGCTTCAACACGGACTTTGCTCCGGTTGTAGATCTGGCATTTGAAGCCTCGCGCAGCGTGATGAGTTCTCGTGCGGTCTCTGCCAATCCCAAAGAAGCCACGATTTACGCCCGTGAATTTCTTGCCGGGCTGCGCTCTACAGGAGTATTAGGAGCAATCAAACATTTTCCCGGCCTTGGTGAGGCCAATCTCGATACGCACCACGAACTCCCCAATGTGGAGAAGCCGTGGAAGAAGCTGTGGGAGTCAGACATTGCTCCCTATCGCGACCTCCATCGGGAAGCTCCGTTGGTCCTGGTCGGACATGCTGCGTATCCGGCGGTGACACAGGACCGCACGCCGGCTTCTTTGTCGAAGAAATGGATTACGGACATCTTGCGTAAGAAGATCGGCTACCGAGGGCTGGTAGTTTCTGACGATCTCGAGATGGGAGGCGTGCTGAAGGCTGCGCCCATTGACCAAGCGGCCGTCGAATTCGTCAGAGCCGGTGGTGATCTTTGCCTGATTTGTCATATCGAGGAGCACATCATGCGTTCGTACGAAGCGCTGCTAAGGGAGGCGGAGCGCGACGCCAAGTTTGCGCGCCGGGCGAAGGAATCGGTGGCGCGTGTGTTGACGTTCAAGACGAAGTCTAAAGAGTTAAAGCGCTCGGGACCTGCTCCAATTACGGCCAAGCTTGAGAAGATTTCGCGCCAGTTGTGGGAGTTTAGTGAACAGGTCCGGTTGGCGACGATAAGGCGGCAGGATCAGACATGATCGTTGCCGGAGTGATGAGCGGAACGTCCGCCGATGGAATCAATGTCGCCCTGGTGCGCATAACCTCTTCGCGGAGCCGGACAGGGATGCCCGGCCTCCATTTTCTGGCACACGCGGAGTACCCTTACCCGAAGCAGGTTCGCCGGGCTGTGTTGGCCGCGATGAATTCATCCAAGGCCAGTGTGGCAGACTTGGCCAGATTGAACTTCCTGCTCGCTGAACTTTACTCGGATGCAGTTCTGGCCACACAGCGCCGCTTTCGTCTGAAGGCCGTACTTGTGGGCTGCCATGGTCAGACGCTCTATCACCAGGGCGAGGTTGCTCCGTTTCTGGGGCGAAGGCTTGCGGCCACCTGGCAAACTGGCGAGGGTGCATTGGTGGCGGCACGCGTCGGGGTACCGGTCGTTTCAGATTTTCGGCCAGCCGACATGGCGGCTGGGGGCAAGGGGGCTCCGCTGGTTCCCTTCCTTGATTTTCTTTTGTACCGCGATAGTCGTGTCGGCCGAATCGTGCAAAACATTGGTGGGATCGCGAACTTGACCGCGATCCCGGCTAGCGCGTCTCCCAATTCGGTAGTGGCTTTCGACACCGGTCCGGGCAATATGTTGATTGATGCCGTCACCGAGCGACTGTTTGGCAAGGCGTTCGATCGCGATGGCAGAATTGCTGGCTCTGGAGCGGTGCTCGATCCTGTGATCAGCGACGTTATGCGTGAGTCATTCTTTCGACGTAAGCCACCCAAGACAGCCGGTCGAGAAGAATTCGGACGTGAGTTTGCCCAGAATTTCGTTCGTCGTTGCGGGCGCGTCGATAAGCGCGATATCGTTTCCACAGCCACGGCATTGACGGCCAGGTCGATTGCGGATGCGCTTCGACAGTTCGTAATACATCGAACAGGCACCTACAGAGACTTCATTATTTCTGGGGGCGGCGCAAGTAATTCGACGCTCATGGCTATGCTGGCGAACGAATTGCGACCGCTTGGCCTGCAGATCCGTACCTCGGATGAATTCGGCCTGCCCTCGGAGGCAAAGGAAGCAGCGGCATTCGCGGTGCTTGCCTTCCAGACATGGAATCGGAAACCGTCGAACGTCCCGTCGGCAACCGGAGCAAAGCGGCCCGCGATTCTGGGAAAGATCTCGTATGCGTGAGCGAAAACTCTTTCGCCGCTCTGCGGTGAATGCACAGCCGTGGGCGGCTATGCCCACGTGTTCTTTGTTGCTTCGGACTTTTTTCGTTCTCTCAGTCTTTGTTCCTGTACTCGGCTGCTCGGGCAGACCTGATCCCAATACCCTGGTGATGGTTATCGAAAACAGCCCCACTAACTTGGATCCACGAGTCGGGCTGGATGGGCAGTCTGAGCGAATCGATGAGTTGCTTTTCGATGACCTGTGTACACGTGACGATCATTTTAACGTTCAGCCGGGACTAGCGGAGCGTTGGGAAGTCCCAGATCCTCTCACTTACATATTCCACCTGCGCCAAGGCGTGAAATTTCACGACGGGCGGCCGCTCGCTTCCCGCGACGTAAAGTGGACCTTCGATTCCCTGCTTCAGGGGAAGATTCGCAGCGCCAAGGCGGCCACATATCGGCCTGTGGATCACATCGATGCTCCGGACAGTTTCACGGTAGTGTTTCATCTGAAGCAGCCATTCGCCCTGCTGTGGAATGTTTCGGATGGCGCCATCGGGATTGTTCCTTACGGCAGTGGCGACGAGACTAGCCGTCGTCCCGTCGGCTCTGGTCCGTTCCGCTTCGTTAGTGCTGAACCGGACAAAGAAGTCGTCATCGAGCGCAACGACGACTATTGGGGCCAAAAACCATACCTGAAGCGAGTGCGATTCGCGGTGACTCCGGATGCCACCACCCGTGCGCTCGAATTGCGTAAAGGCAGCGCCGACATTGCGGTCACGTCTCTCACCGGGGACACAGTGCTGGCGCTAGAACGCGAACCGAACCTGGAGGTGCTGCATGCGCCAGGCACGGTGCTCGGCTATTTGGCATTCAATACGCGCGATCCAATTCTCAAAGATGTGCGGGTGCGGCAGGCAGTGGCCTATGCCATCGACAGAATGGCAATCATCCATTATCTGCTGCGCGATTTTGCACGGCCAGCGTACAGCCTTCTTCCGCCCGAGAGCTGGGCGTATAACGCTGATGTCCCGCACTACGAACACAATCCCGAGCGGGCGCGACAACTGCTCGAACAAGCCGGATATCCGGCCGTCAACGGCGTGCGTTTTCATCTCACGATGAAAACCTCGACCGAAGAAAGCCCGCGACTGGTCGCGGCCGTACTGCAGCAGCAATTGCGCGAGGTTGGCATCGCCCTGGACATTCGTACATTCGAGTTTGCCACTTTCCTTTCCGATGTCATCCGTGGTGCGTACCAACTGCATACTTTGCGCTGGATCGGAGGGAATGAGGATCCCGACATCTTTGAATACGTGTTCCACTCGGCTAAATTCTCGCCCAACGGCGGCAACCGCACTTACTACGCCAACCCGCGCATGGACTTGCTTATCGACCAGGCGCGCGGCGAATCCGACCTGGACGCACGCAAGCAGATCTATGCAGAGATCCAATTAATCCTGTCTGAGGATTTACCTTACATCGATCTCTGGTACATCGAAAATGTGATGGTGCACAACAAGCGAGTACGAAAACTGACGTTGAACCCACCCGGAAATTACGACTTCCTGAAAACTGCAGAACTGGCGCCTTGACTGTGACAACGATCCCGTCCCCACAGCAGCTCCGGGACCGCGTGTTACCATCGAACTCTCGGTAAATTTCACGTGCGCATTCTTTTTATCGGTGACATTTTTGGCAGACCGGGACGAACCATCGTCAAGGATCGCCTGTCGGCTCTCGTAAAAGAGCACGCTATTGATCTCGTGCTTGCCAATGGAGAGAACGCAGCCGCCGGTTTCGGCATCACCCCGCCGTTGGCCGAAGATCTTTTCGAGATGGGCATTGACGTTCTCACGACCGGCAACCATATTTGGGATAAGCGCGAGATCATCGATTACTTCAACGCCGCCGACGGGAATCCGCATAGTCCGGCTCGCCGGGTGTTGCGTCCCGCCAATTACCCGCCCGGAATGCCGGGCTGGGGTTTATACGAGGGTCGCAAAGGAAACGTTCCATACGCGGTAATCAATCTTCAAGGGCGCGTTTTTATGGCTTCGAATGACGATCCCTTTCGCGTGGCCGACCAGTTGCTGAAGGAAATCAACGCTAAGGTTATTTTTGTCGACATTCATGCAGAGGCAACTTCAGAAAAGATTTCGCTGGGCTGGTATCTCGATGGACGAGTCACGGTCGTGGTCGGGACCCACACCCATATTCCTACGGCTGATGAGCGCGTGTTGCCGGGCGGGACCGCTTACATCACCGATGTCGGCATGACCGGCCCGTACGACAGTGTTATCGGGGTTAAGAAGGAATTAATCGTGGGCAAATTTCTTAGCAATATGCCGACGCGCTTCGAAGCGGCCACGGGAGATGTCCGCCTGTGCGCGGTCGTGGTGGATTGCGATGAGCGAACCGGCCGGGCAAGACAAATCACGCGCCTCATGGTGGCATAGAGGAGTGGCGTAGAGAACTGGGCTTCGGGCCCTAGGCTTGAGGAACTGCAAAGCACAATCATGAGCGAATTCCAACTTCAGATCCCAACAATCAAATCAAACGGCTTCCAGTGGATGAACGCGGATGCCTATCTCTTCGACATTGATGGCACGTTGCTCATCACCCGTGACGGCGTCCATCGCAACGCCCTGCATCAAGCGATGCGCGAAGCATACCAGGTCGATACGACGATTGAAGGGATTGCCTATCACGGCAAGACCGACCTGGGCATTTTGCGCGCAGCTCTGGACCGCGTCGGAGTTTCAGGCGTGAAGTTCGAAGCAAATCTCCCAGCAGCGCTGGAAATTGTCCGCCGCGAGGTGTCAGCGAACGCGCATCGCGTCACGCCCACGGTGTGCTCTGCAATTCCCGAAGTGCTTGCTGAATTAAAGGCTGCGGGCAAGTTGCTGGGCGTGGCTTCGGGCAATCTCGAGTCCGTCGGCTGGCTCAAGGTCAAGGCAGCCGGGTTGCGCGAGTTTTTCAGCTTCGGGTGCTTCACTGACCACCACGAAAGCCGCGCGGACATCTTCAGGCAGGGTGTGATCGAAGTGCAACGCAGGCTGAGCAAATCGGCGACGGTTTGCTTTATCGGCGACACTCCCGAAGATATCAACGCAGCTCGTTTGGCGAATTCCAAGATTGTTGCGGTATGTACGGGGATTTTCACCGCCGATGATCTTCGACACCTTGAACCCGACGCATGCGTGGCCTCATGCGCGGATTTGCTAACCAAGATGGCGCCGGAGTGAGTTTATATTTCGATGGCTTTTTTCAACTCCGCGCGATTATGCACCGGCAAATACCGCAGCGCTGCCCGTGCCAACGCCAGATAGACATCCGTCGCTTCGGGTACTTTTCTAAGGACCTGTAGATGCTTGCGCACGATCTCCGCATCGCCGCGTACGATGGGCCCGCTGAACGCTCCAGCCCCTCCGAGCGCCGCGTAGTTCGCAATGGTTTGTCTCACGATCGGAAGCATCTTCTCGCGCGCCTCAACCTTGGATAACCCAGCCTTGCGCGCCAACTGTTCCGCGGTCACCAGCATCGCCACGAGCAATGGTGAAGCGAACGCTCCCCACGCATGGTAAGCGGCCTTGTGTTCCTTGCGAATCGTGAAGGCTTCACCACCAAGAGCCCGCACGATCTGCTGCGCCGAGCGAACCGCCGCCGCATCGCCTTCGATTGCAAAGGGCACTCCAATGAGAGACGGCATCGATCCACTTACAAATGTCATCAGAGGATGAACCGAAGCCACCGCTGCGCCGCACTGGCGTAGAGACTTCAGCTCATCGCTCGCCAGTGCACCGCTGGAGTGGAACGCAATTTTTTTCGTCCAGTCACTCACCGATGCAAGCCGGCGCGCTGCCGCTGCAATCTCACGATCCGGCACACAGAACCATACAAGGCCTGCATCCAGACGAGCGCAATCGCTGGTCGATGCGTGTGCCTTGACTCTTCGAGCCAGGTCGGCGGCCTTCCGTTTTGATGCAGCGCTGCCGCGGGAAACGATTTCGGGGATCTTGTATCCCGCTCGCTTTAGCTCGAGCGCCAGCGCTCTGCCCAGTCTTCCCGGGCCGACAATTGCAATCTCTGGTTTCGCTGCCATCGCGGGCAGCATATCAGGGCGATTGCTGTACTGACAAAATCTCCGCGCCAGCTTTGATCAACCCGGCATAGCGCTTGTCGCTTATATTGTTGTTTATGCAGAAATCGTCCCATTCCAAGACCAAAGCTCGCGTTCTTTCTTCTGTCGAAGCCTACCGTGGTCCCGCCTTTTGGGTCACGACAGATCAGGTGTTGGAGCCCACCGGCGTGCGTGGCCGTCGCGACATCGTCCACCACACAGGCTCGGTTGTGATTCTCGCGGTTGACGAGACTCATTCCGAGCCTCACGTGCTGCTGGTGCGCCAGTATCGCCATGCCGCTCTACAGTATCTCTGGGAGCTCTGCGCGGGTCGCATCGATAAGGGAGAAAACGAATTGACTGCGGCCAAACGCGAACTGCTCGAGGAAACCGGCTATGCTGCCGCCCGCTGGAAGCGAATCCTGAAATTTTATGCTAGCCCCGGTTTTGTTGCCGAAACCATGTCCATTTATTTGGCGACGGGCCTGCGTCCCGGCATCGCGCAGCCGGAGGAAGATGAAGTCATCGAGACTAAATTTTTCCCTCTGAGCATCGCCGTCCGCATGGTAATGGCCGGCCGCATTCACGATGGCAAGACCATCTCAGGCGTGCTCTGGCTTGCTCAAGAGTGCGGCACCCGCAGGAAACGTAAATAGCCACCTCTTGTGACTTTCCCATGATTCGTTCCTCTTGACAGCCTCTTCGACTAGCCGGAAAATGTCAGGAAATCGGAGGGCATGGATTGGAATTAGGAAAGTTCTGTGCCCCAGGGGGCGTAAGTGGAACGCTTGAAAGGTACGGTAAAGTGGTTCAACAATGCCAAGGGATATGGATTTATCGGCCGGGACGACGGGGCAGATGTGTTTGTCCATTACAGCGCAATTACGTCGGAAGGATACAAGAGCCTACAGGAGGGGGATCAGGTAGAGTTCGAGATCACCCAGGGACCGAAGGGTCCGCAGGCTTCGAATGTTACGAAGGCTTCGTGAAGTAACACGTTAAGCTGCAATCTCGTCGGGGCGTCGTCGCTGGGCTCAGGCACTTCGCCAGCCGCTGCTGAGCTAGTTACTGTTTTATTTCCGACCAGTCCGCTTGGATCAGTTGTGTCTTTTCCTGCTGCACTGGGAATCTCATAGAACATCTGAGCCGTGCCGAAACTCTCTTCGGTAATTTGACGCGTCTGCTTTTTCGGTGTATCTGTATTGGCGCGCCACATGTCCAAACGTATCTTTTTGCTGCTCACGGTATTCGCCGCGCTGCTAGCCCCTGCGCGGGACAAGCCGGAAAACTGGCTGGAGGTTCGCAGCCCGCATTTTATCGTCCTGAGTGACTCCAATGAGAAGCAGGCTCGCCACGTCGCCGACCAGTTCGAGCGCATGCGGGACGTCTTTCAAACTGTGCTTGTTCACGCAAACGCAGATCCCGGAACCCCCATTGTCGTGCTGGCAGTTAAAGACAAGAAAGACTTTCAGGCACTTGAGCCAGAATCCTATTTGGCGAAGGGGCAGATGGAACTCGCTGGTCTTTTCTTGAGGGCTCCCGACAAGAACTACATTCTGCTGCGGCTCGACGCAAAGGGTGAGCATCCGTACGCGACCGTTTATCACGAATACACCCATCTGCTTTCGAGCCCAGATGAAGCGTGGCTACCGCTCTGGCTCAATGAGGGCTTAGCTGAGTTCTACCAAAATACGGAAATACGCGATAAAGACGTGCTGTTTGGAGAGGGGAGCCCAGAAAATATCCTCCTTCTGCGCCAGGAACGCCTTCTGCCGCTCGCAACCCTCTTCGCCGTGGACCACAATTCACCGTACTATCATGAACATAATAAAAGTTCCATCTTCTATGCCGAGTCCTGGGCCGTCGTTCATTATTTTATGGGTAATGAGCGTCACGAGAGTGCCCAGCCCCTTTCCGAATACATGAAACTGTTAAACCAAAATGTGGATGCGGTCACAGCTGCCACGCGCGCTTTCGGCGACTTGAAGCAACTGCAGGCAACCCTTGACAAATACGTAGCGCAGGCCACCTTCCGATACTTCAAGATGCCGATTTCCGCTGAAATTGACGACGCAGCCTTCAAAGTGCGCGCTCTGAGCTCGGCCCAGGCAGATGCCGTGCGTGCGGACTTTCTGGTTTACAACCAGCGCACGAAGGATGCGAAGCCTCTGCTTGAAAGCGTGCTTCGCGATGATCCGAGCAACGTATCCGCGCATGAAACCATGGGATATTTGGAATTCCGCCAAGGCAATCTCGCCGAAGCCCGGAAATGGTACGAGCAGGCGGTAAAACTGAATTCGCAGAGTTTTCTGGCTTATTACTATTTTGCCGCCATTACGATGAACGCCGGCCAACTCGACTCCGACAACAAATCGCAAGTCGAAAACAGTTTGCGAACAGCCATCAAACTCAATCCTTCTTTTGCCCCGTCCTGCGATCAGCTGGCTGTGTTTTACGGAATGCGGCGCGAGAATCTCGACGACGCTCACACCCTGGCTCTCAACGCAGTGCAATTGGATCCTGGCAATCTTCACTACCGGCTGACCACGGCCAATATTTTGCTGCAGATGCAGCGTCCCACCGACGCCATAGCCGTGCTGCAGAACGCCGCGAGTCTGGCCAAGACCCCCGACGAAGCCAGTTCGGTCCAGAATCTGATGGAGGCAGCCCAGCAATACCAGGCGTCACGCGAGCAACTGGAGCAGCCGCGCGCTACGCAGGGAATTCAACCTACTGCTCAGGGGCAATCTTCAGCGCAGGCAACACTGGGCGGTGTCAAACAACCCGTGCCAGAAGAGCCGCATGGGCCGCGCCACGGAGTAAAGGGTACGATTAAGGATGTGCAGTGCTCCCTGCCCGCAATCATGGAACTGAAAGTCGAGGGCGATGGCAAAACGCTTCCCCTGCATAGCAATAACTACTTCAAAATTCAGTTCACTGCTTTGAACTTTACGCCCGGGGGCGAACTTCATCCTTGTACTGATTTGGAGGGCATGAAGGCGGACGTAGAGTTTTTCGAAGCTTCCGGAAAGTCCAGTGAAGGCCAGATTTTTTCCATCGAACTCAGGAAATAGGAAGAGTCGTCATTGCGTGCGGCGCGGAACCCGGTTGCTTCGTGCGTGCTGACGAAAGCCCAGATTCCCCGTCGCTGCGCTCCTCGGAATGAAAAAGATTAGTGGGTTGATCAGATCGAGTTACGATCAGCACGATTCGCTAGACGTTGCTAGAAGACAAGGGCCTCGCGCATGCCCTCGAAGTGAATCTCAAGAAGAGTGCGCGATCCATCAGGATTTCTTTTGTACACGTACGCATCCCGCTGGTATTTGTTGTCATGCTTCACCCATTTCCCATCTGCTTCCGCAATCGTGGAATTATTGCGCTGAAATTTCACTGTCGCATTGCCGACGTACGATTCCCAACGGATGATGTAATCTCCCTCAGGGGTGCGCGCACCGCCCAGCACCACCGGGGAACCTAGCGTGAAGTCCCGCGAGCCTCTTTCGAAAGTTCGCGGCTTGAAACCCTCCGAAACCAGACTGTCGTGCGTGGTTTTGGCGTGATTCTCATCGCCGTAGGGACCCACAAGTACGTGGTAGGAATTCGTCCACAGGAAACCCTTCTGAACGGCGGTTACGGGAAAACCGAGTTGCGCCAGCTTGTCGGTTTCGTCGTGAGCC
>Ga0210402_10002666_pt1 | contig 17235 bp, 39 predicted proteins | sample IncBWC7MmetaG_FD_161055 | JGI IMG/M metagenome (GOLD analysis project Ga0210402, IMG submission 161055) | Forest soil microbial communities from Barre Woods Harvard Forest LTER site, Petersham, Massachusetts, United States - Inc-BW-C-7-M | ecosystem: Environmental > Terrestrial > Soil >... | reverse complement strand
TAGGTGTCGTGATCGCCGGGGTCGTAGGTGTTCGGTGTTCCGCCGTCACCCTTGAAGGTGAAGATGCGTTCGACGCCGTCGATGGCCATGGGCCAACTCGCTCCAAGGAGGCCTAACCAGCGGCCCGCCGGTCCCTTGGAGCTGACCGAATGCTGGCGACCTTACCCCGATTTCATCGGTCCTGTCATGCCGCCGATGATCGCGTGGATGTTGAGCCCGCGCGGCCGGGGCCACTACTGGGAGCGCGAGCGGTGGTGGTTAGACGAGGCCCCTGATCTTGCGCCGCATGGCGCCGCGCCGGAGCATACTGGCGCTGAGGCCGGTGACCAAATGAAAACCGACGGCGGCGGTCTGGAAGGCGTCGGCCCCGTGTGAGTGCGGGCCGGGCCCATGCACCGGCAGGCCCATCGCGCTCTTGTGATAACCCCTCAACATCGCCAACCCCGTCTTGCAGGCCTCGGCGTCGAAGTAGGCCGTGCCGAGCATGGCGCGCGAGGCGTGGATGCCGTCCTCCTTGGAGCGGATGCGGGGCACGGTGATGATCGGCTCGTTCTTCGGGATCAGCTCCTCCAGCGTGGCGCGGCGGCTCTTGGCGGTTGAGATCTCGCGCGCCTCGATGTCGTGCGGCAGGAGGTGACACTGGTAGTGGAAGCCGCCTTGCGCCTTCTTCGTGCGCAGGTGCTGGGCCCAGTGGTCGAGGCCCTTGCCGACACCCATGACGTAGTCGACGAAGTGGACCTCGCGGCCGACGTTCTGCCACGACCAGATCGAGCAATAGTCATGCACGCCGAGGTCCCAGGAGGTGATCACCGGGGCGGCGAGATCGACCGGGACCTTGCAGACCCGGCCTTGCATGGTGAGCGCGTTGAGGGCCTCGGCGTAGTAGGCGCCCTCGACCGGCGCGTCGAACGAGCATTCCATCTCGCGCGCGTATTCGTCGGGGCTCATGTCCTGGGTGAGTTCGCGCGCCTCGGCGTAGGACAGGGCCTCCTCGCCGGTTGCCGACAAGGGGATGATGAACACGTCCCAGCGTTCGTCCTCCATCGCGCGCAGGCGCAGGGTGTTGAAGTGGTCGTCGCCGTTCGAGGTGCCGCTGACGATGGCCCAGCCCCGATAGTCGGCCAAGCATGGGCGGACGACGGTCGAGAACACGGTCTTTTGCAAGAGCGGATATTCGTCGAGGACGATGCCGTCGAAATACATGCCGCGCATTCTCTCGTAGGCGGACATGCCGCCGTAGAGTTTGATGATCGCGCCGTTGTGGGGGAGGACGACGGCCAGCTCGCCTTCGAGGAAGCGGACGCCGTCGATGGTCGAGGTGTATTGCTTGAGGTAGGACCAGACGAGATCCTTGGCCTGCTCGAACGACGGGCCGACGTAGCCGTAGCGCGGCGGCGGCCATTCCCGGCCATTGAGGTAGGCGGCGCGGACCAGATGGTTGGCGAGGGCGACCGTCTTGCCTGCGCGGCGATGGGCGCAGACGAACATCCACCGCTTTTCGCTGGCGTGCAACGCGCGGAAGTGGCGGCGCGGCCGGTAGGGGATGACCAGCGGCGCGTCGGCGTCGCTGGGTTTTGTTTGGGCCTCGGAGGCGAAGGACAAATCAGCCGTGCGGGGTGGGCTGCACCGGGGGCTTGGTTTTCACCGCCCAGGTCGACGTGGTGGGGTTCCAGATCGCCAGGACGACCTGATCGGCGATCTCCTCAGGGGGCGGGGGCAGCTCCTCGCCGGTGGGCGGCACCCACGGCTGTGCAGGCACGCCGGGCCGCGTCGGCGGCAGTCCCTGATCGGGGTGGCCCTCTTCGAGGCCCCAGCTCGGATCGACGGGGCGGCCGGGACGTACTGGGCCGGTCGAGGGGCGTTCGCCGCCGCCCCAGCCATAGCCAGGATCGATGGGACGGTCCCAGGAGCCGGGCGGCCGGTTGCCGACATGCGGCGGGCGGCCGGGCAGGCCTTGGTCGGGATATTCGCCGCCGTTGCCGCCGCCGGGCAGGCCTTGGTCGGGGTGCAGGCCGGGGATGTGGCCCGGCGCATCGCCGAGCGGGATGATCAGTGCAATCTGTGCGCGTGCCATTGGGGAGTTCCTCCTGTGGAGGCCTCCGGGCTTATCACCTTGATATGACAGGCGATACGCATGGCATGGGGCTAACTTACGCGGCGGCTGGCAGGTAGCGCATGGCGACATCGCGCATGCGCAGCAGTTCTTTGACCCCTTCGGGGCCGTCGTGCGTGGTCGCGGTTTCCATGAGGATCGGGTAGCCGCTGTCGATGGAGGCGAGGACCTCCTCGCGCGTCGCTCTCCGCCCTTCGGCCCACCAATCGATGCGGGTCGGCTCGCCGAGGCGGAACAGGTAACCGTCGCCTGCTTTGAACGGCGAGACGGCGCGCGTCTCGTAGAGGGCGACGCAGCCGGGGTTGCGGGGGATCGGCATGCCGACGGTCGCGCGCTCGACGGGCAGGTCCTTCTCGTTGCGGCGCATGCGGGGTTTGGTCAGGAACGGGCAGGCGCGTGCCGCGAACTCGGCGCAGTCGCGGTGCGACGGGGGCTCGCTGGTCACCCGGTTGACGACGCACATCGGGCCGATCACTGAGACGCGATGCACGCCCATTTGTCCGCCGCAGATCCAGCAGCGCGCGTTCTTGTAGGCCATGGTGAGCTTGCCGGGGCTGATGACGCGGAAGTCGGGCTTGTCGTTCTCCCAATGGACGAACCAGGGCACCGGGAAGCCGCGCTCGTCGCGCTTGAGGATCTTCATGCGGTCGGGCATGGGGGGCAGGCTTACGGCCATCAGGTTCTCTCCACGACGTGCATGACCATGGGGCCGCCGAGGGCTTTGATCTTGTCCTCGACCGTGTGTTCCTTGAGTACGAAGTTGCTGGCGACCTCATGCCACTCATGGTCGGCCGAGAGCGCGGGCGGGAAGATCGCAATCGCCCCCTCGTTATCCCAGCGGACGAGGCCGATGATGTTTTGCTGGGCGCGGCGTTCGAGATAGGCGCGCAACGCCGGATCGCGGTGGGCGTCGGGATGTTTCGGATCGACCCAGATCTGCACCACCTCGACGTGGCGCGCTTCGCCGGTGGCGTCGTCGCTGAGGGTGACGAAGTCAGGCATCAGGTCGAGGACGACGTGCGACCGATCCGGGCGCGACAGGCCTTCGGTGTCGTCCTCGGTGAGCCAGCGGCAATTCCAGAGCTTGCACTCCGGCGAGACGCGGCCGAGCTGCTTGTACACGTTGCAGCCCTTGTGGTGCTGTTGGTGCGAGCATCGCTGGCCTGCGAGCTTGGCGAGGCTCTTCACCGGCAGGAGCTTGCAGCACAATTGGCAGTCGCCGCAGTGGCGCATCATTCCTCCTCCACTGTGCCTTCGATCATCGGCGGCTCTGGGCGCCGGTTATCCTCCGGCGGCAGCCACGTCAGGGTGAGGGCGCCGCCCTTGGTCGGCATTTTCAGTTCGAGATCGCCTGCGTGATGGAAGCCGCGCCGTTGTGCGGCGCGGGTCTTGAGAAATTCCTTGGCCGAGGCGAGCTGGTTGGAGAAATGGTCCTCGTCGTCGAGGCCCTTGAACATGACGGAGAGCGACTGGTCGACGCCGCGCGCGATCACCTCGTCGAGGGCGCGTCTGAGCAGCGGCGTGTTCATGATGAAGTTGCGCAATTCCTCGCTGTCGGCGTCGATCTCCTTGGCGATGGCGCGCACATCGCCATGAAGGGCGATGATCATGGGGCGCAGCGCGTCGGGATCGAAGTCGGTCATAGCGGGTCGATCCCGACGGCGAGAGCGTCGTTGAGCCAGTCCGTGATTGGCTTGCGTGAAGTGAGCTTGTCGACGCGGGCCGCGAGGTCGGCGGCGTCGTCGCCGTGGAAGCCTGCGATCCACTGCCGAAGATAGGCGCGCATCGCCGCGATCTCTTCCTCGCTCATCGGCTCGTTGTTGAGATAGGCCTCGACCGCCGGGCGGAGCACGCCGCTGGTTTCGTTCATCCAGTAGCCGGGCGCAAAAAACTTCGGACACGTTTGATCAAAAAACTTCGCAGCTAAGTTTTTTGATCGCAGCGCCTCGCTCATCGCCGCCTCGTCAGCTCGCGCAGCTCGTTGGCGGCGTCCATCACCGTGAAGAAGCCGACGAAGAAATAGCCGTCGGGCAAAAGCACAAGACCAAACCTCTCCGCGCCCCAAGCGCGCCAAGGGATCGACCACATCCAGACGGTCATGCGGCGCCCTCGACCGGGGTGGCCTTGGTGCCGCGCACGCGGACCTCGACGAGGCCGTGCAGGGCATGGCTCTTGCGGGCTTTGTTGTTGTAGGCCTTGGCGGCCAATTGCTGGCCGATCCAGTTGACGTCGACCTCGACGTCGAGGTCGATCAGGACCGACGTCTGGGTCTTGCTATCCCAGACGCGGATGTTCCTGAGGATGCGCGCGTCCTTCATCGCTTGCGGCCTTTGTTCAACCTCTTGCTCATGCGCGGCTCTTCGGTGTCGCCGGTCGGCGCGGGCATGGTCGAGCCGCGCGCCACGTCGGGGCGGAACTCATTGTAGACGCGGCCCTTGAGGGCGGGCGGGCGCTCTTCGGGCTTGCCGGGCGCCTGGGCGGTGAAGCCGCGTTCGAACTTGGTCGTCGGGGCGGATTTGCCGCCCTTGGCGGGTTGCTTGTGCATCATTCCTCTCCTTTCAGGGTCGCAGCCGGGCGAGGCGTTCGGCGGCGGCGTCGGCCTGCGCCTGTTCCCCCCACACCTGGGCGCGCGAGGGCACGCAATTGCAGAAGCCGCCGTAGGCGTTCTGCTGCAGGCCTTGAGCTTGGTTCGCGTAGTCGGCGAGCTGCTGCTGCTGGGCCATGGCGGCGTTCATCTGCGCCTGGGCGCCCGGCGCCCCGCCGTTCCAGGCCTGGAGGCCCTGCGCCTGGGCGTGCTGTCGCGCCTCGCGCGCCTCGCGCGCCTCGCGGGACTGGCGGGCTTGGCGTTCGGCCTCGGCCTTCCAGTGGGTTGAGATGTGCTGCTCGATCAGGAGCTCGCGCTCCAGCGCCTCGATGTGATCGACGAGGCGGGCGGTCGAGCGGGTCAGGCGGTCGTTCTCGCGCTTGAGGCGGGAGACTTCCGTCTCCAGCCTCACGTTGAAGGCGATCAGCGGATCGTCCGAGACGTAGGGCTTTCGATCACCCTTAGGGTGAAGCAGGGCGGGGGGCAGGAGCGGCGCCAGGGCGCCGATGGCGGTTCCGATCAACGACATGGCTTACCTCCTTTTTAGCGCCGGGGCTTTAGCGGCCTTTGCCCCGGCAGTCCGTTCTCACCCGCGCGCATGGGCGTCCGCGAACCTCTTCAATTCATTCGGTCGGTGGCGATCTCGGTGTAGCTCTCGGTGTTCTTGGCCGCCAGGAGCGCGCCTTCGATCAATCTTACCGCATCGGTCGGCTCGATGTTGCCGACCACCGCGCCGACGCCGGTGGTGCTGAACAGCAGCATCAGGAACTGCAGCTCGGCCTCCTCGATCAGGCGGGCGGCCGCCTTGGCCGCCTCCTGCTGATGGGGCGACAAATGCGCCCAGGCGACGCTCATGTCGGGTCCTCGTCGTCGTTGACCGGCGGCGGCGGCTCTATGAACGCATTGATGCGCTCGGCGATGCGGGAGAGCCGCCCACGGGCGAAGCCGATGTTGAAGATGAAGCTCTCGCGTTCGCGCGGGCCGTGGCCGACCATGGCGCGGGTGAGGGCGTGCCGGGCCTCGATCACCGCGCGTTCGATCTGATGCAGGTCGTCGAGGCTCGCCTTGTCGTCCTGGGCGCGGGCGCGGGGTTCGTTCATTGCTTCCTCGTCGCGTTGCGGTGGACTTTGAGCAGGTAATCGATGATCAGGTTGGCGGCCTTGATGGCCAGCGGCTCCGGGGCGCCGCACTCAGCGATGATCTTGGCGATGTCGTTGGCGTCGATCTCGACCACGGTCGTCTCCGGGACGAAAATCTCGTCCTCACCGGCGATCATAGCCAAGTCTCCACGATCTGGGGTTCGTCGTCGACGCTGCGGTCGAGCTTGAACAGGCCAGCGCGGGTGAAGATGTCGCGGATATGCTCCAGCTCGCCGGTGACGGTGTCCAGGGTCGGGCCGACGACGGCCTTGTTGCTTTCGAACCTCCGCGCGATGAAGCCGTCGGGATGGTCGAGGGGCCGTTCGTAGATCGTCCACAGCGGCAGGGCGCCGCGTTTGATCGCCTCGGCGTTGGCCATCAGGACCTTGAAGGCGGGGTCGTCGATCATTTTCGGGCTCCCTTACAAGCCGGTTAATCCTTCGGCGGGTTCTGGGCCTTCTCCCGCTTGCGCCGTTCGGCCATGTACTTGCGCATATACTTGCGCCGCCATTCTTTGGGGTCGAAGGGGGCGTTGTCGTTGTGCGGCTCGTCGTCGGACTGGCGCTCGCCCTGATCGTGATGCCTGCAAGCGGCGCCCTTTCCCACCCTCGTCTCCCTTTAGGCCGCTATACTGTTAAACGTCTAACAAGTTGGCCTGCTGGCTAAGTAAAAGGTCTAACATCCATAGAGGTAAACCCCCAAATCTGTGGAGGGGCCAACTTGAACCGTTCTAGCGCCTGGGTAAAACCCCCTACGCGAATACCTCAATGTTGCTTTTCGACCTCTAAGCCCTTGTCGCGCTTGGCGATCACGTTATCCACAGCCTGCGCTCCAATTTCCGGCCAATGGTGGAAGATTTCGAAGATGATCTCGACTGTGCGCGGCACAGGCCGCTCACCCGACAGCCACCGGCGCAACGTGATCGGTTGTACGCCCAAAAACCGCGCAATCTCAGCATGAAAGATCCGCCGGTCCTCGCGCCGACCACGCCGTAAACACCCAACAATCACATCGTTCAGACGCCGCGCGTCCATGCCGCCCTCCCGCCATAAAATGTTAAACGTCTAACAAAAGACGTTTCGGACGGGCCAAGTATTCTGTTAAACGTCTAACAACTTCGCGTGAGCCTGCACAGTCTAAGCCCGTATGTCGGCTATGCCCGACGCATATTTACCGCGTGTTGGCCCCAAGGCACAATCGGCCCATGCCGCGCAAACCCAAGGAGCCCGATCCCCGCGTCATCCTCCCCATCCCGCCCAAACTTCTGCGCGAAATCGACGACTACCGATGGGCCCACCGCCTGCCATCCCGCGCCGAAGCCATCCGCCTCCTCGTCAAGGCTGGCCTCAAGACGAAGAAGTAGGCTCTCCACCCTTGAGGGCGGCGATGCGTCGTGAGAGCCAGTCGATCGTTGCGATGTCTAGCTCCGTCCCGTCTGCCAGCAACGGATTGTTCGTGGCGGCTTGCATGATCGCTTCGCACGCGGCGCGCATGGCCTCGGCGGGGTCGGGCGCGGGCGAGCCGGAGAGAGCGGTGTCAATGCGCTGGTCAAGCTCATCGCCAACATGTTTCAGCAACGGCCTAACCGTGGCCAAGAGTCCCCGCAGCGCCGCGATCTCGCGATCCTTGGCCACCAGAGTGTGACCGTCGTACCCGTCGCTCATCACCCACCCTCCTTCCTCCGCGCCCGCCAGCCCCGCATGTACGCCTTCATGTAGGCCTTATGGTAGGCCGCCCGGTCAAAGCCATCAGCCTTAGGCAGCGGCGCCAGGACCTCCTCAGGCTTCACCACCGGAGCCGCGACACGCGCCAACGCCGCCCTGGCCTTCTCCAGCCGGGCCTCCCGCTCGCCCGCCGTCGCCGGAATGTCCAGATCAACAGTTTTCCTTGGCTCAGATCGTGATGGCAGGTCAGGAACCGGGACGCATTTGTGCCCCTCCAACGTCGGCCCCGAAACCCCACACTTCCGGCATTGAAATTGAAGCATCGCCAACCCTCCGCGCGTTAGGCCTAACAGTAATCATGTTAGTACTAACGGTTAGGCCTAACAAGAGTGGCCGTTAGTACTAACAATACTTACGTGGCGGGGGTGTAGTCTGGGATTGGGGGGCGTGCGGGGGTGGGATCCCCCCTCCGGGGGCCCCCCAACGATGGGTGCTATAGGGGGGTCTTTTCGGTTGACCAGAACGGAGGGTGACCACCCTTTGGTCTGGTTGTGTCACGCGACTATGTTGCAACGATCTATGATCGACGCACGTAACCAATTGAATGTGCAGAAGATTTTGTTTTGAAATCCGCTGTGTGTGCTAACACACTGATATCATTGGGTTGTATTCCCGCACGGTGCGGGATAACGCTGTGATCTGTTCCACATGCATAGCTCGCATGGATGACGCGGTTGTGTTGCGGTTGCAGTCAGTTGCATTGATACGATCCGCGCTCTCGGACAGGCTTAAGTAAACCAGATCGATCCGCGCGCGTCAAGCCAGACTGCGCTCAATCTTCGGGTTGGCCGAAGTTCGAAGCATTTGCGCGCTGAATACTTGGGGCCAACATGGTGTGATGCAAAACGAAAACATCAACGAAGTCAACAGGTTACGTGTGATGTCGAAAGGGCGCCTTGACTATGTGCGCTATCCTGTTGTCCAATTACAGTCCGCGATCTCTGGCTTGTTTGGTTCTGAGCAATAGTTTTGCGGCGTTCAATCTTTGTTGGGGATCATCGCTCTCTAATGCAGCGATGATGATGATCTGAGCATTATCGAGGGCTTGGCAGAGGGTTTCGGCGGTCTTGGCTCGCCAGATTGGGGTCAGGTCGATGAGCTGCTTGGCCTCAGCGACAGGCTGATAGGTGTCGAGCGTGTCGTCCTCGTCAGCATAGTCTCTGGCTTGCTGGTAGGCGAGCTGTTCGAGCCTGAGTTCGATCAGCCTGCGGCGCATGGCCTCCTGCAGGCGCTGGCTTTGGTAGACACGGCGCGCATTGCCCCGCCAATTCGCAGGCGCGGGCTTGAGGCGCAGGCTTTGGTTGGTTTCGACCTTGGCGATCAGCGCGTCAAGAACCTTGTCCCTGGCCTTCCTACGCGCGTCTCGACCGAAGCCGTATTTGCTCGCATGCTTGATGTTCATCGCGTCGCAGCATCGGGTGCAGCGCGGCGCGTCCGCGATCAGGTAGAGCGTGGGCGTGCGGCGTGCGCAGCCGGGGCAGACGAAGTGCGACCAGCCGCCGCCTTTGGCGAACCATGTGTGCGCCGTGCCGATGAGCTTGGTTTTCCCGTTGGGGAACGGGATCAGGGCCTCGCGCTTGGCCGGGTCGATCACGCCCATGGCGCGAAAGCGCGACACGCGGACCTTGTCGAACGCATCGAAAAAGCGGCGGGTGTCGGCGTCGGCGCGGCGTCTGGGCATAGTTTTGCACGATAGCGCCAACGCGCGCGGAGATGAAGATCTAACAGCCTGTTAAACGTTGCCAGCGGGCCAACTTTCGGCTTATGCCGGATATGCGTAAACAAATGGAGGGAGCGCATGGCGCGCGAGCCAACGCCGAAAGGCTTCACCTACAAGAGCTACAACTTCGTCGACAAAGACCCGATCATCGACGAGATCCGCACCGTCTACCAGGACAGCGGCGCGAACTATGCCTGGGTGCATGAGCATTCGGGCGTCTCCACCAACACGCTCAACAACTGGTTCTCAGGCGTGACCAAGCGACCCCAGGCCGCCACCATCAACGCCGTCCTGCGTTCGCTCGGCTACAAGCTCGGCGTGGTCGCCAACGAGGAGCCGGTCAGGATCTTCCCGCAGATGCCGCAGCCTAAACCCAAGGCTGTTCCTGTGCGCCACATCGTGCAGATGGCCAAGTACCGGAAGGCGCGGTGATGACGGTCAAATTCAAGATCGACTTCGTGATCGACGCCGAGACGCTGTTCGGCGTCATCGCCAAATTCCTGCCCCTGGAGGCTCTGCACGTCGAGGAGGTCGTCGAGCGCCATGCGCCGACGAGAGCCATGCCAAAGCTCGCAGCGCAGGCCGTAGCGAAGCCCATGCAACGCACGATGCAACGCGCGCCACGCGGCGTAGGCAATGCGACCAACATCAACGAGGGCATCAGCGGGGTTATCACGCGCTTGCTCGCCGACGGCGAGCCGCACCGCTACCGCGACCTCAAGCGCGCGGTCGCGGAGGCTGGTTACGCAGGAAGCGGCATCGGTTCGCGGCTCAAGCGATTGCAGGAGCTAGCGGTCATCGTCAGCGTCGGGCCGGGCTTATGGCGCAGCGCGCCGAAGAAGGACCGATGAGATGTGGCTGACCATCGGCGTGTGGCTTTGCGGGCTCGCGGCCACCGCCTGCACCGCTTCGGTCGTGTTCTCCTTCATGCGGATCAAACGTGGGGAGGCCGTGGTGCTGGCGACGATCAACGGGCTCGGCGATACGCACCTGATGGCCATCGAGGTCCTGAGCATGGACATCGACCGGCTCAAGCATCGCGTCGCCGACCTGGAGAGCTGGAGAAACGAGCCATGAGCGAGCGCGTGCGCGCCCTCGTCATCACCGGCCCGTTCCACGACTGGGAGCTTGAGTTGTTCGCCAACCTCATGCGCCACATCGAACGCTCCAGGCCGGATCACACCTTCACCCTGGTGGTCGACGACGCCGAGGGCGAAGGCGTCATCGAGGCGATCAAGCTCGTCAAGCGCATTTTCCCCAAACGGGAGCAACCGCATTGAGCGAAGCGATCTTCCTCCACACCCCCGACAAGGAGACTGAGATCGAGGTCCTCTACGCCTTCATGTCGATTGACGACAAAGGCCGCCATGGCGTCGTCGCCGCGATCCTGCCCGGCCTGGGCACGACGCCTTTGGTCACCGGCTCGCGCAAGACCGCGAAAACGATGATCCCAGTCGCCGAGCGGATCGCCAAGCGCACCGGCCGCACCATCGGCCTGTTCGCGTTCAAGCGCAGCCATCAAGTGTGGCAGTCGGACTGATGCCCGGAGCGATCTGCTTCGCCTGCGGCGCCAAAGGCCCGCATGGCCGCATCCGCTGCCTCAAATGCGGCAAGCCGCTGATGTTCGCCGCGCCAGAGCTTGCATCGCTGCGTGATGAGGCCAAGCAAGCGGCCGACGAGGCCATGGCGCTGGTGAAAGCAATCCGCCCGCTGCTCGCTGGCCGAGACCAGAGCGTGCAGGGCGCGGTCCTCGCCGATCTCCTGGCCATGTACCTCGCCGGGCATGTGATCCGGGGCGATCCTGAGGGGACGAAGAGCTTCCGCGAACAGGCGCTTGAGGTCCACCTCGTCGGCGTCAAGGCGCTGATCGACCTCAACTACAAAATCAGCGTCGAGCCCCAGATCAAACGGAGGACGCAGTGAGCGACAAGTACATCCTCGTCGGCCACACCATCGTGCCATGCCCCTGGCTCTTGCGCTGGGCGCGCTGGTTCGAGGAGAATGACCGGCACGTCGCCGAGAGCATCCAGGGCGACGTGCGCGTGTCGACGGTGTTCCTCGGCCTCGACCACAACCATTCGCGCCATGGGCCGCCGGTGCTGTTCGAGACGATGGTGTTCGTCAACGGATCATCCGTCGATTGCGACCGTTATTGCACCTGGGACGAGGCCGAGGCAGGACATCAGCGATGGGTCATGCGGGTGTTCAAGCCCACGCCTATATTGACGCTGCCCACCGAAGGAGACGCATGATGGATAGAATAGATGAACTCAACAAGGAGACGGTCGAGACGCTGATCGAGCTGAACGAGCCGGAGGCCCTACTTTCGACCATTGGGCGCGCTGCTGCACGTCAGAAGGGCAGACGGTGGGAGGCGCTCGCGCATGTCCTTCGCGAAGCCGAGGTTCAGCTCGACCTCATCCTCAACGCCAAGCCCGCAGGCCCCGACTTTCGGCCCGACGCGCCGGGTGCTAAAGGAAACAGTCAGCCCCAACCCACAGGAGCTGACCATGCCGACGCAACCGATGCCGCAGCCCAGGCCGCAAAGCCCTCCCCCACAAGCGCCTAAGCCGCCCGCAGACCCGCAGGCCGCCAAGGTCGAGGCGCACGCCAAGGAGCGGCCCGCCTTCACCCCCAAGCCCGCCATCGATCCGCGCGCCGAAAAACCGCCCGAAGGCGCCTATGCCGACGGCATGACCATCGCCGACGAGCAGCGCGCCCGCTCGGCCTGGATCGAGCAGCACGGCGATGCGGCCTATCGCGAGGCCACCGAGGAGCGGCCCGCCGAGGAGCGCGTCAACAAGCAAGTGCCCGGCGTCGTCCCGCCCACCAAGCGGGAGTGACGGCGATGACCTTCCAGGTCTCCGACTTCGCGGGCCAAGTGCTGCTCAACACCAAGATCCACCAGTTCTACCCCAACCGCGCGGCGGAACTGAACGCCATCGCCAGCGCGTTGAGCAGCGACGTCACCACCCACGACACGACCATCCAGACCGCGCCCGCTGGATTGCAGCCGGGCAATCCGGCCAACTCGCATTTCACCAACGACATCTTGCTGGTGGTGAACGCGGGCAAGGGCGGCAATCTCACCAACACGCAGATGTCGAACGCGATCACCGCCGGGCTGGCGAACGAGATCCCGCCGGTCAACACCGCCGCGCCCGCCGTCACCGGCACCGGCACGGTCGGCAACACGCTCTCCTGCACGCAGGGGACGTGGAGCTACGTGCCCACCGCGTATGCATACCAGTGGCGGCGCAATGGCTTGAACATCGCGGGCGCGACGGCGGCGACCTATGTCCTGCAGGCGGCCGACAGCGGGACCAACATCACGTGCAGCGTGACAGCCACCAACGCCGCTGGCTCGACGGTGGCGCCCATATCGAACGCAATCGCGTGTGCGTGAACGGAGGCCAACGATGGCGGTGACCGATCTGACCGACAGCCTGCCCTACTGGGCCCGCCAGGGCGGCCCTGGACCCACGGGAGGGCCTGGAGCGGCGCCGATGGGCGCTGGCAACGGCGTCTCCTGGCTCCAGTACCTGCAACAGATGTTCGGCCCCAGCGCCGCGCAGGCGGGCGAGAACGACCCCATCGCCGCGCTCAACCGTCAGCTCCAAACGAACCCATCGGGGCCGCCACCGGCAGACAACACCCTCACGCCCCCCGTCGGGCCTCCACCAGCGCCTCCGATGCCCGCGCGGCCCGCAGGCGTTTCGGCGAGCGGCCTGCCGCTTCAGCCCGGCGCGCTCAGCCCCGGCGCGCTCTCCCAGTTCGGCGGCGCCGCAGGCGGCCCCATCGGCTCAGGCGGCAACGTCCCATGGCCTTCAGGGGGCGGCAGCATGAACCAAACAGCGCCCCCGCCTGCCGGGCAAACCGCGCCCGGCAGCGTTCCTAGCCCGCTTGCGACCGGCGGCGCGACCGGAGCGGGCGCAAGCGCCAACCCGCGCTTCGTCCAGGTCGACCGGCCCAACGCCAGCGCCGCAGGCGGGATGGGACGCGGCGGCGCTCCGCAGATGACCGCGCTCAACCTCGCTGGCCTGTTCGGCGGTGGAGCGCCTGGTGGACCGCCTGGCGCACCAGGTGGGGCGCTGAACCAGCAGGGGCTTATCCCCAACGGGGCGCGCGTCCCTGGCCCGCTCGCCGCCAATTCGCCCCTGCCGCCCACCATGCCTGACGACATCCGCCGTCAGCGCGCCATCCAGCTCGCCGCCGCCCGCAGCGGGTTTGCTTAGGCGTTCTCCTTCGCCCGCCGCGTGACGGCCTTGAACACGCAGTGGACGAGGAAGTCCACGACCGAGCGCATCAGCGCGATCTCCTTCTCGGCCTTCTTCTCGCTCATCGTCCCCTTGGCCACCCACTTCGGGTAAACGCGCTGCCGCAATTCCAGCTCGCGGCGGCAGCAGCCCAGGAGGTCGTTGAGGTCGACGTCATGCCACGACATCGCCGGATCGCTGATCCTCACGATGGGCGTCCGATGATCCTGCTTCGGCTGCGGCCATTCCTTGACCATCGCGTTCCGCCTCCAGGTAATCCTTGTAGGTCTTGATCATCGACACGCAGCACAGCCTCACCTGCCTCAAGTGGACGAGCAGCGTCGTCTGGTCGCCCCTGAACGCCGCCTCGCCGGTCGAGCGCGCATAGCTCGCGGCCAAATTGGCCACGCGCTCGATCTCGATGAACGCCGCATCGCGCAGGACTGCGCGCAGCTCGTCACCGCCGGGCATCGACCATCGCCTGCGCCAGCCGCGCGATCCGCCAGCCCAGCACGTTGGGCCCGACGCGCCACTTGAGGATGTCCTCGGCGTCGCGCATGGCCTCCGACAACGCCGTGTCGGTCCTGAACAGATCGCCGGTCCTCGCCGTCTTGAGCTTCAACCTGCGCCTGCTCATCGCCGCCGCCCGCGACCAAGATTGAACCCGGCGAACCAAGCATTGCGGCGCTCAAGCGGCCAAGCATGGAAGCCCAGCGGATAGCCGCCCTTCTCACGCTCCCCTCCCGGCTCCCACCCAGCGCCCATGCTCTCCCCGTCAGTAAACTCGCGCGGAAAATCACGGCGAATATAAAAACTCTCCCGCGACTTTATCTTGACAAACGCTGGCCTCGTCTTTGCTTCGCGCGCGCGTAACCTCTTACTTTCCACGGTACACTCCCCAAAGGAAGGCATTCGAGAAGGAAATGAACGTTGAGAGGTTCCCCTTACTTAAAGGAACACTGGTTCAAGGTAAGGAACTACTTCATCCCCGCGCGCGACCACGGCAGCATCGGCGCAGGGCTACCCTGCACTTGGAAAACTGGCGTGTTCCAAGTGTTGTAAATCTCTGTTAAAGGCTGGGGAGAGGTGTCGACTACTCCTCACCAACCTGGGCCTGGGCGGTGTTCGGCCAAATGCGCCGCCCAGGTTCTAGTTCAGCGCCTCCCTGGCGAACTCCATCGCATCTTCGATGGCCGGTTCATTGTCCTGCGCGGCCAGCTCGTCCATGCCGTGCAGCATTTCGTGCGGGACCAGAAAGCACGGGCGCCCCGGCTTCAATTTGTCGGTCCAGAACTGCGGTTGCTTGGCGTCGCGTCCGAGCATCCAGCCCATCAGCGTGACCTGCGGCAATTTGACCAACGCCTTGATGAAGATCTGGTCGTCCCGGTCTGGCGGATGCAGCACCAAGCCCGCGTTGGGGCCGTCGTAGGTTGACGCTCGCACCTGATACCGCTTGCCGACATCGACGGCGCCGAGATCGCGGAAGGAGCCGTTCCAAAAGCATCCAAAATGCTTGGCGACCGTCAGCTCGCCCACGCATCCATTGATCTGGTAGTCGAACCCCGTGTCCTCGCATCCGTACCGGCCCCGCCGGTGGCTGCGGATCGCGTCGAGGGCTCGCTGGACCCCGGCCATCACCGCGAGGTGCATTTCCGATCCGGTGAGATTGTAGGTCACCGTTTTCATGCGGCGCCCTCGCCCAGATGCGTCGCGCCCCACTCCTCAAGGGCATCGGCGTGCCTGAGCAGGGCGCTCCCGGCGCGACGCATGCGCTCGACATTGTAGGCGACATCGGCCTGCGTCATTCTCTCGCGCAGGACATACTCTGGCTGGCGTCCCCTTTTCGGACGGCGCGGATAACGGTCTTGCAGCGTGTCGGGAAACAAGTCCGCTTCCTCGTCATCATCGTCGGAGATGGTCGGATCGAACTGGCGGCGCAGTTTCGCACGCGCCATCTGCCTCAGCTCAAGATGGCAACCGGCGTAGCCGAGGTGGTGAAGATGACGCGGGAACTCAATTGTCTGCATCACTGCGGTCGCCACCCAAGCCGGGCTGATCGCGGGAAGGTCAACGGTTTCGTCGATCACCGTTTGTACGGCCTGCGCAAGCCTCTCTTCGTCGGTCATGGGCGTACTCCGTCAAGCCAAGCAGCGACCAGCGGCGCGAGCCGCCGCACGGTTCCCTTCATGTGATCCGACATCATCTCGACGAGGTCGTTGGGATCGAGGTCGAGCAGGCCGTCGCGCTCGAAATCCTTGAGCCGCCCCCACAGCCACAGGGCGCGCTCGTCTCGCTTCGGCTCTTTCTCCGCGAGAACGGAGGCGAGGATACCGCCGGTGGTCGGCTTCGCCGAACCGCCGAGGGCCGCCTCGAATTGGTCCTCAGGCACATCGGCGAGCTTTTGCCAGCGATGCGACTGGCCCTCGGAGACGCCGCGATCAGCGAGCGTCGAAACCCCTTCCGCAGTGGAAGCGGTTTTCGCTGGGCGCCCGCCCTTGGCCTTCTCCATCTCCTTGAGCAGTTGCCCGGCCCGGCGCTCTGCGCGCAGTCTGATCTCGCAGGCGTCGCGCTCCGCATCGACGTTCTTCGCCTGCCGCGCATAGATTTCGAGCGCGAGCGCCTTGTCGCGGATGTCCTTCACCTCGTCGACCTCGTAGGCCTCGGCGATGGCGCGGCACATCGCGTCGTAGCGGACCAGCTCAGTCATGCGGCGGCCCTCCGCACGGCGCCCCAGTCCTCAAGCACGCGGATCGGCTCGTCGCGGCCCCAGGTCATCGCGTAGGGGATGCCGCGATCTGTCATGAGGCGGCACATGGCGCGCTGGTCGTCGGACGGCACGCCGTCGTCGGCCTTGAGTTCGATGAAGCCGGTGAGCGGCCCCAGGCGCGGCGTGATCACCACAAGGTCAGGCAGGCCCCTGGTGAGCCCAGGCTGGCCATGCGCGTTGGCGTTGGGGACGGCGGCGACCAATGAGCCGGGGACGCCGAGGGCCTTCCAGTGATCGATGACGGCGGCCTGGATGAGGCCTTCGCGCGGCGCAAATATCTTACGTTTCCGCGCCATCGCACGCCTCTCAGGCTGCTTTGAAGGTTTCCGGCGAGACTTCCTGAAGGCGTTTCAGCGCGCGAACGCGATCCTCGACCACCGGCAGCGGGCCGAACATCTCCAGCCTTGCCTCCGGCGCCAGCAGCGCCAGCCAGCGCAGCGCCAGCAAGATCGACGGCGTGCGGCGGCCCTTCTCAATCGAGGTCATGTGCAGGCGGGTGATGCCCAAGAGCGCGGCGAAGTCGCGCTGCATCATGTCGGGATAATGCTTCTGACGCAGGCGGATCAGCTCGGCGAGCGGGGGGCGGCGGTCGGGGCGTTTGTGCGGTCGATGGTCCATCGCAGCAAGATGGCGCTCAGTCTGTTCTCTCGTCAAGCGATTTTCGAAGTCGTCCACAAGCAACGTCAAGTCTGTTAAACGTCTAACGAAGTTACGCCGGGGCCAACTTGAGGGTGTTAGACGTTTAACAACCGGCCACAATGGCTGTTAGACGTTTAACAGATGTTGGCGCTGGGCCAACTTACTATCATCCACAAGTATTCGCACTGTTAAACGTTGACGAATGGATGGCGCGGGGACAACCTTCGGGCTTTCCGGGAGCCTCAAGATGAGCGATAATCAGTCAGCGGCCGGGGTCCCTTACCAGTCGGTCG
>Ga0210402_10002665_pt1 | contig 17238 bp, 18 predicted proteins | sample IncBWC7MmetaG_FD_161055 | JGI IMG/M metagenome (GOLD analysis project Ga0210402, IMG submission 161055) | Forest soil microbial communities from Barre Woods Harvard Forest LTER site, Petersham, Massachusetts, United States - Inc-BW-C-7-M | ecosystem: Environmental > Terrestrial > Soil >... | reverse complement strand
TGTGTGGGCGATCGAGATCGTGAACGATGCGCACAAGCTCGTCTGTATTTCGCGCCTCACCATGGCGGTCATCAAGCGCGGTGCGCTCACGCCGTAAAATTTGCGCTGGCAATTGTCACCCCAAGAAGGGTATCTTTCGCGGCATGAAAAAATCCACCGTTAGATTATGGCGCCCGGTTTTGAGCCTCGTACTACTGGTTGCCGTCGCGGCCCTGGGCGAAGCACAAACTCCCCCTCCGGCCGTGAAGCCGCCGCCGACCACAGCGCCGGGTGCGGATCCGGGACCCGCGCCGACGCCTGATCAAATCAGCTACTTGTTTGGATTGATTTTTGGCGCGCAAATGCACAACACCGGCATCACCCCCGACGGCGTCGTGCCCGATGCGGTTGTCCGCGGCATCAAGGACGGATTGCAAGGCAAGGCGCCATCGGCCACGGATCAACAGCAGGTACAGGCCTACGCGCGTTCCGCCGGCGACGCCCTGGCCGCGCGCAATCAGACCGCGGCAAAAGAATTCCTGGCGAAAAACGCCAAGGAAAGAGGCGTGATCACGACGGCCTCGGGGCTCGAATATAAAATTCTCGCTTCTGGAGATAAAAAGGGGCCGCCGATTGCGCTGACCGACACCGTGACCGTGGAATATCGCGGCAAGCTCATCAATGGCACGGAATTCGACAGCTCGTATTCGCGCGGCGTGCCCGCGACCTTCCCCGTGAACGGCGTCATCAAGGGCTGGCAAGAGGCCCTGGTGCTGATGAAGCCGGGCGCAAAATGGCAGCTGTTCATACCGCCGGAACTCGCCTACGGGCCGAGATCGCAGCCGAAAATCCCGGCCAATTCACTGTTGATATTCGACGTGAACCTGGTGAGCACCGAGGGCGCCAATGCGGGGCCCAAGGTCCCGCCCGGCACACCCCCGCCCGTGAAGCACAACTGAGACTGTCCGAGCATTCCGGACAGGGTCCGGCGTAGCGCGACCGCGGAGCGAGCGCGCCGCGGTCAGGGCAGGTCCAGTGCGTAGGTGAGATCGCCCATCGGGGGCGCGCCATGCGAGACGAGCGCGGCATCGCGCTGGACAATCCCCGGCAGCACTTCGAGATCGAAGCGGCGCGTGATCAGCCGCAGAATGGATTCCGTGTCGTACTGCGTGTGATCCACCGCGCCGCGATGGGCGAACGGTGAAATGATCAACGCCGGGATGCGCGTGCCGGGGCCCAATAGATCGCCTTCCGGAGGGGCAACATGGTCCCATGCACCGCCGAACTCATCGTACGTGATCACGATCAGCATGTGATTCCACTGTGGGCCCGCGCGCAGCTTCGCCACCAGACCCGCGATGTGCGCATCGCCCTCGGCGACCGACGCGTAGCCGGCGTGCTGGTTCAAATTGCCTTGCGGCTTGTAGAAGGCCACCGCCGGCAGTTGGCCGGCCGCGATGGCGCTCAGAAAATCATCGTAATCCTTCAAATGCGCCGCGCGCTGTTGCGCGTGCGTTTGCGGATCGAAGCGTTGGTAATAATTGAAGGGCTGGTGATGCGCCTGAAAATCGGGGTTGCCGCCCGCGCTCTCCGGCGCGTAAATGACTTCGCGCTTTTTCGACGGCGGGCGCGTGCCGTCCTTCACGGCGGCGTTCCACGCACCTGCATACCACGCCCAAGCGACGCCTTTCGCATCCAGCGCATCGCCGATGGTGCGCTGGGTTTGCGGCGGCAGGGTCGTCGGATTGTTCGGATCCGCATACGCAAAGGTGGCATCGCCCGCCGGGGGCTTGTTGCGGCTGGGTTGGTAGGGAGGCTGCATGGTGTTCACGGCGTAGAACTTGCCGTCGCCGAAATAATTGAGCGGCGCGATATCCCCGCTTCTGGCGAAAGTCGGCGGCTCGTCGAGCGCCGAGGCCGGCGGCGTGGCTGCGGTTTTCAACCGCGGCAGGTAGCCCCCCGTGGTGTTTTTTTCCAGTACCGCAATTGAAGGCTTCGCGGCGGCGGTATCGGCGTTCGGGTATTCCGGCGCACAGGCGCAAATCAGGTATTGATGATTTAGAAACGATCCGCCGAATACGCCTTGAAAGAAGTTATCGGCGAGCACGAATTCCTGCGCCAAGGCGTACAGCGCCGAAGCGCTATAGTCATAATATCCCAGCGCGAGACCGCCAGCGTCCGACCACGCGGCATAGCCATCATTCTTGCCGCCGTCGATTTGCATTTGGTGCTCGTAGAAGCGATGCCACAAATCTCGCGTCACGGTGCCGGTCGTAAGTGTGGCCTGCGATTGCGCCGTGAATCCATGCTCGATGGAATACGGCGCATTGGGCAGGCCGACGCTCTGCTGTTGCGTGACCACCGGCGTGACGCCGGCCGCGGTTACGCCGCCCCAGGTGGGCGGAAGAACGGACAGTACCTTGCCGTCGCGGTCCACCTGCGGGTGATAAGCGGGCAGCGGACGGCCATCGCGATCGATGACTTCGCTCAAATTCCGTGCATCGGGGAAGTTACCGTACAAATTGTCGAAGGCGCGATTCTCGGCATAAATAACGACGATGGTGTCGATTTGACTGCGCAGGGCGCGAGTCACCGCGAGCGGCGCCGCGTCCTCGCGTTCCTCGCGTTCCTCGCGCGGCGCCGTCACGAAAGTCGTCTGGACGCAGCTCGAGAGGGCCGCTGCGATGCCGGCACCGCCAAGAAATGCAAGGAATACACGTGAGCAGGATTTTGTCATGCGCGCCAGTATAAGGTGCGGCGCCCTCATGGGCGACCGCACCCGGCGCGGACTCGCGCAAATTCACAGCTGGGAGAAGCGCCTCGTCAGAACTGCCAGAGCGCGCTCACCATCAGGGCGTCGGGATCTCCATATTGCGAACTGATGCGCTGGTATTCGCCGCGGACAATCAATCCGAAGGGAAATTTGGACTGCACTCCTGCACCGTACGCGAATCTCGTGTTGATGACCTGATGACGATCAGTGGGTACGAAGTACGGGCACGGTCCTCCGGCGACGCAGGGCTGCTGCACGAAGTCAGTGAGGTTGGTGGACAACCGCGCCGCGCCGGCCTTGGCGAAGACATCGAGGAACGGCAGGGGCAGAGGCAGGTAACCCACCGCGAACAGCGCGGGGGCCGTGGGATGAGAATCGCTGCCCGAAATGTTGAAATCGTAACGGCCGTTGTGCCGATACGGTTGGCCGAAATCGATGTACTCTGCCTCGAGCCCGATCAGTCTGATCGGCCGGATACCGACGATCCCCTGCCAGGCGAATTGATAGTCGTTGTAGTAGCCAGGATAGCCATAGTAGGAGTCATCGCTTCTGATCTGCGATTCGCCGACGCCTGCGCCGACATAAAATCCCAAGGGATTATCGGCGAAGGCGGCACCGGAGGCGCCGCACGCCGCTATCGCCAGAAGCACCCCGAGGATCGTAGTTTTCCGCATAAAAAACCTCCGCTTTGACTAACGTATTCGACCGGCAGGCGTTGACAGAAGTTCCGGTTCAACTCACCGCGCGCGGCGCGGGTATACTTCCCAACATGAAATTCGCGCAACTTTTGGTCCTGGTCTGCCTCACGGGGGCAATCCTCGGTTGCGGCCAAAAGGGGCCTCTGGTCATGCCCGATGCGCAGAAGCACAAGCGGGCTGTGCCCACTCTCCCGGGCGCGAAACCTGCGCCCGCGAGCGGCAGCGGCGCGTCCAGTCCAGCGCCTGAAGGCGCGGGTTCAGCGACGGGTCCTGCGCCGGCCGCGCCTGCGCCGGCCGCACCTGAGCAGGCCGCACCCGCGCCCACTTCTCCGAGCACTCCGCCGCCCGCAGACCCGACGCGTCCTTAGCGAGCGCTGCGATCATGAGCGCGCGCAAATTAATCTTGGTCGACGGCTCGGGCTATTTGTACCGCGCCTTCCACGCACTGCCGCCCCTGACCAACTCGCGCGGCGAGCCGACCGGCGCCGTGTTGGGCGTGCTCAACATGCTGAACAAAATGATCAAGGAAGAAGCGCCGGATCGCGTCGCGGTGGTGTTCGATGCACCAGGCCGTACTTTCAGAGACGATCTCTTCGATCAATACAAGGCGCATCGCACGCCAATGCCCGATGACCTAAGGGCGCAGGTGCAGCCTCTGTACGATGTGGTCGGTGCGATGGGCGTGCCGCTGTTGCGCGTGCCCGGCGTCGAAGCCGATGATGTGATCGGCACCCTCGCGAAACAGGGCGCGGACGCCGGCTTCAAAGTGCTGATCTCGACCGGCGACAAAGACATGGCGCAGTTGGTTGGACCGAATGTCGAATTGCTCAACACCATGAGCAACACGCGTCTCGACCGCATGGGCGTCAAGGCAAAGTTCGATGTCTTTCCGGAACAGATCGTCGACTACCTGGCGCTGGTCGGGGACACCTCCGACAACATTCCCGGCATCACCAGCGTAGGCCCGAAGACCGCCGCAAAGTGGCTGAATCAATATCAAACGCTCGACGCCTTGATCGCGCATGCCGCCGAGATCGCCGGCAAGGTCGGCGAGAATTTGCGCAACGAGCTGCCGATGCTGGAATTGTCGCGCAAGCTCGCGACCATCGATGCTGCGCTGGCACTGGATGTGACCGCCGAGCAATTGACCCCCGGCGCGCCCGACGTGCCGCGGCTGCGCGAGTTGTACACTCGCATGGAATTGCGAGCCCTGCTCAAGTCCTTGGGCGCTGAGCCCGAGCCTCCCGCCGGCGAGGGCGCGGCCGAGATCGAGGTCGTCGTCGCCGAGAACAGCAGCGGCGCCGGCACCCAGATTGCCGCGGCAGTTGCCGTGGTCAACACGCCCGCGCCGCGCGACTATCACAGGGTGATGTCGGAAGAGGAACTCGATCTCTGGCTGAAGAAGCTCGCCGCGGCGCCGCTCATTTCATTCGATACCGAGACCGACAGCTTGGACTATATGCGGGCGCAGATCGTCGGCGTGTCATTCGCGGCCGCGCCGGGGGAAGCCGCCTACGTGCCGCTGGGACACGACTACGCCGGCGCGCCGCATCAGCTGGATCGCAACAAGGTGCTGGCGGCATTGAAGCCGGTGCTCGAGGATAGAACGAAGGCCAAGGTCGGCCATCATTTTAAATTCGACGCGCACGTAATGGCCAACTACGGCATTGCGCTCAATGGCCAGCGCTTCGACACCATGTTGGAATCCTACGTGCTGAACAGCGTCGCGACGCGCCATGACATGGATGCCACCGCCGTGAGATATCTGGGCGTCAAGACGATTCACTTCGAAGATCTCACCGGCAAGGGCGCGAAGAAGATCACATTCAATCAAGTGGACGTCGATCGGGCCGCCGAATATGCCGCCGAGGATGCCGACATCACGCTGCAGCTGCACCAGGCGATATGGCCGCAAATAGAGGCCGTTCCCGGATTGAAATTCGTCTACGAGAACATCGAGCAGCCGCTCGTGCCGGTGCTGTTCCGCATGGAGCGCGCCGGCGTGCTCGTGGACCGCGCGTTGCTCAAGACGCAGAGCGCCGAGCTCGCGTCGCGCATGCTGGAGCTGCAGGCGCTGGCGCACAAGGAAGCCGGCGGCGTGTTCAACGTGGACTCTCCGAAACAGCTGCAGGAGATTCTATTCGGCAAGCTTGGCATTCCGGTGATGCGCAAGACCCCGACCGGTCAGCCCTCGACCGCCGAGGACGTGCTCGAGGAACTCGCCGAGACCTATCCTTTGCCGAAATTGATTTTGGAATATCGCGGCATGGCGAAGCTCAAGTCCACTTACACCGACAACCTGCCGCTGCAGATCAATGAGAGCACCGGGCGCATTCACACTTCCTATCATCAAGCGGTGGCCGCGACCGGCAGGCTGTCGTCGCAGGATCCGAATCTGCAAAACATCCCGATCCGCACTCAAGAAGGCCGGCGCATCCGGCAGGCCTTCATTGCAGCGCCCGGCCACTCGCTCATCGCCGCGGACTATTCGCAGATCGAGCTGCGCATCATGGCGCACCTATCGGGGGACGCCACTCTGCTGCGTGCATTCGCGGAAGATCGCGACGTTCATCAAGCGACGGCCGCGGAAGTGTTCAGCACACCGCTGGCCGAGGTCAGTGCTGATCAGCGGCGGTCCGCGAAGGCCATCAACTTCGGTCTCATGTACGGCATGTCCGCTTTCGGGCTGGCCCGGCAGTTGGGCATCCCCCGCGGCGACGCGCAGAAATACATGGATCTTTATTTCGAACGCTACCCCGGCGTGAGGCGTTATATGGAAGAGACTCGCCGTCAAGCGCGCGAAAAGGGTTTTGTGGAAACTGTGTTCGGCCGCCGGCTCTATCTGCCCGAGATTCAATCGCGCAACGCTGCGCTGCGCCAATACGCCGAACGCAGCGCCATCAATGCGCCGATGCAGGGTACGGCCGCCGACATCATCAAGCGCGCGATGATCGAGGTGGACTCTTGGCTGCAGAGTTCGCGAATTCCGGCGCGACTGATCATGCAAGTGCACGATGAGTTGGTATTGGAAGTCGCCGATGAGGCGATCGAGACACTCGTAGGACAAACACGGACACACATGATCCACGCCGCGGATTTGTCGATCCCGCTCAAGGTGGACGTGGGGGTTGGCCGGAACTGGGATGAGGCGCATTAAACGCGTGCGCTCGCACGAAAATTGGCGCAATATTGACCCATTGGTGGACACGCTCGCTGCGGATGCAGCAGGAAAAAAAAACTGCTTTCAAAGGACTGGAACTTTTGAGGACCATCCCCATCTAACCAAATGAGCGTTTAAGACGCTCCTCGCTCTTCTCCCTGAGCGAGCATGACCCGGTTTGTCATCCCCATGCCGGGTTGGTCTGCCCCGATGGTTGCCACAAGCGTCCATCGGGGCTTTTTTATTTACGGATTAAACCAGCGGTCCATCACTTCGCGCGCCTCCTCGACGCCTTGGGCTTTGTGCGCCGAAAACAGTTGCGCGGATACCGCAGCATCTGATCCGGCCGCCATTGTTTCCTTCAATACCCTCAGCGAATCACGCCGGTTCAATTTGTCTGCTTTTGTCAACAAAACATGTGCGAAGCGGCCTCTCGACAGAATCCACTCGAGCATCACGACGTCCTGCGCGCCGAGGCCGCGGCGACTGTCGACGATTAGCATCAAGCCCACGAGCGATTCGCGCACGTTGAAATAATGTTCCATCAGAGCCAGCCAGTGCAGGCGAACTCGCTCCGGTACCTTGGCGTATCCATACCCCGGCAGGTCCACCAACCGCCGCTCGGGCGTCAGCTCAAAAAAATTGATGAGCTGGGTGCGGCCCGGAGTGCGGCTGACGCGGGCGAGTCCGGCGCGCTGCGTGATGGCGTTGATGGCAGTGGACTTGCCCGAATTGGAGCGGCCGGCAAAGGCGATTTCTTTGCCCAAATCGGGCGCAAGCTGATGCGCTTCGGCCGCACTGGTCATGAACTTCACGTGGGAATAGGTCGTCATGGCCGCCGGTGGGACGCAAATTATTGACTCTAGTGTACAATTTAGGGTTGACAGCAGGTCACAATAAAACGGGGTATTAGGGCGTCATGAAGCGGCTTTGGATTCTCGCAGCAACACTTTTCGGCACTCTCGTCACGACCCTTGCGATCCCCGCGCCCAGCGTTGAAGCCGGCGCTACCAAGGCCGCCACCTGCCAGGCCTGTCATGGCGCCAACGGCAACAGCACCAATCCGGAATGGCCCAGCCTCGCGGGACTCGGCGCCGACTACATTGCCGATCAGCTCAATAACTTCAAGACCGGCAAGCGCGCGAGCCCGGTCATGATGCCGATGGCCGCGAACTTGACGGCCGACGACATGGCCGATCTCGGCCTGTATTTCGACAGCTTGACCAATACCGGATTGGAAGCGGACCCCTCTTACTGGCAAGCGGGGGAGAAACTGTATCGCGGCGGCGATCTGGCGCGCGGGATTCCGGCGTGCATGGCCTGCCACGGCGCGACCGGCAAGGGCAACGAGCCGGCCAAATTTCCGGCACTGCGCGGCCAACAATCCGGCTACCTCATCAAGCAACTGAATGACTATGCCTCGGGCACTCGAGCCACCGGCCCCAATGGCATCATGCAGACCATCTCCAAGCGCCTCTCTCCCGAGGACATTCGAAATCTTGCCTCTTACCTGCAAGGAATCCGCTGATGCGACTTCGGCCGCTGCTGGCGGCACTCGGAGTTGCGGTGGTATTGGCGGCCTGCGGCAGGCAGGAACCCTCGGGACTCGCTCCCGCGAAAGCACCTGCGCCCGACACCGCCCCGGCGGTGAAAACCACGGCACCGGCCGTGCCGGGCAAGACCGCGGCGGACGCCGCGAAGCCCTTGACGATGACGCGTCTCAACGAAGACGGCTCCGAATCGGTTGAGGAGACGCCGGGAGACACCAGCTCCCAGAATAAATTGCTGGCGGCAGTGGCCTCGACCGTGGCTGCGGCGACATCCAGTTCCCCGGCTGCCGCAGCCAGCGGTATTCAGTGGCAAGATGGGGTGAACTACACGCGCGTCGTTCCGGCGCAGCCGACCAACGTTGGCGCCGGCCAGGTCGAAGTGCTGGAGTTTTTTTGGTACGCCTGTCCGCATTGCTTCGCGCTCGAGCCGACGCTTTCCACCTGGCTCAAGGCCAAGCCGGCCTACATCACCTTCACCCGCGTGCCGGTGCAATGGAACGAAGGTCAGCGATCGTTGGCGCGGCTTTTCTACACGCTTGACAGCATGGGCAAATTGAACGAGTTCCATAGCGAGATCTTCAAGGAAATACAGGTGAACGGCGACCCATTGATCGGCGCTGATCCGAACAACGCTGCAGCAGCGGAACGCCTGCAACTCGCCTTCATCAAGAAACTGGGACTGTCGGACACCGGCTTCGAAAAGGCCTATCGCGACATGAACGTCGAAACTGCCCTGCAGCGCGCGGATCAGTTCGTGCAGCGCTATCGCGTCACTACCGTGCCTAATTTCGTTGTTAACGGCAAGTACGTCACCGATGTGGGCATGGCGGGCAACCCTGATCGATTGATGTCCTTGCTCGGCGATCTCGCGGCGCAAGAGCACAAACACTAGGATTACAATCCCAGACGAGCCGTGGTCGCAGGACGGATCGAAAGATGATGCGCACTCATACCGGCGGCTGTCACTGCGGCCGCGTCCGCTTCGAAGTCTTGGCGCCGGCGGCCATCGAGGTGGATGAATGCGACTGTTCGATATGCCGCAAGATGGGATTTCTGCATTTGATCGTGCCGGCCGAGCGATTCAAATTGCTCAGCGGCGGCGATGCGCTCACGACCTACACCTTCAATACAGGGACTGCAAAACACACGTTTTGCGCTGTTTGCGGGGTGAAATCATTTTATGTTCCCCGCTCTCACCCCGATGGAATCAGCGTCAACGTTCGCTGCATCGACGACGGCAGCATCGAATCCATGACGGTGAGACCCTTCGACGGACGTAATTGGGAAACAGGCCGCGCGCAATATCCCACGCCGGACCGTTAGGTCATTACATCGCATCGCAGCCAGGACATAACGGGGAAATCTAGCCGCGTTATGTTGCGATCGGCAACACGCCGCAGCAGTTAGGCGAAAATGCAGGAATGGAATCGGTCGATGGAGCTATCTGTGCTCAGCGGCAGACGCAGAGCAACGGGTTTCGCGAAAGCCTGCTGGTGATGGTGGTGCTTTACGGCCTGGCGCCGTGCGATGCGTTCGCCGGCGATCAGGCACAAGACCCCCATGCGCTGCGCGACCCGGGCGCAGGGAGATTTCAGGCGCGCCTGCCGGAGCATCTATTCCCCGCGCCGTTTGCCTATGCGCCGGCTCGGACCGAACCGCAAGCATTCTCTGCCACGGAATTTCGGCCCCGAAAACACGGCCTCTTGGATGCCGACTCCGCAAGCAGCGAGGCCTCCGTGATCGATGCGCCGATTCGCCGGGACACTTCGCTTGCCCGCGAAATTGCGGAATTCAGAACTCAAGACCGTCTGCGCTTGCTGACCTTGTGGCAAAACCGCGCCAGTTCGCTGTCCCTGCAAGCGGGCAAGCATGGCGCGCCGTCCCTGCAGTGGAGCACTCCTTGGATGCATCGCGATGTGAGTTCGCGAGGGCTATTCGACCGCCTGCTGAGCGCATCGCCACGCAGTTTTGGCACCTCGTCCCCGCGGGGTACAGCACGCCAAGCGGCCGCGATCGCGCCTGCCAAGCCCCTGGACTTGAGCCTGGCCGGCAATAACAAGTAAGCCGGCTTTTGCGAGGCTTACGGGCCCGCCGCCTCGTAGCGGCGGAAGAAGCTGTCCTGCTTCCACTGAGGCCGCTTGGGGTCATTGGCAACCTCGATGACCAGCGCTCGAATGACTTCCTCATAGCCGGCGGCAGTGTCGAGATTGACCGGCTGCTGGGCATCGTCCGAGGGCGCGTGATAGCGCTCGGTACGCCACGCCTTGATCGTATCGGCTTCGGGTGAACCGGGAACGGCACCCACATCAATCATGAGCGAAGGAACGCCATGGCGAACAAAATTATATTGATCGCTGCGGATGAATACATTGAGCAGCGGCAGCGGGTCCGGCTGTATCTGCACGTTCAGATGTTCACCGACCTGCGTCACGCGGTCCCCTAAATCGGATTCCGCCAGACCAAAGACGGTGAGGACCTTGAGCGGCACAATGGGCAGGAACATGTCCGTATTGATGTCCGCAATCATGGATTTTGGCGCGACGGTTGGATGCTCGGCAAAATACTTCGATCCCAACAATCCTTTCTCCTCGCCCGTCACCCACACCAGCAACAGCGAACGCTTCAGCGTGGTGTGCGATTGTTTCAGCGAACGGGCGATGTCGAGCAGCAATGCGCTGCCCGACCCATTGTCCATCGCGCCGTTGTAAATTCGATCGCCATTGATGGGTTCGCCAATACCGACATGATCGATGTGCGCGGAAAGCACGACGTATTCAGCCTTGAGCTTGGGATCGGTTCCCGGGATCCGGGCGACAATGTTGGTGGAATCGATGTCTCGGGAGCGCGTGACGGTTGTAGCGCTCACGGATACCTTCAAGGGAAAGTGCGGCAGCGGCTTGCGATCCTTGCCGAGAGCAGCGAGTTCTTCAAACTTGTGTCCGCTTCCCTGCAACAGCAGGTCCGCATGGGCGGGATTGAAAGCGACCGCGAGTTTGGAGCCGGAGGTCTCGTCAAATTCCGGGCCGACCAGATCCATGCTCGGATGATTGCGGTTCAGCGATGATCGCGCCCAGGGCAAGTCCACGGAGGCAGGATTTTGGATCACGATAACGCCAATCGCGCCGGCTGCTTTGAGCGCCTTCCACCGTTCGGCGCGCGACTGGTAATGAGCACTCAAGGCCGACGGCACGTCGGCCGGCGAGCCCGTGAGGATCACGGCCACCTTGTCCTTGAGATCCAAGCCCGCAAAATCGTTGTAATTTTTCTCTGGAATATTCAAGCCGTAGCCGACGAATATCAGCGGTGCATCGACCTTTGGCGCGGGCGGATAGCGCGTGCTGAAATACGCCTGTTCGCCCAGGGTGAGCGTTTGGGTGCGGCCATCGCGAACCAGCGAGAGTTGGCAATGGGGTTCATCGATCTCGAGCGTGCGCAGTTTGACGCTCTGGAAATAGCCGTCGGAGCCCGCCGGCTCGACGCCCAGCGCCTTGAGTTTGCCGACAATGAATGCTTGCGCTTGATGCTCGCCCTTGCTGCCGGTATCGCGGCCCTCGTACTTGTCGTCGGAGATCTCCTTCACCGTCTCCCACCACGTTTTGCCGTCGAAGTGCTCCGCCGCCTGCGCGGTGCAAGCGGCGATGATGAGCATGAGTGCCGATGATCTTCGCAACATAGGATGTTCCCGGGCTTGTTTTATTGGCTGCGTAGCTTATACCGCGCGCGGCTTGTTGATCTACTCGCGGGAGACTTGTGGGATAATTTGGCTTTGCATTTGAGGTGGCGGGATGGCGGGATACTCGGACACAGCGCTCGCAAAGAAGCTCGGAATCAAGGAAGGTTTCAAGGTCTTCCTGGTGAAGGCCCCTGCGCAGTACCGGGCGCTTCTCGCGCCCTTGCCGGCGTCAGTCCGTTTTACGCGGACTGCGAATTCCTCGACAAATCTGGTGCACGCGTTTACGACAGAACGCAGCGCACTCGCCCGATTGCTCAACACACTGCGAAAAGAGCTGTCGCATGAGGCGAGCATTTGGGTGTCATGGCCAAAGAAGTCCTCGAGAGTGCCGACGGACATCACCGAGGACACGATACGCGAGGTCGCTTTGCCGTTGGGTTTCGTCGATGTCAAAGTTTGCGCGGTCACCGACGTGTGGTCCGGTCTCAAGCTGGTCGTGCGCAAGGAGCTGCGAGCGAAGGCTCCCTAGCTGTGGAATCCTTCGGGGTCGCCAAGTGACGGCCGCCCTCACCGCAAAGCCCTCATCCGGCGGGCGGCTCAACGGGAATGGCGGGACGCTGCAGGGTCGAGTCGATGGCCTCAAGAAACGTTCTTTCCTCACTCAGGATGAAGCGCAACGATTGCGCCATGCCAAAATTCTCTCGCCCTTCGGCATCGTCCTTTAGGCGCCGGCGATACGCTTCGTACGCGGCCAGCGATTCAAAGGAAATCAGCCCCCATGCGATGTCATTGGTGCCCTCATGCGGGAGAAAATAGCCGATCAAATGACCGCCACAACGGGGAATGATCCTCCCCCACCGTTCGGCATACGCTTTGAAAGCCGAGCGCTGAAACGGGTCGATCTTGTAGCGAATAAAGCACGTAATAGTCATTGGATTCCTTCCCTCCGGGTGGCAATTATAGGGGCTTGTCCTGGGTCAATGGTTCGGTTACCGTCGAACTATGAAAGATGGGCCGAATATCGCGCGGATCGCCGCTCTCATTGGCGATCGAGCGCGCGCGGACGCACTCACGGCTTTGATGGCGGACCATGCGCTGACGGCGACCGAATTGGCTGCGATCGCGGGCGTCACCAAGCAAACAATGAGTGCACACCTATCCAAGCTGCTCGATGCCGGGCTGGTCGAGGTCGATCAACAGGGGCGGCATCGTTATTTTCGCCTGGGCAACGAGGACGTCGCGCAGCTGCTCGAATCGCTCATGGGGGTGGCTTTTCGCACCGGCGCGGTACGGCTGATATCGAGTCCGCGCGATCCTGCCTTGCGCAGGGCGCGAAGTTGTTACGGCCACCTGGCCGGTGAAATGGGCGTTTTGGTCTATGAGGCGCTTGTGCGGCATGGGGTGCTGGAGGTTTCCAAGCAGCAGCTGCGGCTCACTGAAACCGGCGTCGGCTGGTTTACGGGACTAGGAGTCGATACCGCCGCGCTTGCGCGGCAGCGCCGCTCGTTTTGCCGACCCTGTATGGACTGGAGCGAGCGCCGGCATCATCTGGCAGGATCTCTTGGTGCCGCGATGTTGTCGCGGTTCTGTCATCTTGGGTGGGTATCGCAGAGCAACAAGTCGCGTTCGATTCGCGTCACCCCACTGGGCGAGCGCAAATTCCAAGCCTTGGTCAACAGCGCCGGTTGAGCAGCAGGCAAGGTCGCGAAGAAACGCGGCAGGTGATTGGGGAGTGAACAGGCCGGCAAGACGAAGTAGAATGCTGCATGGCGAAAGAACAAGAAGCTGTAGATAACCTTCTGGACGCCCTCGTGTGGATGCGCCGCAAGGCCAAGAAGCGCGAGCCGGTTGACGCTCTGATCGATGAACTGGTGAAGATGCGACGCAAGGCGAAGAAGAAGGTTGCCAAAAAGACCCCCGGCAAGAAGCGCAAGAAGGGGCGAGCCAAGCGTTGACCGTGATCAATTTTTCATCAGTTCGACATAAGCGGCTGAATGGTGTTGACGTTTAGATCACAGCAAACCGGTTATGCACAGGGTTATCCCCCGGGTTTGGGGATAGATTGGATAAGTCGCGGCACGTCTTGATAGAACCGAGCGACCAGGCCGTCGCGGTTTCAATTTCGTTACGGCAGGATCTCAACGCGCGTGCGACCTGAAGTCAATTCCCAGACGTCTTGCAAATCTTGATTTGATAGCGCGATACAGCCGTTGGTCCAATCGCGTGATTCATAATACGAGACCGGCTTGGTCGGTTGATTGGGTTCGCCGTGAATAAAAATATCTCGGCCCGCGGGTAGATGAAGCGCGGCGGATCGCTTCAAGTCCGCGGCGCTGGGGTAAGAAATATGCAGCGCCTTGAAGTAATGGCTGCGTTCCTGGCGAAAATCGACGATGTAGCTGCCTTCGGGCGTGCGAAAGTCCCATTCGCGTTCCTTGGCACCGGTAGGAGTCAGGCCCAGAGCAATCCGATAGCTGCGCAGCGGAGAGTTGTCGCGCAATAAGTAAAGCTTTCGCTCATGCTTGACGATGAGAATCGTATCGGCGCGAACGGCAGGGGCGTCTGACGCGGCGCTCGTTGCAACCAATGCGAACGACAGTACGCAGGATGCGAGTAGGCGGCAAATTGACATATGCTCGCAGGTTCACAATTGAACAAGGTCACTACCTTAGGGAAGGGTGGCGGATGAGGCTTGGGCGTAGATCGCAGTCTTGGCGACCGGTCATCGACGGCAGCGCGATATCGGGATGAATTCCGTCACAGATCGCGCGATTTAACAAAGCACACGCAGACTCGCCGCGCAGAGCCGTCGCTCAGCCGCCAAACAGACCCACGATTTCTCCGTAGGCCAGCACGCGACCTTTCATTGCATTCATCACGCCCTGTCTATCGCGCGATGCGGGAACGATCTCAGGTACGTCCAGCGCATAGACGCGAAATACGTACCGGTGTTTTCCCAGCGGAGGGCAAGGAGGCATGTAGGCAGCTGCGCCCGAGGAATTGATGCCGATTTCGATTTTCTCTGGGGTCAGCTCAACCGACTTGACGGCACTTTTCACGCCGTGCACACCTTTCGGAATGTTGTACAAAATCCAATGAGTGAAATTCGCGAGTCGAAAGCGCCGCGACGGGCCATCCCAATCGGTCGCGATCAGGACGTAGGAGCGGGCGCCATCGGGCGCGCCTTCCCATGACACCTCGGGAGACACGCCTTCGCCTTTGCAGGTATAGGAGGCCGGGATATCGCCGCCAGGACTAAAACTGATGCTATGCAGAAAGATGGTATTTGGAATGGCCGCGTGATACGCCCGATCGGCGTCTCGCGCATTCGAAGCGCGCGCAAACACAAAGACGACGATGGCCACCGCCAACGCAAAGATCGCGAGGACCACTATGCCGAGGCGCTTCACGCCGATAGGGTAGCAAACTCTCGAATCAGGCGAACCTGACGCCTCGCCCTGCAGACTCCCGAAATCGCCGCCGCGCGGCGTCGACGAACCCCCTCGATAATTTTTTCAATCTGAGTGCGCCCGGCGGGATTCGAACCCACGACCCTCGGCTTCGGAGGCCGATACTCTATCCAGCTGAGCTACAGGCGCAGCGCAGGGGTGGCGATACTACTCGCCGACGGCGAGTGCCGTCCAGAGGCAGCGCCGCATCGAGTTCCCTCCCGGTTGTTTATGTCGTTTCTCCGGACGGCGGCGCCTGCCACGGATAGGCCGCGCGCTCAGCAATGGCACGCGCCGCCTCTCATAAGGGCATCACGGGAACACACAATTTGCACTCGAGCACGCCCGTCGAGGGATCGTAGCTTGAATCAATCGGGTAGTACTCAAACATCGGTCGGTTATCGAGCTGCAATCCGCTCGATGGAAGCCAATCGCGCAATAGCGCTTCCCATGCAGGTTCGAATTCGGCGACGACTCCCTTGAAGTTGAGTGCTGCGTATTTTCCGCCTGGAATCGTCGTTCGGTGCGCATCGGCACCTACGAGGAGGTGCGCTGGGATCTCGCATCCTGCGTCATATCTGCATTGCTCAGGTGCCGTGACATTCGGGTCATCGTGACTGATTCCATACCGTGGCTGCCCGACGAGTCCGTGCGTCACCATCCAAGGATAAACTCGTGTTTGCCAAAACGCGCCAATCGGCTCCCCGTAAGGTCCAACATGCCGCAGGTAGGCAATCTGCGTGGGTTTGCGTTCAATGACTTCGACAATCATGGGTGTCTCCGCATGAGTTAAATTGGGGACACCATTCTTTCGCGCCTCGCTCTGCTGCGCCTGATCGGGCTTGCTGTTCGCCTGATCTGAATTGCTATTCGTGCGCTGGGCGGATTGCTGCAGCCGCCAGGTCGTGGGAGAGCAGCCAAAGCGCGCGTTGAAGGCATGGGTGAATGCTTCCGCCGAACCGAATCCCACACCCAACGCGATTTGCAAGATGGCAAGTTTGGGCTGCGCCGCCAGGCGCGTTGCCGCGACTTCGCATCTCCGGCGGCGCAGATACGCACCGAGCGTTTCTCCCATCAGTGCCGAAAAAAGCCGATGGAAGTGAAATGCCGAGAAATGCGCAACGTCGGCGAGCGTCTCCAAATCCAAGAATTGATCGAGATGCCGATCGATGTACTCCGTGACACGGTGCATGCGATCGATGTACACGTCGCGGCTTCTTAGGGTATTCATCGCGCTCGAGAAATGCGCAGCTAGAGAGGGCCGGCGACGAGTCCGGTGCGCGCGAAGATCATGGCAGCTCCGATCCGACCTTCTTCTTGGTGTAGAGAATCATCTGAGTGCAGCGGAATACCGCCAGTGTTCGGCCGGATTCTTTGTGCGTGACAATGGCATCCCACACCTGCGTGGTCCTGCCGCGGTGCACCGGTGTGGCGACGCCGACAACCGTACCGTCTCGCGTGGTGCCAAGGTGATTGGACTTCAGCTCAATGGTGGTAAAGCCGGTGGCGTCCGCCGGAAGATTGGCCACGCAGCCGTATCCAGACAGGGTATCTGCCAGCGTGACCACGGTACCGGCATGCATATAGCCATTGGGCGCCATGACGGACTCAACCACCGCCAGTTCGCCGCTGACGCGCGACGCGCTGACTTCCGTGATGATGATGCCAAGGTGGCCCGGCAACTTGCGCGCGCCCGCCAGGTTAAACGCCTCCGGTGTGCGCATGGCCGTAAACTCAGTATTCATACGCTTGCCCGTCTCTGCATGCGGCCGAGCACCACCAGGACCTGGCCCAGCGCGACGAACGCAAGCAACAGTCCGAACGCATTGACCATGGTTTGTTGATAGCCGATCGCATGGGGATCGATAAAACCATATGGATAGTTCCCAATGATGCTGCCGCGAATCAACACGTAGATCAGATACACCGTCGGGTACAAACCCCAGATCACAGGAT
>Ga0210402_10002664_pt1 | contig 17241 bp, 11 predicted proteins | sample IncBWC7MmetaG_FD_161055 | JGI IMG/M metagenome (GOLD analysis project Ga0210402, IMG submission 161055) | Forest soil microbial communities from Barre Woods Harvard Forest LTER site, Petersham, Massachusetts, United States - Inc-BW-C-7-M | ecosystem: Environmental > Terrestrial > Soil >... | reverse complement strand
TCGCTCAACAACCCAACGTCATTGCATAGGGCCAACAGACGCTTGAACAATCGGTGAGCTTCGTCCTTGCGATCCAAAAGCAGGTAAGCATCCACCAGCCAGAAGCTGCACGCGAGAAATACGCCTTCGTCGGACGACAAGCCGTCTTCGGATTCGGTTGTGTCGTAGCGTATGACCAGGCCGTCGACGAGAAGCTTGCGCTCGATCGCTTCCACTGTGCCTCGCACGCGCGGATCCGTGGGCGGCAGGAAGCCGACCGTCGGCAATAACAATAGGCTGGCGTCGAGCTCTCTCGATCCGTAAGAACGGACAAAGCTTCCCAGCTCCGGATCGAAGCCGCGACGACAGACCTCGTCGTGAATTTCGCGACAGAGCTGGCGCCACCTATCGAGCGGGCCCGCAAGGTTGAACGCTTCAGCACTTTTGATAGCCCGATCGAAAGCGACCCACGCCATGATCTTCGAAAAGGTGAAGTGGCGAGGGCCGCTGCGCACCTCCCAAATTCCCTCGTCCATCTCGGGCCAGACTTCTTCCAAATGTTCGAGCACCGCTCGCTGCAACATCCAGTCCGACCTGCTTGAGGCTAATCCCCCCTGTCTCGCATGATGCAGAGCGTCCATCAGTTCACCGTACACATCGAGCTGAAGTTGGGTATGCGCCGCATTGCCCACGCGAACGGGGCCCGACTTGTGGTAGCCGGGAAGCCAGGACACCTCCCATTCTGTCAAGCGCCGTTCGCCTGCAATCCCGTACATGATCTGCAGCTGGTCCGGCTTGCCGGCCGCGGTGCGTGACAGCCATTCGCGCCATGCTTTCGCTTCATCGAGGTAGCCTGCGTTCATGAGCGCCAGTAAAGTCAGCGTCGCGTCGCGCAGCCAGCAAAAGCGGTAATCCCAATTGCGAGAACCTCCAATGCGTTCGGGCAGCGACGTCGTCGGCGCGGCGACGATTCCGCCCGTGCGCGCATAGGTCAAAGCCTTCAATGTGATGAGCGAGCGATTGACGTATTCCGCCCATGCGCCGGACGCTTTGCTTTTTGCGGTCCAGTCCAGCCAGAACTGTTCAGTAGCGCGGAGCCGGTCGATAGGATTTTCCGCCGCGGGAGGAGGCAAATGCGATGGAGAATAAACTATAGTGAAGGGCACGGTTTCGCCGGCACTCACGGTAAATTCGCCGATAGTTTTGAAATCCTTTCCGCGCAGCGGCACAGCCGTTCGCAGCAGCAACATGTCGGGTCCCGCAATGGCTCTGCGCGCGCCATCGTCGAGCCGCATCATCCATGGCACTGTCGCTCCAAAGCCGAAGCGGATCACCAATTCGGTCTTCATTGCGATGCGGCCGAACTCGCCAATGATCAGGCGCACGACGCTAGAGCCCGATTGATGTACGGGCATGAAATCGACGAGCGTCGCGACCCCTTCGGCGCTCTCAAAACGCGTCTCCAGGATCAGCGTGTTGGGCCGATATCGGCGAGTGACCCGGGCCTGCCCGTCTTGTGGGGCAATCAGCCAGCGGCCATGTTCCAGCGTACCGAGGAGAGCCGCGAAACAGGCGTCAGAATCAAACCGTGGCCAACACAGCCAATCGATCGAGCCATCGCGACCAACCAGCGCGGCTGTCTCGCAGTCGCCGATGAGTGCGTAGCCTTCAATAGCTAGAGGCATGCCGTCTTTTGTTCATATCGTCGAGGACCGGGAAATGGCGTGTCGAATCTTGGCAGATTGCGTCTTCGCAATGTGATCAATTTTATACAGAATTGCTCCCGGAGGAGCGCTATTTCACTGCATTGATGGAACCTCGCTCGACGCAACCAGATCCGGCCGCGCGCGTTGCCTCGTAAGGGTGGCAGGTCGTCGCAATCCGGATAGGGCCCCGTACATATCTGAACCGTAAAAGGCCCGTATTTTTCGAGGGGCGCCGTCGCGCCGTGGGAGATGATTGGGGGACTGCCGGAGCGATCAGCATCCCCTTGAATTCCGATCGATTCATGGGCGGAAAAAGCTTTTTTGGTGCGGAGACGAATGATGACCGACGGAGTTCACTCCGAAAGCTCCATTCCTGCGAAGGAGAAGGCGGTGTCGTCCCGCTCGCGGCTCCGAATGACCACCGCGCCGGACTCGCCGGGCCTTGGCGACGGCCGAGAGGGTACGGTGCCTCAAGGCGCAATTGACGAACAATGCGTCAACACGATCCGCACTTTAGCCATCGACGCCGTCCAGCGTGCCAATTCCGGCCACCCCGGTACGCCGATGGCATTGGCGCCGGTAGTTTACACCCTTTGGCAGCGTTTCCTGCGCTTCGATCCTGACGAGCCGATTTGGCCCAATCGAGACCGCTTCGTCCTTTCCAATGGCCATGCCTCGATGCTGCTCTACGCGCTGCTGCATCTCACGGGCGTGAAGGCCGTCAATGCTGAATACGAGCGTCTCGGCGAGCCCGCGGTCACGCTCGATGACATCAAGCTATTTCGACAAGTGGACAGCAAATGCCCCGGCCACCCCGAGTACCGCCTGACGTCGGGTGTCGAAACGACAACCGGACCGTTGGGACAGGGCTGCGGCAACAGCGTCGGCATGGCGCTCGCCGGGCGCTGGCTCGCCCGACATTTCAACCGGCCAGATTTCACGATGTTCGACTACGACGTATATGCCGTATGCGGCGACGGCGACATGATGGAGGGCGTAGCAAGCGAAGCAGCATCCTTCGCCGGCCACCAGATGCTGGGCAACCTCTGCTGGATCTACGACAGCAACCGGATCACCATCGAGGGGCATACCGATCTGGCTTTCAGCGACGACGTCGCGGCGCGTTTCCTCGCGTATGGTTGGAACGTGCAGCGCATCGGCGACGCCAACGATCGGGCGCGGTTGGCGCAGGCCATTGAGACCTTCAAGAAAACCGCCGATGTGCCGACCTTGATCATCGTCGAGAGTCATATCGGCTATGGCGCCCCGCACAAGCACGACACTAGCGCAGCCCACGGCGAGCCGCTCGGCGAGGAGGAGATACGCCTCGCCAAGCGCAGCTACGGCTGGCCGGAGGACGCCAAATTCCTGGTGCCAGACGGCGTGCGCGAGCATTTCCGGGACGGCATGAGCCGGCGTGGCCGAAGCCTGCGCCAAGCGTGGAGCGCATTGTTCGCATCGTATCGAAAGAAGCATCCCGATCTGGCCGATCAGATCGAGCGCATGCAGCGGCGCAAACTCCCGAATGCCTGGGACGCCGATCTTCCGGCTTTCGCGGCCGATGCTAAGGGCCTTGCCACCCGCGATTCTTCCGGCAAGGTGCTCAACGCTATCGCTGCGCATCATCCTTGGCTGATCGGCGGCTCGGCCGATCTCGCACCATCCACCAAGACACGGCTCACATTCGAGGGCGCTGGTGATCTCGAAACCGATACTCCGGGCGCGCGCAATCTCCACTTCGGCGTTCGCGAGCACGCAATGGGAGCGATTCTGAACGGGCTTGCGCTGTCCAAAGTCCGCGCTTTCGGCTCCGGATTCCTCATCTTCTCCGATTATATGAAACCGCCCATCCGCCTTGCGGCCCTGATGGAGCTTCCAGTCATCTATGTCTTCACGCACGACTCGATCGGCGTGGGCGAGGATGGCCCGACGCACCAGCCGGTCGAGCAGCTCATCGCGCTTCGCAGCATCCCCGGACTTATCACGCTCCGCCCCGCCGACGCCAATGAGGTCGCCGAAGCGTGGCGCGTCGTTATCGCTCTTCATCATCAGCCGGCCTGCCTCGTGCTAAGCCGCCAGCCGCTGCCGACGTTTGACCGCACACGCTACGCGCCGGCAGCAGGTGTTGCCCATGGCGCCTATGTTCTTGCCGACGCCCCGGACGGCAGGCCCGAGGTGATCCTGATCGGCACCGGCAGCGAAGTTGCTCTTTGTGTCGACGCCTATGAGCAGCTCAAGCAGGAAGGGGTCCCGGCGCGCGTCGTCAGCATGCCCTCCTGGGAGCTGTTCGAGCAGCAGGACCAGGCATATCGCGATGACGTTCTTCCGCCGAAGGTCACGGCGCGCGTCTCGGCAGAGATGGGCTCGGTGATCGGCTGGGACCGCTACGTCGGCACGACAGGCGCCAAGGTCGGCATGAACACGTTCGGCTCCTCGGCGCCGCTCAAGGAGCTGCTCACGAAATTCGGCTTCACACCGGCGAAGGTGCTTGCCGCTGCGAAGGAGCAGATCGCAAAGTCCAGAGGCATCACGTCATGAACGTGCAACGCAAGGTGAAGTCGTCCATGAATCCGCTGAGGCGATTGCGCGATCACAGGCAAGCTGTATGGCTCGATTTTCTTTCTCGCAGATTCATCGACGAGGGCGGCCTCAAAATGCTGATCGAGCAGGATGGGCTCACCGGCGTCACTTCCAATCCCTCGATCTTCGAAAAGGCCATCGGCGGCAGCGCCGACTACGATTCATCGCTGGAGGCGGCACAAAGCCAGGGCGACTGCGACGTCATGGCGCTCTACGAGCGGCTGGCGATCGACGATATCCAGCACGCCGCGGACGCGCTGCGTCCCACCTATGAGGCGACGAGGCGCCTGGATGGATATGTCAGCCTCGAAATCTCGCCGTATCTGGCCATGAGCACCGAGGCCACGATCGCCGAGGCGCGGCGGCTTTGGCGTGCCGTCGGCCGCGAAAACTTGATGATCAAGGTGCCGGCCACGAAGGCCGGCTTGGCGGCGATCCGCCAACTCATCGGGGAGGGCGTCAACGTCAACATCACCCTTCTGTTCTCCCAGCAGGTCTACGAAGACGTCGTCGAAGCCTATCTGGCCGGGCTCGAGCATCTGGTCGCGCAGGGCGGCGATCCAGGCAAGATTTCAAGCGTCGCCAGTTTCTTCGTCAGCCGCATCGACGTTTCGGTGAACAAGCTCATTGAAGAACGGATCCGCCAGACCAACGAGGCCGGCCAGCGCGAGGTGCTCGCCGGACTGCGCGGAAAGGTTGCCATCGCCAACGCCAAGCTTGCCTATCAACGCTATAAGCGCCTTTTTGCCGGCGAGCGGTGGGAGGAACTGCGGGCCAAGGGCGCGCGGGTGCAGCGGCTGCTCTGGGCAAGCACCGGCACGAAGAACAAAGACTATAGTGATGTGCTCTATGTCGAGGAGTTGATCGCTCCCGACACCGTCAATACTATGCCGCCCGCGACCATGGACGCATTCCGCGATCACGGCGAAGTGCGACTGAGCCTTGAGGAGGATATCGACCGAGCCAAACAGGTCATGGCGACGCTGGATCGGTCCGGCATTTCCATCGACGCGGTGGCGGCGAAGCTGGGCGAAGAAGGCGTGCAGCTCTTCGCCGACGCATTCGACAAGCTGCTTGGCGCTGTAGCGCGAAAGCGGGCTGCAAATCTCGGCGCGAAAATCGACGGCCAAACGCACAGGCTGCCATCTGAACTGGAAAAGGCGGTCGTAGACTCGCTTGAGTCATGGCGGCACGACGGCAATGTGCGCCGGCTCTGGGCTGGCGACGCGCGGCTATGGACCGGAGCAGATGAGCCTAAATGGCTTGGCTGGCTTGACATCGCCGAGAAGCAGCACAAGCGGACTGGCGCTCTGTCGAGTCTCGCTGACGACAGTCAGCGGGCGGGCTTTACTCATCTTCTCCTCCTCGGCATGGGCGGATCGAGCCTCGGGCCCGAGGTGTTGGCCGAGACGTTCGGGTGCCAAAACGGCGCCCCCGAGCTTCTGGTGCTCGACTCGACCGACCCGGCACAGATTAGAACCATCGAAAGCAAGATTGATCCCGCCCGAACGCTTTTCATCGTGTCGAGCAAGTCGGGCAGCACGCTCGAACCCAATATCCTGAAGCAATACTTCTTCGAATCGGCAAAACGGGCCGTTGGCCCCGACCAGGTTGGCTCGCGCTTCATCGCCATCACCGATCCCGGCTCGGCGCTGCAAGCGGTCGCCGCACGCGACCGCTTCCGCAAGATCGCGTTTGGCATTCCAAGCATCGGCGGACGGTACTCCGTGCTGTCGGATTTCGGTCTGCTGCCCGCGGCGGCCATGGGCCTCGATATCGAAAGGCTGCTCGACACGACGCAACTGATCGTGCATTCCTGCGCCGCTAGCGTACCGCCTGCCCAAAATCCGGGGGTCGTGCTCGGGACCATCCTGGGCACTCTGGGCAAATCCGGCCGCGACAAGGTCACGATCGTTGCCTCGCGTGCCATCGCCGATTTCGGGGCATGGCTCGAACAGCTTCTCGCGGAATCGACTGGCAAGCAGGGCAAGGGCCTCATTCCCGTCGACGCCGAGCCGCTGGGTCTGCCCGATGTCTACGGCGGCGACCGGCTGTTCGTTCATATGCGGCTCGCGGGCGAAGCGGACACGGAACAGGATGACGCGGTCGCCGCGCTCGAACGCGCAGGCCACCCGGTCGTGCGCATTGTCGTCACCGACCGTTATCACATCGGCCAGGAATTCTTCCGGTGGGAGTTTGCCACCGCTGTCGCAGGTTCGATCCTAGGCATCAATCCATTCGATCAGCCGGACGTCGAAGCCAGCAAGGTGAAGACGCGCGAGCTGACATCCGCATTCGAGCGGACCGGCAGGTTACAGCCAGAAACGGCGCTGTTTGAGGAGGCCGGCATCGCGCTCTTCGCCGACGAAAAGGACCGCAACGCCTTTGCGAAGGCCGGCACGCTCGTGGAAGCCCTGGCAACGCATTTCGAGCGAGCTCAAGCGGGCGATTATTGCGCGCTCCTCGCCTACGTCGAACGCAACAAGCAACATCGCGATGCGCTCCAGGAGATTCGCGTCCTGATCCGGGACCGCAAACGCGTTGCCACCTGTCTCGGCTTCGGACCGCGATTCCTTCACTCGACCGGGCAGGTCCACAAGGGAGGCCCGAACACCGGCGTGTTCCTTCAGATCACCTGCGACGATACCAACGATCTCCAGGTGCCGGGGCAGAAGTACACCTTTGGCGTCGTTAAGGCGGCGGAGGCACGCGGTGATTTCGAAGTGTTGGCCGAGCGCGGCCGGCGGGTCCTGCGCGTGCATTTCGGCAGGCACGTCACAGCGGGATTGACAACCCTGAAGGATGCGATCCGGCAGGCGCTCGCGTGAACAAATGACAGGAGAAGAGGAATGCAAATCGGCATGATCGGCTTGGGACGCATGGGCGGAAACATCGTCCGCCGCCTGACGCGCAACGGTCACCAATGCGTGGTGTTCGACCAGAATCCTACAGCCATCAAGGAGCTTGTCGGCGAGCACGTGGCCGGAAGCGCCGGTCTCAAGGAGCTTGTCGGCCAGCTCAAGAAGCCGGGCGTCGTTTGGCTGATGCTACCCGCCGGCCATGTCACCGAAGAATCGGTCGAGCAACTCGGCGGCTTGCTGGAGGCGGGCGACATCATCATCGACGGCGGCAACTCCTTCTACAAGGACGACATCCGCCGTGCCAAGAAGCTTGCCCAGAAAGGCATTCGCTACGTCGATTGCGGCACCTCCGGCGGCGTCTGGGGCATCGAGCGCGGCTATTGCCTGATGATCGGCGGCCGGAAGGACGCCGTGGATCACCTCGATCCGATCTTCTCAGCGCTTGCTCCCGGGCTTGGCGACATCCCGCGCACACCGGGCCGAGAGAAAGGCGATCCCCGCGCCGAGCGCGGCTACATCCACGCCGGCCCGTCTGGCGCCGGGCACTTTGTCAAGATGGTGCACAATGGCATCGAGTACGGATTAATGCAGGCCTACGCCGAGGGCTTCGACATCCTGCGCAACAAGAACTCCAAAGATTTGCCCGAGGACGACCGCTTTGAGTTGAACATGCGGGATATCGCGGAGGTCTGGCGGCGCGGCAGCGTCATCTCGTCCTGGCTGCTCGATCTCGGTGCCGCCGCGCTGGCGAAGGACCCGCAGCTCGCGGATTTCTCCGGCTTCGTCCAGGATTCTGGCGAAGGCCGCTGGACCATCGAAGCCGCGATCGAGGAAGCAGTCCCGGCCACCGTGCTTTCGGCTGCGCTCTTTACGCGGTTCCGTTCGCGGCAGGAGCACACCTTCGGCGAGAAGATGCTCTCGGCGATGCGCCTGGGCTTCGGCGGACACATCGAGGGTAAAGAGTCCATTGCTCCCGAACCAAAGCCGAAAGAGCGGCAGGGTCAGTCGGCGGCACAGCACGCCGCCGAGTAGCAGCCATGCTCGACAAATCTCCGACCCGAATGCCAAAGACCGTGCAGGTGATTGCGTCCCCGGCGCGGCGCCAGGCCAAGCCCGCCGATCCCTGCGCGATGGTAATCTTCGGCGCCACCGGCGACCTGACCAAGCGCCTGGTGGTGCCGGCGCTCTACAACCTCGCGCGTACCAAGATGCTGCCGGAGCAATTCGCGCTGATCGGCGTGGCCCGCTCGGAAGAAAAACTGGAAGGCTGGCGCGATCATCTGAGGGGCATGCTGGACAGCTTTGTCGGCACCCCCGCCGCGGAGTTCGACACCGACCGCATCGACGAAGCGGCGTGGAAGCGGCTTGCGGAGAAGATGACCTATGTCCAGGGCGACCTGACCGACCCCGGGCTTTACGACAAGCTTCGCGACGTTCTCAGCGAGGCGGAGAAGACGCACGGCACGAAGGGCAACGCCATTTTTTATCTCGCGGTGGCGGATCAGCTCTTCGGCACCGTGGTGGAACAACTCGGCAAGGCAAAGCTCACCGACCAGAACGAGGACCGGAACGGAAAGCATCGGTTCTGGCGCCGCGTGGTCATCGAGAAGCCGTTCGGACACAGCCTGGACTCGGCGCGCGCGCTGAATGCCGGTATCCTTCGCACGCTGCACGAGAGCCAGATCTTCCGGATCGACCACTTTCTGGGAAAGGACACGGTCCAGAGCATTACGGCGTTTCGCTTCGCCAATGGGCTGTTCGAGCCGATCTGGAAGCGCGACCGGATCGACCACGTGCAGATCACCGCGGCGGAGACGGTGGGCGTAGAGCAGCGCGGCAAGTTTTACGAGGTGACGGGAGCACTGCGCGACATGATCCCCAATCATGTGTTCTCGCTGCTCTCGCTGGTGGCGATGGAACCGCCCGTGGGCTTCGACGACGCCTCTATCCGCACGAAGAAGGCCGATGTCTTCGCGGCGATGCCCGCGATCAAGCCGGCGCAGGCGGTGCGCGGCCAGTACGGTGCCGGCACGGTGCTGGACAAGAGCGTGAAAGCCTATCGGCAGGAGCCAGACGTGGCGTCGGACTCGAACGTCGAGACCTACGTCGCCATGCGGCTCGAGATCGACAACTGGCGCTGGGCCGGTGTGCCGTTCTACGTGCGCACCGGCAAGCACCTGTCGCAACGGAACACGGAGATCGCGATCCGCTTCAAGCAGGCACCCTATGCGGCGTTCCAGGACACGCCCGTCAACACCCTGCGGCCCAACTGGCTGGTGCTGCGCATCGCCCCGGACGAGGGAATCTCCCTGCAATTCGAGGTCAAGCGCCCCGGGCCGGTGGTGGACCTCGCCGCCGTGGCAATGGATTTCCGCTACGACGACTGGTTCCCGAAGGAACCGAATGTCGGATACGAGACCCTGCTCTACGACGTCATGATCGGCGATCCGACATTGTTCATGCGCGCCGACATGGTGGAGCATGCCGGCGCGTCGTGCAGCCGGTGCTGGACGCCTGGGCCGAAGACGGCGCGGCCGGTCTGCCGGTCTATCCGGCCGGAAGCTCGGGGCCGGGCGAAGCGGAGGAACTCCTGGCGCGAGACGGCCGATGCTGGCGAAGCGTCAACGGCGACGGCGAGAGAAACTCGTCATGAGCCGCGCGCGAGCATCGCCGTTCAAATGCTCGGCCGTGATTTCGGATGTCGACGGCACGCTGGTCACGGATGACAAGAGGCTGACACCCCGCGCCCAATCGGCCGTGGCGGAATTGCACGCAAACGATCCTGACGGATCCCATGTCGGTCTCGATGGGCGCACGGTGAGGTTCCCGCAGACCATCGTCGCAGACTTCGGGCCCGCCCTTGATAACACCGCCAAGATCGTCGGTGTCAGCGCGGACCTCGAGTCTCTCGCGCAGTGTGAGCGCGATGTGCAAACCGCACTCGCCGGCAACGCCTCCGTCGCCCGTTCGCAGCCCTACTACCTAGACATCACCCACCCTCTTGCCAACAAGGGCAGGGCATTGACGGAAGTTGCAAAGCTGCTGGGTGTTCCGTTGGCGGAAATCGCAGTCCTTGGTGACTGCAGCAATGATGTTGCGATGTTCGTGACGGACCGCAATAGTGAAGACGGCTTCGCCAACGCGATCGACCGATTCATCCTTGGCAAAGACCGTTCGAACGCGCGAGTTGAGGTGGCGCAAGCGGGAGATTGTGCATGGTAACCCGCGCCACATCGAAAATCTCGCTGGTTCTGGCCGATGTCGACGGTACCCTCGTCACCGCGGAGAAGGTGCTAACGACACGCGCGGTGGCGGCGGTGAGCGCGTTGCAGGCGGCCGGAATCGATTTCGCGATCACCAGCGGCCGGCCGCCGCGCGGCATGGCGATGTTGATCGATCCGCTGGCTTTGAGGACGCCGATCGCCGGCTTCAACGGCGGCATCTTCATCAAGCCCGACATGAGCATCATGGCAGAACACGTCCTTGCCGCCGATGTCGCCGGACGCGCGCTCGAAGTCATCCTCCGCCATGGCATGGATACGTGGGTCTATAGCGGCAAGGACTGGCTTGTTCGGGACGCCAGCGCGCCCCACGTCGCGCGGGAGCGATGGACCGTCAAGTTTGCCCCGACCGTGGTCGAGAATTTCAAGGACGCGCTCGGCCGCGCGGTAAAGATCGTCGGCGTGAGCGACGATCACGATCTGGTCGCGCGCTGCGAGAAGGATGCCCAGGACGCGCTCGGCGCAAAAGCGTCCGCGGCGCGTTCGCAGCCCTATTATCTCGACGTCACCCATCCGGATGCCAACAAGGGTACCGTCGTCACCACGCTGTCCAAGCTCTTGGCAGTTCCTGCCGACGAGATCGCCACCATTGGCGACATGCCGAACGATGTTCTGATGTTCCACCACAGCGGGCTGAGCATCGCGATGGGCAACGCCAGCCCCGAGGTGCAGGCGCAGGCCGATCTGGTCACCGACTCCTATGACAACGAAGGCTTCGCCAAGGCGATGGAGCGATTCATCCTGCATCGCGCGGGCGCGGCCCTGCCGAGGGCGTCGTGAAGCCGATCGTGGTCGCGCCATCCATCCTCGCCGCCGATCTGCGGCGGCTCGGCGAGGAAGTCCATGCCGTCGATCAGACCGGGGCGGACTGGATCCACATCGACATCATGGACGGAGGTTCGTGCCGAACATCTCGTTCGGTCCTGCAATCGTCGATGCGGTGCGCCGCTCGACCGCGAAGCTGCTCAACGTGCACCTGATGATCGTCGAGCCCAAACGCTATCTGGACACTTTGCCGAGGCAGGGGCCGACCATCTGCTGGTCCAGGCCGAGCCGTCGTCGACGATCCATCTGCATCGCGTGCTTTCGCGCATCCGAGAACTGGGTAAGAAGGCCGGCACGGTGCTAGACCCCGCCAGTCCGATCGCCTTTGTCGAGCAGGTGCTGCACCTCTGCGATGTCGTCATGGTGATGACCGTCAATCCTGGATTTGGCGGACAGAAATTCCTGGCGGATGTTGCCGAAAATCCGCGAGCTCCGGCGGCTCTGCGCGTCGAAAGGGTTGGCCCCCGGATCGACGGAGACGGCGGACAGAACAGCGAAAATGCCGCGTTGGCCATCGACGCGGGTTCGGACGCAATTGTCGTCGGATCCGGGATATTCCGCTCAAACTATTACGCTGCCGCCATTGCCCGAATTCGGAACAGCCGACCGCGACTAGAAGGCGATAGGCCATGACAGATGCTGCGTTGACAGGGAACCGCATTGGTTCTGGGGCGACGAACGGTTCGGGCCCGCGCGACCATCCCGACAGCGACTATCGGATGGCGCGCGATGCCCTCCTGTCGCGAGCCCCGTTCCCGGCGACAACATCCAGTCGCAATGTCGCATTCTTGGTGACCGGAAGGGGAAAGCGGGATGTCGTCGTGCGCGCGCAGGCCGGAGATTGGGCGATATCTGCGGCCTTGGTTCGTCCGGTCGGGCGTCTCCACTGGTTCACAGATCGCGCCGCGGCAGCAGAAGGAGCGAATTGATGTCCGTGGAATCCCGACCGACGAAAGGCGCTTCACCCCCCGCTCCCGCGGTGGTGGTGGTCATGGGCGTTTCGGGATGCGGGAAGTCGACCATCGGAGCGCTCCTTGCCTCCCGCCTCCGATGGGAGTTCGAGGATGCCGACTGGTTCCACCCGGCCTCCAACGTGGACAAGATGCACAGCGGCATAGCACTCACCGACGAGGACCGTTGGCCCTGGTTGGACGCGGTTGCCACCTGGATCGACAAGACGCGCCGTTCAGGCGGGCACGGCGTCATCGCGTGCTCCGTGCTGAAGCGCCGCTATCGCGATGTCCTGATCGGCGATCGTGCCGACGTGCGTTTGGTCTATCTCAAGGGCGACGAGACGTTGATCGCGCGACGCATCGCAACCCGGCACGAGCATTTCATGCCGCGAAGCCTGCTGCACAGCCAGTTCGAAGTGCTGGAGGAGCCGGGTTTGGATGAGAGTCCGATCACCGTCTCGATCGAGCCGCAGCCGCGCGAGATCGTGGCGCGGATTCTGTCAGCGATGAACATAGCCAAAGACGCGCTGCCCGAGCAGAGCTCTTTGCAACCGTCCGGAGCCGACGCATGAACAAGTCGGTAAAGGGTCGCCCGATGCCTGCTCCGTTACCGCCCGATCTGCTGGCGAAGATGGATGCCTACTGGCGCGCTGCAAACTATCTCACAGTCGGGCAGATCTATCTGCAGGACAATCCGCTGCTCGAAACCCCGCTCAAGCTCGAACACATCAAGCCTCGCTTGCTCGGGCATTGGGGCACCACCACCGGGCTCAACTTCATCTATGTCCACTTGAACCGGCTGATCAAAGAATTCGACCTGAACATGATTTATGTCATCGGCCCCGGCCATGGCGGTCCGGGGCTGGTGGCGCAAAGCTATCTGGAAGGCTCCTATACTGAGCGTTATCCGAATATCGAGCGCAGCCGGAACGGAATGCAACGGCTGTTTCGGCAGTTCTCCTGGCCGTATGGAATCCCGAGTCATGTCGCGCCGGAAACTCCCGGATCGATCCATGAAGGGGGCGAACTCGGTTATTCCCTAGTTCATGCCTACGGCGCGGCTTTCGACAACCCTGATCTGATCGTTGCTTGCATTATCGGCGACGGCGAAGCGGAAACAGGTGCGTTAGCCACGAGCTGGCACTCCAACAAGTTTCTCAATCCCGCGCGCGACGGCGCGGTTCTTCCGATCCTTCATCTCAACGGGTTCAAGATCGCCAATCCGACCGTGCTCGCCCGCATCAGTCGCCAGGAACTGACCGACTTGATTCGCGGTTACGGCTATGAACCACATTTCGTGGAAGGCCACGTCCCGGCCGTGGTGCATCAATGTCTGGCTGCCACCTTTGATACGGCCGTAGTGGAGATTCAAAAGATCCAGACGGCAGCGCGTTCCTCGCCAAACACGGTGGAGCGGCCGCGATGGCCCATGATCGTGTTCCGTACGCCGAAAGGCTGGACCGGGCCGAAGTTCGTGGACGGCAAGCCAGTTGAGGGCACCTGGCGCGCGCACCAGGTGCCGATCGCGGACTTCAAGAACCCCGAGCATATCAAGCAGCTCGAAGATTGGATGAAGAGCTATCGACCGCATGAATTGTTCGACGAAAATGGCAAGTTCCGTGACGAATTCGCGGCGCTTGCGCCGACCGGCCGCCGTCGGATGGGGATGAATCCGCATGCCAATGGCGGCGAGCTGCTGGTACCGCTGGCGATACCCCATTTCGACGATTACGCCGTGCGCGTTTCAGCGCCGGGCAGCGTCGAGGCCGAATCCACCCGCGTACTCGGGATGTTTTTGCGGGACGTGATGAAGCTCAACCTCCCCAGCCAGAACTTTCGCCTATTCGGTCCGGATGAGACCGCCTCGAACCGTCTTGAGGCGATCTACGACGCCAGCGGGAAGGAGTGGATGGCTCGCGTCGAGGACGTCGACATCAACCTCAGCGTCGACGGCCGCGTCATGGAAGTCCTGAGCGAGCACCTCTGCGAGGGCTGGCTCGAAGGATACTTGCTCACCGGCCGGCACGGACTTTTTTCGTGCTACGAGGCATTCGTCCACGTCATCGATTCGATGTTCAATCAGCATGCAAAATGGCTGAAGACGACGAAAACAATCCCGTGGCGCAAGCCGATCGCATCACTGAATTATTTGCTCACCTCGCATGTCTGGCGGCAGGATCACAACGGCTTCTCCCATCAAGATCCGGGCTTCATCGATCACGTTGCGAGCAAAAAGGCCGACGTCGTGCGCATCTATCTGCCGCCTGATGCGAACTGCCTGATCTCGGTCGCCGACCACTGTCTTCGCAGCCGAAACTACGTCAACCTGATCATCGCCGGCAAACAGTCCGAGTGGCAGTGGCTCGATATGGAATCCGCCGTTCGGCACTGCACGGTCGGAGCGGGCATTTGGCAATGGGCGAGCAACGATGAGGGCGACCCCGATGTGGTCATGGCCTGCGCGGGTGATGTTCCCACGCTCGAAACGCTCGCAGCCGTGACATTGTTGCGAAACTACATCCCGGATATTCGGATCCGCGTCGTAAACGTGGTCGACCTCATGGCCTTGCAGCCTCAGACGGAGCACCCGCATGGGCTGGAAGACCGGGATTTCGATGCGATGTTCACGCTCGACAAGCCGGTGATCTTCGCCTTTCACGGCTATCCACGCATGATTCACTGGCTGGCTTATCGCCGGCACAATCACGAAAATTTTCATGTGCGTGGCTACAAGGAGGAAGGCACCACGACGACGCCCTTCGACATGGTCGTCTTGAATAACCTCGACCGCTACCAGCTCGCGCTCGACGCCATCAGCCGGATCCCGAGGCTCCGCGAACAAAAGCAGAGCGCGACAGACCGTTACTGGAGCACGATGGAGCGTCACAAGCTTTACGTCAGCGAACACGGCAAGGATATGCCCGAGGTGCAAAATTGGCGCTGGACGTCACATGCCTTATGACAGGTGCTGGGCCACGTTCAACAGTGCTTGCCTTGAACAGCGGTTCGTCGTCGCTGAAGTTCGGACTTTGCCGGGTCGAGTCTTTCATCCCGAAGATACTTCTCTCGGGCGAGGCCGAGTCGATCGGTGGCCGAGAGGGCAAGTTCTGGGCGAAAGATGGAAATGACAATCCGTTGGCTTCCGAATCGGCAGATTTCGGAACCCATCGGGACGCGGTCACGCGCATCGGGAGGTTTCTCGCGGACTGTAGAGAGACCCAACCGGTCGCGGTCGGGCATCGCGTAGTGCACGGTGGGCCGAATCTCCGTCGCCATTGCCTGATCGACGACGCCGTGCTGCGGCAACTCGAAGCAGCACGGCGTCTTCGCGCCGCTGCACAATCCTCCGGCGTTGTCGGTCATTCGCTTCGCGCAGGAGCATTTTTCGCAGTTGCCACAGGTTGCCTGGTTCGATACGGCGTTTCACGCTGAGATGCCGGATGTCGCGCGCACCCTTCCCCTCCCCCAAGAACTGCGATCGGGCGGCATCGAGAGCTATGGATTTCACGGCCTTTCCTGCGAGTCGATTATGGTCGTCTCGACGCCAGAAGTCAGGCCGTATTCGGGGTGGCCAGGGCATTTGCTGTCGATCTGCCGGAACGCTTGATATCGTAGAGCGTCACCGCGAGCTCATCGTGACGGCCATGCTCCGAATCCAGCGTTTTCACGCTACACAGATGGAGCATTGCGTAGAGCAGCATCGAGGCATGCCCGTTGGACAGCACAAAGCGATCCCGATTGGGCCAGGTCGGACCGTCAGGATCGAACCGCAGAAAGCACTGGCACAATGTGTAAGCCAGCGGCGCCAGTGCCATGGGCGTACCAGGATGCCCAGAATTGGCCTGCTGCACAGCATCCATCACGAGCGTGCGAATGGCGTTTATGCAAAGCTGATCGGGCGAGCGCTCATGTTGCCCCGGCCCGCGAACAGGGCCCGTCGTTGTCATTTGAGTTCGGCTGGCATTGAGAGGTTTCTTGCGATCTTTGCAGGTGAATGCGCACTCCACCCGGTGCAGGGAAAAGCGCCCTCAATGTCCAATCCGGTGCAGACGTAACGGTTCCAGCCTGTGATGGGTGATTCGCCGCGAGTCCGTTCAACAACTGGTGACTTGATGTCCCTCGCCTGTTGCGGCGATGGCTTTTCCGGACGCCGCGAGGTTATGGGGTGGCGTCGCGAAAAGCGAAGGGATCCGAGGAAAACTGCGCATGCAGTCGAGAAGCCGTCAGGAAAGAAAAACTGACACCTCGATCGCGCCCAGAGTCTTGAGGACGCTTATTGACACATTCTCACCATGGCGCCGGACCGCTATGTCAACGCTAGAGTCGCCGACATGGAGGTTTCGCAGAATCACCTCATCGAGGAACTTCGGCAGCCGCGGGCTGCGCAGCCGCACTTCTTTGGCCGCGGGATCTAGCTCCAGCCCGAGGGAGGCTTTAAGCAGGCTGAATGGAGTTGCGCTCGCCCACGCCTGTGGCGAGCAGGCGACGGGGTAAAGCGTCGGTCCTCGATCCCTGGCCCGCTGAAAACCGCAGAATAATTCGGGCAAGCGATGTAGATCCATGTAGGTGGCGGCATCGAAAAGGCCGCTGAAAAGGCGGTCGACCGCACCCTTTGCGCCGATTTGCGCAAAGCCGAGAGCCATGAGCGCGTTGTCGTGCGGCCAAATCGAGCCATTGTGATAGGACATTGGATTGTATCGGACTTCACGGCGCGACACCGTGCGAATGCCCCACCCAGAGAAGAAATCGGGCATCATCAACGCGCCTGCCACAATCCAGGCGCGATCGAGCCGAGCGATGCCGGTGAACAATACTTGGCCGGCATTGGAGGTGCGCACGCAGCACGGCTCCTTGGAGCCGTCGAGCGCAAGCGCGTACATCTGCAAATCCGGGCACCAAAATGCCTCTTCGAAGCGTTCGGCCAGCCGGCGCGCCTCATCGTCCAGGATATACGAACGATCAAGGTAGCCGAGCCGTCGCGCACAGCGCGCGGCCAGACGCTTGGCCGCGAACACGTAGGCCTGAACCTCTGCCAACGCGATGGGGCCCTCGGCTA
>Ga0210402_10002663_pt1 | contig 17249 bp, 16 predicted proteins | sample IncBWC7MmetaG_FD_161055 | JGI IMG/M metagenome (GOLD analysis project Ga0210402, IMG submission 161055) | Forest soil microbial communities from Barre Woods Harvard Forest LTER site, Petersham, Massachusetts, United States - Inc-BW-C-7-M | ecosystem: Environmental > Terrestrial > Soil >... | reverse complement strand
ATAGATATCGCCCAGCGCCTGTGACAGCGCGCGGTACCCGGCCAAGGTCAGGAAGCACAGGCTCGCGGCGAACAGGCCGCTGGCGAGCAGGTAGCCGCCAAGCGTCGCGGCGAAGCGGCGCCCGGCATTTGCCGCGGCAGCGGCGGCGACGAGAGCGGCCGTCTTCACAACGGTAAGAAGCATCGAGCCGCCCTCCGTCCCTCGCCCGCTCACCGCCGGACCAACGCGGCCAGCACGAAGCCGGCCAAGGCGGCAATCGCCACGGCTGCCAGCGGCTTGTCGCGGATCGCGGCCTCGAGTTGCAAGCGGCCTTCCGCCATCGCCTTGGCCGCGTCGGTCTTGCCGGCGAGTTCGTCGACCATCGTCGTGGCGCGGGCCAGGATTTCGCGCGCCGTCTCGCCGGCCTCCTTCAGGGCTTCGGCTCCTTCGCTCTTGGCCGCCTGTTCGATGGCCGCCGCCAGTCGTTCGAGCTCCTCTCGGAGCGCCGCCGATTCCGTGCCGAGAGAACCGTCGGGATCCTTTGTCTTGCGCGCCGCCATGCCTGCCTCCATCGGTCGCGAACGATGACGGCAGGTGGCAAGGGAGCTCTTGGCCTGCATCAACGACCGCTGGCCCCATGATAGGCCGAATACGGGTCGCAGGCATTTATTGGCTTTGCGCGACCAAGGAGCGCTGGGAAAAATCCACCGCCGTGCCAATATGGAAGTGGAGTAGGAGACAGCCATGCAAGGATCACTGCGCGGCAACGCCGGCCCCCGCTACCGGCACACCGCCGAAGAGGGCGCCCCGTACGAGACCATCGCCGTCGACAAGCTGACGCCGATCATCGGCGCGGAGATCGCCGGCATCGACTTGGCCGAGCCGCTGTCGAACCGCCAGCAGGACGAGTTGCACCGTGCCCTTGCCGAGAATTCCGTCATCTTCTTCCGCGACCAGCACATCTCGCCCGACCAGCACGTGGCGTTCGGCCGGCTGTTCGGCGAGCTGCATATTCACCCCGCCGCGCCGCACGAGCCCGGCCGCCCGGAACTGATGATCATCCATGCCGACAAGGATTCGCCGCGCGCCAATGGCGAGGGCTGGCACACCGACGTGAGCTGCGACCTCGAGCCGCCGATGGGCAGCATCCTCTACATCAAGAAGTGCCCGCCCAAGGGCGGCGATACGCTGTTCGCGTCGATGTACGCCGCCTACGACGCGCTGTCGGACCGCATGAAGACGTACCTCGAGGGGCTGACCGCCATCCATGACGGCGAGTCGGTCTATCGCGGCCTCTACAAGAATTTCGGCGTCGCCGAAAAGGAGCACTATCCGCGCGCGGTGCATCCGGTGGTCCGCACCCATCCGGTGACCGGCAAGAAGGCGCTCTACGTCAACCGCGGCTTCACCCGCGGCCTGATCGGCGTGCCACGCGACGAAAGCGATGGCATCCTCACCTACCTCTACCAGCACATGGAGAACCCGCTGTTCCAGTGCCGCTTCCGCTGGCGCGAGAACTCGATCGCGTTCTGGGACAACCGTTGCGTCCAGCACCGCGCCATGTGGGATTACTGGCCGCACACCCGCAGCGGCAACCGAGTGACCGTAGCAGGTGACAAACCATACTGATGCCTCCCTCCGCCCTTCGGGCACCTTCCCCGTCTGACGGGGGAGGCAGGGAGGGGGAGGGCAATCCGAAGAACAGGTCGACGTTGTTGGTGATTTTCGACTGCGACGGCGTGCTGGTCGACAGCGAGCCGCTCGCCAATGCAAGCTTTTCCCGCGCGCTCAAAGCGCAGGGCCTCGACTGGTCGGCCGAGGAGGCGATGCGGCGCCTGATGGGACTTTCGCTCAAATCCGCCCTTGAGATCTGCGAAGCCGAGATCGGCCGCAAGCTGCCCGACGACTTCCTCGAGAAGATGCAGGCGGTGACCTACCAGAACTTTCGCGAGGCGCCGCTGATGCCGGTCGCCGGCGTGAGGGACGCCGTGCTGGCACTGCAGGCAGCCGGCGCCGCCACCTGCGTGGCAAGCTCGGGCTCGCCCGAGAAGATGCGCTTCACGCTTGGCCTCACCGGCCTGTGGGACCTGTTCGACGGCCGCATCTTCAGCTCGACCCAGGTGCCGCGCGGCAAGCCGTTCCCCGATCTCTTCCTCCATGCCGCCATCGCCATGGACGTGCAGCCCTTTGAGTGCACCGTCGTCGAGGACTCGGTGCCCGGCATCCAGGCGGCGCGCGCGGCCGGCATGCGTGCCTTCGCTTATACCGGTGCACCGTACGCCCACCGCGATGCCCTGCAGGCTGCCGGCGGACGATTGTTCGACGACATGAAGCAGCTTCCCGATCTTGTGCTGTCATGAGCGCCTCGTGGTCGATGGGCGCCGGCAAGCCCGAGCGCGTGATCGTGATCGGCGCCGGCATGGCGGGCCTCGTCGCCGCCCGCCTGCTGCACGATTCGGGATTCGCGGTGACCGTGCTCGAGGCGCGCGACCGGCTGGGCGGTCGCACCTGGACCGATGCCTCACTGGGCGCGCCGCTCGATCTCGGCGGTTCGTGGGTGCATGGCGTCGAGGGCAATCCCCTGACCCTGTGGTGCGGCAAGCTGGGCATCCCCCTCGTCGAATCGCAGGGCGACCGGCTGTTGATCGACGACCGGGCCACGTCTCCGACGCGCGAAGGCCAGCGTCGCCGCGCCATCCTGGGCCGCGCCGCCTTCAAGACGGCGATCGAATGGGCGAGCTGGAAGAGCAAGGCGATGACGCGCAGCTGGGGGCCGCGCTCGATCTCGGTGAAGCAGGCGGTCGACCCGGTGCTGCGCGCGCCGTGGCTGCCCGAGGTCGACAAGCTCGTGGTCGCGACCTTCGTGGAGATGAGCGAAGGCGTGCAGGGCGCACCCTACGACGCGGTCGCCGCCGAGGAATGGTTCCCGACCGAGGGCCTCGAGCGCAACGGCCAGCCGAAGGGCGGCTTTCATCAGTTGATCGACGATGCCGCCGAGGGCCTCTCGATTCGCCTCGGCTCTCCCGTGCAGCGCGTCATCTGGAACGATTCGGGCGTGAGCGCGATCCTGCAGGATGGCGAGCGCATCGACGCCGAGCGTGCATTGATCACGGTGCCGGTCGGCCTGCTGCGCGCTGGGTTGCCGGCGCTCGATCCGCCGCCGCCCGCGGACCAGCGCACGGCCATCGCCCGCCTGGGCTATGGCGCGGGGGTGCTGGGCAAGATCTACCTGCGTTTCCCGCGGCGCTTCTGGCCAGAGCGTCCCAAATGGTTCGGTCGGCTGCCCGATTCGCCCGAGCGGCGCGGCACCTTCAACACCTGGGTCAGCCATGAGCAGGAAACCGGCTGTCCCATTCTGTTGAGTTTCAGCAACGGGGCGACGGCCGCCCGCCTTGACCGGACGGCCAGCGATGCCGAGGTGAAGGACGTGGCGATGGCCTCGCTGCGCAAGATGTTCGGTGCCGATATCCCCGAGCCGGAAGCGATGGTCTTCCCGCGCTGGCTGAGCGATCCGTGGTCGCGCGGCGGTTATTCCTACCCCGGCGTCGGCAGCGCGCCGGAGGACCGGCCGATCCATGCGCGGCCGCTCGGGCGGCGCGTCTTCTTCGCCGGCGAGGCGACCGAGCCGGTCGAATACGGCACCGTGCATGCGGCCCTGTGGTCCGGCGAGCAGGGTGCTGAGGCGATCTTTCGGGCGGCAACCGGCGCCGCGCCAACGCGAGAGGCGCGACCCTGGGCCGGCGCCCGTGCTGGCGCGGGCCGGCATAATGAGTGATAGAACCAGCCGGAGGAGAGGGTAATGCTTGCCAAAATCCTGTTCGTTCTGGTCATCATCTCGGGGTTGGCCACGCTCGGCATGCTGTTCGCCGGCCTGATCAGCATGAGCCGCAACGTCGACGGCAACATCGAGGGCGGACGGCGCAGCAACAGGCTGATGTGGTGGCGCGTGCGCCTGCAATTCCTGACGATCGTCCTGATCCTTCTCTGGTACTTCGCCAGCCGGAGCTGAACCGATGGTCACCCTCACCCGCATCTACACGCGCGGCGGCGACGCCGGCCAAACCTCGCTCGGCCGTGGCGAGCGCGTCGCCAAGCACGATCCCCGTGTCGAGGCCTACGGCACGACCGACGAGGCCAATTCGGTGATCGGCCTGGCGCGCAGCGCCATTGCCCGCAACCTGCTGGGCGGCGAGCGCTTCGCCGAAGCCGACGCCATGCTGGGCCGCATCCAGAACGACCTGTTCGATCTCGGTGCCGATCTCTGCACGCCCGAAGGCGAGAGCAAGCGCGGCGAGCAGGCCTTGCGCATCGTGGCCTCGCAGGTCGAGCGTCTGGAGCGCGAGATCGATGCCATGAACGCCCACCTCGAGCCGCTCAATTCCTTCATCCTGCCGGGCGGCGGCGAGGCGGCCGCGTGGCTCCATCTCGCCCGTACCGTCGCGCGCCGTGCCGAACGGCGCATGACGCGGCTGGCCGCCGAACAGCCGATCAACCCCGAGGCGATCAAGTACATCAACCGTCTCTCCGACCACCTGTTCGTCTTGGCGCGGCGGCTGAACGACGACGGCGCGACCGACGTTCTGTGGGTCCCGGGCGGGACGCGCTAGCAGGCCCAAGCTGTTGAAAAATTGAGGAAAAAGCTTCCAGCCTGCGATTTTGTGCAGTGCGCCATAGCCTTGACATGATCGCCTGAAGAACCCTACACGAAAACCCCTTTGCCGGGCGGGAGGCCCGGCCGCAACTCACCTATAGGCGCAACGCGATGAAAGTGCTGGTCGCGGTCAAGCGGGTCATCGACTACAACGTCAAGATCCGCGTCAAGGCCGACAACACGGGCGTCGAGACGGCAAACGTCAAGATGTCCATGAACCCCTTCGACGAGATCGCCGTGGAAGAGGCGATCCGCATGCGAGAGAAGGGGCTCGCGACCGAAGTCATCGTCTTTTCCGCCGGTCCGGCGCAATGCCAGGAGACGATCCGCACCGCGCTCGCCATGGGCGCCGACCGCGGCGTGCTGGTCCAGAGCGACGCCGAGCTGCAGCCGCTGGCCGTCGCCAAGCTGATGAAGGCGGTGGTCGACAAGGAGCAGCCCGGCCTGGTGATCGTGGGCAAGCAGGCGATCGACGACGATTCCAACCAGACCGGCCAGATGCTGGCGGCGCTGCTCGGCTGGTCGCAGGGCACCTTCGCCAACAAGCTGAACGTCGTCGACGGCAGCGCCGAGGTGAAGCGCGAGGTCGATGGCGGTCTGGAGAACATCAAGATCAAGCTGCCCGCCGTGATCACCACCGATCTCCGCCTCAATGAGCCGCGCTACGCGTCGCTGCCCAACATCATGAAGGCCAAGAAGAAGCCGATCGAGATGCTGACGGCCGATGCGCTGGGCGTCGACATCGCCCCCCGGCTCAAGGTGCTGAAGGTCGAAGAGCCGCCCAAGCGCAAGTCCGGCATCAAGGTGAAGACGGTGGCCGAACTGGTCGACAAACTGCGCAATGAAGCGGGAGTGATCTGACATGGCCGTTCTGGTTGTCGCCGCGCATGACGGCAAGACCGTTCGCAGCAACGTCGCGAACGCCGTGACGGCCGCGTCGCAGATGGATCCCGATGTCCACGTGCTGGTGGCGGGCAACAACGCCGGGGAGGCCGCCAAGTCGGCCGCCGCCATCCAGGGCGTGACCAAGGTATTGGATGCCGAGGATGCGGCCTACGCCAACTGGGTAGCCGAGGACGTGGCACCCCTCGTGGTCAAACTCGCGCCTGGTTACAGCCATGTCGTGATGGCCGCCGATTCGGTCGGCAAGAACCTGGCGCCGCGCGTCGCTGCCCTGCTCGACGTCGCCCAGGTCTCCGAGGCGATCAAGGTCGTCTCGCCCGACACCTTCGTGCGGCCGATCTATGCCGGCAATGCCATGGCCACCGTGCAGACGGCCGACAAGATCAAGGTCGTGACCATCCGCCCGACCAACTTCAAGGCGGCGGCCGGCGGCGGTTCGGCGCCGGTCGAGCAGATCGGCGGCACCGGCGCGGGCGGTCTCGCCTCCTATGTCGGCGCCGAGCTCTCCAAGAGCGAGCGGCCGGAACTCACCAGCGCCAAGATCGTGGTGTCGGGCGGCCGCGGCCTGGCGAGCGGCGAGAACTTCAAGATGCTCGAGGCGCTGGCCGACAAGCTCGGCGCCGGGCTGGGGGCCAGCCGCGCCGCCGTCGACGCGGGCTATGTGCCCAACGACTATCAGGTAGGACAGACCGGCAAGGTGGTGGCGCCCGACCTATATATCGCCATCGGCATCTCCGGCGCGATCCAGCATCTGGCCGGCATGAAGGACAGCAAGACCATCGTGGCGATCAACAAGGACGAGGAAGCGCCGATCTTCCAGGTGGCCGACTACGGCATCGTCGGCGACCTCTTCCAGATCGTGCCCGAGCTGACCGCCGCGGTCGAAAAGAAGTGAGTTACGGAATCCTGGAGTACCCAGCATGATCAAGCGCATCGGCGTCATCGGCGCCGGCCAGATGGGCAGCGGCATCGCCCATGTCTGCGCTCTCAAAGGGTTCGATATCCGCCTCGCGGACGTCGACCAGGCGCATATCGACAAGGGCATCGACGCGATCGGCCGCAACATGGATCGCCAGATCGGCCGCGGCATGATCCGGCCCGAGGACAAGGACGCGGCGCTCAAGCGCATCTCGACCGCCACCGACTACAAGCCGTTCGCCGACTGCGACCTGATCGTCGAGGCGGCGACCGAGAACGAGGGCGTCAAGCGCGAGATCTTCAAGAAGGTCTGCGAGGGCCTGCCCTCCAACGTGCTGCTCGCCACCAACACCTCGTCGATCTCGGTGACACGGCTCGCCTCGGTGACCGACCGCCCGGGCAAGTTCATGGGCATGCATTTCATGAATCCCGTGCCGATGATGGGGCTGGTCGAGCTGATCCGCGGCATCGCCACCGAGGAGGAGACCTTCCGCACCGTGCGCGAGGTCGTGGTGCGGCTCGACAAGAAGCCGGTCAATGCCGAGGACTTCCCGGCCTTCATCGTCAACCGCATCCTGCTGCCGATGATCAACGAGGCGGTCTATGCGCTGTACGAGGGTGTCGGCAATGTCGAGGCGATCGATACCGGCATGAAGCTCGGCGCCAACCACCCCATGGGCCCGCTCGAGCTCGCCGACTTCATCGGCCTCGATACCTGCCTGTCGGTGATGCAGGTGCTGCACGAGGGCCTGGCCGATTCGAAATATCGCCCGTGCCCGCTGCTGGTGAAGTACGTCGAAGCCGGCTGGATCGGCCGCAAGGTCAAGCGCGGCTTCTACGACTACTCGGGCGAACGGCCGGTTCCGACGCGATAGCGCGCAGGCGCTCGGGAGAATCTGAGCCGGTCGCGTCGACAGTCGCAGCCCGGCCGCAGTGCGGCGCGATTTGCCCTTTTATCTCAAGAGCTTGAGATCGCCGTCCCGGTTTACTCGGCAGCGATAAAAGGCGAGTACGAAATCTGAGCAATACTCATAATATATCGGCCGTACCGGTGGCGCGGGACCCAAGGGCCCTTGCCGCGCGCTACAGGACGGAGAGTCAGCCCATGGTAAAGAAAGCAATACGCCTCGTTCCGATCCTGGCCGTTCTGGGCACGCTCGTGTCGACGGTCGTGCCGCTCGCTCCGGCTCACGCGCAGTGGGTGTTCGTCGCCCGCAAGGCACTGGGGCGCATCCAGCACATGAGGGAAGAAAACCAGCCAGGCGGCCGGCCGGGCTACGACTTCGCCACCGTCATCCTCGAGGCTCCCGCCGACAAGGTCTTCGCGACGGCGCTCGAGATGGCCCGCAAGAACACCGCGGTGCGTGTCGTGATGCAGGATCCGGCGCAGCGTCGGTTCCAGATCGCCGAGGGCGACCGCATGGCCACCTTGAACGTCGTTTCCTTCAGCGACGACGTCTCCCAGCTCCTGATCGCGGGCCACGCCGGCCCGGGCGAGGATTCGACGGCCTCGCGCGTGGTGCAGGCCGTGCTGCGCATCTGCAAGGAGATGAACAAGGAATGCCAGGTCGGCGGCTGATCCGCCGATCTAGTTCAGTCCGAGAAAACGCTCCGCCGTCCGCCAGCGCACGCCGTCGGCAAGCGTCGGCGGCAGAGGGGCCAGGTTCTCCTCCAGCTCCTTCACTGCGCCGGGGTAGGTGCAATCGTAGTGGGGATAGTCGGCGCCCCAGAATACGCAGCCTTCGAGGCCCATTTCGCCGAGGCGTGGCAGGCGGTGCGCCTCGTCCGATTCAATCGAGATGAAGCACTGCTCGCAGAACAGCTCGGTCGGCCGGCGCTTGAGCCACGGCACGTGCTGGCGCATCGAGTCGAAGTGGCCGTCCAGCCGGTCGAGCCAGTATTCCAGCCAGCCCAGTCCCGATTCGAGGAAGGCGACGCGCAGGTCCGGATGACGCTCGAGCACGCCGCCGGCCACGATGTCGAGACAGGCCGCCATCTGCTCGAACGGATGGCAGATCATGTGGCTGAAGAACAGATTGTCGTAGCGGCCGGTGGCGAAGCTCGGCATCAGCGCGCCGAAGCTGCCATGCACGGCGGCGAACAGGCCGTTGCCGGCGACGGTCTGCCAGAACGGCCGCAGCGACTCGTCGTAGAGGGCGAGGCCCTTGTAACGCTCGGGGCGGAAGCAGACGCCTTTCAGTCCCAGGCGGGCGATATGCAGGGCTTCGCGCGCGGCGGCTTCGGCGCTCTGCAGCGGCACGATGCCGACGGCTGACAGCTTGCCGCGACCGTCACGGCACATGTCGGCGATCCATTCATTATAGCCGTGGCAGGTCGCGGCCGCGACCGCCGGATCCTCGATGTCGCCGGCCAGAAGATGGAGCGAGGGAAAGAGCAGGGCGCGTTCGATGCCTTCCTCCTCCAGCACCGTGGCGCGGGCGCCGCCGTCGTAGGAGCCGGGCAGGATGTCCTCCCAGGTCGGCACGTTGTTGGGATCGTCCATGCCCCACGGCACGCAGGCCGCCGCGGGCCGGAGGTTGCGCCGCATCGCGCCATTGATCGACACCCAGTCGCGCCCCTCGGCGTCGCGCTCGACCCGGATCGTGTCGGCGCGGTAGCGCTTCTCGACGTAGTCGTTCCACACGGCGGGCGGCTCGCAGATGTGCCCATCCGCGTCGATGACGCGGTTTGTCATTTGTTTCCTCCCTGATCTCTTGCGAGACTTCGCGCGCCACAGCCTCGATGCAAGGAAAAAACCGCCCGTGAGCCGCAAGCCGATCCGGATCGCCGTCCTGCATTTCTCCCATGAGACCGTGACGTTCCTGAAGAACGACACCACGCTCGCCGATTTCATCTATCCGGGGTCGCCGGCCAAGGGCGAAGCGCTGCTCGCCCACGACCGCAAATCCTACATGGGCGGCTTCGTGAAAATGGCGCGCGAGTACGACGAGGTCGAGCTGGTCGGCATCGAATCGCCGCTGTGGCCCAAGACCGGAACGGGCTCGGGCTGGGTCACCGAGGAAGCCTACGAGACCTTCGTCGGCAAGATGATCTCGGAGCTCGAAGCCCAGGGACAGTTCGACGGCGTCTATCTCTGCCTGCACGGCGCCATGGGCGTGCGCGGCGTGCCGCGGCCCGAAGCGGAGCTGGCGCGGCGAGTGCGCGCGGTCGTGGGCCCCGGCGCCTTCATCGTCGGCACCTTCGACCCGCACGGCAACGAGGACGAGGCGTTCCTGCAGCACGCTGACATGGCGTTCACGGTCAAATACTTCCCGCACTACGACAGCTACCTGCAGGGCGAACGCGCGGCGCGCATGCTGGTGCGGGCGATCCGTGGCGACTACGCGCCGTCCACCGTCACGCTGCGCGTGCCGATCATTTCGCCAACCGTCCTGCAATGGACCGGCGCCTCGCCGTGGATGGATCTGGTCCAGCGCGCGCTTACCTGGGAGGCGCGTGAACCCGATGTTTACGTGAACTTCTTCTTCGGCTTTCCATTCGCCGACGTGCCAGATGTCGGCATGACGTTCCAGGTCATGACGAACGGCGATGCCGCCCTGGCGCGCAAGGTCGCCGACGACATGGCGTCGGCCGCCTGGCGCCGGCGCGAGGCGCTGCTCGGCTCGACCACCGTCCACACCATCCCGCAGGGCGTGACGCTGGCGAAGCAGGCGGTGGCGCGGGGCGCGACGCCGGTGGTGCTGGCCGATCACAGCGATCGCTCGGGCTCGGCGACCTGGATCCTGAGGGAGATCATGGCGCAGGATCTTTCTGATGTGCTGATCGCCACGATCGCCGACGCCAAGGTGAGCGATGCGCTCAAGGCCCAGGGCGTGAAAGCGGGCGATGCTTTCGACATGGAAGTAGGCGGCCTGGCCGACGAATCGGCCGGCGCGCCGGTGCGCATCCAGGGCACGGTGCTGAACGCGGTCGAAGGCTATGGCCAGCTCTGGGTCGTGGTGAAATTCGGCCGCAACAACGTGCTGGTGATCAGCCGCTACCTGGTGCAGGTCATGGAGCCATTGCCGCTCAATGCGCTGGGCTTCGACGTCGCCGCCTTCAAGGTGATCGCCATCAAGTCGCGCGTCCATTTCCGCCGTGGCTTCGACGACAGCGGCTTCGCCAAGACCATCCTCCTGGTCGAACCGGTCGAGCCGTTCCTCGGCACGGTGCGGCTGGACGGGCTGCCCTACCAGAATGTCGATCTGAAGAAATTCTATCCCTACGGCGACCCCAGCTTTCCCTAGAAGCCCGAGCGCGTCGGCGCCACCAAGGGATCGCTCCCGCTAGCTTTTGTTGGCGATGGCGGCTTGCATGAGCGCGATCCCCTCCGGCGTGTCCCAGTCGGCGTCGCCCTCGATTCGCCCCAGCTCGCGGCCGGCGGGATCGACCAGGATCGATGTCGGCAGCAGCGAGACATCGAGCACCGACATCGCCTTACGGCCCTTGTCGTAATAGATGCCGAGATTGGTGAGATCCTGCTTCTTGTAGAAGGGCGCGACCTTGGCCTTTGATGGCCCGTCGAGCGAGATCGGCAGCACGACGAACTTGTCCCGGGGTAACGCCGCCTGCAGCCGGTCGAGGCTCGGCATCTCTTTCACGCAGGGCGCGCACCAGGTCGCCCACAGGTTGATCAGCCGCGCCTTGCCGGTGAGGTTGGCGAGCCGCAGCGGTTTGTCGTCGGCATCGAGGAATTCGAGATCGGGCATGGGCTTGGGCGGACGCGCCGGCTTGAAGCGCGCCATGGTGCCCGTGACCAGGCTCTTCGGTATCTCGGCCCACGCCGCTGCGGGCAGGGCGAAGGCGGCTGCCGCGCCGGCGAGAACGACCCGCCGGCCGGGGAGGAAATCTCGGTCGGGATATGCCATAAGCCGCGTTCCTAAAGGATCAATGGCTCATATTCATGGCACGGAAGAACACGACTGCGCGAGTGGCGAAGAGCCGCTCCAACACGATGTGGGGCGGCCGCTACAAGCTTGGCCCGGCGGAAATCATGGAGAAGATCAACGCCTCCATCGGCTTCGACCGCCGGCTCTACGCGCAGGACATCGCGGGCTCGCTGGCCCATAGCGACATGCTGGTCGCTCGGGGAATCCTGACGGCGAAGGACGGGCGTGCCATCAGGCGCGGCCTGATCAAGGTGCGCGAGGAGATCGAGTCGGGCCGCTTCAAGTTCTCGACCAAGCTCGAGGACATCCATTTCAACGTCGAGGCGCGTCTGACGGCGCTGATCGGCCCGGCCGGCGGCCGCCTGCACACCGCGCGCTCGCGCAACGACCAGATCGCGCTCGACGTCAGGCTGTGGGTACGCGACACGATCGACCGCCTGGAGCCGATGTTGCGCGATTTGCAGGCGGCCCTGATCGACCGCGCCGAGCAATATGCCGCGACCATCATGCCGGGCTTCACCCACCTGCAGACGGCGCAGCCCATCACCTTCGGCCACCATCTGCTGGCCTATGTCGAGATGTTCGGCCGCGACCGCAGCCGCCTTGCCGATTGCCGCGCGCGGCTGAACGAATCGCCGCTCGGCGCCGCGGCCCTGGCCGGCTCTCCCCATCCGATCGATCCGCGCCGCACGGCCAAGGCGCTGGGCTTCGCCGGCCCGATGGCCAATTCGCTCGACGCGGTGTCGGATCGCGACTACGTCGTGGAATTCATCGCCGCCGCCGCGCTCACGGCGGTGCATCTGTCGCGAATCTCGGAGGAGATCGTGATCTGGTGCTCGGCGCCGTTCCGCTTCATCGCGCTGTCCGACGCCTTCACCACCGGCAGCTCGATCATGCCGCAGAAGCGCAATCCCGATGCCGCCGAGCTGACGCGCGCCAAGGTCGGCCGCATCGTCGGTGCCTTCGTGGCGCTCTGTACCATCCTGAAGGGCCTGCCGCTCACCTACGGCAAGGACATGCAGGAAGACAAGGAGCCGCTGTTCGATGCTGCTGACTCCCTGGAGCTGGGCATTGCGGCGATGACGGGCATGGTGCGTGACCTGAAAGCCAATCCCGAGCGCATGCGCGCCGTGGCGTCGGCGGACTATTCGGTGGCGACCGACCTTGCCGACTGGCTGGTGCGCAAGATCGGCCTGCCGTTCCGCGAGGCCCATCACGTCACCGGCCGGCTGGTCGGCATCGCCGCCGACAAGGGCATCGATCTCGACAAGCTGTCGCTCAAGGAGATGCAGGCGGTCGAGCCACGCATCGACCGCAGTGTCTATCGCGTGCTGACGGTCGAGGCGTCGGTTGCCGCGCGCAAGAGCCTGGGCGGCACGGCGCCGGCCAATGTCGTGCGCGCCGTGAAGGAGGCGCGCCGCCGCTTCCTGGGACGCAGCCGATGAGCTTCTTTGCCTACAAGAACGGCGAGATGCATGCCGAGGGGGTGGCGCTCGCCACCATCGCCGCCCAGGTCGGCACGCCTTTCTACTGCTATTCGGCAGCCGCCCTGCGCGCCGCCTGGAAGGAGTTTGCCGACGGCATCAAAGGCATGAACGCCAGCGTCTGCTACGCCATGAAGGCCAACAGCAACCTCGCGGTCATCCGCCTGTTCGGCGAGCTGGGCGCGGGCGCCGACATTGTCTCGGCGGGCGAGATGCGCCGCGCGCTGGCCGCCGGCATCCCGGCCAAGCGCATCATCTATTCGGGCGTCGGCAAGAAAGCATCGGAGCTGATGGCCGCCCTGCAGGCGGGCGTCGGCCAGATCAATGTCGAGAGCTCGGCCGAGCTCGAAACCCTGAACGCCGTTGCCACCCAGCTGGGCGTCACGGCCGATATCACCATCCGGGTGAATCCCGACGTCGACGCCGGGACGCACGCCAAGATCACTACCGGCCGCAAGGAGAACAAGTTCGGGATCGACATCGATCTCGCGCGCGAAGCCTTTGCCCTGGCGAGCCGCTTGCCCAATCTCAGGGTGGTGGGCGTGGCCATGCATATCGGCTCGCAGCTCACCTCGCTCGCGCCCTACCGTAGCGCCATCGCGCGGGTACGCGCGCTGATCGGCCAGCTGCGCGCCGACGGCCATACGATCGACCGCTTCGATATCGGTGGTGGCCTGGGGATCGTTTATGCCGACGAGCAGCCGCCCTCGATCGCCGATTTCATGGCCGTGGTCGCCAAGGAAACGGCGGGCCTGGGCTGCGAGCTGACCTTCGAGCCCGGCCGCCGCCTGGTCGGGGAGGCGGGCGTGCTGGTGAGCGAGGTGATCCTGGTGAAGCCCGGTGTTTCCAAGACTTTCGTGATTGTTGATGCCGCCATGAACGATCTTATCCGGCCGACCTTGTATGAGGCGTGGCATGACATCCTGCCGGTTCGTGAGCGCCAAGATACCGCCACGATCCACTGTGACATTGTCGGGCCGATCTGCGAATCAGGCGACTATCTGGCACAGAACCGTGATCTGGCCCCGCTAGCTGCCGGAGACCTCATCATGATACGCTCGGCTGGTGCTTATGGGGCGGTCATGGCTTCGGCCTACAACAGCCGGCCCCTGGTGCCTGAGGTGATGGTCGATGGCACGCGATTTGCGGTCACCCGACCGAGGCTGACGATCGACGAGATGATCTCCGCCGAGCGGTTTCCGCCTTGGATGGAGCCGATAAAGTCGTAGCGTCAAAGAGTTAGTTGCCAAGAGTCAGTTGAAAGGAAGGCGATGGACGCCAGCCAGACCACCGAGATCCGGGCCCCTGGATTGGGCCGCAAAGTCGGTTTGGCGTGGGCAGCGTTGGCCTGGGAGAGCCTGTGGCCTCGGCTGATGCCGCTGTTGGCTTTCGTCGCCCTGTTCATCGCCGCCGCCCATCTCGAGCTTTTTGCCGGCCTCGATCCGTGGGTCCATACCGCCGTGCTGGCTGTCCTGGCGCTCGCTTTTGGCGGGCTCGGCTGGTGGCGGCTGCGCGATTTTGCCTGGCCCACGCGCGACGCCGCGATCCGCCGCCTCGAACGCGACAGCGGGGTGCCGCACCGGCCGCTGGTCGCCGTGCAGGACCGCCTGGCCGCGGGCGAAAACGACTCGATGGCGACCGCCCTCTGGGAGACCCATCGCCGCCGTGAGGCGGCGCGTCTGGCCGGGCTGTCCAACAAGCCCGCGCGTCCTGGCCTGGCCGTCCTCGACACCTGGGCGCTGCGCTTCGTGCCCATCCTGGCCCTGATCGTGGCGCTCGCCATCGCCGGCGGCTGGCGCAACGATCGCATGGTCGCCGCCTTCACGCCGGCCTTCCCGCCGCCGCCGCCGGTGGTCGCCAATCTGTGGATCGCGCCGCCGGCCTATACCGGCAAGCCGCCGATCTATCTCGACATGGCCGAGCACGACAAGCTGCTGCGCGTGCCGGTCGGCAGCAAGCTCGCGGGCTTCGTCGACGACGTGCGCGGCCGCAAGGCGCCGCAGCTGGTGATCGACGGCAAGGGCACCGAGTTCGCCACCGTCGGCAAGGGCAAGTACCAGATCGAGCAGGTCATCACCGAGGGCAAGGACATCACCTTGCAGGCGCGCGGCGACGAGCAGGCGCACTGGAAGCTGCATGTCATTCCCGACCTGGCGCCGACCATCGAGTTCGCCAAGCCGATCGGCGTCGACAGGTGGTCGACCAGGATCGACTACATCGCCGGCGACGATTTCGGCGTGACCGGCGTGCAGCTGCAGATCCGCCTGCATGGCAGCGTGCTGGGCGACGACATGCTGAGCGATGACGAGGAGCCCGAGGTTCTGCGCATCGACCTGCCGGTCGCCGGCAACGCCAAGAAGGTCGCCGATACCTTCGTGCGCGACCTCACCAGCCATCCCTGGGCCGGCCTCAAGGTCACGGTGATGCTGTTCGCCTCGGATGCGTTGGGCCAGAAGGGCCGCAGCTCGGTCGAGACCTTCCTGCTGCCCGAACGGGTCTTCAACGACCCGACGGCGCGCGCGCTGATCGTCCTGCGCAAGGCCCTGACGCGCGATCCCAAGGCCTTCCGCACGGACGTCGCCGACGGCATGCGCCTGATCCACGCCAAGCCGGAGAGCTACCGCAACGATGCGGTGGTGCAGCTCGGCCTGCGCATCGGCGCGGCGCGCCTGGCGCAGAACGGCGACAAGCCCACCATCACCGACACGCAGAAGCTCTTGTGGGATCTCGCCATGCGCCTGGAGAGCGGCGCCACGTCGGATGCCGAGCGGGCGCTCGAGCAGGCGCGCCAGGAACTGCGCGACGCCATGCAGCGCCAGGCCGGCGACGAGGAGATCGAGCGCCTGATCCAGCAGCTCTACAGCGCCATGGACCGCTGGCAGAAGGAACTGGCCGAGCGGATGCAGGATCCCGAGGAACGCCGCCGCATGGAGGAGCAGGCGGAGAAGATGGATCCCAACAACACCATCACCGGCGACGACCTGCAGAAGATGCTCGACAAGATTCGCGAGATGGCGAAGAACGGCCAACGCGAGGAAGCCAAGCGCCTGCTCGAAGAGCTGCGCAAGATGATGGAAAACGCCACGCCCATGATGGCCGGCCGCAACCAGCAGCGGCAGCAGGGCCAGCGCGGCCAGCAGGGGCAAGGCAACCAGCAGGGCCGCGAGATGATGAACCAGCTCGACCGGCTGTCGCGGCGGCAGAACCAGCTTTTGGGCGAGTCCGAACGTGAAGGTCGCCAGCAGCAGGGTCGCCAGGGCCAGCAGGGACAGCGCGGCCAGCAGGGGCAACAGGGTCAGCAAGGCCAACAGGGACAACAGGGCCAGGGCCAGCAACCGGGCGACGGCCAGTGGGGCGAGCAGCAGCGCGGCCAGCAGGAAGGCCTGCGCCGCCAACTCGGCGAGTTCATGAATAAGCTCGACGAGAACGGCATGCAGATGCCCGAGTCACTGGGCCGCGCCGAGCGCTCGATGCGCGAGGCCGAGGAATCGCTGCGTCGCGGCGATCCGCGCGAGGCTTCGCGCTCGCAGCGTCGTGCCCTCGACAACCTGCAGCAGGGCATGGGCGACATGGCCGAGCAGATGCGCAACCGCGGGGCGGGCAACGGCCAGGACCTCGCTGAGATCGAGGAGCGCGAACGGCGCAGCGAAGATCGCGATCCGCTCGGTCGCTCCGACGGCAACTACGGCGATGCGGTCGACACCGGCGTCGACAAGGTGCCGCTCGAGCTCGAGCGTCAACGCAGTCGCGAGATCCTGGACGAGCTGCGCCGCCGCGCCGGCGAGCAGCAGCGGCCGAAGGAAGAGCTCGACTACATCGATCGGCTGCTCAAGACGTATTAGCCTGGTTTCAGGTTCCTCCCCTTCGCGGAGCCCGCGAAGGGGAGGTGCCCGCGCAGCGGGCGGAGGGGTCATGAGCACCATCACTGATGCTCATGACCCCTCCGTCGGCGTAAGACGCCGACACCTCCCCAGCGTTGCTGGGGAGGAAGCGAGACGCCTTTTTCGGAATACGCTCCAGCCGACCGCTACGCGGCCGTCTTTTGCACCACCCCGATATAGGGCAGCCCGCGGAAGCGGTGAGCCCAGTCGAGGCCGTAGCCCACGAGAAATTCGTCGCCAGCCTGGAAGCCGACGAAATCGGCCTCGAGCTTGGTGCGCCGTTTGCCGGGCTTGTCGAGCAGGGTGCAGATCGAGACGTGACGGGCGCCGCGCTCCTGCAGGAGGTTCTTGGCGAAGCTCAGCGTGAAGCCAGATTCCAGGATGTCGTCGACCAGCAGGACCTCGCGATGGCGCACGTCGTCGACGATGTCGCGCACGATGCGAACGCGGCCGGTTGTCTCGGTGCCGCTGCCGTAGCTCGACAAGGTGAGGAAATCCATCGACCAGTCGGCGCCAGCGCGGCTCAGCGCGCGGATGAGGTCGG
>Ga0210402_10002662_pt1 | contig 17251 bp, 14 predicted proteins | sample IncBWC7MmetaG_FD_161055 | JGI IMG/M metagenome (GOLD analysis project Ga0210402, IMG submission 161055) | Forest soil microbial communities from Barre Woods Harvard Forest LTER site, Petersham, Massachusetts, United States - Inc-BW-C-7-M | ecosystem: Environmental > Terrestrial > Soil >... | reverse complement strand
GATCGATGAGATCGATCGCGACCTCGGGAACGTCGGGAAACTTGAGGATGGGATACGTCTTCCAGTCGACGCTGGTTACTTTCGAGCGATCGAACTGCAACTCTTCGAGCAGCGTCCGGCTGGTCGTCTGCACGACGTTGCCCTCGATCTGGTTCTTGACACCGTCCGGATTGATGATCTGGCCGCAATCGTGCGCGACATAGAATTTCTTCACGCTCACCTTACCGCTCTTCTTGTCCACCTCGACGTCGGCGACGACGCCGACGTAGGTACGCACCAGCTCGTAATTGACGTACGAGACTCCGCGGCCCTTCACGACGTCCTCGGCTTGCTCCACACGTCCCGTGCGCGACGGCCAGTTGGCAAGCTTCACGAGGCGCTGCAACAGCTCGACGCCGCGCGGATCGTTGAGACTGCGCAGCCGGAAATCCAGCGGATCCATGCCGATCGCCGCGGCGAGCTCGTCGACGAAGCTTTCGTTGGCGAACGTGTTCTGCATCCGTCCCGGCGTGCGGATCCAGGAGGGCCGGAACGGCGTCTCGGCGAGCCAGTGCGCGGTCGCCTTGACGTTCGGAATCGTATACGGAATCGCGAGCGACTGATGGATGTTGCCAGGATGCGGGTCTTCGTGCGGCAGGCCGGCGAGATCGGCCGGCAGCAGCGTCACGGCGATGTCCTTGGGCCGGTCGGGGATGAACACTTCCGATTCCCACGCGAGCACCAGACCCTTCTCGCCGATCGCCGCGCGAAAGTCGTAGAGTGTCGGCGGCCCTTTCGGATCCCAGCCGTGCTCGTCGCCGCGCATCCACTGCACGCGCACCGGTAGGCCGGTTTCCTTGGCCAGCAGCGCCGCGTCAGCCGCGGCGTCCTCGTGGCCGTTTCGGCCGTAGCATCCCGAGCCGTCGATGTAGACGCAGCGCACGTCGTCCGGCTGCATGCCAAGCATGGTCGCGATCTGCTTGCGCAGAAGGTGCGTCTGCTGCGACGCGCTCCATACCGTCAGCTTGCCGTCCTTGAGTTCGGCGACCGCGCACGAGGGGCCGATCGAACCGTGAGTGTGAATCGCGAAGTCGTAGCTGGCCCTGACGATTTTCGCGTTCGGCGTTTTCAGCGCCTCGGCGCTGTTGCCGATCTTCTGCAGCTCCTCGTCCTTGTTGATCTTCACCTTGCGAACGTATTCCCAGAGCTTCGCCTGTTCCGGCAGACCCTGCCAGTCCGACCACGTGGCCTCGACGGTCTGGCTCGCCCTGATGGCTGACCACTCGCTGCGAGCGAGCACGGCGAGGTAGTTGCCCTTGCGGATCGCGCCGATGTAGCCGGAGATCTTGCGCGCCTCGAAGTCGTTCCAAGCCAACAGCGTCGCTTTGATCGCCGCGGGCCGGATCACGCGCGCATGGATCATGCCCTTGAGCTTGAAGTCGTGCATGTAGGTGAAGCGACCGGTTACCTTGTCCGGAATGTCGAGGCGCGCGACCGGCGTCCCGACGATGGTGTAGTCCTTGGGATCCTTGAGCGGCGCTTTCGGGTCGAGCTTGAGCTGGAAATCTCGGCCGCCGACGAGCTCGCCGTAGCTCCAGCCCTTGCCGCCCGATTTCGGGACGACGACCCCGTCCTTGACGGTGAATGCATCCTTGCCCGTACCCTGGCCTGTCGCCACGTGCGCGAGCAGCGCGTCGCGCGCCGTCGCGGCCGCCTGGCGGATCTGCATTCCGCCGTTCTGGATCGACAGGCTGCCGAAGGTGATCCCCTGATCGGGGGTGAGCGCGGTATCGCCCTGGATGACGGTGACGCGATCGAGCGGAACCGAAAGCTCCTCGGCGGCGATCTGCGTCATCGCAGTCCGGATTCCGGTGCCGAGATCGACCTTGCCGGAAAACACGGTCACGTTTCCTTTGGCGTCGATGGCGAGAAAGCCGTCGACCTGATCGGTCGCGACCGTTTTGGCGGGCGCCGCGGGTTCCGCGTCGGCGGGCCCGGGCCCGCCGACGGCAAAACTAACCACCAGCGCGCCGCCCGTCTTCAGGAAGCCGCGCCTTGACTCATTGGCGCGTTCGGAGGTTTGCTGCCTCATGATCGCCTCCCTCACGCCATCGTCTCGCTCGCGCGCTTTACCGCGCGGACGATCCGCAAGTGGGTGCCGCAGCGGCACAGATTCTCAGCCAGCGCCGCCCGAATCTGCTGCTCGGTCGGATGCTTCGTCGTCTGCAACAGCGCAGCCGCCTGCATGATCATGCCGTTGATGCAGTAGCCGCATTGGACGGCCTGCTCGTCGATGAACGCCTGTTGCAGCGGATGCGGTTTCGCTGGCGTCCCTAATCCCTCGAGCGTGACCACCTTCTTGCCCGCCGCCTCGGACACCGGCAGCTGGCACGAGCGCACGGCTTTGCCGTCGAGGTGGACGGTGCAAGTTCCGCACTGACCCAACCCGCAACCGAAGCGCGGACCGTGCAGCCCCAGGTCGTCGCGCAGCGCATAGAGCAGCGGCATTCGCGGGTCGTCGGTCGAGATCGACGCCGGCTTGCCGTTCACATTGAGCGTGAGGTTCATCGAGGCCCTCCTTCCCCTGGAAACGCTCAAGCATTGGGAGCCGGCCCGCTCGGTTTGCAAATATGGCCCCGGGCTGCCTTGGGTTGCTGGAGCGGCTCCGGTCAACTCCGGCCGACCGCTTCCGACCGGGCTTGACCCGCGGACAACTTGCCTGTATTATTCATATATGAAGAAAGTACCCACCCGATCCGCCAGGAGCTCCGGACGCACGCGGCCTGCGGCCACCGACCAGATCATGTTCTCGCTGTTCGCCGCCGCGCACAGCGTCGAGCAGCGGCTCGAAGCGGCAATGGAAGAGGTCGGCCTTTCGAGCGCGAAGTTCTCAGCGCTCACGCATCTCCTTGACGCCGGCGAGCCGTTGAGCCTGGGCGAGTGCGCCAAGCGCATGACCTGCGTGCGGTCGAACATCACGCAATTGATGGATCGGCTCGAAGCGGAGGGCCTGGTCAAGCGCGTCGACGATCCGAACGATCGTCGCGGCGTGCGCGCGGTCGTCACCCCGCTGGGCATCGAGCGCCAGGTTGCGGGCGCGAAGCAGCTCGCGCAGGTGCAGAAGGAATTCGCGAAGACTTTTTCGGCCGCGGATCGCGGCGCGCTGGCGCGTGCGCTGGCGGCGATCCGGTAGCTTTTTTTTCGGCCAACTATACATATATGAATCATGCAGTCAAGAAGTTTACCGGCAGGAATCGGCAATACTCACTATGGAGACCATAATGAAAAACGTTTTGTTCGTTCCAAGCAGCCCCCGCGGCTGGAAATCGTATTCGCACCGCGCCGCGCGGCGGGTCATCGATAGCCTGATCGAGCGCCATCCCGACGCGCGGGTGGTCGTGCGCGACGTGGCGAGGCAACCGCTGCCGCACGTCGGCGAGGCGTTCGGCACCGGGCGCGTCTTGCCCGCAGAAAAACGCAGCGACGCGGAGCGGCAGGCGTTGGCGCTATCGGACACGCTGGTCGACGAGCTGTTCGCCGCCGACGTGATCGTCATCGCGGCGCCGATGCACAACTTCGGGATTCCGTCGTCGCTCAAGGCATGGATCGATCACATCGTCCGGCCGGGGCGCACATTCACGTACTCCGAGAAGGGGCCGCAGGGCCTGCTGACGGGAAAGAAGGCCGTGCTCGTATTCGCACGCGGCGGCGTCTATTCCGAGGGCCCCATGCAGTCCTTCGATTTCCAGGAACCCTACCTGCGCGCGCTCCTCGGTTTCATGGGCATCACCGACGTGGAGGTCGTTCGCGTCGAGGGCGTGGCCTTGGGCGAACAAGCGCTCAACCGGGCGGTGGTCTTGGCCGAAACGCAGGCCGACGCGATCGTGCGCAGGCTTGCCGAGCCGGTTGCGGAAGGCATCCGGGTCGCCGCCTGAGCAGGCGGCCTGCGATGCGCCGATTCGTTGCGGGGGTGCTGCTAGGGCTGGCGCTCGTGGTCGTCGTGTTCGCGATCGCCGCTTGATCCCGTCAATCGAGCGTGGAGCGGAAAAAGCGCAGGCCCATCAGGATCACGGCCAGCATGAACAGCGCGATAGGCCAGGCCTCGGGCACGATCTCGCTCCAACCGTTGCCCTTGAGCAGCACGCCGCGGACGATGCGCAGGAAATGCGTGAGCGGCAGCACCTGCCCGATGTACTGCGCCCAGTCCGGCATGCCGCGAAACGGGAACATGAACCCCGAGAGCAGGATCGAGGGCAGGAAGAAAAAGAAAGTCATCTGCATGGCCTGCAGCTGGTTCTGCGCGATCGACGATATGGTGAGGCCCAGCATCAGGTTGGCGGCGATGAACAGCAGCACGGAAACGTAGAGCACGCTGTAGCTGCCGAGCATCGGCACCTTGAACAGCCATTGCGCCAGCGTGAGCACGATCGTCACCTGCAGGAGCCCGATGAGGATGTAGGGCACGACCTTCCCGGTCATGACCTCGAGCGCGGTCGCCGGCGTGGCGAGCAGGTTTTCCATCGTGCCGCGCTCGCGCTCGCGGGTGATCGCGAGCCCGGTCATCATCACCATGGTCATCGTGAGAATCACGCCCAGCAACCCGGGCACGATGTTGTATTGGGTCACCTGCTCGGGGTTGTAGCGCGCGTGAATCCGCACCTCGAACGCGCCTTGCGTGGCCGGGAGCGGCGTCGCCGCCGGTTGCGGAGCCAGAGACGCCAGCGGCCCATTGAGATCGCGAGTGATCGCGGTTTGCGCGAGCTGGTTCACTGCGGCGATCGCATTGCCGGTCGCGACCGGATCGGTGGCGTCGGCTTCGATCAGCAGCGCAGGCCGCTCGCCGCGCACTAGGCGCTTCGAAAAATCCGGCGGAATGGTCACGACGAACTGCGCTTCGCCGGTGGCGAGCATCCGGTCCGCATCGGCTTCGTCGCGCGCCTCGCCGATGAAGGCGAAGTATTCGGTGTTGCGCAGCGCGGCGATGATGTCCCGCGAAAACTCGCTGCGATCGGCGATGAGCGCCGCCGTCGGCAGATGCTTCGGATCGGAGTTGATCGCGAAGCCGAACAGCGTGAGCTGAATGATCGGGATGCCGACGATCATGCCGAAGGTCAACCGGTCGCGCTTGAGCTGGATGAACTCCTTGCCGACGATCCCCAGCCAGCGCGAAATCGAGAACCAGTCGCTCACTGATGGACCCCCACGCTTGCGGCCTCATTGAATTCGGCCGCTACGCTGCCCCCAAAAACGGGGGAGCAATTCGCGCCTTGGGGCGGCCCTGCGGCGCTCATCGGCGTGCTCCTTTGCGTTTTCCGCGGCCGGTCGGCGCCTCGTCCGCGCCGCGCATGAGATGGATGAAAACGTCTTCCAAGCCGGGCTCGACTTCGCGCCACTCGCGGCCGGGCTCGGCCATGAGCGGCGAGAGCGCGCTGCGCAGACGCTCTTGATCGGTGCCGGTAACGTGCAAAGCGCTGCCGAAGGCAGAAACCTGCTCGACCTCCGGCAGCTCTTTGAGCCGCGGCGCGAGCGCGGCAAGGTCGTCGCCGGTCACTGCCCAGGTAAACAGCGACTGGCTGGCGATCACCTCGGCCGCGGTACCCTGCGCGAGGAGCTCGCCGTTCAGGATGAAGCCGAGCTTGTGGCAGCGCTCGGCTTCATCCATGTAATGCGTGCTCACCAGCACCGTGACGCCGCGCGCAGACAACGCGTGCAACTGGTCCCAGAAATCGCGCCGCGCTTTGGGATCCACGCCCGCGGTCGGCTCGTCGAGCAGCAGGAGCTGCGGATCGTGCAGCAGGCACGCGGCGAGTGCGAGGCGCTGCTTCCATCCGCCCGACAGCGAGCCGGCGAGCTGGTTGGCGCGGTCCGTGAGACTGAGCTGCGCGAGCGCCTGCTCGACCCGCTCAGCGCCGTCGGGCATGCCGTACATGCGGGCGATGAAGCGCAGATTCTCGCGGATGGTGAGGTCGACCCAGAACGAGAACGCCTGCGTCATGTAGCCCACTTCCCGCTTGATCGCCTTGGTCTCGCGGACGATGTCGTGACCGAGGCAGGTTCCCTCGCCGCTGTCGGGCGTGAGCAATCCGCAGAGCATGCGGATGGAAGTGGTCTTGCCGCTGCCGTTCGGACCGAGAAACCCGAAAATCTCGCCGCGGCGAACGGTGAGCGAAAGGTCCTTGACGACATGGCTCTCGCCGAAGTGTTTGTTGATGCCGCGCACGTCGATCACGACGTCGCCGGCAGGTGTTGCATTCATTTTTGCCCCGGCGGCAGCATCACGTCGACCGGTTGTCCGGGATTGAGTTTCGCTGCGACCTCCGGCGCCGGCCGGGCCTCGACCAGAAACACGAGCTTCGCCCTGTTCTCCTTCGAGTACAGCACCGGCGGCGTGAACTCGGCGCGATCGGCGATGAAGGATATCGTCGCGCTCATCGGCGCACCGCAACTGTCGCAAGTGAAGCTCACTGCCTGCCCCGGCCGCACCCGGCCCAGCGCCGGCTCGGGAACGTAAAAGCGAATCTTCACATTGCCCACGGGCAGCAGGCTCACCACCGGGCTTCCGGCAGGAACGAAATCGCCGACCACGAAGTAGGTGTCGTTGACGCGTCCCGCCTGCGGGGCCGCGACCGCGCGCTGCCCGAGGCGCCAATCGGCCTGCGCGAGCGCCTGACGCGCCGCGTCGGCGTCGGCTTGCGCGGCGCGGATTTCGTCGGGGCGCCCGCCAGGGAGATTCGCAGTGGCCACCTGCGCCTTAAGCTGCTGGACGGCCGCGTCGTCGCTCTTGAGCTTGGTGCGCACGTCATCGAGCGCCGCATCACTGATGAACCCGGACTTGAACAACGACTCCTGGCGCTTGAGGTTCGCCGCGGAGAGTTCGTGCGCAGCCTGCGCCTGCCGCAGCTGCTCCTCGACGCTCTGCACTTCCGGTGCGCGCTTGCCCGTCTTCATATTCTCCAGCCGAGCCTTCGTGCTGCGGAGCTGTTCGTCGGCCTGCTTGCGGGCCGCGAGCTCGTTCTCGCGCTCGAGCGCGAACAACGGCGCGTCGACGGCAACCTGATCGCCGCGCTGTACCGACAAGCGCTCCAGCGTACCGGCGAAGGGCGCGCCAACGCGCATGTATTCGCCCTCGATGTAACCCTGGAGCGGCTTCTCAGCCGGCGGACCGCAAGCAGCGAGGAGCAAGACCAGAACAAGCGGATATCGGCGGTGGAGAGCTGGGCTCGTTGTCATCGTCATTTTGTTGCCGAGGCTCGTCCCGAGCATACCGCAGCGAACGCTCCAAAAACCATGGGCGAGCTGCTGCTGGCATATGAGATCGGTCACGCGCCGAGATGATGCGATGACTGAAGCAAGCCTCGGGAAGCTCCAACGGGAAGGCAGCGTCCCGCGGGTACTTCGGCGCGGACCCGCGAACTGAGGAGGTTGATCGCGCGTGCCGGGGCGCAGCGCCAGTTAAGAACTGCAGCGCGCCCCGATAACTCTGTCGTGCTTAGTTGGCAAATGAAGCACTCGGGGCGCTCGCGACGTTCCTGACAAAGGCCCTAGCACTGACTTCTAGTACTTGATCGAGCACCCGTACGGCGTGGTCGCGGCGGTCGTCACCGGCCGCCCCGCGGTCGCCTCGGTCAGCGCGGCTCGCACGTAGTTGTTCGCGGCGAGCGGATCCTCGGGTCGCGTCGAGGGCCGATCATCGATCGCACCGGAGTAGATGATCTTGCCCTGGGGGTCGATGACGAACATCTGCGGCGTGTTCTTGGCCTGATACAGCTTCGCAGTCGCGCTGTCGGGATCGACCAGCACCGCTTTCTGCACGGCGCCCTTCGCGTGCATCCACTCGCCGAGCTTCGCCGCCGGCATGAAATCGAAGCTGGACTTGTTCGAGGAATCGATCGACAGCCACACGACACCACGCTCGCCCCATGTCGATTGCAGCGCCTGCATGTTCCGGGTGTTGTAATGGTTGCGCACAAACGGGCAGCCCGGGTTGGTCCACTCCAGCACCACGTACTTGCCCTTGAAGTCCGACAGCTGGACCGCGTTGCCCTGCGCGTCGCTCAGCGTGAAGTTCGGTGCGGGCTGGCCCGCGGTTGCGGCCGCGATTGCGTCCGCAGTTGCCAGAAACGCCGGCAGGGACGCGCCGAACGTCAGCGCGGCAATCATGGCTCGCAGTTTCATCTTGCCTCCGTTACCAGTGGCGCGGGCCCGACCTGCGCCAGCGCTTCGGTGATCGTACTCTGGAGTAGGACCTCGGGGAAGATCAGGGGTTCTCGGCCCGGCCGATAGAGCACGTAGACCGGTACTCCGTTTCTTCCCAGCGCCGCCAGCGCGCGTCCGATCGTCGCGTCGCGACGCGTCCAGTCGGCGCGCAGCAGCGCGACGTCGTGTTCCGCGAACGCGCGCTGCACGGCGTCGGTATTGAGCACCAGGCGTTTGTTCACCTGGCAGGTCACGCACCAGGCCGCGGTGAAATCGACGAACACAGTCCGGCCCGCATCGGTAAGCTGACGAACGCGCTCCGGCGCGTAGTCCTGCCACGCGCCCCTGTCCGCGGTCGCCGCCGCCTTGACGGCGGGTTCGCTGCCTGCGGTTGCGCTCACCATGGGCGCGCCGATGACGATGGCGGCAACGAAGCCGGCGAGCGCGGTCCAACCCCAACCGCGCGCGCCGCCGCTGCGCATCGTCTGCAGCGCCCAGAGCGCGAGCGCGACCAGGAGCAGCACGGCCGCGAGGCGCGCGACCGCGTCGTTGTCAAGCTGCGCGCCGAGCACCCAGGCGAGCCAGATCACCGTCGCATAGAGCGGGAATGCAAGCACCTGTTTCAGGCGCACCATCCACGGACCAGGCATCGGCAGGAGCTTCCGCCACGCGGGGAAGAACGCCAGCAGCGCGTACGGCAACGCCATCCCCAACCCGAGTGCGGTGAAAACCGCAAGCGTCGACGCAGAGTTTTCGGCGAGAGCGTAACCGATCGCCGCGCCCATGAACGGCGCCGAGCACGGCGAGGCAATGGCTACCGCGAGCACGCCCGACAGCGCGTCGTTGACGTAGGTGTTGCGCGCGTTCCACGTCGACAGGGCCGAGGGAAGGATGCGCCCGATCTCGAACACGCCGGACAGATTGAGCGCGAGTGCGAAGAACAGCACGGCGAGCCCTGCAACCACCGGAGGCGACTGGAGCTGGAAGCCCCAGCCGAACTGCGTGCCACCCGCGCGCAATGCGATGAGCAGCCCCGCGAGCAGCCAGAACGACACGATCACCCCCGCGGCGAAGGCGAGCCCATGCGCGCGCATCGCGCGGCCGGAACCGTGCGCGGCGAACCCGAATACCTTGAGCGAAAGCACGGGGAACACGCAGGGCATCAGGTTGAGCAGCGCCCCGCCGACCAGAGCGAATACCAGCGCGACGCCGAGCGAGAGGTCGGCTGCGCCGGCGGGCACGAGCGTCGGCAATTCAGGCGACGCTGCGCTGGCTGGTCCGGCGGTGACGCTGCCTTCGAGCGGCAGGTCGATGGTCGCGGCGGTCTGCGCACCGAAGCCTTGGCTCGCGGTAAGCACGCCCGCGACGCGGGTGAACTCGCCCACGCGCTGGCTCGCGACCGGCAACGTGAGCTTCAGTGTCGAGCCATCGCGGGCGAGGGTCTGCGGCGCGCCGGCTTCGATCTTGCCTTCACTGAACGGGAAGAAACGCACTTCGCCCGGATCGCCGCCCGCCGCACGCGCGGTGAGCGCGAGATCGACCTGCGCGCCGTGTCCGCTCGCGGCCACGTCCCAGCCTGCGAGCGGTCGCGGCAGGGCGGCGCGCGTGCGCGCGATCGGTCCGCCCCAGCGCGGATCGGCTTCGGATCGATTCGCCACCGGCAGCGCGAGCGACAGATCGGCGCCTTCGGGAATGCAGATTTCCTTGCATACCAGCCAATCGGCGCGCGCGTTCAGGCTGACCGTCTTCCCACTCAGGAAATCGGGTGTCGCGACGATATCGGTCAGGAGCAGGACTTCGCCCTCGTAGCCGTAGTTGACGAGCGGTCCCACCGGCAACGCCTGAGGCGCAGGCCACTGGATCGCGCCGGCCGAGAGTCCCGGTGGCAGCTTCCAGGCGAGCGTGGTCGGCAATCCGGAATCGCCGGGGTTCTGCCAGTAGGTGTGCCAACCGTGCTCCATCGCCAGTCGAAGCGCGACGGTGAGCGGGCGGCCGGGAGTCAGGGCATTCTGCTCGGAGATGAGTTCTGCCTCGACGTGCGCGGTGCGCACCGGCGTCGCCGCCTCAGCGGGCAGCGCAAGCAGCGCGAGGGCCGCCACGACAAGACAGCGGACAGCGAGGTACGAGAGTCTGAGCATCGATCGATTGACGAGCACGCGTGCGCGGTGGTCTTTGGGCTGCCGGCTCGAAGCTAGGTTCCCGGGCTGAGCTGGAATTCTACGCTTCCCATCCAAGGCTCCCCTGCGCGGCAGCGCGCTCGAGAAGCATCGGCGTAGGTTCGCGGCCGACGGAAGGTCGGGCCTCGGCAACCCGGATACTGCTGCGACTCGTGCGCCTCATCGCTACAGGGCTGTTCGCGGCGCTCGCGATCGTCGCGGTGCTCAGCGGTTAACAGCCGTCGGGGCGCAGTTCATCCTGCCGGTATAATCGATCGCTTTACGCTGCCGTCGAGCCGCCGCCCGCATGCAATCCGGATTCCAACCCTATCGTCCCGCGGACATCGAAGCCGCGGCGCAGGCGCATTGGACATCCGTGCAGGGTTTCCGCGCCCGCGAGGAGTCCGGTCGGGACAAGTACTACTGCGTGTCGATGCTGCCGTATCCGTCGGGCGTGCTGCACATGGGGCATGTGCGCAACTACACCATCAACGACATGATGTACCGGTACCTGCGCATGAACGGGTACAACACCTTGATGCCGATGGGCTGGGATGCGTTCGGGCTGCCGGCCGAGAACGCGGCGATGAAAGCCGGCATCCCTCCCGCGCAATGGACCTACGACAACATCGCCTACATGAAAAAGCAGATGCAGGTGGTGGGACTCGCGATCGACTGGTCGCGGGAGCTCACGACCTGCAAGCCGGAGTATTACCGCTGGAATCAGTGGTTCTTCCTCAAGATGCTCGAGAAGGGCATCGCGTACAAGAAAACGGGCGTGGTCAACTGGGATCCGGCCGACCAGACGGTGCTGGCCAACGAGCAGGTGATCGATGGCAAGGGTTGGCGCTCGGGCGCGCCGATCGAGAAGCGCGAGATCCCGATGTATTACCTGCGGATCACGCAATACGCCGACGAGCTCCTCGACGACCTCCCGAAGATGACCGGTTGGCCCGAACGCGTGCGCACGATGCAGGCGAACTGGATCGGCCGGAGCGAGGGCGTGCGTTTCGCGTTCGTGCACGATATCCGCGATGCCAAAGGTGCGCTCATCGATGACGGCAAGCTGTGGGTGTTCACCACGCGCGCCGACACGATCATGGGCGCCACGTTCTGCGCGGTCGCGCCGGAGCACGCGCTCGCCGCGCATGCCGCCCGCTCGGATCGCGATCTCGCTGCCTTCGTCGACGAGTGCAAGCGCGGCGCGACGATCGAAGCGGAGCTGGCGACGATGGAAAAGAAGGGCATGCCAACCGGGCTCTTCGTCGCCCACCCGCTCACCGGGGACAAGATTCAACTCTGGGTCGCCAACTACGTGCTGATGGCGTACGGCGAAGGCGCGCTGATGGGTGTGCCCGGACACGATGCGCGCGACTTTGCGTTCGCGAAGAAGTACGGGCTGCCGATCAAGCAGGTGATCGCCATTCCCGGCGAGACGTTTTCGACCGATGCCCTGCAGCCGTGGTACGAGGACAAGGAGCGCGGTACTTGCATCAATTCCGGCAAATACGATGGGCTCGCGTACCAGGACGCCGTCGACGCGATCGCCGCCGATCTAGCTCTCAAGGAACTGGGCGAGAAGCGCACTACCTACCGGCTGCGCGACTGGGGCATCTCGCGTCAGCGCTACTGGGGCACGCCGATCCCGATCATCCACTGCCCCGCCTGTGGTGACGTGCCCGTGCCGGAAAAGGATCTCCCGGTGGTGCTGCCGGAGGATTGCGTTCCCGACGGCACCGGCAACCCGCTCGCCAAGCGCGCGGATTTCGTCGATACGACGTGCCCGAGATGCGGCGCGCCCGCGAAGCGCGAGACCGATACGATGGACACGTTCGTCGATTCGGCGTGGTACTACATGCGCTACGCGTGTCCGGGCGCGCAGATCGATGGAAAGAGCGTGATGATCGATGCGCGCAACGAATACTGGAATCCGATGGATCAGTATATCGGCGGCATCGAACACGCGATCCTGCATCTTCTCTACGCGCGCTTCTGGACCAAGGTGATGCGCGACATGGGACTGCTCAGCTTCGACGAGCCGTTCACGCGGCTGATGACGCAGGGGATGGTGCTCAACCACGCCTACTTCCGGCGCAGCGACAAGGGGGGCATCGACTATTTTCCTCCCGACGAGGTTGAGCCGGCGTACGACGCTTCGGGACGCATCAACGGCGGGACGCTCAAGTCCGACGGGAAAAGCGTCGAATACGACGGCATCAGCACGATGTCCAAGAGCAAGAAGAACGGCGTCGACCCGCACGAACTTATCGCGAAATATGGTGCGGATAGCGCGCGGCTGTTTTCCATGTTCGCCGGGCCGCCCGAGGATTCCGCGCTGTGGTCTGACGCGGCCGTCGACGGCGCGTATCGCTTCCTGAAGCGGCTGTGGGCCTACGCGCAGGAACATGCCGACGCGCTTGCGCGCGCGCCGGCGCCGATCGACTGGGCGCACGCGCCTGCGGCGCTGCGCGAAGCGCGGCGCGAACTTTACGTTCACGTGAAGCAGGCCGACGACGACTACAAGCGCATCAAGTACAACACGGTCGTGTCGGCCGGTATGAAGATGCTCAACGTCCTGGAGACCATCCCGATCGAGCCGACGCCGGCCAATACCGAGCTCGCCCGCGAGGGGCTGTCGCTGCTGTTGCGTGTGCTGAACCCGGTCGTCCCGCACCTTACCCATGCGCTTTGGGAGCAGCTCGGCTACGCGGCGAAATTCGGCGATATCCTCGACGCGCCGTGGCCGAAAGTCGATACGGCGGCGCTCGCGCAGGATGAGATCGAGCTGGTGTTGCAGGTGAACGGGAAACTGCGCGGCAAGCTGCGCGTGCCGGCAGCTGCGGACTCTTCGGCGATCGAAAAAGCCGCGATCGCGAGCGCCGAGGTGAAAAAGCACTGCAACGGAGGAGCGCCGCGCAAAATAGTTGTCGTGCCGGGGAGGCTCGTCAATGTCGTGTGCTGATTCCACGCGCCGCGTGCCGCTGCTCGTTGGGCTCATCTTCCTTAGCACAGCCACGTCCTGCGGCTTCCACCTGCGCGGCGAAGCGCATTACGCGTTCGAGACGCTGTACCTGAATTCGCCCGCTTCGCAGCCCCTGACCGCGGAGCTGCGCCGTTCGCTCGAAGGTGTCGGCAGCGCAAAGCTCATGCCCGCCGCCGATCAGGCTCAGGCGATCCTCGACATCACCGCGGTCGAGAACAACAAGCAGATCCTGTCGCTCTCGGGAGGGGGCAAGGTGGCGGAGTATCTGCTGACCAAGCGCGTGCTGTTTCGCGTCCGCGACGGCGCGGGTAACGACTGGTTGCCGACCTCCGAGCTGCTCGTGCGGCGGACGTATACCTACAACGACACCGAGGCGCTCGCCAAGGAGACTCAGGAGCAGCGCCTCTGGCGCGAGATGCAGGATGACGCGGTGGCGCAGATCGTGCGCAGGCTGCAGAGCGCCAAGAAACCTGCGTGAGCAGTGTCTCACCGCGCAACGCGGTGACGACTCCGGCAGCCGATGCAGATCCGCCCTTCCCAGCTCGCAGCGCATCTCGCCGCCGGACTGCGGCCGTTCTACATCGTCCACGGCGAGGAGCCGCTGCTGGCGATCGAGGCCGGCGATCAGGTTCGCGCGGCGGCCCGCGCCGCGGGTTTCGATCAGCGCGAGATCATGGTCGCCGACGCGGGCTTCAAGTGGGACGCCTTCGCGGGCGCGCAACGCAACCTGGGCCTGTTCGGCGAGCGCAAGCTGATCGACCTCGCGATCCCCTCCGGCAAGCCCGGCACCGACGGCGCGCGCGTGCTCGAGGACTGCGCCGCGAATCCGGCCGCAGACATCGTCACGCTCGTCACGCTGCCGCGTCTCGACCGCAACGCGCAGGGCTCGGCATGGTTCGCCGCGCTCGAAGGCGCCGGCGTAGGCATCGCGGTGCGCGCGCTCGAGCGCAACGAAATGCCGCAATGGCTCTCCGCGCGGCTCGCGCTCCAGAAGCAGCGCGTGAGCGACGAAACGCTGCAGTTCCTCGCCGACGCGACCGAGGGCAACCTGCTCGCCGCGAAACAGGAGGTCGAGAAACTCGCGCTGCTCCTGCCCGAAGGCGCGCTCGATCACGACGCGGTGCTGCGCGCGGTCGCCGATGTCGCGCGCTTCGATGTGTTTCAGCTCTCCGCAGCCTGGCTCGCCGGCGACGCGGCGCGGGCGCTACGCATCCTCGCCGCGCTCGAAGCGGCGGACGAAGGCGTGCCGCTGCTGCTGTGGCAACTCGGTGAAGATCTGCACGCGCTCGCTGCCGTGCTCACCGCGACTGCGGATGGAACGCCGCTCGCCGCGGCGGTGCGCTCGGCGCGCGTCTGGGGCGCTCGGCAGACGGCGATGGAGCGCGCGGCGCGCCGCATCCGTCGCGCGGCGATTCCGGCGCTGCTCTCGCGCCTCGCGCGGCTCGACGCGCTCGCCAAGGGGATCGGCCGCGGCAACGTCTGGGACGAGCTGGCGGATGTCGCGCTCGCGCTTTGCGGACGTCCGCTCGCGGTCGGCGCATCTGCGCCGGTCCAGTGCCTGTAAACGCCATTTCCGGGCGCGTTCACCGCCGGGGAGTCGTCGCCGCCACGATGGTCGGCACGGTCGCGACCATCCTCGCCGCGACCATCGTCAACGTCGCCTTTCCGGCGCTGCTGCGCGAGTTCGACATCGGGCACGACTCGCTGCAATGGATCGCCACCGGATTTCTGGCGGCAACCACCACGACCATGCTCGCCACGGCCTGGCTGGTCGAGAGCTTCGGCCAGCGCCGCACGTTCCTCGTTACGATGGCGGTCTTTCTCGCAGGCTCGGTTCTCGGCGCGGCGAGCTGGAACACCGAATCGATGATCACTGCACGCGTGCTGCAGGGCGCGGCAGCCGGTGTGATGCAGCCGTTGTCGATGATCGCGTTGTTCGAAGTGTTTCCGATCGAAGAGCGCGGGCGCGCGATGGGCTTGTTCGGGTTCGGTGTCGTCCTGGCGCCCGCGATCGGACCGGCGATCGGCGGCTGGCTGATGCTCGCGTTCGGCTGGCGGGCGATTTTTCTGCTCGCGGTGCCCTTCTGTGTGGCCGCGTTCCCGCTCGGCTGGCGCTGTCTCCCGGCCCGTCGGACCGCGGGGCCACGGCGGCGATTCGACTGGATCGGCGCCGCGCTGCTGGCGCTGGCGCTGATCGCGCTTCTCAACCTGCCCGTCATGGGCCACCGAGCCGGCTGGGGATCTCCGGCAGCGCTCGCGATAGCCGTCGCAGCGCTCGGACTCGGTATCGCGTTCGTGAGCTGGGAAGCGCGCGCCCGGGCGCCGCTGCTGACGCTCGCGCTGTTCGCGAGCGGCGGCTTCCGTGCGGCCACACTGGTCGCGTTCGCCTACGGCCTCGGCCTGTTCGGCACGACGTATCTCGTTCCGGTGTTCGTGCAGGACATCGCCGGCTACACCCCGGCGCAGGCTGGCAATTTGCTGTTCGTGCCCGGACTGGTGCTGGCCGCCGCGATTGCGTTGTCGGGACGGTTGACCGACCGCTCGTCGCCGCGGCACGTAGTTGCCACCGGGCTCGCCTGCTTTGCCGCTTCGAGCCTGCTCCTCGCGCTTGCCACCGGCTCGACCGGCTTCTGGATGCTCGCCCTATGGCTGGGGATCGGGCGGGCGGGTCTCGGTCTGATCATCCCCGCGCTCAACGTCGGCGCGGTGCAAACCTTGCCGGCAGAGTACCTCGGCCACGCCGCGGCCGCGGTCAACTTCGCGCGCCAGCTTGGCGGCGCGGTCGGGGTGAACCTGCTGGCGGTGTTGCTCGAGTGGAGGCTCGTCGCCTACGCCGATGCTCCCGGCTCCGGCGCCACGGCGGCCTTTCGCGATTGCTTTTTGGTGGTTACGATCGCGTTTGCGGCTGCCGTCATCCCGGCGCTATCGATCAGGAAGCATGTACCCAAATGAGACGCAAATGAGACGCAAATGAGACGCAACTGAGACGCAGCTGAGATGCCGATGAAACGCCAGCAATGAGATGAGGGGGAGCCATGTACAAGAAAATTCTCGTCGCCTACAACGGAGCGCCCGAATCCCGGTCGGCGCTCGACGAAGCCGCGCGCTTCGCCCCGGAGCCCTCGGTCGAGGTGCACCTGGCCGGGGTCGTGCACTATCCGTCGGCGTACCTGCTGGCGGGTGAATACGTTCCCGAAGTCGCACTGGCCGACGAGCGCGAGCACATGGAGGCCGATCTCAAGGATGCGCACGCGGTGCTCGCGGGCAAGGGCCTCAAGGTCATCGATCACCTCGTCGTCGGCGAGCCCGTCGATGTGATCACCAAGCTCGTCGCCGAGCTCGGCATCGACCTGCTGATTCTCGGTCACCCGCGCAGCAAGTCATTTGCGCTGCGCTGGTGGCGCGGCTCGGTCGACGCGATCCTGATCGAGCGCGTCCGCTGCAGCATCCTGGTCGCCGCCGACCTCCCCCGCGGCTGAACCCTGCTGCCGCGAGGCATCTACGGCGCGGCGCTCAATGCTTGGCGGCGCCGACGCCGATGTCGCCGTAATACGCCTGCGCGTCGGCGCCGGTATTGTCGGTGTCGGTCATCACCTGGATCGAGATCACCTTGCCCGGCTCTTCGCCGAACGCCCGCTTGAAATCGTCGACCAGGTTGCGGTTGTAACTCTGCCAGTGCCCGACGCCCTGCTCATCCGCGGCGACCGCGAGCATCTTGATGCGCGCGCTGCGGCTGCTCGGAGTGATCGAATCGACCGCGACCTTCTCGCCCCAGACGTACATCAGCGTCGCGTACGGCAGTGCCTGGCCGGAGATCGACTGGGCGGCCTTGGAGGCAATGCGGTCCTTGAGGGGAAGCTTCGAGGCATCGCCGTCGAAGGCAACCATCACGCGCAGCGGTGAGTCTTCCTTGCTTTGCTCGGTGGTGATCGCCCCG
>Ga0210402_10002661_pt1 | contig 17260 bp, 15 predicted proteins | sample IncBWC7MmetaG_FD_161055 | JGI IMG/M metagenome (GOLD analysis project Ga0210402, IMG submission 161055) | Forest soil microbial communities from Barre Woods Harvard Forest LTER site, Petersham, Massachusetts, United States - Inc-BW-C-7-M | ecosystem: Environmental > Terrestrial > Soil >... | reverse complement strand
ATGCTCCGTGATCGAGCAGAACGTGCAGCCGCCGAAACAGCCGCGCATGATCGTCACCGAGAATTTGATCATCTCCCAGGCCGGGATCTTCGCATCGCCATAGGACGGATGCGGCGCGCGGGCGTAGGGCAGGTCGTAGACGGCGTCCATCTCGGCTGAGGTCAGCGGGATCGGCGGCGGGTTCAGCCACAGGTCGCGGTCGCCGTGGCGCTGCACCAGCGGCCGCGCATTGCCGGGATTGCTCTCGCGGTGCAGCACGCGCGAGGCTCTAGCATAGGCCTCGCGGTCCGCTTCGACCTGCTCGCACGCCGGCAGCCGGATCACGGTGCTGCCGCCGTGGCGCGCCGCGCCCTCATCGGCGGAATCGAGATCATCCGCATGCAGTTCGGTGTAGTCGTCAGGCACGCGGCGGAACAGCGCGACGCCGCGGATGGAGCCGAGGTCGCGGGGCGCCTCGCCGCTAGCGAGCCGGTTCGCCACCTCGACGACGGCGCGCTCGGCGTTGCCGTAGAGCAGGAGATCCGCCTTGGCGTCGGCCAGCACCGAGCGGCGCACCTTGTCGGACCAGTAGTCGTAATGCGCGATGCGGCGCAGCGACGCCTCGATGCCGCCGAGCACGATCGGCACGTCCTTGAACGCCTCGCGGCAGCGCTGCGCGTAGACGATGGTGCAGCGGTCCGGGCGCCGGCCACCCTCGCCGCCCGCCGTGTAGGCGTCGTCGTGGCGCAACCTGCGGTCCGCGGTGTAGCGGTTGACCATCGAGTCCATGTTGCCGCCGGTGACGCCGAAGAACAGGCGCGGCTTGCCCAGCGCCTTGAACGGCTCGGCCGACTGCCAGTCGGGCTGCGCGATGATGCCGACCCGAAAACCCTGGGCCTCCAGCACCCTGCCGATGATCGCCATGCCAAAACTCGGATGATCGACATAGGCATCGCCGGTCACCAGCACGATGTCGCAGGCCTCCCAGCCGAGCGCCGTCATCTCGGCGCGGCTCATCGGCAGGAACGGCGTCGCTGGACGCGCCCGGCCGTGGGACCGGGACATCAAGGGTTTTTCGGTGTGGGCGAGAGTTTCCATGGCGCCCAGCCATAAGGCTCCGGACCTGCGAATTCAACCGGCGGGCAGCCCTGCGAAGCTGAACAAAGTTCCCCCTTGGGGGCCCCACTTCGGCAGGGAACGATGCGTTCGCGCGGCGCTCAGGCGGATCGCTGGCCCGAGGACGCGAACGAATTTCGGCTTTGGGACGCCACGGCCCGCCCCTCAACCCCTCAATAAGAGGGCCTGAGAGTGCCGAGATAGTCCGACAGATTGGTGGGATCGCCCTTCGTGCTCTGCCGCATCGGCTGGCCGCTCAACAGCACGCCAGCCTGGGACTTGTAATCAGCCACGGCGCCGGTCCGCGTCAGCGGCTGGTTGAGCATCGCGAGGTAGCTGTCATAGGCCTGCCGTGTTCCGACGAACACGCAGACGCAATGCTGCGGCTCGGCGTAAAGGTAACGCTGGGCTTCGCCGGCCCCGTTGACGACGAAGCGGTGCGCCGGCAGCGCATGCAACGCTTTCTGCCCGGCGGGATCGTTGGCGATCTGGATACGAAAGCCCGCGGACGACAGATAGAGACTGTTCTTGTCCAGGGACGGCCGGCCTGGCGCGTCCACGGCCACCGCGACAGAGGCGCCAAGCAACAGCATGACGGCTGGAAACAGGCGCAAGGCCGTGACGCCATGGACCCGAAAGAGCTGCCGATGGCCTGCTGCGACCGGCTGGATGATCGGTGCTGGCATTGCAAATCCTTTTGTCCGCCCCGCCTGGCTGTTGCGCACCATAACGCCGCGAACAGTGCGCCGAGATTGTGTTGAACCTCGATCGGCATCCGGCCGAAGTGTTGACACTTGTTTGGACAACGGCGGCGCACAGCTAGGCCTCGTTCAAGGCCTGGGCGATATCCGCGATGAGATCAGACGGATGTTCGATGCCGATCGATAACCGGATCGTGGAGTCGAGAACGCCGATCTTTTCACGGATGTCGGCCGGGACGCCCGAGTGGGTCATGCTTGCGGGCAGGCTGGCAAGCGACTCGGTGCCGCCCAGGCTCACTGCGAGCTTGAAGATTTGCAGCGCGTTCAGAAATCTGAATGCCGCGGCCTGGCCGCCCACGATGTCGAACGAGAACGTCGAGCCTGCGCCGGTGCATTGCTTCGCGAACAGACGCCCGGCGGCGGACGCCTCGTCGTGGTGAGCCAGGTCGTGAACCTTGGTCACCTTATCGTGGCCGCGCAGATAGTCCGCTACGAGCCGTGCATTCTGGTCGGCCTTCTCCATCCGGAGGCCCAGCGTTTCGAGCGACCGGCTGATCATCCAGCAGGAATGGGGGTCCAGTTGAGTGCCGATGGCGCCTCGCAGGCTCTTGACATCCTTCATGAGGCCTTTCGAGCCGAGCACGGCGCCCGCGATCAGGTCGGAATGGCCGCCGACATATTTGGTCAGCGAGTACAATGAAAGGTCCGCGCCATGTTCGATCGGCCGCTGAAACACCGGCCCGAGCAACGTGTTGTCGCAAGCGACGATCGGCGTGTGCCCCTTCGCCCGGCCGATCATCTCGGCGACGCGGCGGACCATCGCGATATCGACCAGCCCGTTGGTGGGATTTGCCGGGGTTTCGATGAAAATCATCACAACCCGGCCTTTGCGCATGGCCTCCTCCGCCGCCCGCCTCACCGCGGCTTCGTCGAGACCGTCGGCGAAGCCCACTGCGGCGATGGACAGGCCCGCAAGGGTCTTCGCAAGCAGCGTCTCCGTCCCGCCATAGAGCGGTTGAGAGTGCAGGATCACATCGCCGGGGCGCGCGAACGCGAGGATCGTGGTCGCAATCGCCGCCATCCCCGATGAGAACAGCGCGCAATTTTCGGTGCGCTCGTAGACGGCCAGTCTGTCTTCGACAATCTCGCTGTTGGGGTGATTGAATCGCGAATAAACCAGGCCTGCGCTCATCCCCTCCGGAGGCTCGCGCCGGCCCGAGACGAAATCGAAAAAATCCTGTCCATCTTCGGCGGTCCTGAAGACAAAGGTCGAGGTCAGGAAGACCGGAGGTTTGACGGCTCCTTCCGAAAGTTGTGGATCGTAGCCGTAGCTCAGCATGAGCGTTTCGGGATGCAGCATGTGGTTGCCGATGTGGGTCTTCGAAGGAGCCGATTTCACCATGGCCTGTCTCGCTGTCTTGAGGGAGCGTCGAACCCGGCGCGCACAAGGCACACTAGAGCCTTTTCCGTTCCGATTGAATCGGAACGGAGGTCTCCAGCTTGTTGTTTTGACGCGTTTTCCTCACGAGAACCGGTGCCCACTTCGCTCGAAAACGCTCTAGCGCTACTGCGTCACGAGACAGGTCTATCCCCTCATCCTGAGAGTGTGAGAATCTTTCGGGAACGGACGTTTGCCACGGCCGCTATGGCGTGATTCGCTGGCATAGAGCACGAAGCGGGAGCTGGCGATGGCTGACGAGCAATTGTTCGAGGATTTGCCGGAGCAGGAGAGACCGCAGGCTGAGGTGCGCGGTGCGCTGCGGCTGCGGGTGCCGGAACGCAGTCAGATCGGTATGCAGGTGGCAGCATTGGACGATCTGATTTCGGAGGATCATCCGGTCCGCTCGGTTTGGGCGTTCGTCGAGGGGCTGGACCTATCGGCGTTGCACGACGTCATCAAGGCGCGCGAGGGCCAGCCCGGACATCCGCCAGCAGCGCCGGAGCTGATGGTGGCACTTTGGCTATGGGCCACGGTCGATGGGGTCGGCAGCGCCCGCCAATTGGACCGGCTGTGCCGCGATCATCTGGTCTATCGCTGGTTATGCGGTGGGGTGTCGATGAACTATCACAGCCTGTCGAGCTTCCGGACCGCCCACATGGCGGTTCTGGAGCGGCTTCTGACGCAGGGCGTCGCGTCGATGGTGCAGGCTGGGTTGGTGTCGCTCGACACTTTGGCGCAGGATGGCCTGCGGGTCCGCGCGGGCGCCGGGACGAGTTCGTTCCGCCGGCGCGCGCGGCTTGATGATCTGCTCATCGCGGCGCAGACGCGGGTGGAGCGCCTGCGTGCCGAAGTCGAGACGGATCCGGCGGCTGGCGATCGTCGCCAACGCGCGGCAAAGGAGCGCGGCGCCCGCGAGCGCGAGGCGCGGATCGTGGCGGCGCAGCAGCGCATGAAGGAACTAGAGGCCGAGCGGGAACGACGAGAGAAGACCAACAAGAAGGAGGTAGCCAAGCAGAAGGAGCCGCGCGCTTCAACCACCGATGCCGACGCGCGGGTGATGAAGATGGCGGATGGTGGCTGGCGCCCCGCTTACAACATGCAGATCATATCGACGCCGGAACACCAGGTGATCGTTGCGGTCAACATCGATACCAGCGGTTCGGATCGCGGCCTGGCGCGACCGGGGATCGAGACCGTCCATGCTGAAGGCTACGAGCCCTCCAACTATCTGGTCGATGGCGGCTTCACTAAAAACGACGACATCGAATGGGCGCATGCCAAGGATATAAAGATGTGGTGCCCGCCGGGGCAGACCAGGCATGGCACTGACCCCTATGCGCCGAAGAGAGATGACGGTGTCGGCGTCGCGGATTGGCGTGAACGCATGAAGGGCGAGGAAGACAAGAAAGGCGAGGCGCTCTACCGACTGCGCGCCGAGCACGAATGCATCAATGCCCATGCCCGCCGCATGGGCCTGCGCCAGCTATCGCTGCGCGGCAAGATGAAGGCTCGCATCCATCTGCTGTGGTTTGCGGTCGCTCGCAACATGATGCGCTTCTTCGCGTTGAGCGCCCAGGCGCGGGCAGCGGCATAACAGGGAGCCCGCGCCGACAAAGCGCGCCCGCCCAAGCGTCGGGGGTGGCCCAGCTCAGCAATTTGCGGAATTGGGCTTGATCGCCGCCATTCGCTCGCCGACTCGGTTAAAAACTCCGCGTAGCGGGGTTCTACAGCCCAGCAGCCGCAAAATTTGCCGGCGAGAGCGAAACATTCTCACGCTCTGAGGAGCGGCGTCTTCGCCGCGTCTCGAAGGATGAGGCCACGGTCGGGCCTCATGGTTCGAGACGCCGCGCAAAGGCGCGGCTCCTCACCATGAGGGTCTCATGACGCAGGAGGGCTAGTCCGCAGGATGAGTTGAGCGGCAGCGAAACCCATCATCGTGCCATCCACTCGGAATCAATGATGGGTTTCACTTCGTTCAACCCGTCCCACGCTTGCTGCGCTTGCTATTCGTCCTCGTCAGCGTGCTCGCCCGAGAGCTTCAGTCTCTCGATGCCGGTTGCGCCGGCAGATTTGACCACGCGCCGGGCCTGTTTGCCGGTTTCCTCCGTGCAGAAGTCTTGCCAGCCCCTTCCGAGTGCGTGACGATCCAGATGCGGGTGTGCCCGTCGGCTGAGGCGATCAGGCGGGCCAGCGGCGCCAGCAGCGAAGGATGCAGGCTGGCCTCCGGCTCGTTCAGCGCGATCAGAGGCGGCAACCGGTAGCCCATCAGCGCGCCGAGCAGACACAGAGATTTGAGCGGGCCATCCGCCGACGAAGACGCTCAGCTGCTCCACGGGAAGCCAGAGATTGCGGACTGAGCGGTAGTTCCGGACCGCGACTGCGGAGAGCGGCATGGCGTGGCTGTCTCAACAGCGACGATATCTCAACAAAGCGATGCCGCAATGTCGGCGATCGATCTCAAGAGAATGAGTGGATCGTCCTTGGAGGCAATGAAACCGCGTCGCCTCCAGAATCCGGCAGCTTCGAAGTCGACCGCGTTGACGAACAGCGCGCGACCTCCGATGAGGTTTGCGGCCGTGACACACCGTTGCAACGCGTGCTTGAGCAGGCCGCTGCCAATCCCCTTGCCGATCCAGTTCTGATCGGTCGCAAGCTGTCCCAGCAGCAAGCAGGGGACGGGGTCGGGCGTTGACCGCTTCGGATCGAGCGTGGCAGGCGTGCGGGCACGATTGCGGTTGGGGCAAGGCCATAGTAGCCGATCACTCGGCTTGCCTCACGAACGACGATGACTGCCGTAAAACCCTTTTCCTGGTTCGAGAGCGCTCGCGTCTTGAGCCACCGGTCGAGAGATGGTTTGCCGCAGGAGAACTCGTCGAGAAGATGGGTCGCCGTGAGCGGTTCAGGGCCGGAGATCGCCAAGCCTCAGCCTCGCTTGTCCGTGCCGCCTTTTTGCTTTGACCCGTTGCCTTGACGCGAGCCGGTACCCACTTCGCGTGACAGCGCCGTGGTCTCCCATGGTGCCGCGCGTTGGAAGAGCTTTGTCATTTCTGGCACGGGGGTAGCCGGTCCGGACACCGCCGCCATGAACGCCTTGAAGCCGGCGGGGCTCATCCGAATGGGGAGGGTCTCCATCAGCACATCTTCGGCCGCGCGTACCGCCGCGTCTCGCACGAAGTCCGTGCGAGATCGGCCGCGCAGCGCTGCCGCGCGGTCGATGACGGCAATATCGGCTTCGGGCAGCCGCATCGAAAGCGGGTGCTCCTTGCGTTCAGCGGCTCGGGACACGGCGCACCTCCATCGCAGCAACACATTGAGCATTGTAGCGCATTTGTAATACGGCGGATAGGCCCGCTGGCGGAGCTTGCTCACCAGTGCTTCCCGATCACCCGATCTGCTCCATCGTTCGCGACGGATTTTTGCACGGCGGGCAGATCGCGCATGCGGGTTATGCGTAAATTGCCCGTCGACGTGCCATTCTATGGCACGGATTTCTTCTGATGTTCGGAAATGGACTTGACTTTTCGTCGAATCAGAAGCATGATGCGCGCATCCCGCCTCGCTCAAAGAGGGGCGTTATGGCCGATCGTCACCGAACGTGGGCGCGGGATGCGATGGACGCTTTGGCGTCGCGCGCGCCTTGTGCGCGCGTGCCGCCTGCGTTTTTTGCTTGCAGGCGGGCCATGGGGGCGGCCAGCTCCCGGCATTCCCCGCGCCCTCTTTGTCTGAGGACCCATGTCTTTCGCATCACCTCAGGGCGAGAATGCAGGCCCGCATCCGAAATCTCTCCGAGCCTCAGAGATGGTGCAGTCGCGCATCGTTTGTTTCGGCATTGAAAGCACATCACCGCGATGCCTGCCCAGGATGTGCAGCCCTGCGCATGCTGCGTCGGCATCGGCGGAACTGGTGGTCGGTCCGAAAATCTGTCTTGATGGCGCTGAGACGGTAACTCCAGGAGCTGGTGCCGGTTTTTGGGACTTTTGGTTTTGCGTGCGGAGATGAAGGTATGAGTGGCTTGGTGATCAGCGGCGGTCGGGTGGTGGATCCGGCGAGCGGGATGGACGCAATCAGCGACGTCGCCGTGATGGATGGGCAGATCGCCGCCGTCGGCACCGCCCTCGGCGGCGCCGAACGGCAGATCGACGCGACCGGGCTCGTGGTGGCGCCCGGCTTCATCGACCTGCACGCGCACGGCCAGTCGATCCCCGCCGATCGCATGCAGGCCTTCGACGGCGTGACGACGACGCTCGATCTCGAGGCGGGCGTGTTGCCGGTCGCATCCTGGTACAAGCGCCAGGCCGCGAAGGGACGCGTGCTGAATTACGGCGCCGCCACCAACTGGGCGTTTGCACGCATCGGCGCGATGACCGGCTCCAACTCGGAGAGCTCGCTCGAGGCGTTCGGCAATGCCATGCGCGATCGCCGCTGGATCGAGAACGTGGCGAGCGAGGCGGAGGTCGCCGGCATCCTCGACCGCCTCGCGGGCGGGCTGAACGAGGGCGGCATCGGCATCGGTATTCTCAACGCCTATGCGCCGGGTGCCGGCGTGCAGGAGCTGACCGCGGTGTGCCAGCTCGCAGTGGCGCATGACGTGCCGACCTTCACCCACGTCGCCTACATGTCCCGCGTCGATCCGGAAAGCGCCGCCGAGGCCTATGTCCGCCTGATCGGCTATGCCGGCGCCACCGGCGCGCACATGCACATCTGCCATTTCAACTCCTCCAGCAAGACCGACGTCGAGCGCTGTGCCGTGCTGGTGAAAAAGGCGCAGGCGCAGGGCCTGCCGATCACGGTGGAGGCCTATCCCTACGGCACCGGCTCGACGGTGCTGGCGGCGGCGTTCTTCAGCGATCCCGAATTCGAGGCGCGCAATGGCACCGGTTACGATTCGGTGCAGCGGGTGACCGATGGGCGGCGCTTTCGCGACCGCGAGGAGATTTTGGCGGCGCAGGCGGAAGAGCCCTCCACGCTGGTGCTGTGGCACATCCTGGATATCGACAACAACCCGCACCATCGCGACTTGCTCGACATCTCGGTGCTGTATCCCGGCGGCGCGATCGCCTCCGACGCGATGCCGTGGACCTTGTCGGACGGCCGCCCCTACACCGGCGACGCCTGGCCGTTGCCGGACGACGCCACCTCGCATCCGCGCTCGGCCGCGTGCTTTACCCGCTTCATCCGCGAATGGGTGCGCGAGCGGAAGGCGCTATCGCTCCTCGAAGGCGTGCGCAAATGTGCGTTGATCCCCGCGGAGATTTTGTCCGCGAGCACGCCGGCGATGCGGGCCAAGGGCAGGCTGCAGGCGGGCGCGGATGCCGACATCGTGGTGTTCGATTTCGAGCGGCTCGCCGACCGCGCGACGTTCTCGGCGATGAACCGCGCCTCGGAGGGCGTGCGACATCTCGTCGTCTCGGGCCAGCCCCTGATCTCGGATGGCGTGCTCGACGTGACGGCGAGGCCGGGTAAGCCGGTGCGCCGGCCCGTCGCCCAAGCCTGACGATACGAGGCTGATCGTGCCCGTCCCGATCCTTTTGATCACCGGCTTCTTGGGAGCGGGCAAGACCACGGTCGTGAACCACCTGCTGGCGCAGGCGCAGGGGCGGCGGATCGCCGCCGTGGTCAATGATTTCGGCGCTATCAACATCGATGCGGAGCTGATCATGGGCGCCAGCGACGGCGTGACGAGTCTCAGCAACGGCTGCATCTGCTGCTCGCTGGAAGGCGATCTGCTGCGGACGCTCGCCGCGCTGCTGCGGCGCGAGCCGCGGCCGGAGCTCATCGTGATCGAAACCAGCGGTGTGGCCGATCCCGCCGATATCGTGCGCAACCTGATGGACCCGGTGATCTCTCGCGAGGCGCTCCTGGAAACGGTGCTGTGCGTGGTCGATGCAACGACACCCCCGGTCACATTGAACGATGACGCGCTATTGCGTTCTCAGCTGCGCGCCGCCGATCTGGTGGCGCTGAGCAAGGTGGACCTGGTGGATGCGGCCGCTTGCACGGAGCTGCGCGCCGCGATCCGCGCGCTGCGTCCGGCGGCGGTGATGGTCGATGCCATCAATGGCGAGGTGCCCACGGCGCTGCTGTTTTCCCCGGACCTGGATCATGTGCCGCTTCAGCGCGAGGTGAGGGCGCGAGCGCCGGTGGCCGACCGGTTCGAGACGCTGAGCTGGGCCTCGGAGCGGCCGCTGTCGCTGCCGCTGTTCCAGAGCGCGATCGGCCGGCTGGCGCCAAGACTCGCCCGGGCGAAGGGATTGTTCGAGACCGTCGAGCAGCCCGGACGGCTGATGGTGTTTCAACTCGCCAGCGGACGGGCGACCTTGGCGCCGGGCGGACTGCCGGCGCCCGGCGTGCCGCGGGCGCGGATCGTCTTCATCGCCGAGCTCGGCGTTTTGTCGCGCGCCGAGATCGACCGGATCATGCAACGATGCGTCGAGGTTCAGGTGAAATGAGACGCTATTCCTCAACCAGCAATCCGTCGCCATGGACGTACCAATCCGCACGCGACGCCCACTGCACATGGCGGTCCGGTGCGGTACCGAGCGGCGCGTCGAAGCCGCCGGCCGGAATGATCGCCTCGCGCCCGCTTCGCGTCAGATGTGGCATGGGACAGCCGCATTTCCTGCAGAACGCGGTCGCAAAGCTTCGCGCCTGGGCCAGGTCGAAACGCGCGACCGAGGCCTCGCCGCGCAGCCATCGCAGGCCAGAGGCCTTGACGATCACCTCGCAGGAATGCGCGGTCCCGCTCGCCTTCCGGCAGCGCGAGCAGTGGCAGTTCAGGAAGGAATCGAATCGCCCCTCGACCTCGAACGCAACCTCGCCACAGAGGCAGCTTCCCCGGACGGCTGTCATGCTGGTCTCCTCACGCCGCGCTGAAATGTCCGACCGCCACGCGCTGGATGGTAGCCTTCATGGGGTCTCCCAAGGGTGCGGATCTGCTATCATGGTCTCGCAATCGCACAATGGGTGAAACCATGGCAGATCCACGCGAGACGATGCCGTTCGCCGCATTCGAATGGATGCTGTCGGGGCGTTATTTGCGTGCGCGGCGCCGGGAAGGGTTCATTTCGGTCATCGCCGGCTTTTCCTTCCTCGGCATCATGCTCGGCGTTGCGACGCTGATCATCGTGATGGCCGTGATGAACGGCTTTCGCAAGGAATTGCTCGACAAGATCCTCGGATTGAACGGCCACCTCCTGGTGCAGCCGCAGGAATCCCCGTTGACCGACTGGAAAGACGTGGCTGATCGGATCCGCCAGGTCAAAGGCATCAGGCTTGCGGCGCCGGTCGTCGACGGCCCGGCGCTGGCGTCGTCGCCGCTCAACGCATCGGGCATCATGGTCCGCGGCATCCGGTCCGAGGACCTGAACAATCTCACCTCGATCGCCAGCCACCTCAAGGACGGCACGCTGGACGATTTCGACCAGGGCCATGGCGTCGCGATCGGGCGGCGGCTTGCCGAACAACTGTCATTGCATGTCGGTGACAAGATCACCCTGGTCTCCCGGCAAGGCGCGGTCGCCCCGATGGGGATCGCGCCGCGCATCAAGCCGTATCGCGTGGCAGCCGTTTTCGAGATCGGCATGTCGGAATACGACGCCAGCCTGGTGTTCATGCCGCTGCCCGAGGCTCAGGCCTATTTCGACCGCGACCGCGACGTTACGGCGATCGAAGTCTTCACCGGCAGTCCCGACCGCATCGAGGCCTTCCGCAAGAGTGTGACCGAGGCGGCCGGGCGGCCGATCTTCCTGGTGGACTGGCGGCAGCGCAACGCGACCTTCTTCAGCGCGCTGCAGGTCGAACGCAACGTGATGTTTCTGGTCCTCACCTTGATCGTGCTGGTGGCGGCACTCAACATCGTGTCCGGCCTGATCATGCTGGTCAAGGACAAGGGCAGCGATATCGCCATCCTGCGGACCATGGGCGCTTCGCAGGGAACCATCATGCGGGTCTTCCTCATCACCGGCGCGTCGATCGGCGTGGCCGGCACCATCGCCGGATTGCTGCTCGGGCTCGTGGTCTGCTTCAACATCGAGGCGATCCGGCAGTTGCTGTCGTGGCTGAGCAACACCGACATCTTCAACTCGGAGATCTATTTTCTGTCCCGCCTGCCGGCGGAAATCGATGCGGGCGAAACCGGCGCGGTCGTGATCCTGGCGCTGACCCTGTCTTTCCTGGCCACGCTTTATCCGTCGTGGCGGGCTGCGCGCCTCGATCCGATCGAAGCGCTGCGGAACGCCTGAGTGGGGGCGGCGCTCTTGTTTTGCGATCCACTCCTCCCTTGCTGGCTCTCAATCGACGACGGCAACGGCCTCGATCTCGACGAGCCACTCCGGCAGCGCGAGCGCGGCGACCCCGACGAGCGTGCTTGCTGGTGGGGCTCCGCCCGCGAAGAACGGCGCCCGCGCCTGGCCGACGATGGTGCGATGCTCGGGCTTGTAATCCACCACGTAGGTGGTGATCTTCACGACGTCGCCGAAGCCAGCGCCGGCCGCCGCCAGCGCCAGACCGACATTGCGCATCGCCTGCGTGGTTTGCGCCGCCAGGTCGGCGGCTCCGACCAGCGCTCCCTGTTCGTCGATGGCGACCTGCCCCGCCGTGTAGATCGTCCGCGCGCCCCGCGCGACGACCACCTGCGAGAATCGCGGATTTTCCAGAAGTCCTTCGGGTCGTGGGTGTTCCAACGTGCTCACTCTTTTGCTCCATCACCCGGTCGGTCGCGGGATGTTCGCGTTTCCTGATCTTGCCGGATGTCTCGATCTGTGGTCCGGCGGCGTCGAACCGGGTCATCCTAGCTTCGGAAGCGACCAATACCTAGCGCGCCGATCCGCGTCTGGGTGCCGCCACCCGCGATCAATTCGGCCATCACGGCGCCGGCGGCGGGGCCGAGCTGAAAGCCGTGCGCGGAGAAGCCGAATTGATGGAAGAGGCCTTCGTGCAACGCGCTGGGTCCAACGATGGGGATCTCATCGCGCATGCACGCCTCGATGCCGGCCCAGGCCCGGACGATGGACGCACCGCGCATCACGGCAAACAGCTCGGACACGGTCCGCGTGCTCTCGGCGAGCTTGCGCCAGTCGAGCACGGTTTCGTTGCGGTCCTGGTCGGCCGTCGCCCGATGGCCGCCGCCAATCAGCACCGTGCCATTGGCGAACTGCTTGAAGGAGAGTTTTCGGCCGCGCAGGATCACCACGGGATCGATGAAGTGCGGAACGGGCGAGGTGATCATGAGCATCGGCGCAATCGTCTCGACCGGCACTGGCTCGCCGAGGTTTTCTGCGATACGTCCGGCCCAGGCGCCCGCGGCGTTGACCAGCACCGGCGCGGCATAGTCTTCAGCGCCGACATCGACGCGCCAGAGGCCGCCGTCCTTCCGAATATTGCGCGCGGCCACGCCCTCGCGGATGGTCGTGCCGAGCGCCTCGGCCTTGCGGCGGAAGGCGGTTGTGGTACGCGCCGGCTGCGCCGCGCCGTCGCGCCGCGAGACGATGCCGCCGGGACAGGTTTCTGCGACCGCCGGCACGAGCCTGCGCAACTCGGCGGCGTCGATCAGCTTTTCATGAATGAAGCCGCGCGCATTCAGGTCGGCGACGCGGGCGCGGCAGACGGCCAACTCCGTATCGTTCTCGGCGACCAGCACCTGGCCGTGGCTCTCGAAGCCGCAGGTATCGTCGACGAGATCGGCGATCTTTTCCCAAATCGCCATCGACCGGATCGAGAGCGGGATTTCCGCGACATCGCGGGCAAGCTGGCGGACGCCCCCGGCATTCACGCCCGAGGCGTGACGGCCGGCATAGTCCTTCTCGATCAGCACCGGCTTCAGCCCGGCAAGACAGAGATGCAGCGCGGTGGAACAGCCATGGATGCCGCCACCCACGATGATGGCATCCGCAAGTCTGGTCATCCGCGCACCACCGCTTGCGTCGCGGCATCGGTCTGCGGCAGGCTCGCGAGCTCCGACAGCATGATCGGCTTCACCGGCGCGCGCAGGCGGTAGTAGCCGATCTCGTCTCGCGTCTTGCCGCGCGCCTCCGCCATCAGCTCGGTGACGGTGAGGCCGCACAGCCGCCCCTGGCATGGGCCCATGCCGGTGCGGCGATAGGCCTTCAGCTGGTTCGGACCGGTCGCACCGATCTTGACCGAATCCAGAATCTCCTGGGCCGTGACCTCCTCGCAGCGGCAGACGATGGTGTCATCAGCGGGAATCCGGAACTGTTTGGCCGGCTGAAACAGCACGTCGAGGAAGGCGCGGCCACGCTCGGCACAAGCGAGTTTTTGGCGTAACCCTGCCATCGGCTCGAGCTTCACAGCCGTCGTCGGCGCAAGCTTCGCGGTCGCGGCGCGCGCGGCGATGTGGCCGCGATAGACGGCGGCTTGCGCGCCGCCGATGCCGGCGCCGTCGCCGGCGATCGCGATGCCCGCAACGGATGTGTTGCCGTCGGCGTCGAGCACCGGCGACCAGCACAATTGCAGCTCGTCCCAGCGATGGTCGACACCGGCGGCCATCGCGAGATTGACGTTCGGCACCACGCCCTGGTGCAGCAGCAGCAGATCGGCCGGCACGGTCTCGCGTTGGCCTCCGGCCACGTAGCTGACGCTTGCGAGCTTGCCGTTGCCGGCCGCGGCCAACTCGGTCACGCCGCTGATCACTGGCACTTTGGCGCGGACCTCGCGCATCAGGGCGAGCCCCTTCGCAAAGTAAGGCGAGGTCATGAAGGCAAAGGCGTGGGGCAGGGCGGCAAGATAATTGCTGCGCGCCGTGGTGTCGAGCACACGATCGATGCGGCCGCCGAGGCGCGGGATCTGGGCTGCGAGCAGCCACAGCAGCGGGCCCTGGCCGGCGATGACGGTGCGGCCGTCCGGCACCAGCCCTGAGGATTTCAGCATTGTCTGCGCGGCGCCCGCGGTCATCACGCCGGGCAGCGTCCAGCCGGGAATCGGAAACGGCCGTTCCTGCGCGCCGGTGGCGATGATCACGTGGTCAGCGCCAATGAAGGCCGAGCCGCCGCCGATCGACACGCCGATTTCGAGATTGCGGTCGAGGCTCCAGACCGTGGCGCGATGGATGATCTCGGCGCCGCTTGTCCGCGCAGCCTGCACGGTCTCCGCGCCGGACCAGTAGTCGGCGCCAAGCAGCGCGCGGGTCGTGACCGGCGTCGAATCGATGGCGCGCCAGACCTGGCCGCCGGGGCCGGCATTCTCGTCGAGCAGCAGCGTCGACAGGCCGGCGCCGGCTGCGGTGGCGGTGGCGGCGAGCCCGGCCGGGCCGGCGCCGATCACGACGACGTCGTAATGGTCGCGCTTCGGGGCTGTCATCGGCCGATCTCCCGCTTGCCCTTCTGAATCTCGATCTGCATGCCCTCAGTGACGGGGACGAGACAGCCCTGCCGGCTGCCGACGCCGTCGATCGTGACGAGGCAATCGAAGCACACGCCCATCATGCAATAAGGTAGCCGCCGCGCGCCGCTGACCGCCGTCGTGCGGCGCACGTCGAGGCCGGAGGCGAGCAGCGCAGCCGATACGCTGTCGCCTTCGCGCGCCTCGACCGCGATCCCCTCGACATGGATCGTCACCGGTCGTCTCGCATCTTCATCTGCTCGTTTGAACATTCGCGTCGTCTCCGTGGCCTCGTCAGGCCGTGGCAATGTCAGTAATAGCCGCTGCCGTTTGGCGTGGCGTCGCCGTCGAAGCGGCGCGCCGAGAACGCGCCGACAAGCTCGCTCTCGAGCGCGCCGCGCGCGATCATTCCGGCAATGTCGAAGGCATGGTTCGAGGCGAGCGTCACGCCGGAATGGCAACAGGCGACGAATGCGCCGGGATGCGTTTCCGACTGGTCGTAGACCGGAAAGCCGTCACGCGGCATCACGCGGATACCCGACCAGCTGCGCACCACGTTGAGCCGGGCGAGATGCGGGAACATGCGCAGCGCGCGATCCGCCATGACCGCATTGATCGGCTGGTTCAGCACGCGGTCGTCGAGCTCATCCTCCTTGCTGTCGCCGATCATGACCGTGCCCTCGTCGGTCTGGCGGATCGTGGTCAGGGGATGCGGCAGGAACGGCATCGTCCGCTCGGTCACGACGATCTGCCCCCGCGTCGGGCCCATCGGTGCCGACAGGCCGACCATCGGCGCCAGCGTCTGGTTGGCGTTGCCGGCTGCCAGCACGACTTTTGCGGCGCGGATCTCGCCACGTGCCGTCGCGAGGCGGAATTCGCCGCCCTCGCGCGCAATCGAAGAGACGGGCTGCTCCGGGAAGTAGTCGACACCCAATTGCTTCATCGCCGTGTGGAAGGCGCGAAACGTGCGCAGCGAGTTCACATGGCCGTCGAACGGACAGAAGCTGCCGCCTGAGACCTCCGGGCCGATCAGCGGCAGCATCTTCTTGACCTCTGCCGCGGTGAGCATCTCCATGCGATAATCCGCGGCACCGACCTGGTTATGCATGCGGGCCACGAGCTCGGTGCGCTGCGCATACTCCACTTCGCCAAGGGTGAGATGAAAGCCGCCATTCTGCTGGAGCGCGACGTCGAGCCCGGTCTGCTCCTTCAATTCGGCGTTGAGTGTCGGCCAGGCTTTCGACGCGCGCACGGTCCAGCCCGTGTAGGCCGGCATGCCCAAGCCTTTGCTCTGCACCCAGACCAGCGCGAAATTGGCCCGCGACGCGCGCTTGGCAATGTCGCCTTCATCGAGCACGGCGACGCTCTGGCCGAGCCGGCCGAGGCCCCAGGCAATGGCGGAGCCGAGCAGGCCGCCGCCGACAATGGCGACGTCGTAATCCCCGATCATGGTTTCTCCTATCGCCCTGCGTCGCCTTTTGCGGTGAGCACGCGGCCGAGCCCGTAAAAGCGATCGAGCAGGACGAGGACGGTCATGGTGATGGCGATGACGCTGGCCGACACCGAGGTCACCAGCGGATCGATGTTGTCCTGGATGTAAAGGAACATGCGCACCGGCAAGGTCTCGGTGCCGGGCGTCGCCAGGAATACGGTCATGGTCAGGTCGTCGAAGGACTGGATGAACGCCAGCGCCCAGCCGCTGACGATGCCCGGCAGGATCGCGGGCAAGGTCACGCGGCGAAACAGCGTAAAACCGTCGGCGCCGAGCGAGATCGCCGCCATCTCGGTCGCGCGGTCCATGCCAGTGGCCGCAGCCAATGTCAGGCGCAGCGCGAAGGGGAAAACGACGATGATATGCGCGATCAGCAGCGCGAGGAAAGTGCCGCCGAAACCGATCAGGGTGAAGAAGCGCAGGAAGGCGATGCCGAGCACGACATGGGGGATCATCAGCGGCGAGAGAAACAAGGCCGACAGCGCGTCGCGGCCGCGAAAGCGATAGCGTGCCAGCGCCAGCGCCGCCGGCACCGCGACCAGCACGGTCACAAAGGAGGACAGTGCGCCGAGCCAGAGGCTCGTCCCGAACGCGCGAACGAATTCCGGATAATTCGCAATCGCCTTGAACCAGCGCAGCGAGAAGCTGGTGGTCGGGATCGACAGAAAACCCTCGGGCGTGAAGGCGACCAGGCACACCACGACGATCGGCGCCAGCATGACGACGACGAACAGCGTGTGGAAGGCGAGCGCGAGTGGGCCGTTCTTCTTCATCGGAACAACTCCGCATAGCGCCGTTCGATCAGCGCATTGCTGCCGACGACGATCAGCACGAGCGCGGCCAGCAGCAGCACCGCGACGGCTGCGCCGAGCGGCCAGTTCAGCGTGTTGAGAAACTCGTCATAGGCCAGCGTCGATGCAACCTTGAGCCGCCGGCCGCCGATGATCGCGGGCGTGGCGAAGGCGCTCGCAGACAGCGAGAACACGATGATCGCCCCCGACAGCACGCCCGGCATGATCTGCGGCAGGATGATGCGGCGGACCACGGTGAATGGGCTTGCGCCGAGCGAGGTGGCCGCGTTCTCGATCTGCGGATCGATGCGCTGCAACGCGGTCCAGACCGCGAGCACCATGAAGGGCATCATGGCGTGCGCGAGCGCCACCACCATGCCGGTCTCGGTGAACATGAAACGGATGG
>Ga0210402_10002660_pt1 | contig 17261 bp, 17 predicted proteins | sample IncBWC7MmetaG_FD_161055 | JGI IMG/M metagenome (GOLD analysis project Ga0210402, IMG submission 161055) | Forest soil microbial communities from Barre Woods Harvard Forest LTER site, Petersham, Massachusetts, United States - Inc-BW-C-7-M | ecosystem: Environmental > Terrestrial > Soil >... | reverse complement strand
AGAACCTCCACCAACTGGTCGAGAATGCGCCGCTCGTTGTTCTGGGGGCGAGGTTGAAGGTATTCTTCCAATATTCGTTGCGCTTCGCTGACCGCCTGAAGGGCCAACTGTTGATCAGTCATTGCTTCTTCCCCATTAAAAATGGCTGACGGGTCAAGCCGATAGGGAAATCAAGTCAGCTTTGAGGTTGTCCCATCAATTTTTGTTTCGATGTTGGCGCCTATATTTTGTTATGGTGTCGCCTTCAGCCCCAAAATGTGGGGGCCCTTGCGACGGCAGGGCGACTGCTGGCCGCGCGGCTGGTGCGTCACACGCGAAGGAGGAACGGCGAATGGGGCGGACAACTCTCGCCATGATTGCCCTTGCCGCTTCGGTAATGTTCGCGGACGCGCAGTCAGCAAAGCTACCCTACGAACCGGGCCTTGGTGAATTAATGACGGCCACGCAGATTCGTCACGCGAAGCTGTGGTTTGCCGGTAGACAAAAAAGCTGGGACCTCGCGGCGTACGAGATCGACGAAATCAGGGAAGGCTTGGAGGAGGCACGAAGGTTGCATCCAACCTTTGACGGCATTGCTGTCGCCGAGATGATGAAGACTATCATCGATCCGCGGCTTGCGGAGCTTGAAAAAGCAATTGGCGCAAAGAACAACGACAGATTCGCGGTCGCGTTCGACGAGCTTACTAGCGGCTGCAACGCCTGCCACGCGGCAGCCAACAAACCGTTTATTCGTATTCAACGACCAATTGAGCCTCCGCTTACCAATCAGAATTTTGCGCCGACAAAGTAACTTCGCGCATCAGCAACGTGATTTTCGAAAAGGGTCGAAAAAGTTACATTTGAGGAAGGCCTGGTTTTGGCGCGAAGCGGACATTCGCAAACTGCCGACGTCGGTTAAGTGCCGACACTGTTGCAAAAATCGAAAATCGAAAGTTTGCTCTTGGACGTCTATGCGGCCGTGTGGCTGTTCAAGTTAGGAACTGATCGCCCGAAGTCACACCGGGTCATCGCGTCACTTTGTCTATGGGCTGACAACTTCCGGCCTTCCCCAACAGGCAGATTATTCAGAACCGCTGGGCAGCCTCAAATTGCAAAAGTCACCTTGGGCTGACTGTCACCCTTATTGCACCTCCGCCGCCGCTTTAGAACGGATCGGCGCTATCGGACGCCTCGCCTCGCCGGGCTCCAACGTGAAGCGTTGGTCGAGGGAATACCAGGGCGCCGCGAAGCCCAACTCGGGTGCCGGTTCGTCGTGGCGTATGTAGTTCCCGATCAGCGCGCGTGTGACACCAAACTGTACGTCCGAATCGATGTGCTTGTCGTCAGGCGCGTAGATTTGTGAGATCAGCGCCTTGAAGCCGGGTTTGTAGATCATGAAGTGCAGGTGTGCGGGCCGGTAGTTATGGCGACGGGTGGCCCTGATAAATTCGCCGACGGGCCCATCGATGGGAATCGGATAACCGGCCGGCTTCACGCTGCGGAAATGAAACCGTCCGGCGTCATCCGTTACGAAGCGTCCGCGCAGGTTCATCTCGGCTTGCCCAGGATCCTGGTTCTCGTAGAGTCCTTCCGGCGACGAATGCCAGATGTCGACCTCGGCCCCGGCGACAGGACGACCTTCGCCATCTTGGATCGAAGCATGAACGACGAGGCCCGGACCGGGTGTCGGCGAGCGCACCAACGTGTCCCCGCTTGCGCTCAGTGGCTGATCTTCCCGCCAAAACGGCCCGAGCAGGTTCGCCTGGGTCTCGGTTTGGCCGTTGTTGCCGTTGTTGAGAAGACAAACCAGCGAAGATACGCCTAGTGAGCCTGCCATCAACACGACCTCGTTATGCGAGGCGGTTGTTTTCTGGCCCAAAGCCGCGATAATCCTTGCCGCCTCCTGAAACTCGCGTTCGGTGAGGCGGACCTCCCGTACGAAACCGTGCAAATGCCGCACAAGGGCCAACAGTATCTCGCGGAGACGCGGATCTTCCGTGCGGTTGACGGCCTCTACGACAGCGTCCGTAACTGCGGCCTGATTTTCGATGATCATTTCCAACAATCCCAGAAACCCTGACTATAATGACCAAAAAACGCCGCCAACGTCCAGCGAGGAATACAACCATGCCGGAAACGCCGGAGCGCCTGCTGAAGGGAAAGAAACGTCCATTCACCGGTGCCGAGTACATAAATTCTCTGCGAGATGGCCGCGAAGTCTACATTTACGGCGAACGCGTCAAGGACGTGACCATTCACCCCGCCTTTCGCAATGCGGCCGTGTCCGTCGCCAAGCTTTATGATGCACTGCACGACGCCAAATCCAAAGACACTCTCACAACGGAGACGGACACCGGTTCCGGCGGCTACACACATCGCTTCTTCAAGGCCGCGCGCTCGCGCGACGACGTCATCAGGCAGCGCGACGCCATTGCTGCGTGGGCTCGCATTTCCTATGGCTGGTTGGGACGAACCCCCGATTACAAAGCTGCCTTCCTCAACACGCTCGGGGCCAATGCGGAATTTTACGGCAAATTCGCCGTCAATGCGCGCGCCTGGCATGCCCGCGGCCAGGACGCGGTGCTTTACGTCAACCACGCGCTCGTCAATCCACCAATCGACCGCAGCAAGCCGGTCGAGCAAGTGAAAGACGTTTACATCTCCATCCAAAAAGAAACGGACGCCGGCATCTACGTATCGGGCGCCAAGGTCGTGGCCACCAACTCGGCACTCACGCATTATAATTTTCTCGGCCAGAACATGGGCCAGGACATCAACGACGAAAGCATGGTCGTGATGTTCATGGCATCGATGGATACGCCCGGCATCAAGCTCATCTGCCGGCCATCCTACGAGATGGCGGCAGGTGCTACGGGATCGCCATGGGACTATCCGCTGACCAGCCGATTTGACGAGAACGACGCCATCTTCGTCTTCGACAACGCGTTCATCCCCTGGGAAAACGTATTCATCCATCGCGACATCGAACGGCTCAAATCGTTCTATCCACGCTCTGGCTTTGTCAACGGTTTCACCATGCAGGGCTGCACGCGACTTTCCGTCAAACTCGATTTCATCGCGGGCCTGCTCTATAAAGCCGCCCGCTCGACGGGCGTGGAGGCTTTCCGGGGCGTCCAGGCGCAGATCGGCGAGGTCATAGGCTGGCGCAATCTGTTCTGGGCACTCACTGACGCCATGGCCTACAATCCCGACCCATGGGTAAACGGCGCCGTGCTTCCCAACATTCGGGCATCGGTGGCCTACCGTCTGTTTGCAACCGAGGCGTATCCGGCGGTTCGTTCCATCGTCGAGAAAGTGATTGCGTCAGGGCTCATCTACCTCCCAAGCAATGTCCGCGACTTCAAGAATCCGGACATCGATAAGTATCTGCAGCGCTATGTTCGTGGCTCGAACGGCATCGATTACAAGCAGCGCATCAAGGTTATGAAGCTTTTATGGGATGCGATTGGGACCGAGTTTGGCGCACGCCACGAGCTTTATGAAATGAATTACGCCGGCAGCCACGAGCTCATTCGTCTATTCGGGCTACAACAGGCGCAGGCCTCCGGCTCACTGAAAGAGATGGAGGACCTGGTGGACAAGTGCATGGCCGACTATGACGAAGACGGCTGGAAAGACCCCGCTTATTACGATGGGAAAGACATATCGGTGTTGGACAAGATCTAATAGCCGTCGGTAGGTTGTGATCCAGGAAACGCGAAAGGAAAAGCCGATGGGTTCGAAACAGCTGAATTGGACAGTCGTGCCAGTCTTGGCGGCGTTCGCTGCTATCATTCCGTCGCCTACCGTTGCCCAGACGATCGTCAAGATAGGTGTCGTCAATAGCTTTTCTGGATTCCTTGCCGCCCCGGGCGATGAGATGCAAAAGGGCATCGATCTTTATGTCAAAGAGCACATGAAGGATCTTCCAGCCGGCGTCACCATCGAAGTTATCAAGCGTGACGATGGCACCAGCCCTGAGGTTGGCAAACGCGTCGCCCAAGAGCTTATTACACGCGACAAGGTGAACATTTTGCTTGGCGTCATGGGCTCGCCCATCGCCGCGGCGATCGCACCGTTGACAGCCGAAGCCAAGATTCCGCTGGTTCTCACTAATGCTGCCGGTGTTTCTATCCCGCGGATTTCACCCTACGTCGCTCGTGTTTCGTTCACACAATGGCAGACCGCACTGCCACTCGGCAAATGGGCCGCCGAGCAGGGCTGGAAAAAGGCCTTCACCGCAGTGAGCGACTTCATTCCAGGGCACGATGCCGAGAGCGCTTTCAACAAGGGTTACACCGACGCCGGCGGTCAAATCATCAGCTCGGTCCGTTTTCCGACCAACAATCCCGACTTCGCGCCTTTCGTGCAGAAGGCAAAGGACGCCAAGCCCGACGTGCTCTTCATTTTTGTGCCAGGAGGCACCCAGGCCACGGCGATGATCAAAGCCATCAAAGACCTTGGACTACGTGAGGCGGGCATCAACGTCGTCTCGACCCAAGACCTCGTCCCCGACGAGGAACTTCCCAATATGGGCGACGCTCCTGTCGGCCTCGTGACGGCGGGCAATTATTCGACTGCGGCGGCACGGGCCGCCAACACGACATTCCTCGCCGCATGGGCCCGCGAATATGGCCCTAAATCCACTCCCGACTTCTTCGCCGTTGGCGGCTGGGACGGCATGGCCGCGGTGTTCGACGTCATCAAGCAGAGCAAAGGCCGATTCACCGGCGATGAGGCCATGACCATTCTCAAAGGCTGGAAGAATCCCGACAGCCCTCGCGGGCCGATTTCGATCGATCCAAATACCCGGGACATCGTGCAGAACATCTACATGCGCCGCACCGAGATGCAAGACGGCAAGCTCGTGAACACGGAGTTCGAGACGATCGCGGACGTCAAGGATCCCTGGAAGGAGCTTAACCCGCCTAAATAGCGATAATAACGCCGGCCGCTTAAAACGCTCGGGGCATGCCGCATGAGTGAGACCGCATCTGCCGCCATCAGCGTTGCCTTTCATGGTGTTACGCTAGGAATGGTGCTTTACCTGATCTCCGTCGGACTGTCCGTAACCATGGGATTGATGGGCTTCGTCAACCTGGCGCACGGCGCGTTCGCAATGGCGGGTGGATACGTCATGACTACGCTGATGAACCGTTGGAGTGTGGACTTTCCATTGGCTCTTTCGGTTGCCGTTGCTGTCGTTATCGCGGTAAGTCTCGTGCTCGAGCGTGTGCTCTACCGGCGGTTTTATGGCGGCAATGAACTCGATCAGGTTCTCCTGACCATAGGGCTGATCTTCATGTCCGTCGGAGCGGCCACCTATATTTGGGGCCCCTTAGCGCAACCAATGCGACCGCCCGAATTGCTGCGGGGGCAGATCAGCCTCTTCGGACGCTCGCTGCCGGCCTATCGGACTTTTCTCATTTTATGCGGCGCGATCATTGTCACCCTGCTATGGCTTGCGCTTGAGCGCACACGGCTGGGAGCACAGCTCCGTGCCGCTGTTGACAACCTCCGAATGGCCGAGACCGTTGGCATCAATACGTCGCGGTTGTTCGCTACCGCTTTCGCGCTCGGCAGCGGCCTTGCCGCTCTCGGCGGCGGACTCGGAGCGGATTTGCTGGCAATCGCCCCCGGCTATGCGCTCGACAACCTCGTTTACTTCCTCATCATCGTCGCCGTCGGCGGGCTTGGCAGCATTCGGGGACCATTTCTCGCTGCGCTGGTGGTCGGAGTCGCAGATACGGCTTTCAAGTATTTCGTTCCGGAGCTCGGAGCATTCTTCATTTACGCGCTAACGATGGCGATCCTACTGCGTTTTCCAAACGGCATTTTCGGCAGGACATGACAGCTTCCCTCGACCGATCCACCGGCGATGACACCGCAATGCTCGATAGCTTCGCGCGGCGTCATCGCTTTTATCCGTTCGAGGCGTTGCCGTGGATTGTGGCCGTCATCGCCTTCTTCGCCTTTTCGGATTATCTCGCGCTGCTGGCACAAATACTCGCCACCATCATTTTCGCACTCTCCGTTGACCTCGCGCTGGGGTACGCCGGGATCGTTACGCTCGGTCACGCCGCCTTTTTTGGTGCCGGCGCTTACACCGCGGGCCTGCTGGCGGCGAACGGATGGGGAGAACCGTTGACAGGACTCCTCGCCGCCGCAGTCGCCGCTGGCGCAATCGGCTTTATTTCAGGAGCGGTAATCCTCAGAACCTCTGGCCTGACGCTACTCATGCAGACGCTGGTGGTAGCGGCCATGCTTTACGAGCTTGCGAACAAAGCGAGCCGGTTAACCGGCGGCGCCGATGGCCTTCAAGGCATGCAGGTCTGGCCGATATTTGGTGTGTTCAAGTTCGATATGTTCGGCCGGACGGCATTCTTGTATTGCTTTGCCGTACTGTTCCTGTGTTGGCTCATCGTCCGCACTATCGTTCACTCCGCGTTTGGCCGTTCGCTGACGGGCATTCGCGAGAACGTGCAGCGCATGCACGCGATCGGCGCGCCGGTTAACCGGCGGAAAGTCCTCGTCTACACGATATCTGCAGCCCTGGCTGGGGTAGCAGGAGCTCTCATCGCACAGACGACGCAATTTGTGGGGCTCGGTGTGCTCAGTCTTGAGCGTTCGGGCACTATTCTCATCATGCTCATCATCGGCGGGGTCGGACAGCTTTATGGAGCGTTCATCGGAGTACCGCTCTACATGATCGCACAGGACCGTTTCGCGACCGTTGATCCGGTCTACTGGTACTTCTGGATCGGCCTCTTCATGGTGCTGCTTGTGCTGTTTGCGCGGGGCGGCGTGTTGGGCGTCTGGGCGCGGTGGCGCGACTGGAGCAAGGTCAGGAAATGAACCGCGCCATCGAAACCGTCCAGTTGTGTAAGAGCTTCGGTGGCCTGGTCGTCGCCGACGCTATCGATTTTCGCCTGGATGTGGGCGCTCGACACGCCCTGATCGGGCCAAACGGCGCCGGCAAGACCACCTTCGTCAATCTGGTGTCGGGCGCGCTGCGACCGGGGTCTGGTCGCATCATGCTTGGCGACAAGGACATTACCGTTCTCAAACAGGATCAGCGTGTCAAACAGGGACTTGTCCGTACGTTTCAGATCAACGCGCTGTTCCGTCGCCTTAGCGTGCTTGAGAACGTGACCCTTGCGATCGCCGAACGGGAAGGTTTTGCCGGGGATTTTATTCGGCCAGCCGGCCGGTACCGCGCCGCGATCGATGAGGCTTATGCACTTCTCGAAGCGCTGGGGCTGGCACCGGAGGCGATGAAGCCGATCACTGATCTAGCCTACGGCCGGCAGCGAATCACCGAAATTGCGGTTGCATTAGGCCTCAAGCCCAAAGTGCTACTGCTCGATGAGCCGGCCGCCGGCGTTCCGACCCGGGACGTTGGCATCATCATCGAGGTCATCGAACGGTTGCCATCCAACATCGCAGTGCTTCTGATCGAGCACGACATGGATCTCGTTTTCCGTATCGCCAAGCGCATCACCGTGTTGGTCAGTGGTCGAATCCTGATCGAAGGCGCGCCGGACATGATCGCGCAAGATCCGACGGTGCGGCAGGTCTACCTCGGCGAGCGCAGGCAGCCATGTTAAAAATGGTGAGGCAAGGCGCAGGTCTGGTTCTATCGGACATCAGCGCCGGCTATGGCGAGACGATCGTACTCAGCCGTGTTTCGCTTACACTTCTACCTGGCGCGACCTTGGCGGTGCTCGGTCGCAACGGTGTTGGCAAGACGACCCTCTTGACGACTGTGATGGGACACACCCGACTCCGTGACGGCTCGATCCGTTTCCAGGGCCGCGATATAAGTTCATTGGCGATTTATCAGCGGGCGGCGCTGGGCCTCGCTCTCGTGCCACAGGAGCGGGAAATCTTCCGTTCACTTACCGTCGAGGAAAATTTGAACGTCGGCGAACGGGTGGGCCGCTGGACACTCGCCCGGGTCTACGACTTTTTTCCCTCGCTCGCGGCACGGCGAAACAGCCACGGCGATCGACTTTCGGGCGGCGAGCAGCAGATGCTCGCGATCGGCCGAGCGCTGATGGGCAATCCGACCTTTCTCTTGATGGACGAGCCGCTCGAGGGCCTGGCTCCGGTCATCGTTGATCAACTGCTCGCGGGGCTCGAGCGGCTGAAGCAAGAGGAAGACCTCGCGCTGATATTGGTCGAACAGCACGCACATCTGGCACTCGATTTCGCTGACAATGTCATCGTACTCGACCGCGGCGCCATTGTTTATCAGGGTGCAAGCCAAGCGCTGGCGAACGAGCCTGAACTGATGTCCGAACTATTGGGCGTCACCCGCCCCAGCGGAGAGAACAGCTAAGCCCATTAGTCATCAACCGTGGACGCGAGCGCGCTGAGTGTCTAGAAAGCCGCGCCACTGAGAAGGGTGATGAATTCACGCCGTCGCTGTGAAACCCGAGTCCAATGTTCGGTTCGGGATCAAAAACGGACTCCCGTCGAATTTCTGCTTCTGGGCGCGAAGCGGACATTTCGCCAGGACGACGCGGTCCGAAAGTGCCGAGAGTGGACATCGATCTATGATGCTACTGTCTCCGGGCACGCTCAGATGCATTGCATCCTTTCGGGCTCCTCGGGTGCCTCCGCCAGGCTATTGGGCGGGCGCGGGTATCGGCAGGATGCTCGACACTTTCCAGCCGCCGGGCGTCTTGACCAGGATCAGGTTCATCAAGAATCGGGTTGGTTGTGCGGGTTGTGCGGCCGCTCCGATCGTAAACATGATCGGGACGTACAGTTGCGCGGCGCCATTTCCGAGCATCATTGTCTTCAGGCTGGAAGCCTCGGGGTCGAGGCGCCAGGTTCCCTCATAAAGCGCGGTAAAGCGTTTCAAGGCGGGGTCCGGTCCCCACACCGGCGTCCCCCGCGTGATCCAGAGAAAATCCGGGGAATTCAGCAACAGTGACTCCACCGCCTTAACGTCATGTGCATTCTGAGCCGCGACGAAGCGTTCGAACGTCGCTCGCACTTCATCTTCAGGCGTGCCGGACGCCGCATTGGTCACAAGCGGAATGAACAAAAACGCGATATAGGCCACCATTCGAAGCGAAGTCCTGAAGCTCCGAACAATGCGGTTCGTCGGGCTGTTTGTCGTGGCGTTCACAACACCTCTCCTTCGAACGGTTCATTCGCGAGACTTCACGTGGCGGAACGTTCATCGTGGAAAATTCAACGCCGAGCGTCAGGGGGCGTTGGTCTGAAGCGGCTGACCTTTTCGGGCATATTGAAAGCCTAGCGCCTTGGCCGACTCGGTCCCGCTCGCATTTCGAAAATTATGAATCTCGTTCGGCATCTCGGCGAAAGCCTGACCGGCCTTGAACGCCTGCGGTGGTTTGCCATCCATCTCGAGGACGACGGCCCCCTCAATGACATAAACGAATCTCGGCGTTGGATGAGTGTGTCGGCCGGTTGCTGCGGCCGCCGCGATATCAGCGACCCAGACATTCATCTCGCTGTCGTCCTTGATCTCGCCTAGATCCAATTTGAGCAGGTCGGTCCGCTTGAGGGGCTGCTGCTGGGCACCTGCGAACTGGCTGCCGATCACGCCGAGCGCGACGCCAATGGTCAACGCCGAAGCAATCAATCTGGTTGTTCGCCACACGGAGACCTCCTGCCGGTCGTCAACCGGGCCGGGACGACATAGGGACATGCTGGTGCGCATCGTTCGGAGACGCGTGCGGGACAATTCGGGAATTGGGGTTCGGCCGCTATCCGCTTACGGCCCAATTGTCCGCAACCGGCCGCTTTTTATGGTATGACACGAAGCAGGTTGGGTCACAGGCGATGGCATCATCGGACCATCTCGATTTTGAACCGCTGCCGGCCGGCCGGCCGGTTCCCTGCGACCTCAAAAGGGCGATCTCCTTCATCCGAGAGCGGGGCGGTCGGAAGCTTTCGATGGCCGACCTCGTCGCTCATTGCGGCGTGCCTGAACGAACACTGCGCAAGCATTTTCGCGCATTCATGGCCGTTTCCCCACTTGAATATTGGCAGCGGTTCCGCCTGACGGCGGCCCGGGAAGAACTGCTCAAGGGGCTGGACGACACCTCGATCACGGAAGTCGCCATACGCTTTGGCTTCAGGCATTTCGGACGATTTTCGGGGCAATACCGCCGCCGCTTTGGAGAAACGCCTTCTGCGACGTTGCGGCGAAGATGTATTGCCGAGCGCGGGCGTGCCGATCGAATTCGCGATGACGACCTGGATGGCGTCGGTTGTTCCGCTATTGGCATTTGTGGTTCGCGAGAGCGACCCTCTGTCGCCGTCCTGCCGTGTCAGGCCTCCGCTGCCACGCCGGAGCTGCGGTTTTTCGGGGAATGTGTGGCCCAGGGAATCGCCGCCGCGCTTGGTCGCGTGCGTTCGCTTTCTGTCGTGGTTCCAAAATACGTGCAAAGCATTGGTTCGCTCGATTCAAAGCGGCTCGCGCGAGAGTACGGTACACGCTATCTGGTGACCGGCAGCATTGCCGGGACCGGTCAACGAACACGCATCATGCTCCGGTTGATCGACGCCACCACGGGTTTTCATGTTTGGGGCGATACTTATGATGGCGAAGCCGGTGATCTGTTCCGATTGCAGGACCGGGTGACTGAAGGCTTGATGCGAGCCATTCCGCCTCATATCCGAGGCTCGGAGATAGAGCGGGCCCAACGCACGCGGCCGAACGATCTCGATGCTTACGGCCTGACCATGCGCACTTATCCATTTGTGCTCGCCTCATATCCTCGTGCCGCCCACCAGGCGCTCGATCTGTTGAACCGGGCTATGGAAATCGATCCAGACTATGCACCGGCAACCGCGTTGGCCGCCTGGTGTCATGCGCAACTGGTCCTGCACAATGGCACCGGCTCGCTGGGGGAGGAACGGACGCGGGCGCTGCTGCTCAGCGAGCGTGCGGGCATTCTCGACCCGGATGATCCGCTGGTGCTGGCTGCCCGGTGCGCGGTCCATACCATGGCCGGGCAATTCGACCATGCGGGGACTCTTGTCAGCCGGGCCCTTGCGCTCGATCCGACTTTCTCCTGGGGCTGGGAACGCAGCGGTTGGCTCAATGCGTTTGCCGGCAAGCCGGAAACAGCTATCAAGCACTTCAACGAGGCGACACGCCTCGACCGGCATCCACCCAGCGCGAATCGTCTGATCGGGATCGGATGCGCTCACTTTGATGCTGGTCGGTACGAAGAAGCCGCGTTCTGGAAACGAAAGGCATTGCTGCAACAGCCCGGCACGGCGTGGATCAATCGTACTCTATCCGTATCGTATGTCCGCCTGGGTGAGCGAACAGCAGCTCTCGATTCGCTCGCCGCGTTACGACGCTATTCTCCCGATCTGACGATCGACCAGATCGTGGCCTCTATCCCTTTTACGCGGGACTTTCTCGACCGGGTGGGCGAAGGCTTGAACGACCTGGGCCTGTCCGGTTGATTTTAGACCTTTGAATGACTGCTAAGGGGAGCGGTCATTTGCGTCCTTGTCGGGATGACTACTATTGGCGCGAAGCGGACGTCCGCCCTCCTTTGGAGAAACCGAAGAAGCCTATTCTCGCTGCACAGGACGGCAAAGGGCAACACCGCAGGGCCAGCGCTGCTGCCGATATGTGCTAAGCTGTTTTGGTTGGTCAGGCTTCGGGAGAGGATTGTGAGGCGACGCGAATTTATCGCACTCGTCAGCAGCGCGGCGGCAATCCAACCGCTCGGCGCGCGTGCAGAGCGCCCGCCAGAGCGCATCCTCTATTTCACATACTCGGCCGGCTATCGGCATGACGCTATAGCGCTTTCCAAGACAATCCTGACACAGCTTGGAAGGATTTCCGGTGCCTTTGAAATCACCGCAACGGAAGACACGTCTGAATTTTCGACCGAAAAGCTCGAGCGCTACGCCGCGGTGATGTTCTACACAACCGGTGAACTTCCGATGAGCGGCGACCAAAAGGCAGCACTTCTCAACTTTGTGCGCTCAGGCCGTGGGTTCCTAGGTGTCCATTCGGCCACGGACACATTCTACGCTTGGCCCGACTATCTCGATCTGATCGGCGGCTACTTTAATGGTCATCCCTGGCATCAGGTTGTGACTATCGAGGTGGCTGATGCTGCAGATCCAGTGGTGGCGTTTCTCGGGAATTCGCTGCAATTGATGGACGAAATCTACCAGATCAGCGACTTCGACTATCGTGGATCACGCGTGCTTCTGCGCCTCGACCAAAGCTCGGTGGACCTTGGCAGGACCGGCGTGCATCAACGTTTTTATGGCTGGCCTCTCGCCTGGAAACGATCTTTCGGCGAGGGACGGATATTTTATACGGCGCTAGGCCACGAGGCGTCAGTCTGGCAGGACCCGCGCTACCAGAGACTCCTCACGAACGCTGTCCTCTGGTCTACGAGAAGGTCGCCCTAGAAATCGAAACAATGGCTGGATGCCGCGGCACTTCGCATTTGTGCCAAATCCAGATCCTCGCCACCGATGACGCGCATGTAGGGAACTTCAGCGGCGCTCGGCTTGCTCAGCTCGCTCCCTCCCACCCTTCCGGTAGGGTAACCACAGCACATTCACTGCGAAGGTCTGGCGATAATGGCCCTACAGTTCTCGGTTGCGGCAAGTGCGGCGCCGACGCGAGGCCGGATTGCACTGGGCAATTAGGCGCCTAGGCGGGATACCTGAGCAGGTCAGCCGTTGACGTGCGGGTCTCGGGCAATGCGCCTCGCGAAGAGGTGCGGAGCACTCAGAATCGACAGGCAAGCTCGAATCGCGAGCGCATGAAGTAGCGCGAAGTGTTATTCATTTCATAGTTAGAGCCATTTTTCTCAATGTAAGCTTTAACTTGAAGTCGCGGACGTTCGAGCGCACCTCACTTCCGCTGAAAAGATAAGTAGGCCTTCCACCAGCAAGGAGGCTTCAATGAAGATCGGCAAGATTCAAGTTCACCTGAAAGCCCGCTCTCATGCACATCTTAATCATGTCGCGGCTTTACTGCCGTTAGCGATAATCTCTCTGACACCCCATCGCGCAGTCGCAGACTGCGGCCATGTTCGTCAAGGAATCATGGTTGACCCGTCCGATCAATTGGGAGGCGCCAACAGTCCCTTTGCTGTCAAACCGAAGACCAGAGGAGTCATCCGAATGGTAAGGTTCCTTGCCCAATTTCAGAATGGTGCCAAACTCGGCGGCCCTAAATGGCCGCCATCAGGCTGGACGTATTGCATGTTGCGCATAGTTTGCTTTTGCTCGGTTTTCATCATGACCTTGGCGACCGGTCAAACGGCGTGGGCGCAGCAAGGGTCCCAAGAAAACACCGGCCCTTTGCCGCCGCCACCTCCAAGCGCTGCGCCATTCGTGGAAAGCGCGCCCGTCGTCGCATTCAAGCGCATCGAAGATCAAAATGGCTCCGTCCGCATCGCTTTTAAGGGCATCGGCCCTGGCGGAGCGAAGATCGAACTGCGTGACGTCATTGTAGCCCCAGATGCGTCAATCCGGTTTGACCCGATCAAAGGGCAGGTCGTCATCGACACACGGTCGGGTGAGGGGCTGGCCAAGACGGGCGACCTTTCGACGACACTCGACACGGCCAAAGTGGCTTCCATTGCCGTCAATGGGAAAATTGAGGTGCAAAACCAAGGTGACGTGCCGCTCGTCATGATGATTTATGTGGTGGAGGGTCGCTAGATGTTCAGATTTCGAATGATGCGCTTCTGGCGCGCCGCCGTCATTTGTAGCGCGATGACGCCCGCTTTGGCCTATGCGAACGACTGGCCGAACTACCGACATGACACACGTCGCTCGGGCGCTCAGCGCGAGGCCAGCGCGCTCTCGGATCCCGCTCGAGTGCCCAGTCTCACTGTTCGCTGGCAATGGCCTCCTGGCGCCGCTGGGGAGGGCGGGTCTTTTTATGCATCGCCAATCGTCATAGAGGACCGCGTCTTCATCGGCAGCAACAGTGGTCGGTTTTACGCGCTCGACGCCAAAACGGGCGCGCTGTTATGGCAATTTCCACTGCCCGCACAACCGCCGCTGATTGGATCCTGCGGTGCGGTAGGCAACGTACAGTCATTTGGCGCCTATGGCGTCCTGTCGAGCGCAAGCCAGCACGGCGAACGGGTGATTTTCGGAGCGCCTGACCCCGACCCAACCGTGGACGGAGGCCGTGGTAGTGGTCGCCTGTATGCGTTGGATCAGGTGACGGGTAAACTGGTGTGGAAGAGCGACGTGCTCGCGCGAGTCAACGGCTGTACGGCGGGCACCTTCGAACAGCATGAGCGCCTCGCTTATTCCTCACCGCTCGTTCATGACGGCAAAATATACGTTGGCGTGCACGACGCCGCGGATGACCCGATTCAAAACGGGAAATTGCTCGCCGTAAACGCGGACACCGGTGTGCTCCTCCCAAAATTCTACTTTCTCGCGACGAGCAATCGCGGCGGCGGTATCTGGAATTCGCCCGCGGCTGATGGCGATGGCGTGTTGTTTACAACGGGCAACACCGCGGACGGCGTAGTGACTGAACCGGTGCCGAACCGTGGTCTCAGTATGTTGCGCATCGACGACGAGTCGGCTTCGATCCGTTGGCAGTTTCAGCCAGTGCCCTTTGCCTTGGACAACGACCCGGATTGGGCTGCCGGCGTCACGCTTATGTCCACGAGTTGCGGAAAGCTCAGCGCCTCCGTGATGAAAGATGGATGGACCTACGCGTTAGAACCGCGTGACGGCGAGTGCAGGTGGCAATTCCCAGCAAGTTTGCCTCATTCCGCGCATTGCAAATTTCCATCCTCGGGCGCGCATGTGCATGGCGATACGGATTACAAGCGCCCCGGCGCCGCATGGGGCGACGTGTTGGCGATAACGACGGGAGGCGAAGCGCTCGTGACAAGCGCGGGAGTGAACGCAGGTTACGGTCGACTTCACGCGCTCAACGCTTGCGTTTCTTCGCCGTCGAAGCGTGTGCGCTGGATCGCCGATGTGCCACATAGCAGCGGTGGGGGCTATTCCCTGGGTTCTCCAACAGTGACGCGGGGCATATTCTATATTGGCACTGATCAAGCTCATGTTGTGGCTTTTGCCGATCCCTCCGTGGCGCCGCCGGCTTTTGCGAGATGTTCGCAGGTTTTGGTTCCTCTCGCGAACTGTGTGGCGAGCGGCTACTCAATAGTTTGGGCACCGGCGGTGCTGGCGGATGTCGGGCTGCCGGATCATTCGAACGCCGCCGGCTTGCGCAACGAAGTTGCGATTTCTGACGGCCGTCTGTTCGTCGCGACCACGGGCGGCCACGTTTACATGCTGGCTCCGTGAGAGATGAGGAGCTTTGTGATGAAGCATAGATCATTGTTGGTATCGCTGGTGCTTTGCCTGTTGCCATGTTTATCGCTGGCGCAGTCGCCGAGTGGGTCCGTCGAAAATAGAACTAGCGCGGGCAAAACTGTATCCTCTCGCTTTGCTGCCACGGTCACAACGCCCGCGGAAAATGGAGCTGCGCAATCGTTCGACGTGTCGCTTGGATCTCTGTCTTTGCGTGGCGGGCGGCAGATAGAAGCGCCGTCGATAGGCTATTATGTCGCCACTTTGGTTGCCGGCGAAGTTATAACCAGCATCGCGGGCAAGGAGACACAACGCCAGCCCGGCGACACATGGGCCGTCAGCGCTGGAGAGGCGATGACCGTGCAACTGCAAGGAAAATCCAAAGAGGCGTTGCTTCAGATCTTTACGGTTAAGGAGGCGTCTCCTCCCAAATGAAAGTGAGAAAGGAGCGACTCCTCCCTGGCTGCGTCAGAGCGGCTTCCACGTTCTTTGTCAAAGATGCGCGCCGACCCAGTAATTGAGTGAGCCGTTTTACCGCTGCGCATGAGTCTGCTCCTGGCGCGTTCCGGCTGCCGCGCTGGATTTCTGCTTTCACGGGGATTGTGTTGCAAAACTCTTTTTGGACCACTGAAGACAAATTTTCCGGGCTGTGGGCGTGGCGATCGAATAATCGTGCGGGGGACCACAGCAACCAGTGACGAACTCACGGCAACTTCGGCAGCGCGCTAGAAGACACATCGATCGGCGATTATTGCTTGATTGCTCTTTTCGCGGAAAAAACGCTGAAAGCCATTTTTGGAGTTTTGCAACATGGGGTAATTCCGGGATCGAGCCAGACAAAGGCAAGGGAATCAGCTCTCCAGGAACGTATGAGGCCCAGCCTCATGTGGCCTTGCAACGATGGAGAGCGGCAATGGAATACTATGTCGGACTGGACGTATCGTTGAAGCAGACATCGATCTGCGTGGTGAATCAGACGGGATCAGTCGTGCGAGAGGGCGTGGTCGATTCAGATCCTGAGGCGATCTCAGTTTACGTGAGGTCAAAGGCGCCGGATGCGGTACGCGTCGGTCTCGAAACCGGACCGACGTCCACGTGGCTATGGACCGAGCTCAAGCGGCTTGGCCTACCGGTGATCTGTATCGACGCGCGGCACGCCAAGGCCGTGCTCAAGATGCAGATCAACAAAAGCGACCGCAACGATGCTATCGGGATCGCGCGCATCATGCAGACCGGCTGGTTCAAAGAGGTGCACGTCAAGGATATCGACAGCCACTCGGTTAGGGCGCTACTGGCCAGCCGGGCGCTGCTGGTCAAGATCAAGCGCGATCTCGAGAACCATGTTCGCGGCCTTCTGAAGAACCTCGGTCTTGTCATCGGCCGTGCCAAGTTCAATGTCTTTGCCGCGCGAGCCGAGGAGTTGATCGAGGGCCGTCCTGAGCTGATAACTGCGATCAGACCGCTGCTCGAAGCGCGCAATGCCGTCGAGCAGCAGGTCAGCGAGCTTGACCGCAAGGTTATGAAACTGGCTCGCCATGATGCGCAGGTTCGCCGGTTTATGACCGTGCCTGGTGTCGGCCCGATTACCGCGCTCGCCTTCAAGGCAACGATTGACGATCCGACACGGTTTGCGCGATCGAGAAGCGTAGGCGCTTACGTTGGGCTGACCAGTAGACGCCATGCGTCCGGAGAGGTCGATTGGACAGGTCGCATCTCGAAGTGCGGTGACACCATGCTGCGGAGTTACCTGTTTGAAGCGGCCGGGGTTCTGCTGACGCGCGTCCCGAAATGGTCCGCGGTGAAGGCTTGGGGAGTTAGGCTCGCCAAGCGCAACGGGCTCCGCAAGGCAAAGGTTGCAGTCGCGCGTAAGCTCGCGGTCATTCTGCATCGCATGTGGATCGATGGAACCGAGTTCAACTGGTCGAAGAAGGAGATTGCTGCCTAGCGAGGGTACTATCGAG
>Ga0210402_10002657_pt1 | contig 17269 bp, 16 predicted proteins | sample IncBWC7MmetaG_FD_161055 | JGI IMG/M metagenome (GOLD analysis project Ga0210402, IMG submission 161055) | Forest soil microbial communities from Barre Woods Harvard Forest LTER site, Petersham, Massachusetts, United States - Inc-BW-C-7-M | ecosystem: Environmental > Terrestrial > Soil >... | reverse complement strand
CTAAAATTTCTTTTAGCATGGCTTGTAACTCACTGCTTTGTTTCATATCCACCTCTTTTTTTGTTGGAAAGTAGTATATGAAATCTATTGTAGCAGTGGGTTATTTTTATTTTTGTCCCCTACAGAGCGCTAAAACATCTTGCGTGGGATTATCCAACATACTGATAATAGCGTCGTTTAATAGCTGAGAACGCACAAAAAAATTTTCCGTCATATACTTAACACCACGGTGAGTGCCCATATGACCTTCAAAACCAAATGCATTGATTAACCAGAAATGAAGCCATGTGTTTACTATTTTTTGAAAACCTTGTTTATCGACAGAATTTTTGCATTGAATTCGAAGTGGCTCCAAGCAATTAGCATTTTCTAGGAAGAAAGCGTGTCGCCAATGGCGGCTATCATCGGGAAAGCACGCTTGCAACAATTGTCGTTCGGCTTCGTTTAAACCACGTCCAGCAGGGTATATTTCCATACAAATACTCGCCGTTCGCCCACTAAATTGCACAGTATCGTGAGGGTATCCGCTGCTCCCTAAAGCTAAATTGGCTGCTTGCATGGCACTCGGTGAAAGCGATACTGCAGATATTAAACTAGCGCAAATTTGCACCTTAATTTCAGTTTCGCTTAATCCTTTAAATTGCTCAACAAGCTGTTGAAACGATTTTTCTGTTAATCGTTCGCCACTTGCCTGATCAGCCGTGAAAGTAGCATAATCAGGCATCGTATCGCACAAAAGTAAAAAATTTTCAATACGACTCAACGCCCGAAATACTTCCCTATGAATACACGCAGTCCAACTGCCTGTTCCATCGTACAAAACGTCATCCTGAGGCGTGAAGCGCGGATTCTCCTGAGCCCACCAAAGTTGTTCGATCAGCAAGTGGAATAAAGCCTCATTGTTTTGTACGCGCTGATGTAGAAGAGGATATTTTTCACTCATTAATCGTGTTAAATTTTGTGTAAACACATGTAGCTCGTTACACATTTGCATATTTAATCGTTCTGACGGAATTGTCAAAATATAATAGACCTCTTTCGAAACGTGGTAATTTAGTCAATTTCATCAAATAAATTTTATAAAACTTTCGTCATTAAGCTTAAAAAATAAGTGCCCGCTGTCAAGGTACTAATCCAAAAGGGAATAGGCCAGTCCGTTACAAATGACAAAATAATACCTATCCATACCAGCAAAACACCTAAAAGCATTGTTAAAAACAACCCACTCGCTGATCTCTGCGTCCAATTTAAAGCCGCGGCAGCAGGCCCTACCAACAGTGTAAACACTAATAGCACGCCAACTACTTGACTCGCAATAGTAACAGCCACTGCTGTCACAATCATAAATAAAATAGAAATTAATGGCAGGGATACGCCTTTTGCTTCTGCTAATTCGGGCTCCAAACTTGAAAATAACAAAGGCCTAGACATAACGCTAAGCGCTAATAAACTGGCGACACAACAAAACAACATCAGTTTTATTAAATGGCTTGAAACGCCTAACAGGTTACCAAATAAAATACTCATCGCTTGCGCGGCATAATTCATGTAAAAGTGTAAAAATAAAACACCTAATCCTAATGCAAATGCTAAAATAATACCGATGGCAATATCGCTTTTACTCGTTCGATGAGCCAAAGCACCTATTCCTATCGCCGCTCCCATGGTTAAAAGCAACTGCCCGGTCAATGGACTTAGGCCAATTAAACCAGCCCCTGTCGCGCCAGCAAAACCAATATGGCCTAACGCATGTCCTGCAAAAGCTAAACGCCGAATTATCATAAAATAACCGACAGCGCCCGCAAGAATAGCCGCCAACGTACCCGCTACGAGCGCGTTACGTAGAAAATCATACTCAAACAGAGAAATGATCATTATCGGCCTGATACTGATTAGCATAATGACAGGAGCCTGTGTCTTTTTTTAGCACAAAAAGTTGTTTTTCGTGATGGATAACATGGATTTTTTTATTGTAAAGTTCACTCAATTTTTCACTAGTAATAATTTCACTGACCACGCCAATGGCCACGTTACCATTTGCCAAATAAAGCACTCTATCGACCGTGCTCAATAGGGGATTAATATCGTGCGAAGTAAATAATACGGTGACGCCTAAGGCTAAACGAATCGTATTAATTAAAAAAACTAAATTTTCTTGATAGTAGGGATCTAGATTCATTAACGGTTCATCTAATAACAAAAGTTTAGGTTTATTAAGCAAAGCTTGCGCTAATAATAATCGTTGCCGCTCTCCGCCTGAAAGTAAGGCATAAGGTCGATCCATTATATTTTCTGCCTTTACCAGCTGCACAACCCTCGCTATCTCCTGTTTTTGCATCGCTGTCAAAAAGGGCAATCCCCACTTAAATCCATTGACATTGGCAGTCAACCATGCGAGCGCATTGAGTGAACTGCTGACGACATGCTGTCGCACTTGTGGCATATAGCCTATCTGCGCAGAACCTTTCTGGACGGGCTGCGTTAATACGGAAATTTGGCCCTGTTTCACTGGAATTAATCCTAGTATTGAACGCAATAAGGTACTTTTTCCCGCTCCATTCATTCCTAAAATGGCAATAAATTCACCGCTCTTAATTTCTGCTGTAAAGTCACAGAAAATGGAGCGCTGTTCATAAGCAAGGCTCAGTTGTTTAAATGTGATGGCGTTGTTCATTTAAAACCATTTGCACTTGTTTCAACGGCTCCATCATCCATGCACGATAGCTTGTATTGACCGGCTGTGTTTCTGTCACACCGATAACTGGGATAGCATACGTTTTAGCTACCCCTAATAATCGTTGAATTAACGGACTATCCACTTGCTTGTTATAGAATAAAATCTTGACCTGTCTAGATTGTAACCGACGTTGAAATTCCAAAATTTGTCGTGGACTTGGATCAATCCCATTCATCATACTAATCTGAAAACCAAAACCCTGCATATTAAAACCTAAAGCTTCCGCCATATAAGCAAACACAGGCTCCGTAGCAATGGCTTCGAGGTTCTCAGTGCGTGGTTTTAGCTGATGGATGAAGCGCGTTAATCGATTATATTTTCTAAAAAACTGTTGATAATGAATGCGATAGATTGTTTGGTGATGAGGATCTTTTTTACTCAAATAACCCAGTAATGCTTTCGCATACACAAGCATCGTCATAGGATCATACCAAATATGTGGGTTGTCCCCCTCTTTTTTGTTCACCAGCTCCCCAACACAGATGACAGTACGTGCAGAAAGCGTATTCACACTTAACAGGCTCTGCATCCAAGAATCGTAACCCAAACCATTGTAAACGACGAGATCCGCCTGCCCTAGCTGTTTAGCAATACTAGGACTCACATTAAACAAATGAGGGTCTTGATCAGGCTGATTGATTATGCTTTTTACTTGAACGTAAGAACCACCTATTTCTTTTGCGAGGAAACCATAAAAATTTTCCGCCGCAACGATACGAATAGGCTCGGCCATGCTAGGCTGACACATCGCTAACAGCAAGCACAGAATTGAACAGAATTTAAACATTAGACCTCTTTCGAAACGTGGTGTTAGTCGTGTTAGTCAATTTCATTGTTGAACGCCTGGCTACGGTCCTCATTTACCCGCAGTAAACTCCGGTCCTCGCCAGTCGTTCGCCGCGAACTTGACTACATTTCTGAGTTTCGAAAGAAGTCTATTATTAATCTCGTTATAAGCCTAACGTAGGCGATTACCGAATAAAGCGAAAGACGATGCTTATGCAGAAGTCTAACGAATCGTTATACTATATCAAACGTGTCAAGCTAGCGGAGTCCTATGGGTAAGATCGTTGCTATTGTGAATCAAAAAGGCGGTGTCGGTAAAACTACCAGCTGTATCAATCTCGCCGCTTCTATGGCCTTGCTCGAACAAAAAACACTCTTGATTGATCTCGATCCGCAAGCCAACGCAACCACAGGTAGTCTGTTGCAAATAAAATCAATTACCGAAACCATCGCTCAAGTGCTTTTAGGTGAAACCCCTGTTAAAAATAGTCTAATTCCAACGCCTGGCCATTATACCCTCATCCCTGGCTCTGGGGACCTTATACAAACAGAAATTCAGTTGCTACAAAAAGAACAGCGCGAGTATACGCTAAAAAAAATACTAGCTCCTTTATTAGACGCTTACGATTATATTTTCTTAGACTGCCCTCCTTCGTTAAATATATTGACAATCAATGCCTTAGTGGCGGCAAATTCAGTAATTATACCTGTTCAGTGCGAATATTTTGCCTTGGAAGGCCTCAGTAGCTTAATGCACACTCTACAAAGCCTACGCAGCACCGTCAATGCTAGTTTACAAATTCACGGTATATTACGTACGCTATTTGATGGCCGAAATAGCTTAGCTCAACAAGTAGCCAATGAACTACTGATACATTTTAAAGATAAAATTTATGATACGATTATTCCACGTAATATTCGGCTTGCTGAAGCCCCCAGCCACGGTCTACCTGCTTTGCTTTATGATGCCGATTCAACCGGTAGCCAAGCTTACCTAAGCTTAGCTAAAGAAGTTTTAACCCGCGATGGCTATGTCGGCTCTTTTGCAGAATTGGCCATGCCCGCCACTACACTTTTAAAAAAACGATCCAAACACGCAAATTCCACGTCCAGTGAACAGGTAATATGATGAAAAAATCACGTTTAGGCCGAAATCTCGATATGCTATTGAGCAGCCAACCCTTTGCGGATTTAGTACAAGCCACCGATAAAGAAGAATTACGTTATGTGCCGATTGAACACTTACAAGCTGGACGTTATCAACCGCGACGTGAGTTTCCAAAAAATGCGTTAGAGGAACTTGCCCATTCAATTCGTATTCAAGGAATCATTAATCCTATTGTTGTACGTTCTGTTCAAGAAAATCGTTATGAAATTATTGCAGGCGAACGTCGCTGGCGTGCGGCGCAACTCGCACAGTTAACTGAAGTTCCCGTATTAATCAAAGCTACCTCTAACGAAACAGCACTCGCTATCTCGCTAATTGAAAATATCCAACGCCAAGATCTAAATCCACTAGAAGAAGCGGAAGGCATGCAACGGCTTATTCATGAATTCGAAATGACTCACCAACAAATTGCTGAAACACTCGGTCGTTCTCGTACCGCCATTACTAATTCACTACGTTTATTAGGTTTAGCCCCTTCCGTAAAACTTTTACTGCTACAAGGACAACTAGAAATGGGCCATGCCAGAGCATTGCTAAGCCTAACTACTGAAATACAAACTCAAGTAGCAGAAAAAGTCGTAAAAAATAAACTTTCTGTTCGCGAAATCGAGCGTTTTGTGCAAAATGGATCGTTCGCCACACAAACAATAGTTGATCCGCAAAAAACAGACAACGATGTAAACTGCTTGCAACGCAATTTATCTGATAAGCTAGGAGCTAAAGTACTGTTTAAACAGGGTTTGAAAGGAAAAGGGCAGCTTATCATTCACTATAATAGTTTGGAAGAACTAGATGGAATTCTTAGCCATATCAGCTAGGTATATTAATTCCGGAGTATACTGCGGGTAAATGAGGACCGTAGCCAGGCGTTCAACAATGAAATTGACTAAATTACCACCGAAACTCAGAAATTTAGTCAAGTTCGCGGCGAACGACTGGCGAGGACCGGAGTTTACTGCGGGTAAATGAGGACCGTAGCCAGGCGTTCAACAATGAAATTGACTAAATTACCACGTTTCGAAAGAGGTCTAATCTGGCTCGGCGATACACATCACTAGGAAGTAATATGGGGAAACAAACAGCTCTTTATGCGCAACACCAAGCAGCGGGCGCTAAGCTCGTCGATTTTGCTGGATGGGATATGCCACTGCATTATCGTTCGCAACTACAAGAGCACCACGCCGTAAGACGGGATAGTGGTTTATTCGATGTTTCTCATATGCTCGCCATTGATATTTACGGCATAAATTCAATTGCTTATCTCAGCTACTTGTTAGCCAATAATCCACAACGCTTAACGCCTGGCAAAGCACTATACAGCTGCCTCTTAAATCATGAGGCAGGTATTCTGGACGATTTAATTGTTTACCAATTATCTGAAAAACATTATCGAATTGTCGTTAACGCCGGTAATCGAGAACAAGACCTCAATTGGCTACATGAACAAGCTAAAAATTTTAATAAGCTCATCATTGAACAGCGCACTGATCTTTCTATTATCGCGATTCAAGGACCCCATGCTAGACATAAAGCGCATACTGCTTTTAACCCAGCACAACAGTCTCGACTCGATGACTTAAAACCTTTCCACTGTATAGAACAGGATGGTTGGTGTATTGCTAGAACAGGTTATACTGGTGAAGATGGCTATGAAGTCATGCTCCCACATCACCAAACAGAAGCCTTCTGGCAACGCTTAATAGCCTTGGATATGATGACTTGTGGATTAGGCGCTCGCGACACATTGCGCTTAGAAGCAGGCTTTAATTTGCATGGTGCTGATATGGATGCATACACCACACCTCTAGAATCTAATTTGGAATGGACGGTTGCTTGGGAACCCTCAACACGTGATTTTATAGGCCGCAAAGCACTGAGTGTGCAACGCGACCAACGACAACGGGTGGTATTGCGTGGCTTAGTATTAGAAGAACGCGCTATACTGCGCAAAGACTGCGTTCTGATAACGAAACAGGGAAACACAGGGCAAATCACAAGTGCTAGCTTCTCGCCTAGCTTAGGTTGCTCGATCGCACTGGCTCGATTACCGCTAGCGAGCGAAGAGTATTGTCAGGTTATCATTCGTGAAAAACACTACCGCGCAAAAATTGTTAATCCTCCTTTTGTACGCAAAGGGAAAAAAGCATTTGAGTAAACATATAATTCGTATTAGGGAGACGTTAATTTTATGAAAAATATACCAAAATCACTGAGGTATACACCAACCCACGAATGGCTTCGACTGGAAGGAGACAATACGGCTTGTATTGGTATTACTGATCATGCACAAGCCTCGTTGGGAGATATTGTATTTGTTGAGCTCCCTCTACGTGATAAAAAAATAAAAAAAGGTGAAGAAATTTGTGTACTAGAATCAGTAAAAGCAGCTGCTGATGTGTATTCTCCGCTTTCAGGCGAAATTATTGAAACTAACCACGTATTAAGCCAGTCGCCCGAACTGATCAATTCAGATCCCTATGGCGAAGGCTGGCTGTTTCGCATTAAATTTGTGAATTCGAGTGAATTAGAAAGCCTGTTGTTTGCCGAAAATTACCACAAAGAACTTTCTGTTGAGCCGTATTAACATGCCATTTATTCCGCATACCGACGTCGAAATACAAGAGATGCTCGCCACGATTGGCGACTCCACAATTAATGATCTCTTTGACGAAATTCCTTCTCATCTGAAAAATACTACGCTAGCTTCTATCCCTACTGGACTAACCGAGATGGAACTGTCACACATCATGCGAGCGCGCCTGCAGGAAAATAAAACAGGGCTTTGTTTTTTAGGCGCTGGCGCTTATGAACACCATATTCCTGCGGCCGTTTGGGATCTCGCCAGTCGTGGCGAATTCATGACCGCTTATACGCCCTATCAAGCGGAAGCCAGCCAAGGAACCTTGCAACTCATTTACGAATATCAAACGATGATGACTAGCCTAACCGGCATGGATTACTCGAATGCATCGCTTTACGATGGCGCTTCTGCCCTCGCCGAGGCACTTCTAATGGCGGTTAGAGCCAATAAAAAAAGTAAATCCGCAACTATTTTAATTCCTAAAACCTTGCACCCCTTTTACCGGCAAACACTACACTCTATTACCAGACAGCAAAATTTATCACTTTTTGATTTACCTTATTCTGATCAAGGAAATACGTCCTTAACTGCACTTGAGCCCTGGAATCATCAAGATGTCTGTGGCTTAGTGATTCAACAACCTAATTTTTTTGGTTCATTCGAAGCGGTTGATCAGCTAAGCAATTGGGCAAGCGAACACAATGCTTTTGTCATTGCCGTTACCAACCCTATTTCACTTGGTTTAATCAAAGAACCGGGAAAATGGGGACAAAAAGGTGCAGACATTGTCTGCGGTGAAGGCCAACCGCTAGGAATACCGCTCGCCGGCGGAGGGCCTTATTTTGGATTCATGTGCTGTAAAAAGGAATGGGTACGACAAATGCCAGGCCGAATTGTCGGGCGTACCATAGATAGCACTGGAAAAACAGGATTTACATTGACTTTACAGGCACGAGAACAACATATTCGTCGCTCAAAAGCGACATCGAATATTTGCACCAATCAGGGACTTTTAGTAACGGCCGCTACGATCTATATGAGTTTATTAGGTCCTGCTGGCTTGCAAAAAGTGGCGTTGGCCTCTCATCACAATGCACAGCAACTAGCAAAACAATTGACGCAAATAGCGGGTGTAGAATTAATTTTTCATTCTCCTTTTTTCCATGAATTTACTATTCGTTTACCAAAACCACCTCATACCCTATTAGCTAATTTAGCAAAAATCGGCATATACGGGGGAGTAGATCTCTCTGTCCTTTATCCTGAATTAGGAAACGCACTCTTAGTCTGCACTACTGAAACAAAAACTCAGCAAGATCTCGATTTTTATCACCAACAACTCTCTCATTTATTAACGGGATGCTCGTAAAAATTTATGCTCATTTTTGAACTCAGTCAGCCTAACCGTAGTTCCAAATCACAAATTCCAGTTGCCTTAAATGACCTCTGTCTTTCGGCTATTCCTGAAAGCTTATTACGAAAAACAGAACCGCTACTACCGCAAGTTTCAGAGTTACAAGTCGTACGCCATTTCACTCGCTTATCACAGAAAAATTTTTCTATCGATACCCATTTTTATCCCTTGGGCTCCTGTACGATGAAGTATAATCCGCGTGGCGTACATCGTTTAGCGTCATCGCCTGAATTTCTAAACCAACATCCTTTGATCCCTGAAGAAAACAGTCAGGGAACCTTACGCTGTTTGTTTGAATTTCAAGAAATTTTAAAAGAAATCACGGGTATGCCTGCCGTCTCGCTGACACCTATGGCTGGTGCTCAAGGTGAATTTGCCGGTGTTGCCATGATTAAGGCTTATCACGCCTCTCGTGGTGATCTTGCACGTACCGAATTTCTGATTCCCACTGCCGCCCATGGTACAAATCCTGCCTCTGCTGTGATGTGTGGTTATACGGTTCGCGAAATACCTAGCGACGATCAAGGAGATGTTGATTTAGTGGCCTTAAAAGCGGTTGTTGGTCCCTATACGGCTGGTATTATGTTAACCAATCCATCTACCTTAGGCGTTTTCGAACGGCAAATTATAAAAATTGCTCACATCATTCATGATGCAGGTGGTTTACTCTATTACGACGGCGCTAACCTCAACGCTATTTTAGCTAAAGTTAGACCAGGCGACATGGGATTTGATGTTATGCATCTCAATCTGCATAAAACATTTGCTACACCACATGGCGGCGGCGGACCTGGCGCAGGTCCTGTCGCTGTTGGAAAACGTCTGCTCCCTTTTTTGCCCATTCCTAGCGTTACTTATGAAAATAATCGTTATCGCTGGTTAAATGCAGAAGATAGACCGCAAAGCATCGGTCGCTTATCTACGTTTATGGGAAACACAGGTATTCTGTTACGCGCTTACCTCTACGCTCGCTTACTGGGCTGTGAAGGATTAAAACGTGTCTCGCAGTTCGCAACACTCAACGCCAATTATTTATTGGCCAGTCTGAAAGCAATAGGTTATGTCCCTGCCTTTCCTACACGACGCGCTACACACGAATTTTGTTTAAGCCTAAAAAAACTGAAAGACGATTATAATATAACCGCTATGGATGTAGGGAAACGTCTACTCGATTTTGGGTTCCATGCACCGACAACCTATTTTCCTTTACTCGTCCCTGAGTGTTTATTAATCGAGCCGACAGAAACGGAATCAAAACAAGAATTGGATGCTTTTATTATTGCCATGAAGACTATTTTGCATGAAGCCAAAGCAAATCCAGAAACATTACGCCATGCCCCTCATAGTCTAACTGTGCAACGCTTAGATGATGTTAAAGCAGCTAGAGAACTCAATCTTTCTTGGGGGAAATAGAAAGTGTTTGATGTTGACAGCTCGTGCATTAAGTTCAACATTATGCACGCGTAAATAATCTACCCCTTGCACTGCAAGCTGATAAGCTAAAATAGCGGTTTCAAAATCTTTGTCTACATACAATTTATTAGTCACTAAGTTTAAGAAAGATTTGCGCGAATGTCCCACTAACAAAGGACACTCCAAACTTTGAAACTGGTCTATATTTTTTATTAAGCATATGGATTGTTGTGCTGTTTTTCCGAAGCCAATCCCAATGTCAAAAATAAGTTTTCCTCGATCAACGCCAGCCGAAATTAATTGGTGAAAACGTTGTTCAGCCCATTCTATTAACTGAGAACAAATATTAGCATGGGGGGGCAATACTCTATGTTTGTTAGCGGGGATTCCTAAGTTATGCATCACTACACATTTTACTGGATTTCTCGCGACTAATTCACGCATTTTGCTATCCTCAAACCCACTGACATCATTAATCCAGTCAATCCTTAATAAATCCATAGCCTTTTCCGCTACGGTATGATGACGAGTATCCAAACTCAATTCAGGCCTAATTGGCCACTCTCGTATCTGATCCTTAAGTGCTGTTAAAATAGGCACTAAACGCTGCCATTCATCGTTAGGCAAAACGGGTTCTGCACCACCTGGACGAGTTGATTCTGCCCCTATATCCAAAACTTCTGCACCATCAAGCACCAATTTTTTGGCTTGAGTCAATGCACTTGTAACACTCATAAATTGGCCGCCATCGGAAAAGGAATCAGGGGTCACATTTACAATTCCGACCAGACGAGTTCCCGTTAAACGATGCGGTAACTGTCTCGTACTAAAAGGCGCATGACCACTAAAGCGAGAGCCCCATGACGCGAGCACCTCAGACATATCACGTTGTGGATGCTTCCAATCAGGCAGCAAATCCAGTAACGGCCACAACGCAAACGGCCTGTGCTCTAATTCGGGATGGGGTACTCGCAACATGGCTTGCTTAATAAGCTGATCATCCCAAGCCAAAATATCGATATCAATAAGTCTAGGCATCCATCGCTGGCTTTCCTGCCGACCTAATTGTTTTTCAATCTGTTTCACCACTGACAAAACGTCTGCTGGTGCTAAATCAGACTCACAGCCAAGCGCAATATTTAAGAAGGGTTCATCCCAAGCAGCAGGGGCATAGGGGGGTAAAAGGGCAGATGAGGAATAAACTGGTGAAATTCTTATCTGTGAAAAGGCTTGAGATTTTTGTAATAGTTGCACTGCCAAACGTAAATTATTTAAACTATTGCCTAAATTACTACCTAATCCGAGTATCAACATATTTTTTGAAAGGAGGACTTGCCTTTTATTAATTAAAGGTTTATAGCTTTATTTTACAAGGTATAATAAAGGCATTTATTTCTCCGAGAGGTCAAGCAGCATTATGGATTTTGGACAACAACAAACCCGTTTACGAGAGCTTATCGCACATGGCAAAAAACAAGGGTTCGTTACCTATACTGAAATCAACGACTACCTATTAGATGATATCATTTCTGAAACTGATCAGGAACAACTTCAGTTTGATGAAATACTCTTGATGATCAAGGAGCTGTGCATTCCGGTATATGAAGTTCCACCGGATATGGAAACCTTGCTTTCTACCAATATATCTCGAAATTTCACTGAAGAAGAATCCGGTTCAGATAATTTAGCTATTTTGGGCAACCTAAACGCTGAACTCGGTCGTACTACGGACCCTGTTCGTATGTACATGCGCGAAATGGGTACTGTTGAATTATTAACTCGTCTAGGAGAAATCAATCTCGCCAAGCGTATCGAAGAAGGATTACAGGCCATTCTCGCCGCGCTCGCCCAATACCCAGAGAACATTTTGGATATCCTTGACGAATATGCGCGTTATGAACGACAAGAAATTCGCTTGAATGATATTGTTAGTGGATTTTTCGACTTAGACGAACTCTCCGTGCCCTTAGAATCACCCCTAAAAGACAATCTCGAAGAGGACGAAGAAAGCGGTGACGCGGGGAGTGATGAGGGATTTGTTGGAGAATCACTGCAAACAGAGCGGGACTCGGATGAAGAGGGTGAGGATAACAAGTCCAAAAACATAACGGGAGACGATGACGGATTCAGTGAACCCGACGGAGGCCCCGATCCAGAACTAACCCATGCGCGATTTTTTGAGTTAAAAACGCTTTATCAAGATTTTCTAGTTCTACAAAATCAATACGGCAGCCACGATAAAAGAGTTCTCAAACAAGCCAGTTTGCTCTCTGACATCTTTACTAAATTCAAGCTCGTACCTCGGCAACTTGACAAACTAACTCGAAAAATGCGTGCTCCCTTGGAAGAGATTCGAGCCCAAGAACGGATCATCATGCGTTTATGCGTTAATGAAGCCAAAATGCCGCGCCAGGTTTTTATTAATTCTTTTCCAAAAAATGAAACCAGTGAAAAATGGCTTAAAAAGCATGTCCTCTCAAAAAAAAGCTACGCACAAGCACTCAAAAATTTACAATCTTCTATCATTTCTGCGCAAGACAAACTACGCGATTTAGAACAGCGTGTCGGCTTATCGATTAGTGAAATTAAAGAGATCAACCGCCAGATGTCTGCAGGCGAAGCTAAAGCACGACGTGCCAAAAAAGAAATGGTTGAAGCCAATCTACGTCTTGTGATCTCAATTGCCAAAAAATATACCAATCGTGGTTTACAATTTCTCGATTTAATACAAGAAGGTAACATTGGTTTAATGAAAGCCGTCGATAAATTTGAATATCGACGTGGTTATAAATTTTCAACCTATGCAACTTGGTGGATACGGCAAGCCATTACCCGTTCAATCGCTGATCAAGCGCGCACTATCCGCATCCCCGTGCATATGATTGAAACTATTAACAAGCTCAATCGTATTGCTCGCCAAATATTACAAGCTACAGGCAAAGAACCTTCTCCCGAAGAACTCAGTAAAAAAATGGGTTTACCTGAAGATAAAATTCGAAAAATTCTCAAAATTGCTAAAGAACCTATTTCCATGGAAACTCCTATTGGAGACGACGATGGTGACTCTCATTTAGGCGACTTTATTGAAGATATCATGGCGCTATCGCCAATCGATGCAGCAACGATTGAAGGATTGAGAGAACACGTTAACCAAGTACTTGCAACACTGACACCGCGCGAAGCGAAAGTATTGCGTATGCGCTTTGGCATCGATATGAATACTGATCATACCTTGGAAGAGGTAGGCAAACAATTTGACGTAACCCGTGAGCGTATTCGACAAATTGAGGCAAAAGCCTTGCGTAAACTGCGTCATCCTACACGTGCAGAATCCTTACGTAGTTTTCTTCCTCAGGAACAGTAACCCACTGCATCAAGTACCCTAGGGAATGTTCAACTAACTATAGCAAGATCAGTTCGAAACATCTGTGATGTCTTAGACACCTAGATATAAGCGGAAGCAAAAAATGCTATTAAGCCAAGAACGTGTGCTTCAGCAGTCTATTAGACCTCTTGCGAAACTCAGAAATTTAGTCAAGTTCGCGGCGAACGACTGGCGGGGACCGGAGTTTACTGCGGGTAAATGAGGACCGTAGCCAGGCGTTCAACAATGAAATTGACTAAATTAACACGTTTCGAAACTCAGAAATTTAGTCAAGTTCGCGGCGAACGACTAGCGAGGACCGGAGTTTACTGCGGGTAAATGAGGACCGTAGCCAGGCGTTCAACAATGAAATTGACTAACACCACGTTTCGAAAGAGGTCTATTGTAATAAACCTACTGATACGATTACACTAACCCCTATTCACAGCAGGGGGGTGTTTTCAATGAAAGATTATAGTCTTTATTTATGGATAGCTTATTTAGCCACCTTAAGTGTCTTATCAATTAATCTCATCATCCCTTTAATTCGCTATTATAAATTATTACGAAAAAAAAATTCTTCTTTACCTAAAAAACAGTAGACTTCTTTCGAAACTCAGAAATTTAGTCAAGTTCGCGGCGAACGACTGGCGAGGACCGGAGTTTACTGCGGGTAAATGAGGACCGTAGCCAGGCGTTCAACAATGAAATTGACTAAATTAACACGTTTCGAAAGAGGTCTATTAGACTTCTTTCGAAACTTAGAAATAGAGTCAAGTTCGCGGCGAACGACTGGCGAGGACCGGAGTTTACTGCGGGTAAATGAGGACCGTAGCCAGGCGTTCAACAATGAAATTGACTAAATTACCACGTTTCGAAAGAGGTCTAGTGTTAGATTTCTGGCATAAAAATTTTCTCGCTTATTTGTTGTGGCCCCTCTCTTGGCTGTATCGTGGCCTTGTCTTCTTGCGTTGTGCACTCTATGAATTTCATATAAAAAGTAGCACGCATTTTTCCGTACCTATCATTGTGATCGGAAACATTACTGTAGGAGGTTCTGGGAAAACACCTCTACTCATAGAAATAGCTCAATTTCTGCAAAAAGAAGGTTGGCGTCCCAGTGTTATTAGTCGTGGTTATGGCGGAAAAGCCAAACATTACCCTATTCATGTACACGTAAACAGCAGCCCGCATGAAGTTGGTGATGAACCTTTACTGATCGTTAAACGCACAGCATGCCCTACCCTAGTCGATCCCAAACGTAGCCGGGGAGTAAAAGCATTACTTGAAAAAACAGACTGTAATATCATTCTTAGTGATGATGGATTACAGCATTTGGCATTAGGCCGAGATATTGAAATCGTCGTTATCGATAACCAACGCCGTTTCGGTAATAGTTTCTGCTTACCGGCAGGACCTTTGCGTGAACCGATTTCTCGATTAAAGAAAGTTGATTTCGTCGTAGGCAAGGGAAAAGCTTACCCGAATGAATTCGAAATGACGTTAATTCTTGATCATTTTTATCAACTTATTAAACCAGAAAATAAAAAAAATGCAGATTATTTTTATGGAAAAAAACTTCATGCTGCCGCTGGCATCGGTAATCCAAAACAATTTTTTAATAGTTTACGCACGCTCGGCCTTACCATTATTGAACATCCATTTCCCGACCATCATTTTTTTAAACCATGCGACTTTAATTATGGCCAGGATAGCATTATCTTGATGACAGAAAAAGATGCTGTTAAATGCGAAGGATTAGCCGATGCTAGACTTTGGTGCGCGCCGGCAAAGGCTCAGCTGGACAAAACTTTTTATGATGCATTATTAAATCGAATAGCTACAATAAGTAATCTAAAATCTTCTGTAAACTTGCTTTAATATCTGTTTTTGGCTCCCAATTCAGATAATTTTTTGCATTTTTAATCGAAGGAACACGGTGTACTACATCTTGATAGCCTTTTCCATAGTAACTATCTGCTGCTATGCTTTGCAGTTCAATTTTCGTATTGGCGAACTTAGGATAAATTTTTATTTGTTCAATTAATAATTCTGCAAGTTCACGAATCGAGATATCATTCTTAGGATTGCCAACATTAAAAATACGCTGCTCAGCACACCCGTTATCATTAGCAATTATCTTTATTAACGCTTCAATGCCATCGTCTATGTCTATAAAACTACGTCTCTGCTGCCCGCCATTAACTAATTGAATTGCTTCACCACGTAAAATATTTCCAATAAATTGACTCACAACACGCGAACTACCTTGCCTAGGATTATGTGGATCATCGAGTTTTGCACCTATCCAGTTAAAAGGTCGAAACAAGGTATAAGCTAATTGATTTTTTAAACCGTAAGCATGGATTACTCTGTCCAACATCTGCTTGCTACAAGCATAAATCCAGCGCGGTTTATTAATAGGGCCTAATACAAAATTACTAGTTTCTTCATCAAATTCTTCATCGCTACACATGCCATAAATTTCTGATGTAGAAGGAAAAACAACACGTTTTTTATACTTTACACAAAGGCGAATAATTTGCAGATTAGCTTCAAAATCTAATTCAAAAATGGCTAATGGATTTTGGACATAAGTCGCCGGTGTCGCAATAGCAACCAACGGCAGCACAACATCACAGTTTTGAATCTGCTGCGCTATCCATGGCATTTCCTGATTAATATCGCCTTGTTTAAACTGTAAACGGGAATTACTCAAAAAATCACTGATTTTATGATCGCTCAAATCCAGGCCAACAAAATTCCAAGTTTTTTTAGCTAACAAAGCCCGCGCTAATAAGCTACTACCAATAAAACCATTGATACCAAGAATTAATACTTTTAAACTCATGCTTTGACTGCTAGCAATCAGAAAATTTATCGGAAAATACCGACGCTACTCTACTCAACTTATGTGTAACACTCAACTGCTTGATTGGGATAGTGAAATTTTAGGGTTACGTGTCGCCAAAATTCTCAGTACACACTTAGATAAGGGAAAGCTAGAGCAATGCTTACAAAATCTGAAAGCACAAGGAGTACAATTAGTTTACTGGGTATTTGCTAGTCAAAATTCTGTCTCGCACGAGGCCGCCCAAGCCTGCAGGGGATTTTTCAGCGATGAAAAAATCACCTACTACCTAGATTTAACTACCCTACCCGCTTTACCTGTTCCCTGTGCCGAGATAGAAATTTACACTGCCTTATTTGCCAATGCAGAACTCGCGGCTTTAACTATAGAAATTGCACAATTCTCGCGCTTTAGCCGTGATCCACGTATTACAAAGCAACAAGTTGATAAACTGTATATCGCTTGGATCAACAATGCGTGCAACAAACTAGTTGCCAAAATTGTCTTAGTCGCTAAAGCCCCGCGTATCGTAGGAATGGTAACCATTGATGATAAACAAGGCCGTGCCGATTTAAGTTTGCTAGCGGTTGATCCGCTACATCAGCGTACAGGTATCGGCAAACGTTTAGTGTGTGCAGCGCAAGCCTGGAGTCTCGCTAATGGTTATTCTATAAGCCAAGTAGTTACGCAAAAAACTAACCCAAAAGCATGTCGTTTATACGAAAGCTGCGGTTACCACCTAGAGAAACTAGAATATTTTTACCACTTTTGGCTATGAGCAAATTGAACTATAACTTAGTGTATATGAGAACGTATAGTGGACCCCATTAGACCTCTTTCGAAACGTGGTAATTTAGTCAATTTCATTGTTGAACGCCTGGCTACGGTCCTCATTTACCCGCAGTAAACTCCGGTCCTCGCCAGTCGTTCGCCGCGAACTTGACTCTATTTCTAA
>Ga0210402_10002655_pt1 | contig 17273 bp, 10 predicted proteins | sample IncBWC7MmetaG_FD_161055 | JGI IMG/M metagenome (GOLD analysis project Ga0210402, IMG submission 161055) | Forest soil microbial communities from Barre Woods Harvard Forest LTER site, Petersham, Massachusetts, United States - Inc-BW-C-7-M | ecosystem: Environmental > Terrestrial > Soil >... | reverse complement strand
CACCTGCCTTGCCGCATCACGATCAGATGGCTCGCAAGGGAAGCGACCACGCGCAGGTCGTGCGAGATGAACATGTAGGTGAGATCGCGCTTGCGCTGCAATTCGCGCAACAGGTCGACCATTTGCGCCTGGAACAGCATGTCAAGCGCACTGGTGGGCTCGTCGAGCACGACGAAATTCGGCTCCAGCACAGCGGCGCGCGCAATCGAGATGCGCTGGCGCTGGCCGCCGGAAAATTCGTGCGGATAGCGGAACCGCGTCTCCGGATCGAGACCGACATCGGTAAGCGCCTTGACCACCCTCGCCTCGCGTTCCTCGGCCGATAGCGCAGGCTGATGCACGCTCAATCCCTCGGCGACGATGTCGCCAACCGACATGCGCGGGCTGAGCGAGCCGAACGGGTCTTGAAACACGATCTGCATGTCGCGCCGGAACGGCCGCATGTCCTTGAACGTCAAGCCCTGGATGTTGCGCCCGAGAAAGACGATCGGTCCGTCGGAGGAGATCAGCCGGAGCAGTGCGAGACCGAGCGTCGTCTTGCCCGAGCCGGACTCGCCGACCACGCCGAGCGTCTCGCCCTGCCGCACCGCGAGACTGACACCATCGACCGCCTTGATGTGGCCGACCGTCGAGCGCAACAGCCCGCGCTTGATCGGAAACCACACCTTCAGATCATCGGCGGAGATCACGACCGGCGATTCTGGACGCGGCGGCGCCGGGTCCGGCTTGGGCTCGGCGGCAAGCAGCGCTTTCGTATAGGGATGCCTCGGCGCAGTGAAGACCTGTTCGACCGGCCCCTGCTCGACGATCCGTCCACCATTCATGACGCAGACGGTGTCCGCGATACGACGCACGATGCCGAGATCATGGGTGATGAACAGCAGGCTCATGCCAAGCCGCGCGCGGATATCGGCGAGCAGTGCAAGAATCTGCGCCTGCACCGTGACGTCGAGCGCAGTGGTCGGCTCGTCCGCGATCAGCAGATCGGGCTCGTTGGCAAGCGCCATCGCGATCATCACGCGTTGCCGCTGACCGCCGGACAATTGATGCGGATAGCTGCCGAGCCGGGTCTCGGGTTCGGGAATGCCGACCTGGGTCAACAATTGAAGCGTCCGCGCCCGCGCTGCCGAATTGCCGATGTTGTGATGCAGCCTGAGAATCTCACCAATCTGCGCTTCGATCGTGTGCAGCGGGTTGAGCGAGGTCATCGGCTCCTGGAAGATGATCGAGATGTCGTTGCCGCGAATGTCGCGGATCTCGTTCTCCGACAGGGTCAACAACTCGCGTCCCTTGAAGCGGATGCTGCCGGACGGGTGGGATGCGGCGGGGTATGGCAGCAGCTTCAGGATCGACAGCGCGCTGACCGATTTCCCCGAGCCGGACTCGCCGACCAATGCCACGCACTCGCCGCGCTTGATTTCGAACGAGATGCGGTTGACCGCAACCGACGCGCCGCCCTGCTGGTGGAAGGCCACCGACAGATCGCGGACCGTGAGCAGGGGCTGGTTGATGACGTCCATCGCGGGCCTATTTGAACGTCTTGCGTGGATCGAAGGCGTCACGCACGGCTTCGCCGATGAAGATCAGAAGCGACAGCATGATCGCGACCGAGAAAAAGCCGGTGAAGCCGAGCCACGGCGCCTGCACATTGGCCTTGCCCTGCGACAGCAGCTCGCCGAGCGAAGGCGAGCCTGGCGGCAAGCCAAACCCCAGGAAGTCCAGCGCGGTCAGCGTCATCACCGAGGAGGAGACGATGAACGGCAGGAACGTCATCGTCGCGACCATCGCGTTCGGCAACAGATGCCGGAACATGATGACCGCGTTGGAGACGCCGAGCGCGCGTGCCGCCTGTATGTATTCGAAATTACGTCCGCGCAGGAATTCCGCGCGCACCAGTCCCACCAGCGACACCCAGGAAAACAGCAGCAAAATGCCGAGCAGCGTGAAGAAGCCGGGCACCAGCACCGCGGATATGATCAGGAGGAGGTAGAGCGAGGGGATGGCGTTCCAGACTTCGATCACGCGCTGGAAGATCAGGTCGGTCCAGCCGCCGAAATAGCCTTGCACACCGCCGGCCGCGACACCGATGAGCGATGAGAACAGCGTCAGCGTCAAGCCGAACAACACCGAGATACGGAAACCGTAGATCAGGCGCGCGACCACGTCGCGGCCCTGGTCATCGGTGCCGAGCCAGTTGTATTCGAGATCGCGGCAGCTCTTCAGGCCTTTCTTCTCCACCACCGCCTTACACTGTGCTTCCGTGAGCATCCAGGTCGGCGGCGACGGCGCGGGCGTCGGCAGATCGAGATTGTGCGTATCATAAGAATAGCGGATCAGCGGCCAGATGATGGTGCCGCCCTTGTCCGCGATCAGCTTTTGCAAATAGGGATCGCGATAATCGGCCGCGGTCTCGAAATCGCCGCCGAACGTGGTCTCCGAATAGGTGACGAAGGCCGGCCAATAAATGTGGCCATCGAACTTGATCAGGAACGGCCGGTCGTTGGCGATCAGTTCGGCAAACAGCGAGATGAAGAACAGGATCGAGAAGATCCAGAACGACCAATAGCCGCGCCTGTTCGCCTTGAAATTCTGCCAACGCCGGCGGTTCAAGGGCGATGGCGCGAACGGACGGCGCGTGGCCGGCACCGCATCGCCGAACGGCGTCTGCGTGGTGGTCTCGACCGGCGGAGGAGCGACAAGCGTCATCAGACCTCCCGCGCCTCGAAATCGATCCTGGGATCGATCCACATATAGGTGAGGTCGGAGATCAGATTGACCACGAGGCCCACCAGCGAAAAAATGTAGAGCGTGCCGAACACGACCGGATAGTCGCGATTGAGCACGCTCTCGAAGCTCAACAGCCCGAGCCCGTCGAGCGAGAAGATGGTCTCGATCAGAAGCGAGCCGGAGAAAAAGGCGTGGATGAAGGCGCCGGGAAAGCCCGCGATCACGATCAGCATGGCATTGCGGAAGATGTGATTATACAGCACCTGCCGCTCGCTGCAGCCCTTGGCGCGTGCGGTCATCACATACTGCTTTCGGATCTCATCGAGGAAGGAATTTTTCGTCAGCAACGTCATGGTCGCGAAGGCGCTGAGCGCCATCGAGATCAATGGCAGCGTCAGGTGCCAGAAATAATCGATGATCTTCCAGTACCAGGGAAATTGCGACCAGCCGTCGGAGGTCAATCCGCGCAACGGAAAGATGTTGAAGAACGAGCCACCGGCAAACAGAATGATCAAGAGGATCGCGAACAGAAATCCGGGAATCGCGAAGCCGACGATGATGACGGCCGAGGTCCAGGTGTCGAACTTCGAACCGTCCTTCACCGCCTTGCGGATACCAAGCGGAATCGAGATCAGATAGGTCAGCAACGTCATCCAGATGCCGAGCGACATCGAGACCGGCAGCTTCTCCTTGATCAGCTGGATGACGCTGATGTCGCGGAAATAGCTCTTGCCGAAATCGAACCGCGCGAAATTCCACACCATGAGCGCGAAACGTTCCGGCGCCGGCTTGTCGAAACCGAACTGCTTCTCCAGGCTCTTGATGAAGGCGGGGTCAAGGCCCTGCGCGCCGCGATATTTTGAACCGACGGCATCGGCCGACGCACCGCCCTGCGCGGCACGCGGGCCGAAATCGCCCTGGCCGCCCGAGATGCGCGAGGTGCCGCCGGTGTCGGCACCCGAGAGCTGCGCGATGACGCGCTCCACCGGCCCGCCCGGCGCGAACTGCACGACCACGAAGGAAACGAACAGAATCCCGAGCAGCGTCGGAATCATCAGAAAAATGCGGCGGGCGATATAGGCGCTCATGGGCTATTTCGCCTGCTCCAGCTTGGCGGCCTTGGCGGCATCGTACCACCAGTTCTCCGGCGCGCCGACGCCCTGTGCGTAGCGCGCGGGCTTCTCCGGATGGCTGAACACATCCCAATAGGCAATCGGATGCGTCGAGCGATACCATTGCGGTATCCAGTAACGGCCGGCGCGAAAGACCCGATCGAGCGCACGGCAGGCCGTGGTCAGCTCGCTGCGCGTTTCCGCGCCGATCGCCTTCTCGATCAGGGCGTCGATTGCGGGATTGGCGATGCCCGCGAGATTATAGGACCCCTTGGTCGCGGCGGCCTGCGAGGAAAAATACGGCCGCAGGCTGTCGCCCGGTGTCGCCGACATGGACATGCGTTCGACGGTCACGTCAAAATCGAAATCCTCGACGCGGGCCCGGAATTGCACGGCATCGATCAGACGGATGCTGGCCTCGATCCCGAGCAGGCCAAGATTCTTGATGAACTGACCGTGGTGCGGCTGGAACGACGGCTCGTCCAGCAGGAATTCGATCGTGAAAACGTCGCCGCTCGGAAGCAGCCGCTTGTTGTCCTTGATTGTAAATCCCGCGTCCTGAAGCAATTGCTGCCCCTTGCGCAACAGCGCGCGGTCCTGGCCCGAGCCGTCCGACACCGGTGGCACGAACGGCGGGCCGAACACCTCGTCCGGCACCTGGCCGCGGAACGGCTCGAGCAGTTTCAATTCCTCCGGCGACGGTGGCCCCTCCGCCACCATGTCGGAGTTCTGGAACGGCGAACGCGTGCGCGCATAGGCGCCATACATCACCGTCTTGTTGGTCCACTCGAAGTCGAAGGCGCAAATGACGGCCTCGCGCACGCGCGGGTCCTTGAACTTCTCGCGGCGGGTATTGATGAACCAGCCCTGTCCGCCCGACGGCGTTTGGTCCGGCAGGGTCTCGCGCTTGACGCGGCCATCCTTGATGGCGGGAAAATCGTAGCGCGTGGACCAGATCCGCGCCGTGAATTCCTCACGGAACAGATAATTCCTGGCGGTGAACCCTTCGAAGGCGACGTCGCGGTCTCGATAGAATTCGTAGCGCACAATGTCGAAATTGTAGCTGCCGCGGCAGACAGGCAGGTCCGCGGCCCACCAGTCCTTCACCCGCTCATATTCGATGAAGCGGTTGGCCTCGAATTTTCCGACCTTGTACGGGCCGGACCCGAGAGGCGCATCGAGCGTCGATTCATCGAACGCGCGCGTCGCGTAATAGGCCTTCGAGAAGATCGGCAGACCCGCGACATAGAGCGGCACGTCGCGCGCGCGCTTCTCGGCGAAGGTGACGACGAGCGTCGCGTCATCCAGCGCTTCCGCCTTCACCAGATCGCGCAACTGCACGATGATCAGCGGATGCCCTTTTTCCTTCAGCGACGTGAGCGAGAACGCGGCATCATGCGCGGTCAGCTTCGAGCCGTCGTGAAAGCGCGCTTCGGGGCGCATCGTGAAACGGTAGGTCAGCTGGTCGGTGGATATCTGCACCGATTGCGCGGCGAGGCCATACATCGCGTCGGGCTCGTCGGTGGCGCGGACCATCAGCGGCGCGAAGGTCATGTCCATGCCCTGCGCGCCCTCGCCCTTGAGGATGTAGGCATTCAACGAACTGAAGGTGAAAAAGGACTGGTTATAGGCGCGGACCGAGGGGATCAGCGAGAAGGTCCCGCCCTTCGGCGCGGCCGCATTGACATAGTCGAAATGATGGAAGTCGGCGGGATATTTCAGATCGCCGAAGGCCGACATGCCATGCGCCTCGGTCCCGCCCTCTGCCGCCGCACCAGCAGGACGAAAATACGCAGCGCCAAGCACGCCGATGCCGAGCCCGAGCACGTGCCGGCGAGACAATTGCGTCATTCGCGGAAGTCTCCTCAAGATCGCTTTCCGATCTTGGCGGCCTTCTCGGCATCGTACCACCACAGCGAAGGCAGACCGGAACGACCGTATTTCGGCAACGGCTCGGCGTGGCTGAATCTGTCCCAGCGGGCATAGCGCGAGTACGGGTATGTGAATTGCGGCACGACGAAGAAGTTCCAGAGCAGGACGCGGTCGAGCGCCCGTGTCGCTGCCACCAGCCCCTCGCGATTCTTGGCGAAGATCACCTGGTCGATCAGGGCATCCACGGCCGGATTCTTGATGCCGACGGCGTTCCTCGAGCCCGGCTGATCGGCGGCCTGCGAGCCCCAGAACTCGCGCTGCTCATTGCCGGGCGACAACGATTCGCCCCACCCGTCGATGATCATGTCGAAATCGAAGCTGCGCAGCCGGTTCTGATATTGTGCATCGTCGACGACCCGGATCGACACCGTGATGCCGATGCGCTCCAGCGAAGGCTTGTAGAACAGCGCGATCCGTTCCGAGGACGGATCCTGCACCAGGATTTCGACCGTGAGCGGCTTGCCAGCGGCATCCACCAGCTTCTTGTCGCGGACCTCGAACCCCGCCTCCTTCAAGAGCCGCGCGGCCTCGCGCAGATTGCCGCGAACCGCTTCGGGGTTGCCGCCGACCGGGTTGGCGTAGGGCGTGGTGAAGACTTCGGGCGGGACCTTGTCACGCACTGTTTCGAGGATCTTCAGCTCCTGGCCCTCGGGCAGTCCTGATGAAGCAAGCTCAGTGCCATCGAAATAGCTCTTGATGCGCTGATACTGGCTATAGAACAGCTGCTTGTTCATCTCCTCGAAATCGTAGGCGAAGTTGAAAGCGCGGCGGACCCGCGCATCCCTGAACTGATCGCGCCGCAGGTTGAACGCGAAGGCCTGCATCCGGCCAGAATCGTTGATCGGGAATTCCTCCTTGATCACGCGCTTTTCTACGACCGCAGGAAAATCATAGGCGGTCGCCCATTGCTTGGCCGAGTTCTCGGCGATCCAGTCCGCCTGATCGGCCTTGAACGCTTCCAGCGCGACGACATTGTCGCGGAAAAATTCGAACCGCAATTCGTCGAAATTGTTTTGACCGATCTGCACGGGGAGATTTTGCGCCCAGAAATCCTTCACCCGCTCCAGCGTCACCGAACGGCCGGCGACAAACTCCTTGACCCGGTACGGGCCGGAGCCGAGCGGCTTCTCCAGCGTAGTCGCGGAGACGTCGCGCTTGCGGCCTTGGCCGTCCGTGCCTTCCCACCAATGCTTCGGCAGGATGGGCAGTTCGCCCACGATGGTCGGCAATTCACGATTGCCGGGGGAATCGAACGTGAACCTGATCTCGCGCTCGCCGGCCGTCTCGGTCTTGACGACATGGCGATAATAGGACGCATAGAACGGACTTAGCTTCTTCAAAGTCTCGATCGAGAAGATCACGTCTTCCGGCGTCACGGACACCCCGTCGTGCCAGCGGGCTTCCTTGCGCAGCCGATAGATCACCCAGGAGAAATCGTCCGGATGTGACGCGGCTTCGGCAAGCAGTCCGTACTCGGTCGCGACCTCGTCCTGCGAGCGCTCCATCAGCGTCTGGTGGATCATCATCACGGCCGGCGCGATGTTGCCCTTGATGCCGGCCACCGCGAAGTTGAAGTTGTCGAACGTGCCGATCGACATCGTTCGTGCAACGCCGCCCTTCGGAGCGTCCGGATTGACGTAATCGAAGCGCTTGAAGTCGGCAGGATATTTCACGTCGCCGAACAGCGACAGGGCATGGCGCCAGGCCGGCTCGCCTGCCGATTGCGCGTTCGCTGGGTTGATCGTGGGGATGCCCCAGAGCGCCGGGGCGAGGGCGGCGAAGGCGCTGCTTTGCAGAAGCTGTCGACGGTTGATGGCCAAATGAGAAGTCCTCTTTGAGCTAGAGTGCGATGAGATTGGGTTGAATCATCATCGCACTCCGGTTTGTTGTTTGAGCATGAACTCCGCGCAAACGCGTTGCGCGTTTGTCGCGAGGGAAAACCGCTGCGCGCTTGCCCGGATCATCCTCCAGGGCGCCCCGCTATTTGGACGGCAATATACGGCAAGGATTCGACCTGTGATGTTGCTTTTTCCTCATGATGACGCACCCTGGAACCCTCTTGATGCGGCGAAAGGTCCCGATAACATCCCCGCGAGGCCGGAGCCTCAATAAGCAAAAACGGCCAGGCAATGCCCGGCCGTCAGGTCGCTCTCACTTGCGCCCGCCCCCTATTTCGTCGCCGTCGGCAGCGGCGCCGGATTGTCCGAGAGCGAGTTGAGGAAGGCGATCACGTCGGCGCGCTCGCTGTCCTTCGGAATACCGGCAAAGCCCATCGCGGTGCCCGGGATGAACCCCTTGGGATTGGCAATGAACTGGTTGAGATCGTCGATGGTCCAGGTTCCGCCCTTGGCCTTCATCGCCGCCGAGAAGTTGAATCCGCGCCCCTCACCTCTGTGGTCACCGACAATGCCGAAGAGGTTGGGACCGACGCCGTTCTTCTCCCCCTTGGCGAAGGTATGACAGGCTTGGCACTTCTTGGCCGCGGCCGCGCCCTTTTCGACCGAGGCGGTCTGCAGCAGCTTCTCGATCGGCTCGGTTGCGGCCGGCCCCGCCGCCTCCTTGGCACCGCCCTCCTCCGACTTGGCAGCAATCGCGAACCCCGGCTTTTCCGGCATCTTTGGCGCAAACAGCGCGCTGGCGGTGAAGCTCGTCACCAGAAGAATAATGCAGGTGCCGAGCAGTGCACCGAGGATCTTGTTAAGTTCGAAGGAGTCCATTTTGGATCAGGCTCCGGGCCGGAAGGGTCGACATGGGAAGCGGCCGGGCGGCCGCCAAAAAAAGCCAAGGAATTCGGACTTTCTAAATCCCATCCCCAGGCGGAAGAGGAGATATCGGTTTGCCCGTTCTCTGGCAACCCGTATAAACGGGCGCAATTTCAACAACCCCCATCAATCCCTCGCACTTTCGGCCGGGTCCTGATGATCGAAACCCGCAATCTCGTGCTGATTCCGGCCCGGATGGCCGCAACCCGCCTGCCCGGCAAACCGCTTCTCGACATCGCGGGCGTGCCGATGATCGTCCATGTGCTGCGCCGGGCCAAGGAAGCCGATATCGGCCGCGTGGCGGTCGCAACCGACACGCCGGAGATCGCCGCCGCCGTCAGAGCCCATGGCGGCGAGGCCGTCATGACACGCCCCGAGCACCCGTCCGGCTCGGACCGGATTTTCGAGGCGCTCGAACGGCTCGATCCTGGCCGCCAGGCGGAGATCGTCATCAATCTGCAGGGCGATTTTCCGACGATCTCGCCCGACAATATCCGCGACGTGCTGCCCCCTTTGGGCGATTCCGCCGTCGATATCGCGACGCTCGCGGCGGAAATCCATACCGAGGAAGAGGCGGCCAACCCGAACGTCGTGAAAGCGGTCGGCGCGCCGATCGGCGGCCGGCGGCTGCGCGCGCTCTATTTCACGCGTGCGCGTGCGCCCCACGGCGACGGGCCGCGCTATCACCATATCGGCCTCTATGCCTATCGCCGCGCGGCGCTGGAACAGTTCGTCCGCCTGCCGCCCTCGCCGCTGGAGCGGCAGGAAAAGCTCGAACAGCTCCGTGCGCTGGAGGCCGGCATGCGCATCGACGTCACCGTCGTCGATACCGTGCCGCGCGGGGTCGATACCCCGGCCGATCTCGAAACCGCCCGCCGCCACCTTTCCAAACCCTGAGCCGCTGCTACAAGGCCTCATGACCAAAAAGCTCAAGATCGCGTTCCAGGGCGAGCCTGGCGCCAATTCCCACATCGCCATCGTCGAGGCCTATCCCGACGCGGAGCCCTTGCCCTGCGCGACATTCGAGGACGCGCTCTCGGCCATCTCGTCGGGTGAGGCCGATCTCGGCATGATCCCGATCGAGAACTCGGTCGCCGGCCGCGTCGCGGACATCCATCACTTGCTGCCGCAATCGGGGCTCTTCATCGTCGGCGAATGGTTTCTGCCGATCCGCCATCAATTGATGGCAGTGCGAGGGGCGAAGCTGTCGGACATCAGAAGCGTGGAAAGCCACGTCCATGCACTCGGCCAGTGCCGCCGTATCATCCGCAAGCTCGGCGTCAAGCCGATCGTCGCGGCCGACACCGCGGGCAGCGCGCGCGACATCGCCGAGCGTGGCGACAGAAGCGTCGCCGCGATCGCCTCGCGGCTTGCCGCCGAGATCTACGGCCTCGACATCCTGGCCGAGGATATCGAGGACGAGGCCCATAACACGACGCGCTTCGTCGTGCTGGCGCGCGAAGAGAAATGGGCCGAGCAGGGCTCGGCCCCGCTGGTCACCACTTTTGTTTTTCGCGTTCGCAACCTGCCCGCCGCCCTCTACAAGGCGCTCGGCGGCTTCGCCACCAACGGCGTCAACATGACCAAGCTCGAAAGCTACATGGTCGACGGCAATTTCTTCGCCACCCAATTCTACGCCGATGTCGACGGCCATCCCCATGACAAGGGCGTCGCCTTCGCGCTGGAGGAGCTGAAATTCTTCTCGCGCGAATTCCGCATCGTCGGCGTCTATCCCGGCCACCCCTTCCGCTCGACCTTCAGCGAGAAGATGGAGTGATGGCCGTCGCCCCGGCGAACGCCGGGGCCCATAACCACAGGGCGTCGTTGTTGCGATGGTCGTTCCTTGATGGTGCCTCATCGATGGATTTCGCGGTATGGGTCCTCGCGTCCGCGAGGACGACGAGCCTACGCCGCCACTTTCTTCTCCAGCCCGAAGACCTCCGCCATCAGGCCGTAGGACTTTTTGCGCGCCTCATGATCATAGACCGCTGTGATGATCATCAGCTCATCCGGCTCGCTTGCATCGATCATCGGCTTGAGCATCTGCATCACGGTCTGCGGACTGCCGACAAACAGCCGCGAGCGGTTGCGCGCGATGGAAGCGCGTTCGGCGTCGGTGTAGGGATAGGCCAGCGCCTCCTCCGGGCTGGGCAGCGGCAGATATTGGCCGCGGTCGCGGCGCAGGCGGTTGAGATCCATCGAAGACGCCAGCCGCTCGGCTTCCGCGTCGGTTTCGGCGGCCACCACGGCGACCGCGAGAATGCCGTGCGGAGTGGTGCGCCAGCCCGACGGCTTGAAATGGGCGCGGTAATTCGTCATCGCCGCGACCGCATCGTAGGATGCAAAATGATGCGCGAACGCAAAGCCCATGCCGACCTGGGCCGCGAGCTCCGAGCTGTAGTCGCTGGAGCCGAGCAGCCAGATCGGCGGCAGCGGCGTGTCGTCCGGCATCGCCACCACATTGTTGTAGGGATGGCCAGGCGGAAAATCCCGTGTCTCCCACAACGTCAATTCGTGCAGCCGCTCCAGGAAATCGTCGCCCTGGCGGGCGTCGAGCCGGCTGCGCAGCGCATAGGCCGTGGCGCCGTCCGTGCCCGGCGCGCGGCCAAGTCCGAGATCGATGCGGCCGGGAAACAGCGCCTCCAGCATCTTGAAGCGCTCGGCGACCACCAGCGGCGCGTGGTTGGGCAGCATCACGCCGCCGGAACCGACCCGGATGTTCTCGGTGACAGCCGCGATCTGCCCGATCATCACGTCGGGCGCGGGACTCGCGACGGAAGCGAGATTGTGATGCTCGGCCAGCCAGTAGCGGACATAGCCGAGCTTATCGACATGGCGCGCCAGATCGATGCTGTTGCGCAGCGCGGCCGCGGGAGGCGTGGCGCTGGTGACGACGGAAAGGTCGAGGACTGAGAGCGGGATCATGGGGTCAAGCTAATGCACGGCAGCATGCCGACAATGGGCCGATCGACAGGGCTGGCCCGGCGCGAACGCGCAAGGAGCCTAGACCAGAAGTGGGACATGTGAGCGCATCATGTCAGCTGAAATCATCGTGCCCACTCAATCGATCGTTTGATTTCCGCCTCGACTATCCATATATATACAAGTAATAATAGATGCTTAAGGTAAGATACCATCATCTGCCCAATTTCCGTATTTCTCGGTCGGACCTGCCATTTTTTTGCGAAAATTGGGCAATTTCCCAACAATAGTGGGCTATTGGGGCGACGGCATTGGGCATATTTTAGCGCACTGCTGCTAAGCCAGACGCTTTGAAACAGAGACCTTTCAGGACTGGAGTTCGTGGTGCCATGACCGAGGTGATGTCCCCCGCATCGAACGGGCACCGCGCGCCGGCGATTTCCTTCGAGTTCTTCCCGCCAAAGACCGAGGAGATGGAACGCAATCTCTGGGATACGATCAAGCGGCTCGCGCCGCTGCGCCCCAAATTCGTTTCCGTGACCTATGGCGCGGGCGGCTCGACCCGCGAGCGCACGCACGCCACCATCGTCCGCATCCTGTCCGAGACCCCGCTGACGCCCGCAGCCCACCTGACCTGCGTCGACGCGCCTTCCGCCGATGTCGATGACGTCGTCGCGCGCTATCACGCCGCCGGTGTCCGCCATATCGTGGCGCTGCGCGGCGACCCGGCGAGCGGCATCGGCTCGGCCTACGCGCCGCATCCGCAAGGCTATCGCAGCTCCGCCGATCTTGTCGCCGCGATCAAGCGCCGGCACGGCGACATCGAGGTGACGGTGTCCGCCTATCCGGAAAAGCATCCCGAAAGCGCAAGCTTCGATGCCGACATCGACATGCTGAAAGCCAAGGTCGATGCGGGTGCCTCGCGCGCCATCACGCAGTTCTTCTTCGATAACGATCTCTACTTCCGCTATCTCGACCGCGTGCGCGCCCACGGCATCGATATCCCGATCGTGCCGGGGATTCTGCCGGTGCAGAACTTCAAGCAGGCTGCGAACTTCGCCCGCCGCGCCGGCGCCACCATGCCGGACTGGCTCGCCCGGAAATTCGAAGGCCTCGACGACGATCCCGAGACCCGCAAGCTGGTGGCGGCGACGGTTGCCGCCGGCCAGGTGCAAAAGCTCGCCAAGCACGGCGTCGATACCTTCCATTTCTACACCATGAACCGCGCCGATCTCGTGTTCGCGATCAGCCATCTGCTCGGCATCCGCCCGAGCGGCGCGCAGAAAGCTGCCTGAATGTCCGTCCCCGTGTCTCCCAAGCGTACCGCGCTGCTCGCGGCTGCCCGCGAGCGCATCCTCGTGCTCGACGGCGCCATGGGCACGATGATCCAGGGCCTGCAATTCGACGAGGCCGCATTCCGCGGCGAACGGTTCAAGAATTTCCATCGCGATCTGCGCGGCAACAACGATCTCCTGATCCTCACCCAGCCACAGGCGATCGAGGACATCCACGCGGCCTATTTGCGCTCCGGCGCCGACATCGTCGCCACCAATACATTTTCTTCGACCTCGATCGCACAGGCCGATTACGACCTGACCGACATCGTCTACGAGATGAACCGCGAGGGCGCGCGGCTCGCGCGCAGCGCTGCTGAACGGGTCGCGGCCGAAGACGGCAAGCCGCGCTTCGTGGCCGGCGCGATCGGGCCGACCAACCGCACCGCCTCGATCTCGCCTGATGTCGCCAACCCCGGCTATCGCGCCGTCACCTTCGACGATCTGCGCAAGGCCTATGGCGAGCAGGTCAACGGCCTGCTCGATGGCGGCGCCGACCTGCTGCTGGTCGAGACCATCTTCGACACGCTGAACGCCAAGGCCGCGCTCTATGCGATCAGCGAGATCTGCGAGGCGCGCGGCATCGACGTGCCTGTGATGGTCTCCGGCACCATCACCGACAAGTCTGGCCGCCTGCTGTCCGGGCAGATGCCGGAAGCGTTCTGGAACTCGGTGCGGCATGCCAGGCCGATCACCATCGGCTTCAACTGCGCGCTCGGCGCGGAAGATCTGCGCGCGCATATCGCCGACATCAGCCGCGTCGCCGACACGCTGGTCTGCGCCTATCCGAATGCCGGCCTGCCGAACGAATTCGGCCAGTATGACGAGAGCCCGGACTACATGGCGCGGCTGATCGGCGAGTTCGCGCGCGATGGCCTTGTCAATATCGTCGGCGGCTGCTGCGGCACCACGCCCGACCATATCGCTGCCATCGCGTCCGCGGTCGCGCCGCACAAGCCGCGCATCGTTCCCGTCATCGAGCCCCGCCTGCGGCTCTCCGGTCTCGAACCGTTCGCGCTGACGCCGGCGATCCCCTTCGTCAATGTCGGCGAACGCACCAACGTCACGGGATCGGCGAAATTCCGCAAGCTGATCACCGCAGGCGACTATGCGGCGGCGCTTGCCGTCGCGCGCGATCAGGTCAATAACGGCGCGCAGGTCATCGACGTCAACATGGACGAGGGCCTGTTGGACTCGGAAGCCGCGATGCGAACCTTCCTCAACCTCGTCGCCGCCGAGCCCGACATCGCGCGCGTGCCGGTGATGGTCGATTCCTCGAAATTCTCGGTGATCGAGACCGGCTTGAAATGCCTTCAGGGCAAGCCGATCGTGAACTCGATCTCGCTCAAGGAAGGCGAGGCGAAATTCATCCACGAGGCGGGGATCGCGCGGCGCCACGGCGCGGCCGTGGTCGTGATGGCATTCGACGAAAAGGGCCAGGCCGACACCTTTGCGCGCAAGACCGAGATCTGCAGGCGCGCCTACGACATTCTGGTCGGCCAACTCGACTTCGCGCCCGAGGACATCATCTTCGATCCGAACATCTTCGCCATCGCGACGGGAATCGAGGAGCACAATAATTACGGCGTCGATTTCATCGAGGCCGCGCGCTGGATTCGCCAGAATCTGCCCGGCGCCCATGTCTCGGGCGGCGTCTCCAACCTGTCCTTCTCGTTCCGCGGCAATGAGCCGGTGCGCGAGGCGATGCACTCGGTGTTCCTGTATCATGCCATCAAGGCCGGGATGGACATGGGCATCGTCAATGCCGGACAGATGGTCGTCTATGACGACATCGATCCCGAGCTTCGGCAGGTCTGCGAGGACGTCGTCCTCAACCGTGATCCCGGCGCGGCCGAGCGGCTGCTCGCGCTCGCGGAGAAATTCCGAGGCAAGCAGACACAGGCGAAGGAAGCCGATCTCGCCTGGCGCGAATGGCCGGTCGAGAAGCGCCTGTCGCATGCGCTGGTGCATGGCATCACAGCGTTCATCGAAGAGGACACGGAAGCGGCACGGACAAGCGCCACACGCCCGCTGGACGTGATCGAAGGCCCGCTGATGGCTGGCATGAACATCGTCGGCGACCTCTTTGGCGACGGAAAGATGTTCCTGCCGCAGGTCGTGAAGTCGGCGCGCGTGATGAAGCAGGCGGTCGCCTATCTGATGCCGTTCATGGAGGAGGAGAAGGCCCGCAATGTCGCCAATGGCGCAGCGTCCGACGGCCATCACACCGCCGGCAAGATCGTGCTTGCGACCGTGAAGGGCGACGTGCACGACATCGGCAAGAACATCGTCGGCATCGTGCTCCAATGCAACAATTTCGAGGTCATCGACCTCGGCGTGATGGTGCCGGCCGCGAAGATCATCGAGACCGCGAAGGCGGAGAAAGCCGACATCGTCGGCCTGTCCGGCCTGATCACGCCGTCGCTCGACGAGATGGCCTTCCTTGCCTCCGAGATGGAGCGACAGGGCATGAGAATTCCGCTCCTGATCGGCGGCGCGACCACGAGCCGCGTGCACACCGCGGTCAAGATCGACCCGAACTATCGTGGTGGCCCGGTCGTGCATGTCAATGACGCCAGCCGCGCCGTCGGCGTCGCTTCCTCGCTGCTCTCGCCGGACAAGCGTGTCGCCTATGCGGCTGATATCCGCACGGAATACGCAAAGATCTCGGCGGCGCATTTCCGGGCGCAGAGCGACAAGAAGCGGCTGAAGCTCAGCGATGCCCGCGCCAATGCGGTGCCGATCGATTTCGCCAAGACGCCGCCGAAGAAGCCGTCGTTCCTCGGCGTCAGGAGCTTCAAGGATTACGATCTCGCCGAGCTCGTTTCCTATATCGACTGGACGCCGTTCTTCCAGACCTGGGAACTGACCGGGCGTTTCCCCGCGATCCTCGATGACGCAAAAGTCGGCGAAGCTGCCCGCGCGCTCTATGACGACGCGCGCAAGATGCTCGACCGCATCGTCAAGGAAAAATGGTTCAGCGCGCGCGCCGTGATCGGCTTCTGGCCGGCGAATGCGGTCGGCGACGATATCGTCATCTACGCGGATGAATCGCGGAGCAGGCGGGTGGCGACATTGCACGCGCTGCGCCAGCAGCTCGAAAAACGCGAGGGCCGCTACAACGCCGCGCTGTCGGATTTCATTGCGCCTGCCTCCTCCGGCGTGCCGGACTATGTCGGCGGTTTCGTGGTCACGGCGGGAATCGGTGAAGATGCAGTGGCCGACCGCTTCAAGAACGCCAATGACGACTACTCCTCGATCCTGTGCAAGGCGCTGGCCGACCGGCTGGCCGAAGCTTTCGCCGAGCGCATGCATGCGCGGGTGAGGCGCGAGTTCTGGGGCTATGCGCCAGACGAGCACTTGTCGGCGGAAGACCTGATCCTGGAGAAATATCAGGGCATTCGCCCCGCGCCGGGCTATCCCGCGCAGCCCGACCACACCGAGAAGAAGACGCTGTTCGCCCTGCTCGATGCCGAGAGGAACACGGGCGTGAAGCTGACCGAGAGCTTTGCCATGTGGCCCGGCTCCTCCGTCTCCGGCTTCTATTTCAGCCATCCGGACAGCTTCTATTTCGGGGTCGGTAAAATCGAGCGCGACCAGGTGGAAGATTATGCGGCGCGCAAAGGGATGACGCCTGCCGAGGTCGAGCGCTGGCTGGCGCCGATCCTGAGCTATATCCCAGCGCAGGATCAGTCGGCGCCGCAGCGTGCGGTGCGGGAGGTAATGCCGGCGCGCGCGCCATCGACCGCCGCGCCCGCAAACGATATCGCCTCGCACCCGCCCGGCTGCACCTGCGCCGTGCATCTGGCGTGGCGCAAGAAGGCGGTCGGCGCGGAGTAATATTGCTCGCGCCGTGACTTGGCTGGCTCGCGCCGGGACTTGGCTGAGCATCCGGCGCGATCCGGTGATCGATCTCAAGACCTCCTCGGCGAAGCCGGTGAACGCGGCGATTCCCGCACCGCACATCGCCCCATGCGCCGCCATCACGACGGTGACATATATCCGCAGATTATTGATGGCGAGGACGGGCGTGGACATATGCTGTTGAAGCAGATGAAATAGCGTCAAATCCGGATGGTTCACGGCTCATGTCATTGAAGTTCAGGCTCGCCTCCCGAAACCTGTTTCATGACCGGCTTCGATTTGTCGCAACGATTGTCGGAATAATCTTCTCCATTGTGCTCGTGACGGTCCAGATGGGGCTCTATGTCGGCTTCAGGGGCATGGTCACGACGATGATCGATCATTCGCCCGCCGATCTCTGGATTATTCCGACAGGCACCAAATGTTTCGAGGACCCTTCGCTCTTGGATGATCGTCAGCGGTTTCGGGCGCTCGCTGTCAACGGCGTGGCCGAAGCCGCGCCCCTTGTCATCGGCTATGCGCAATGGCGGTTGCCGGGCGGCACCACGACGCCCGTCTTCATTGTCGGCTCCGAACTGCGGGAATTGGGATTGCATCCCTGGAATCTGGTGGCCGGCCGC